>Ga0255762_10000998_pt1 | contig 24991 bp, 9 predicted proteins | sample 101ome_16_FD_179962 | JGI IMG/M metagenome (GOLD analysis project Ga0255762, IMG submission 179962) | Coastal salt marsh microbial communities from the Groves Creek Marsh, Skidaway Island, Georgia - 101401AT metaG (version 2) | ecosystem: Environmental > Aquatic > Marine > Intertidal zone > Salt...
CCTGGTCCAGCAGTAGCAACTTTGGATTATCCTGCCGAGGGTCAAGTCTTCGATCCTATGAATCAGGTCGGTACTTACCGAGCATTCCTCATTGATACCAATGGATGTGAAAGTGAGTTTGGTAATAGTCTCTTTATCGAGTCTGTTGAAGTAATTAAACCTCAAATATCATACCCTACAGGAACTACATTGCCATTCACGGCATGTGAAGATCAGGACGTTAATCTACAATTGACAAACTGGGCAGCATACGGTTCGCTTGCTACTTCTACGGTGACCAGTTATGACTTTAAGTGGTACCGCGTTGATGGAAACTCACCAACTTTCATTGGCACGAGCACGTCACCTATTAAACAAGTAAATGTTGGACAAATCACAAACGGCGTTGCTTCTGAAAATGTTAAGTTCTACGTGGTAGCAGAGCATGTTGATATGGCACTTTGCGCAATGGCCTCTGATACATTTAATGTAGCGGTGATGAATACCCCATCTGCACCTGTTGTTGGGGCATTGCCCGACGATACTATTTGTATTGGGGATGAAATCAAACTTTGGGCTACAACCTCTGATGTTGCCATACCAAATCCTGATTTCAAATGGTACTACGTGAATCCAGACGGAACGTTGAATTCGCAAGTTGGAACAGGTGATACATTATCTAGAATTCCATCTGTAGAAGGTACATTTACGTATGCTGCCGTTGCGTTTAATAGCGGCTGTGAGGGACCTGCTCAGACCATTGATTATTTCGCACGAGACCTCGACGATCCTATCCTTGAACCTTCAACGGCCTGGTCAGGAGGAACGTATATGGTTTGTAAGGATTCGACTATTGACCTAAGAGTAAGTACACCTTTGATTGATGGGGCTACTTATGAATTGTTTAGAAAAGATCCAATCAGCGGCCAATTCTTCGAATACCCGTCACAGACAAACGTGATTACGGCGGTGTATGATGTGAACGTTCCGGGATCGAACAGGTTCTTGGATATTCCAGAGGGAGAATACCGTGTGAAAGTCAAAAAAGACGGCTGTGAGGAATTCAGCTCAACTTCCATGATTATTGATGAAGTAGTGTTGAATAAGCCAGATATTCAGTTTGCGGCTAACGAACCAAGCAGCTTGTGTACTGATAGCACTACGGTTCTTGAAATAGTGGGTGGAGAAACACCTGGTGCTTCATATGCTTGGTACGCGTATAGCTCGAATGTCAGCACAATTGTCACGAATAATGTTGAATACGCTATTAACACTCCAAACAATAACGACTTAAGTGTTACTCCTCGTAAAGCATCTCCTCCGATGGGCACAGAAGAAACAGATTACTTCATAGTAAGCTCTTTAAGCGCATCAAACGGCAAAGTATGTAAGACCTATTCAGATTCACTAACCGTAACAGCATTTGATCGACCTGCTGGGCCAGAATATGCCGGCACAGCTGTTGTCCCTCCAATTATCGAAGTTTGTATAGGAAGCAATGATGTGTTAGAGGCGGATGCACCAACTTCCGCAACTTATGATTGGTCTTGGTATAAAACCAATAACAGTTTAGCGCCAAGTCAAACCGACATGATCAACGGTGCGAATACTAATCAGCTTGTCATTTCAGAAAGTGGCTATTATTATGCTTCTGTTACCGATGCCAATGGTTGTATGAGTAACCGTACTTTTATTATGGAGTACGACTTCGTTCCTCCTGTTCAAGCACAGTTTGAAGCAGTTGGCGATCCTGATAATGGGGTATATCAGATTTGTGCTGATTCTGTTGGAACTTTTGAGGTGACAAATCCAGTGGTAGGCGCTTCGTATACACTATACCGTGAAGATGCGAACGGTAACTTCGTTGAACTCCCAACAACGACCTTCACCCATACACTAGGTTCAACACCAAGGTTTACTGGACTAGGAGAGGGTATTTACAAGGTAGAGGTTGATGAGGACTTGTGTAATCCAATATTAAGCGATGCCTCAATTGAAATTGAAAGAGTTACTATTCAAGATTACGACATCCAATTAGTTCCTGGATACAACCAAGAGGTTTGTCAAGATGAGTTGACCAAGCTTAAATTAACTCGTCCGCTTCAAAAAATTGCAACCGGCGGAAGCTTCAATGAAATCGTAAGATGGTACGATGAAAATGGAAACTTTATTGATGATACGGAAATACTCATTGTCCCTACTGCTAACGCGACAACGCCAGCGGGCCTTTACTATACTGCTGAGATTTTTGCCAAAGTAAATGGCGACTATAAGTGTCCAAAAGCACCAGATAATGATTTCAAGATTATTGTCAATCCTACTCCTCCGGCACCAGTATTACATGATCAATATTACTTCTGTGAGGGTGAGACAATGATCTTAAGAACCATGGATAATACACCGGATTCTAACTTCTTATCGGGAACGGTTGGATTTAGATGGTATTACCAGCAAACCCCACTAGGCGTTGTTGATACGTTATATTCGCATACAGGTGCGGTATTGACAATCAATGACGTACCTACATCTGCAACGGGATACTATAGTACGGATTACATTTCAACTAAAGGGTGTGAGAGTGAAACCTCGTACTACTCGAGAGTTGATATTGATAGTGTACAAACGCCAGGCTTCCGACCAATAATTGCTCCTCAGATTTGGCCGGCTCCGCTTCCACCAAACTGGCCAGTCGGTCGAGGGCCGGAGTGGTTAATCTGTCCAAATGACACGTCGTTCTTTGTGGTAACAAACCTAGACCCATACGACGATGGAAACAGATATTACTTGCAAATGGAAGCGTCTAATGGGCAGTGGCAAGATATACCAGGTCAATACTTTGACTATCCTAATGCTACCGGATCTACGGTTCCTTCAAACTATGGTTTCGATATAAGTTTGACAGGCAATTATCGGGTTAGAGCAACTAAGTTCACCGGAATGCATGCAGGAGCATGTAAGAATAAGTACACTGCACCGGTATACGTTAGAGTTGACGAGGAACCCGATCCTATTATTAAGGCGACGAGTTATTCATTGTGTACTCCGCCTTCTTCTGGAACACCTGTAACAAGCTCGACTACTTTATACGTTGAAAACATTCCTAATCAAAGTGTACGCCCTGGAGCTACATACTGGTGGTATAGAAGAGATATATCTGGCCTTGCGGCAAGCGATCCACTTGTTGCAATCACGACAGGTACCTTAACAGTAACATTAGGAGGGACATATTATGCGATATTGAAGTACGGTGCTGATGCCACATCACTTAATCCAAGAACATGTCAAGTTGTATCTAATGACATTTTAATTGTTGATAATCCAAGCCCAATTAATCCTTATACCGAAGGCACACCGCCGTATTACATCTGTGAAAGCACTACAAACAGCCTATCGACAAAACAGGTTTCAATTGATTCGGACGTATTGGATTCTAGATACAACTATTACTGGTTCGATAGAAATAACACTGGGGTGGTTAAGAGCCAAGGTACAATGGCTCAATATCCGCAAGGTGAATATTCAATAGTAGCTGAATGGAACGGATGTTTCTCCGATACTTTCGAGTTTGATATTATTCAATTGGATATCGAACGTCCTATTGTCACTCCACAAGATGGAACCATCTGTCCTCAGGATTCATTATTGTTACAAATCATAAATCCAGAAACTGGAATTACATACGTTTGGTATCGCGATGGCCATGCGAATCCATTGGATACAGGTTGGAACTATTATGCGCCATCTATACAAGGTGCTTATTACACCATTGGTTACCGTGAAGGATCGATTGATGCATCTGTAAACCCGGTTCCATTGACGTGTCAATCTCAGGCCAGTGCGTTTGTACCTATATCAGTTCACTTGATGCCTTCTACTCCAGTGCATGTGGACTTGTATATGTGTAGCGATGATTACATCACGCCGTTGAGTGATTTCTTGAACGTTCCATTTGGATTGACCCCTTACTGGTACATTTCTGAGGATACTGAGATTCCATTAGGTTTTGGAAATAATGTGTTCCTTGACCAAGTGGCTTTTTCCGGTACGGATACGACAAGTCTTTGGGTAGCGTACAAGGATGATCAAACAGGATGTTTCTCGGCTCGTGCGGAGATGGACTTGTACACTATTCAAACTCCAACGGAATCTCCTATAGTTGAGGATACTGTAGTATGTAGTGGAGCGGCATTTAACCTTGGAAACATGGTGAAGAACTGGGCAGATTCAAACTATGTTTTGAGAATCTACGATGTGGATGGCAATGCCGTATCTGAATGGAATAATGAAATTATCACCATTGATCATGATAGCACGTTCATTTACACATTCAACTTTGGTTCGAATCTGACGATGAATGGATTGAGATGTTACAGCGGTAATACTCAAGCGATGCTGACAGTTAAGGCGACGCCTCCTACTCCAAGCGCGGATCCAATTGCATTTAGCTACTGTGAAGGAGAAGATGCAGGTGATATGTTGTACCGATTGGCACCATATATCAATGATTCAATCACGGCTAATTTGATTTGGTACACCACTCCAAATGTTACCAATGCAACACCTTTGGTTACGGCGCCAGCTATTTCCACTGTATTGCCTGGAGCAGGACCTGTGGTATATGAATATTGGTTAACGAGAAAGAATTGGGTATGTGAAAGCCAGCCTTCTCAATTGCAGATAGGAGTGAACCCAAAACCATCGAACGACATCTTCAAGGATGATTCGATTGTATTGTGTAATCAGCCAAATTATGAATTGGCCACAAATCAGATTTACTCTCCACTTAAATTATCATGGTACTATAACCAGCCGTTTGGACCAGGTGATACCACTGCAGATTTCATTCTACAAGGTTTGGCGCCAACGGTTGATTGGTACTACGCAACTAAAGTAGATGCTATTAGTGGCTGTGAGTCTGACTTCGATAGTGTGAAGGTTAGAATTAACTTGAATCAAGAAACACCTACTGCATTGTTCAGTGGCATTGATACAGTAATCTGTTCTTCACAAGCACCATTTGGATTGAACGAGTTGTTCACGTATGACGATGCTAACTATGATTTGATTTGGTACACGGATACAGGCGGTTCAAACCCAACATTGGTTGCACCATACTACATACCATTCTTATCAAGCGATAGCGTAGATATTTATGTTGGACTTGTGGATAAGGAAAATTGTGCGGGTCCTATTACCCCTTACCTAATCCGTAAGTCACAGACTCCTGATGCACCAGTTACTCGAGACACTGCATATTGTTTTGGTGGGGACGTAGCTCCAGTGGAATGGATGATTGATCGTTTACCAAGTCATTTGTACACATACTACGACGATCCGTTCTTCGGTCAAGCTACAGGCACTTGGGATTTGGGTATTCCTGAAGAAGATCAGGTCATTTATGTGACTGCAACCAACATTTACGGTTGTGAGAGTGATCGTTCTATGATTTACATAGACATCTACATTGATACTGGCGTGTATATTACTGCTGCTCCAGTTGTGATTCCAGATGGTGGTTTGACGACATTAACAGCTACAGGTGCCAATACCTATGTATTCTATGGACCTGGAACATTTGACGATGGAGTAATAGGTTCAGATTCGACTTCACCGGCACATCTTACCCTACAGCCATTAACTACAGGTACTAAATGGTACAAAGTAAGAGGTACGCGTGATTCTACAGGTTGTACAGGAATAGATAGTGTCCAAGTTCACGTGAATGATTTTGACCCCGGAACCATTGGTTATGACGTCGAATTGTGTTCTGGTCAGCGCCCAACTGAGGTGAGAAATATAATTTACCCAAGTGGTGGTTCAGGAAACTATACTTTCGAATGGTGGATAGGTAGCCCAGCAGGAGATACTATATTACAAGTTAATGCGCCTACCCTGACATTCCCGCTAGGCCTGTTGCCACCGCAATATTACGAGGATACACTGCGGGTGATGCGCCGTGCTATTGATAGTGAAGCGTTGGCTATTTCGGACACCGTAACTATTAGCATTGTCAATATTCCGCCTGTAAACATTGTCGAGATAGATGATGATTACAAGATCCCGACGGGTCACTTGACGAACTATGCGATGTACCTCAATCATCAAGTAGATTATAGTATTGCATACAAGTGGCTCATTGATGGAGTAGATGCAGGAGTGTACAACGACACATTGACAGGTGTATACTTGGATTCAGGAAGACATGAAATTGAAGGCCGTATTTACTATGTCGATACATTAGGCAGAATGCGCTGTAACCGCAAGTCAATGGTGGTGGTTGATGTTTCTGACCTCCTTCCTGGAGTGTTGAATCCGGAGCAAACGGTTTGTTACAATGAGAAACCTCAAGATTTGTACGTACTTGATAGTGCGAGTGGAGGTAGCGGTGAATATTTCTATTCTTGGGAGTATTGGAACAGAGTGGATTCTATTTGGGAGCCATATCTAGACACGTCTGGAGCCAAAGTCACAGATCCGGTATTAGCATTTGATCCAACCGTTGGCTTTATTGAGAGTCAAATCTTCAGAAGGGTGGTATACGACCACACTGTGAAGAAATATACAACGGCTACACACATCACTGTATTGCCAAAACCAGATCCACCTGTGGTAGATACGCCAATAGTATGTTTTGGAAGCTGGGTTGGCCAATTAGGTGCCACACCAACGGCAGGCTATGAGGTTGAATGGTATAACTACAACAATAGGTCAAGCTTAAGATCTACGCCGCCTATTATGGATTCCCTGTACGCCGGCGATCAGATATACTATGTAGCTCAACGTGATACCATATTCGGCTGTTCAAGTGATTTGAAGAAGGTTGTATTTAGAATGCAAGGATTGCCATTGCCTCCTACTGTCCATCCTTTGAATATTTGTGAAAACGATACAAATCAAATTGAGTTGAAAGCTGATTCAACTATTGCGAATTATGAACTATTATGGTTTGAGAAAGATACTATTACGGGTATCTCGGGAACACCAATAGTTAGTGGTGCATCATTGGATTCGAATGATCGATTCTTTGTCGCTCAGATGGATACAATAACGGGTTGTGTTTCCGAAAAAGTGGAAGCACCGATCAATCTCAAATATTTACCAGACGGTCAGATTATAGGTAGCGTCGATAATTTCACCGTTTGTTTGGGGGATTACATTACTATAGGCTTACTGCCATACCAAGGCTATAATCGTGTAGAATGGTACATACATCTACCAAATGATACTATAGCCATTGATACAGCCGCGACCATTAGTAAAAATCCGAAGAAGAGCACACTATATCGCGCAAGGGCTACTACAGATTTGGGCTGTGTTGTTGACTACTTCCAAAACATTACGGTACAAGAGTTGCCTATTTCTCCAGCTTTACGCAGTTATGATTACTGTCAGTATGAAGATGCGACTATTATTGAGGCGGATAGCTTGTACGCTGGAAATCCGTTATTATTCTACAATACTCAGAATCAAATAGACACGGTTACTTACTTGCCTATACCTCCAACTGATAGTGTTGGCATCTTCAAATATTATGCAGCTCAATACGACTCTATCACGGGTTGTATAAGTGAGGTAGATACATCAATTGTGACTGTCTTGGGTCGCCCAAGTCCTCCAACGGTTTATCCATTAAACGTTTGTGAAAATGACACAAACCAGATTCAGTTGACAGCAAACCCAACAATTTCGAATTTCGAACTACTATGGTTTGAGGAAGATACTATAACTGGTATATTCGAATCACCAATAATAAGCGGAGCGTCACTAGATTCGAACGATAGTTTCTTTGTTGTTCAAAGGGATACAATAACGGGATGTGCTTCCAAAATAATTGAAGCACCGGTCAATCTCAAATATTTACCAGACGGACAGCTAGTCGGAAGCGTAGATAATTTCACCGTGTGTTCAGGAGATTACATTACAATAAGCCTACAGCCTTACCAAGGCTATAATCAAGTGGAATGGTATATCCATCTACCAAATGATACTATAGCCATTGATACAGCCGCGACCATTAGTAAGAATCCGAATAAGAGTACACTATATCGCGCAAGGGCTACTACAGATTTGGGCTGTGTTGTTGACTACTTCCAAAACATTACTGTACAAGAGTTGCCTATTTCTCCGGCATTGCGCAGTTATGATTACTGTCAAGATGAGGATGCGACTATAATAGAGGCAGATAGCCTGTATGCAGGAAATGCATTATTGTTCTACAATACACAGAATCAAATAGATACTGTTACCTACTTGCCTATACCTCCAACGGATAGTGTTGGCATCTTCAAATATTATGCAGCTCAATACGACTCTATCACTGGATGTATAAGCGAAGTTGATACCTCGTTTGTAACAGTATTAGGTCGTCCTCGTCCACCACTACAGAGAACTCAATACTTCTGTTTGGGTACTGCGGATACGTTGGTCGTAGAGAAAGGTTATGGTGCGAACGATCCAGATTACAGATTGCAATGGTTCACAATGCAAAATGTTGGGCTCCAAAATGTACCGGTCATTTCTACTGCTGATACAGGCAGCTATTACTTTAAGGTTAGAAATGAGGATATAGAAACGGGCTGTTTCTCAGAACTAACAGAAATAGAAGCTATTGTTTACCAAAACTCAATCGAATCTGTAATATTTGATGATTCAGTTTCATGTTTCGGGTTTACCGATGCTAAGGTGACAGTAGATGTGGACGGGCCATTTATAACGAATTGGTTCTATAAAGACCAAGACGGAAATGAAAGCATAGAGTTTGGCGATAGCACTAGCGCATATGTTGGCGCGGGTCAATACTTCATATATACTAGAGATACTGCTGGGTGTCAGGTACATGCTGATACTGCTATAGATTACTTCATCGTGCAAGAGCCAGATCAGTTATCATTAGATAGTGTTTATATAGCATCGCAAATTCAATGTTACGATAGTACGGATGCGATTATTGAACTCTTTGCTAGTGGAGGAAATATCATTGAGTACAGTGTTGATTCATTGGTGTTCCAAGACAGCTCATTGTTTATGGGATTAGGGCCAGACGAGTATTGGCCAACGGTTCGAGATAACAACGGGTGTCCATGGGAAAACAACTCTAGATACGATTCACTTGAATTGATAGAGCCTAACCCGATATACATCAACTTTACGAAGGAGAACCTAACCTGTGCCACAGACTTCACGGGGTCAATTGACGCAACTGTAGTTGGTGGTAACGATGATCCTACAGAGCCTTATGACGGTTGGAATTACTTGTGGGTATTTGATTCAACATCAGCTCAATATGGTGAAATGGGATACCATCTCAATCTGCATACTCCATCTATGGACTCATTGTGGGCGGGACGCTACTTCTTGACGGTTACGGATTACAAGGGATGTTGGGAAAATGATACGATTATTCTAACGCAACCAGATAGCGCAATTGTTGATAGTATCTATTCTAGAAACGTTACTTGTTATGATAGTACCAACGGTATCATTGAGATCTTCGCATCGGGTGGTACGAAGTTAGAATACAGTTTAGATTCAATACCTCCATTTACATCTCAAACTTACTGGGATGATATGAGTCAAGGAGATACAGCGTATGTGACGGTTGTGGATAGTAGCTCATGTTATGTCTCTTACAAGGATAAGCGTAGAATTATATTCGACAGTTTGCCGACATTCTCTGTCAACAACTCGATAATAACGAAGGCATTATGTTTCGGAGATTCTACTGGTAGACTTGAAATTCTGGTATCCGGCGGGTCAAGTCCAATACTGAATATTGACTCGACACAAACAGTGTTTAGCGACTCATTAGTGTTTAATGGATTGCCATCGGACACTGTCTATATCACTGTGACAGATACCAATAATTGTACGCCGATATATAACATAGCAAGAAGCATTTATATACCTCAACCGGACGAGCTTTTGGTGAATGCTCGAACAGATAGTAATGTGATTTGCTTCTTGGACACGAACGGTATTATTTCCGGCTCAGTTATTGGCGGTACACCTCCTTATGATATTCAATGGTCACATGGAACGATAGGGCTGTACGATAGCGCTGTTGTGGGTGGATTGTACTACCTCGAGGCACTAGATATCAATGGATGTTATGCTTATGATAGCACAGTGGTTGAATCATTTGACAGAGATTGTGACGGTATTCCAGATTCGGTAGAAACATTTGAAGACTGTGATTGGGATGGTATTCCAAACGGTTACGATTTAGATAGTGATAATGATGGTATTCCAGATGAGCTAGAATACGATTACGACAAAGATGGCATTGTGGGTGATGACTGTGATGGAGATGGCATCCCGAACTATTGTGATCCTGACTTGTGTGAATTCTTCATTCCTTCTGTAATCACGCCAAACTTTGACGGTGCGAATGATGCACTTGAGATCCCAGGCCTGCAGTATTTCGATAACTATAAGTTTACGGTATACAATATTTACGGAAACAAAGTATTTGAATCTGATAACCAAGGATCAGGATTTGGCGGTACGGCTCAGAGCAGAGTAGTATGGTTTAGTAACGATGGTGAGCTTCCGTCAGGAACCTACTTCTATGTTCTTGAAATCCGACCAGATAAATGGCGTCAATCAGGATATATTTACATTGCTAGATAATGAGATTACTGAGGTTGAGACATAGCATTTTGATTATTGTTTCCTTAACATCTTTGATGTTGAGCGCACAAACACACCCAGCACTAGAGAACTACCTTTTTAATCCGGTAAGTGTCAGTCCTTCTTATGCTGGACGTCAAAGTGGCTCACTGAGTTTTAGCCATGATCAACAATTGATTGGATTAGATGGAGCCCCCGTCACGACAAATATTACGTATGATAGTATGACGAAGGGTCGCTTTGGGTTCAATATAGCAGTAATGGAGAATTCTGTAGGACCTATAGAAAATACTTCATTCGCCTTAACAACGGCGTATCATTTACGCATCAGTGAAAAAGAGTACTTCTCTGCGGGTATTCGTTATTCTATGAACCAATTAGGTATTGACCTCGTCAGCGAGCAATACATTGACCCAAATGATTATATCATAATTAATGGGGTAATTCAAAAGTGGTATCAAAACGTGGACATTGGCGGGGCATACTATGGCCCTAAAAAATACGCGGGTGTAAGTTTCCGTAATGTGGTGAGAACCTCATTCTTTATTAATGATAATTACGGCGCAAGGGTAGTACATGTTTTTGGTGGGGGCGAGATGCCCACTACATTAGGACTAGACTTTTTGTATTCAGGATTAGTGAATGTAACTCCAAACTCGCCCATCGATGTGAACATGCACTTCTTGTTGCGATCTAGAAATATTTTTAGCAGTGGGATGCTTGTTTCTCCGAACAAGGTTGGATGGATTTATCAAATCAACAGCCCAAGTGGATTCAATTTCTTGTATCAATACGCTTATCCCTTGACAGAGATCAAATACGTTTCTCAGCAAAGTCACACGGCCTGTATTCGCTTTCATTTTGTAAGAGCAAAGTCATACGGCAATAGAATTGTGGAAACTCCAGTATTCTTTTTATAACATTACAGTTCATGGGAAAGCGTAAACTTACATTCATTCTGTCTATGGCAGTGACTTCAATGATGGCACAGCCAAGAATTGATGTGGATACGAAAAAGATAAATGAACTGCTTCCGAACTTCTTTTTTCAGTCGTTTAACATATCTCCTATTACAAAAGAGGCTTTCAATAGTATAGGCGTTTGTTATACTGGTGAGGGAAAAATCGTTTATGTTTCTGATAAACCATTTTTAACGGTGCCATCTGTGAACAACAGGTATAAGGCATTTGTGTTTGACATGGTGAATAACGAAACCAGTCGATTGGATACCAGAAACCTCTGTGACTTAGAAAACAATAACTTCAACATAGCTGGGATCGCAGTAAACGACAGCAATACTTTTATGATTGCCGCTATGAATGATTATCGAACGAATGAGTTCATGGCCGAAAGCCGAATTATTTTGAGTCATATCGACCTTAGTTATGGTTTCAGTCAGTGTGCTACGCCACCATTTGTTCAACTAGGGTATACGTACACGCAACCGTTTTTCGATTCTAAAGAAGATTACCTCTATTTCGCTAGCGATATTGATGGTGGTATGGGTGGATTAGACATCTACAGAGTGAAAATGCTCGGTCCAAACCTTTGGGGAGAGATTGAAGCGATGGACGAGATTAATACCATTAACAATGACGTGTATCCTTTCGTCGATGGTGATGGTAGATTATATTATTCTACGTTGACCGGCAAAAACGGTTTTGATGTCTTTTGTTATTACGAGGGATTGAACCGTCCTATACGACTTCCTTCACCAATCAATAGCAGATTAGACGACTTGAATTTTGTTCAAATAGGCGAAAAAGACGCGTTTATTACGAGAACTTCTGGAAACTCGCAATCCACAGTTATTTACCGACTGCTTGCTTTCTAATAAGTAACCACAATCTCTACACGTCGATTCTTACCTCGGCCGGCCGCGGTTTCATTCGTTGCAATCGGAGCACTTTCTCCTTTCCCTATTGAATTTAGCTTTCCTTTGAACCCAAGGTCACGCATAAAGTTGGCAACTTCAGCCGCTCTGCGTTCACTTAACCCTTGATTGTAAGAAGCAGGCCCTTGGCTGTCAGTGTGACCTATAATGGTAAGCGATTTAGCATTTTTCTGACTTTCATAAACTAGCTCTAGTTCTCGCATCGCTACTTCGCTGAGTTCATTACTGTCAAATCCAAAGAATACATTCTTTAGAACGACTGGCCGCCCTTTCCCTGAGTTGTTGTTCTGCTTGGAAGAGGTCGAGCCATTGCCTGAATCTCCGTCTGTAGATGGCGGTACAGCGCTTATATCGTTTGTTACGGCTCTAACAGTTTGACCTACGGCGTTGTCAAGGAAGACGATTTTCTCCGTTTGACGACTGGTCTTATACTCGAGTGAAGGATCGACTTTTAATGAGTGTGGAAGATACCCCGGTGATGTTACTGTTATTCCTAATGTGTAATCTGGGAAATAGCTGAGGTAACAAACCTCTTCTGCCAAAACATTAGTAGAGTTTACGACTGTATTGCTTTCATATTCATAGAAATCAACCTTGAATCCAGGCATAAGCCCTGATAGCCGATCGATACATTTCAAGCGTAAAACAACATCCGCGGGCTTTACGAGTGTATCATACTCGAAATCGAATGTTCGTGTGACTATACCTTTTCTGCTAAAGAATACACTGTCTTGCTCTGCATCAAATTTCACCTCTCTTTTAGGTCCCAAAACGAAATATACACTATCGTCTTTATAAGAGAATGAGTTAGGGTTAGCTGCCAATGCGTTGTTTAACGAGACCATTGCTTTGAGTGCATCTGTGGTGCGGTCAATAACGGTTGCCCAGCGCCCTTTTCCTATATCTCGATTTCGTTCTGCAGTAAACTCGCTGAATGGAATGTAGGTTTGATCAATAACGGAATCCACCTGCGTTGTTTCGACTTCTTTGATTTTGCGAACCTCGATAGTATCGAGCTGACTGACTATTTCTGAGGCATAGATTAGGGCAAGTTGGTGTTCTCCTAAACGTAGCCTTCTGGAGACGATTATGGAATCAGAGTTTAATACTGCAATTTCATTCGCAGACTCTCCATAATTGATAGGGTAGCGGAGTTTTTGAATAGAACCTTGTGCATCTTTTGCGATATAGTTGATGTTGGTTGCTTCTTCAATAGAGTAGAATTGGTCTCCATTAAAGGAATGTACTGCATTTAAGTTTATACCGTTAAATTCAGTAATGGTATCTACACTCAAGATTCCGGTTTCATCAATACGGCATTCAATAATGCTATTATTTGCGATGCCATAATAAATGTCTCGGCTATCGTCATATTGGAGTTCAGGCAGAGCAACGTTTCCAATTTTACTGACGATAGGAGTAAGTTCGCCATTTATCGAATTTGACAGATAAAAGCTTCTATCGGGAAGCTGTAGAACGGAATATACAGGGTCTAGCTTGGTGAACCCCATGAATTCAATATTCGATAAAGTAGAGTCTAAGATCACTCTCTTAGAACGCAGATCTGAATAAAGAAGACCTGGGCGGTCGTCGTTGGAGAAGTATACTTTAGCACCTTGACGGTCGATGGAAAGAATATTAATCTCATTTGGTGCGGCATACAGCACACGTTCTATGAGAATGGTCTGACCAAAACTAAGCAGTCCAGCACCGGATAGAAGGAGAGAAAATAGTAGTTTCTTCATGATTAAAATCTTGTGCTTATCGCAAACCCAACCTCGTTGTGGGCGCCAAATATGAATTTAGGACCGAATGATGATCTAGGGCCATAGTCTCTTTGAATGGTGATGATGCCAACAGGCCCTAATAACATCTCGTCATTGTCGTAATAGACCATGCCTAGTGCACCAGCAGAGAAAATTCCATCCCATTCTGTTCCGAACATCGATTTAAAGTCGTTTGACAATCCGACATATAAGAAATGACTGTTAAGGTCGCTTCTGTAAATGGAAGTTCCGAGATGGAAATCCAAACCAAATCCTTTGAAGTAGCGTAAGCGCACATTGAATTGGTCTGTGTGGCGTCCAATAGAATAGCCTAATGAGATAGGACTATTGATGGTATCAGCTGGAGCTTTGGCGTTTGGCGCCAAAATGTTCAGCTCTTGGTAGACGACCTTATTGTTGGGTTCAACGACTTTAAGGATGGTCGTTTTATCTTTTGGAATGCCTAATTTCTGCGAGATTTTTGGCAATGCTTTTTTTACAGGAATCATCTGCTTCAGATCGATTGTTACAGTGTCGCCAGCGTCGTTTTTGTAGAATCGACCGATGATATCTCTACTATCCTGGGTACGAATAAGCCCATTGCCAATGGTGATGGCTTCAACTTTTTCTTGAGCCATTGCCGAAGTTGCCGTAAGCATTATGGCAATGATTAGTGTGTTCAGCTTTTTCATGGTAGTGTTATTTCTGCACCAATCATGAACTGCATTCTAGCAGTGCCAATAGGCGCAATTTTTTGATTTAAGTAGTTGTAATTAATTGCCGTGTTCGAGTAACACTTTATATGCAGTCTAGGCGCTACGGAATATTGTGCACCTAAGACCAAATTATAATAGTCTTCTGTATTGTTGCGGTCTTCATACAACACACCTCCAAGAAGGTAGCTATCAGCAAAATGCTTTCGCAATAGCAAACTATAGCGGTGATTGTCGAAGGAAGGATATTTAGTAGTTGATGTGGATGCCAATAGTTCAAGTGTCGGTTTCATTTTGAACGTAATAGAGGCCCCTGTTACTTGTGGTTGTAAAATAGAAGTGAAGGTGCTATCTCCTTTTTCTTTGCGTGTTTCGGAGTAGCTGTAATTACCATTAGGCTGTATGAAAGGATCTGTACTTGCATTGATTAAATCGATGGTTTGAATCGTTGAAGTACTCAAGTCTAATGCGTAACTATTGTTTTGACGTTTTGTGGTGATTTCTGATGCCGCTCCCAAATGATTACCGAACACCGCGAGGTCTATTTTGGTTCCTAAATGTAGCTTCAGATAAAAGCCATAAGTAGGCATTAGCTCTCCGTATTTATAAATGGAGTAATGACCAGAATCCGTAGCGTATATGCTTTGTGGGAGAACTGCAATGGTTCTAGCGGTATCTGTATAGTCCGCATTGTAAGAATGGTAATCGCCAGAGAAATTAGCGTGAAGTTCATCTTGGCCTTGTGATAGCTGCCCAGTGTAGTTGAGTTCGGCAAAAGAGTTTAATTGGTGCCCATTTAGTATTAAGGTAAGCTCCCCTATGCCTCCAAGTCTTCTACCCACTGAAAAACTATGCTTTAAAGAGCTCATTGAGTAGTACGAGTAGCTTCCATTTCCAGCATCTTCTCCGAGATAAAGCACATTAAACAGGGAAGGGCTCAGCGTTCGAGTGTTTAGATTGTAAAGCGTAGTGCTCATCCCGTACTGCCAATATCTTCGGTGGAACCTGAGATTAATTAGGTCGTTGGTATGTTCATTCATGGCGAATACGGACTGAGAGTGCTCCACTCTTTCCATTCCGGACCAATTTCCTAAGTGCGCATTTGACAAGGATTTTTGCTCGAATTGGGCAAAGGCTAACTCCAAACCGCTACTATCTGCAGTATGATCATAGAGAGATTCAAACCTCAGGTCCCATTGTGCTTGAGCGGTTTGTAATCCAAGGGCACAAATGATTATGTAAATACAATGTTTCATTATGGAAGGCCGATGAAGTTAAAATACAAATCCAAGAATAAGCTATCTGTGGTGTACAGCGCGATGTTAGGATTGGTGAAATCTACGTTGTACTTAAAGGTCATTAATGCATTAAGACTTAGTGGATCCTCGACCAATCTTGTGCTTGAAGTTGTTTCGCCGTTTCCAGGAAGATGCACATTATTGAAGGCAACTATGGTGTCAAAACTGCGAGTTAATGAGAATGAATTTGACACCGGAATTTGAGTCTTTGAGCCAATGGTAGCAAAGACGCTCACACTATCACAGACCGCGATCAATGAATCCAGTTTATAGTTGTCGCTTAGATCAAAAAGCTTTTCGGTTCGTAGTCTCGCCGTACCTGAGTTTGCTTTTAGTTTGGTATGAGAATTTCCAAGATTTGATGCCGGTCTGTTGATTCTCATGCCCCAAGGAGCTTCGAAAAAGTAGTTGGTGGTAGCAGAGAGACTATCGGGCGTCAAAGTATTGAAGGCATTGATATTAAACGCCCCTAAATTCCAACTCAACATTGAATTTGCATTGGAGTCTAAATAGGAGTTTCCACAATTCACGATGGTATCATCATTGAGGATAGTGGCAATATGGTTTTGCAACTGTGAATTAACATGCACTTTCCCCCAGCCAATGAAATTGAAGTCACGTGATACAGAAGATTCGAGTGGCTGAAATGATAGGGTTAATTCTTCCGGCCAATGATCGTATGGAGTTGTGGTGTTGCTGTGTGAAAGCAGCCAACTTTCGTTAAACCCGATGGCATTTAGCTCAGGGGGTAATTGGAATCCATGACGAACAAGAATGGATTTATTAGGCTCTATGTCAACAATGGCATTTGGCGCCGTTTGTAGAGTGTAGCTCACGTGTATATTTCCTTGAACTGGGGCTATGGGTAGATTTGACAAGGAAGCTATCCAATTAATGGTAGCGGGGGAGGAAATGACCGTTATATCATCGGAATAGAATGTACCATTACTTCCTGAAAACTCTCGGTGTAATTCCAGGTTAGTTCCTGACAAACCGGTGGCAGTGATGTAATTATCAAACTCTAACTGGTCACCGTCGATGTAGTTATACTTTGTCGGATGTGAAACAGGGACGGACACATCAAAATCTCGTTGACTTAAAATGTGGCTTGTGGGACGGAATTTCCCGGAGGACAGGTATACGTTCGAGCGTGAAACCTTTACATCAAAAGTATTCGAGTTGTTTATGGCGGGAGATCCTGCGGCCAGACCATTTGTACTCACTTGGTATATAGTCCAATTATATGCAGCATTCGCATCAACATCGTTGATATTAACGGTGAATGTGGAAGAGCCTCCTGAAGCGATACTTACTACTTGACTAAAAAGTATGCTTGGGTTAGATTTTAGAGAAACACCGATGGTAAGATCAAAATCCAGGTTATTCACCAAGGTGATGTCGTACATACCGGAATCAATATGAATACCATCAAAAACTTCAGGAACTGTAACAGCGCCGAAATAATAGTTTGAATAAGAATTACAACCGCCCCAAGTAATAGACGACCCATTGTTTGAATTGAATAAACTAAAATCACTTGGCGCAAAAGCCTGAATAAAATTCAATTGATTGATGCTTTGCACCAACTGTCCGTGGTCATTAATACGGTAGGATTGCCCGGTGGAAAGTAAAGATTCAGTAATGCTATACAGGGAGTCTGCAGGGACCAACGAAGAAAGGTCTAGTTCGTCTTGGTAAAGCTCATTAGTGACTGAAACAATTTGTGGGTTCGCCGATGGCACACTGTCCATGTAAAACAAGTCCAATACTGAGAACTTTCCTTCTAACACCTTTATGGGTCGGTTCAAATCTGGATTAAAATCTCCCGACTGATCTACAAAGTCTCCTTGACATGAGATTGTCATAGAGCCTAATAGTAGGAGCAATAAAGGAATGCTATATTTGAACATTGGTTTGGAAAATGGTTCAATTCACTCAAATATATGAAAAAACACTGCTAAAAAGCATGTCTTTTTTTGCAGTGCTCCTTCTACTTAGCTCTTGCGCATCGCAGAGTACGAGCCTATTTGAATTAAGGGATCAGCAGGATTCTCAATCGTTTGAATTAAGTGAGTATGGGGAAAAGGAAATTCAGAAATCCTCTGTGTATTTTTTCGGGATTTTCACCTCAGGGGAATACGACAAGTTTGAGTCAAATATTTTTGACCAATTACGCGTTTCTCTCCATTCCGAAGCGAGATTCAGATACCCTGAATATGAGTTAGTTAACGTGAAACAGCTTGAAGAATATAGGTGGTTCAAAACTACCTATACGGTCAAGGGGGAGTTGATTAGCAAGTACTCGGTAAAACAAAAAATGGACCTGATGACCAATGGTCTAGCGCTGGAAGGCATTCCTTCAAAGGATTCATTAAACCCTATGGAATCGCCAGCCATATCCAATCCAATCGCCGTTGATACCATTTCATTTTCTACAAAATCTAAAGCCCCAAAAGGGGTAAGTTCTCGTTTTGCCCCAGAAGGAAAAGAGGTGGCAGAGGTATTAGAAGAAGCGAAACAATCACTCGATTCATTGGAAAACATGAGTCTCCCAAAGGATAATGAAATCGTTGCAATCGAAGTTTCAGACACCAATGTTGTTGATGCACTGGCTAATGAAATAGAGCCAATTTCCATTGAAAGCCTCCCATTAATTCCTGATTCTGTCGAAGTCATAGCCTCAGCACCATTGATAGACGAGGAGCCCATCGATGAAAACCTGGCACCCGAAGAGACTGAAGAGATTGCTGTTGCGGAAATCCCGCAAACTACTGAGCCCTTAGCTCAGCAAGAAGAAAAGACCGATGAATATATAATAGAGATTACTGCCGAAGAGGAGGAAATGAGTTCTCCAAAGAATACCACGTCCTTAGTTGGAACAGTCCCTCCCAAAACGGTATATATCGTCGCATGTTTTCAACTCAACGGATTTGTAGAGGAAAAAGTGGTTATCACTCAAGAACAGATAGGTCATCCATTAGCATATTACCGCACCGATAAATGGATTAGGGTATATCTCGATGCTGAGTTTGCCAATGTGCAAGAGGCTAAACAAGTATGGTATGAAGCCTGGCCGCTACCGTTTGGCAATTAATTAAATCGAGTAACAGAGTCCCAAATAGCTGTAGGACTTTGCGTCCATTGGCAAGGCTATCAATCCGGTCGAAACGGCAACTCTTTCTTTCCAATTATAGTCGAGCTTGATATTCGATCCGGGCAGAATAGGGTAACCAGGAAAATTATACACTAACCCATAGGTATATATGCCCAAGCTCATTGAAAGATCGAAGGGCCCTAGGAACGCTTCTTCTAAGAAAAAGGCAGGGCCTATGTAATAACTGTCGCGTACGCTAGTGCTAGGATGCAGGGCGTCGCTTAAGGTGATCGCATGGAACCCGAGCTTGTTGGAGAGCTTCGTTTCTAATAGAAATACATGACCGTTCACATTCCCGCCATAGGTAAAGGCAAGATTGATTTTACGAAGATTGCTGTCCAATTTTGTTGGGAAAAAGGTCTCTCCTAAATGATAGGTAAAACCAACAACTCCTGTGCTAAAGTTATCCTCACGATTAAAGTTTAGGCCCAATCTAATGCTATAATCTTCGGTGAGCATATAATCCACTTGAGACACGAAACCGTAATTGAGAGGATAAATAGGGAAATTGTAGATAGCTCCAGTAGTCCAAATTCCTGGTGCTATGGAAGCGCTCCATTTCGAATTTTGGTTATCACTAAACGTATAGCTTGGACCTACAAAAAACTTATCCGAATAAGAGGATGGATCTATGGCACTAATGGTCGCAAGTCCAGTAAAGCCTAGGCCTGAAGAATAACGTTTGCTGAATCCTACCAAATGATGATCCGGATTTCCGCCATAGAAAGTCTGAAACGAGGGTACATTCAGCGCTTGCCCTATTCCAAATACTGGAATGAATAGAAACGCAACTAGGGTAATTCTCAAAGGCTTTAACATATCCAAGCTTACTGTAGGATGATCGTTGAAACATTCACATGCCCATCAAACTCCGCCAATAATAAATAGACTCCAGAAGCCAATCCATTTACGTCCAAAGACTCCGTACTGGCTTCAATCCGGGTGCGGTCAACCATGATTCGACCACTTAGATCAGTCATCCAAACCTCCACATTGCCCTGAGAGAAGAAAAGTTGTCTTGTGGCATTAGGGTTTGGATACACATAAAAATCGAGTTCACTTTCGCTTATGCCAAATGGGGAGGTATACGCCAAACAATCTGTAATTACGTTACAAGTACCATTGATAATCAACACGGCATAATCTCCGGTTTGTGTTGGAGAATACGTATTGGTATTCGCGTTTGGAATAGTGGTATAGCCTGTTGTGTCACAACGCATCCATTGATAATAATTGTAACCCGGCATAGCGAGGAAACTTGTACCATTAAACATCACGGTGGTAGAAATCATCGATACGATAGGCTGTGAATATTTCCAACTGGTAAACCCTTGATTGGTGGTGGCAATGATGTACCCAACGGTCGTACTTCCCGCAACAGAATCCATGTATGTATTCGTACTCCATGAGTAGATGGTATCTAATGCGATGGTATTCATGGAGCTGTCAATAGCATAGACTACATAGGCGCCCCAGCTTGCGGTATCTGGGTTTGGGGTCCAATTTATTGTAGCATACCCGTTTGAATCTACCTCAATACAACTGGTCTGAACATCCGGTGCTTCGGAAACAGCATCTTGCACTTCAATGACCACGATAATACTCGTGGATTTATTAACCGGACATTCATCGTCCGAAATTTTAAAGTAGAACGGATATATGGCCGGAGCCACGGTCCCTAAAATCACTGGGTTCAAATGTGCGGTGGTCACCGTCCACTCAAAATCCACTTCCAGTGAATCTGCCGCGGAAAAAGCACCATTTATCCCAGATCCGGTCAGGGTAGCACAGGGGCTCGATAACAAACATGAACTTGCGCTCGAGTAATTCAAACTATCGCTTAGCGTAGCACCAAAAGCCAACATGGATAAAGTCTCACTTTGACAATTTCCATGTGGGGTAAGGTCTTTTGCCTTGAGTTTAAATGAAATCAAATCACCAGGATTTGCGTACACCTTGTAGAATAAGGTATCCCCGGCCAATGACTGTATGATATTCATCGGCTTTGAAGCGCTATCATTGATAATTTCTAAGCTCGGAGGAGCGGAAATTGCCGTCGATCCACAAAGTCCAGAATCTGGCAAACAGTTTAACGTAAAGATTGGAATATCTCTATACACCTTGCCGACCATTTGACTTTGGCGCCATGATTCAATCTCCACACATGTGGCCCATGAACCGATCATATTACTATTGAAAGTAATGACCCCTGTCAGAGAATCTATTTGCGCAGGCACTGCTCCTGCCCCGCTAGGCAAGGGACTTGTATAGGAATATCCCACTTCCCATGGCACGGACGTAGCGGAATCTGTCTTAGGCTCTGCAAAACGATAATACAAAGAGTCTAAATCCTTGTCCAGTCCTAAATTGTTAATCAAGGTATTGCTTTCATTAGCACAGACTCTTGCCTGAGGCTCTTCCAAGAAATATGGTGAAGAATCATAGCAAGTTGCTACCCCAGTTGCGGTATCTCCCGCGCTCAACGGTGTAGTACCGCCTGGAGGCGTATAAGGATACATATAGGCCCTTAGCTCATAGCTTTGGCTGCCCGGGTTTGTGATGTTGGTTACTGTAGTTGGACGACAGCAACTGTTCCAACTAAAGTACCACCCTCCTGGAGGAGGCGTCCCGTGTAAGGTGATTTCTCCACTTTGATAAGTCACCTTTTCCATGTAGCCCTCTCCAGAGTTTGCACCTGTACACATCGGGGCAGTATTAGAATAGCAATAGGGTAAAATGTACTCGCTATTAATGCTGTCCATGGTAATGGTTACTCCGGCATTATTTTGCAATGTCTGCGTTGTATAGGGCAGTAAAATACCGCCACAATCTCTATACAACGTCATGGTGAACACGTATGTACCGTTAGGCTGACAGCGCCACACTATTTCACCACCGAGCAGGTGTGTTGCTTTCAAGGAGCCAATAGAAGATAGGCCTACTGCAATAAGGAGTAGAGATCTACGAACAAATGAGGTCATGGTTTATAGTATTACTGAAGGTTAAAATACAACCTTTTTTAATGCCTGTAACCTTTATAGCTTGGTAGCCAGTGTGATGACTGTCAATAGAGAAGTTACTTGGGCAATCAAATTTTGAGAGAACGCCTGCCAGTCTATTTCTTCCTTTTGTTTTTGAAGCCTTTCAGGTTTTTCGCCCACCACAATCATGGACCCTGGCAATACCTTAGGAGATTTGTTGACTATTCTCCACGGACGGTAGTCTTGGGCACGGCCATTGGCGTAAACGACCACTGTGTTGCTCTTCTTGGCGTTTTCTCCGAAGCCACCGGCCATGTGTTTTACATACCAGTTGGCACTTTTCCCTTTAACATAGGCCACATGAATACTTTCTCCGCTGTAGTCTTCTGAAAACGCACCGTATTTCTCCACTTCGGTATTGGCAATGCGAATTTCAATGGTGTAGTCCTTCGCTGGAATTTCGATGATGTCACCTGCTCGCAACGGAATATTTTCAGCAGAGTTTTTGTTTTTGAGCGCCTTATCCAATCGAATAGCCACAGCTCCTTTTCGAGCCCTAGTAAATTCTGCACTAGCCGCAAATGCCTGTGCCGTTAATCCACCCGCTTTTTTAATGAGTTCATTCACAGTTTCACCTTGACTGATCGCATATCGACCTGGATACATTACCTCTCCTTTTAGGGTTACAAACTCCTGGAATTCAAAACCAAATTTTCTTCGAACAACTATTGCATCGTAGGGTTGGAAAGTGAAATTTCCATCAGATTTCAAATTGAGATGCTGCTCTTGAACCTGACCGATGGTATTTCCTTCAAATGGCATTCGGTACACGATAATCTCGCTTTCGTCCCCCGCAAAATTAACCCCTCCGGTCAACGCAATGACTTCGTTTAGGGTAATGGTTTTATCGTACGGCAGTTCAAGAGGGTTAATAACCTCTCCTGATACAGAGATCATGGCGTCCCTTAATATCGCTCGTTTTTTCAAGATGCGAAGGTCATCGCCATTTTGGAAGGTAAATCCTTCATCGGTTAATTTGACAGGTAAGATTTCTGTTGCGCCGTCTGGATAGGTGCGGTATACATACCCGACATCGCTACGGGCTTCACGAGTTAGACCGTTACTAAGGTTAATAAGCGTAGGAACGGTAACATTGGAATCAATGTAATACATGCCGGCATCTCTCACGGCACCGCGAACGGTTACCACTGTTGTGTCCGTAAAATCACTCGCATTTAACAGCTTAACGACATCTTCTGCTTGAAGCATGATATCTGTACTTCCCTCGAGTATTTGGGCGGGACTGAAGGAAAGTACCGATGATGCACCGTTTGCGGCGATGCGCAAAAGGTAGCCGACGTCCATTCGAGTCTCTTCTTGAAGATTTACCTTTTCAAGAAGGGTTTTCAGGGTTGCGTAATCCCGAATACCATAGACCCCAGGATAATTTACGGCGCCCTTGACCTCTACATAATCTTTGCGATCTGAAGTTTGCTGGTTGATGATGATGCGGTCTCCATCTTTAAACTCGAGTTCTTTGAGTTCTGAGCCTTTGAATTCTTTCACAAAGGTTCCTTGCTCGTCAATCCGCACCAGCTGAATCTCATCGGTTAGAGCATTCGAAAGATACCCTCCGGTATATTCAAGGAGCGAAGCAAAGGATTCTCCGTCCTTTAATTCAAATATCCCGGTTTGCTTCACCGCTCCTTCGATTTCGACCACATCTCCAATGTAGGGAACAAAAAGGATGTCATTGTTTTGAAGGTAGTAGTCGCTTTGTTTTTTGGGATTGAACAAGTATTCATAGACATCTAATGTTTTCATTGAACGTCCATTGATGACTTGAATGTTCCTTACGGTCCCTAAGTTTGATGGCCCGCCGGCTGCCATCAAAGCATTAAAGGCTGTATTGTAAGCACTCAAGGTATAAGTTCCTGGGCGCTCCACAGCCCCTGTGATTTGAATGGTAAGGGTACGTGCAGTGGTGAGGGTTAGCGCAAACTGACCCTTTTCAAACTGATAAAAGTTCTTAAAACGATTTTCAACTAACTTACGTGCCTTGCCTAGGCTAATACCTTTTAGGTACACTTTAGGAAGGTTTGTAGGTTCGATAAAACCGTCCGGCTTGATGGTGAATTGTAAATCTGCTTGAGAACGTCCAAAAATACTTACCGTTACAACATCGCCAGGACCCAGGATATAAGCGTCCGAAGGGACGTAATCCTTCGACACCTCAAAAAGTGATATGGAACCGTTTTTAAAGATGTTTTTTCCAAAAACAGAACTCGTTTCGTCTATCGCATCTTTCGAGCCTAACGTTTCAACTTCGGCAACTTCAACGCGTTTGTTGAGTGCTACGGTATCAGATGTTGGGAGTGCCACCTGAGTTTTTATTGGAAGCTCGGAGGACTTGAGGGCTTGTATTTCCTCTTCAATGATCGGGCGTAGTGCGGCAGCCTCCTCTAAAGTGAGTGTATTTACATCAATGCCACGGGCAACAAGTCGTTGTTCCAAGGCTACAGGGTCTACACCTTGTTTTTGTGCTTCTGCGACGGCCATGCTTCTCAACGGGTTATT
>Ga0255762_10001023_pt1 | contig 24691 bp, 20 predicted proteins | sample 101ome_16_FD_179962 | JGI IMG/M metagenome (GOLD analysis project Ga0255762, IMG submission 179962) | Coastal salt marsh microbial communities from the Groves Creek Marsh, Skidaway Island, Georgia - 101401AT metaG (version 2) | ecosystem: Environmental > Aquatic > Marine > Intertidal zone >...
GTTGTTGTTTCTTTATATTATTCAAACGAACAACTAAAAATTGACTAGGTCAAAATGATTCTATTCACTTGTATCTCTCGATACGCGCTGTCATTCTTATTCTTTAAATTTCTTTTCAATGAACGTACGCTATTTATTGACCAGATTTTAAAATCACTTGGCCTTTTAGCGGATGCAAATATAAAACCCTTTTTAATTCTTTCAAGGGGTTTTATAACTATTTTTTTGAAAAAATTTACCTACTCCTTTTAATGCTGATTGTCAACACCTTATATCACTCGAAAAAATTCCAAATCAATCCAAAACGAACTGAAAAATCACGATAAGGAACAAAAGGGGCCGCGTAATAATCGTAAGGAGTATCAATATTGATTAGGTGCTCTACAGGGGCAGAGACGTTTTCTAACTTAAGAAAGAGTCGAGAACTTTGAATTTTTGCATTGAAGAAAAAATCCACTCGGGGGTATTCTCCAATCTTGGTATTGTTCTGGGTGACAAACTCCGCCAACAAAGGATTGTACTGATCTGCATAAAAATCTGTGAAAAACACGAAGGTAGCCCCTGATTGAAAAAACAAAGATTTATTGAACATCGAAGAGGTAAGCATAAAAGTACTTCGTATCAACCACTCGGGCACATTCAGTGCCAAAGGTCCGCTTAACAATTCTTCAGGGTCTTGCTCCTGGTTGACTTTTTGGTATTGTACATTATTTACCCAAGAAAATTTACCAAAGTCAAAACGTTGATCCAATCGGAGTTTGTAGTAATCGATTTTTTTATCGGTTTGAAAAACTTCTACCCTGAATTTTTTGTTCAAATCGACCAATCGTGTTCTGTTATTAAAAAAAGTATAGTTATTTATTTGAGTCCACTCTCCACTAAGGCTTCCCCATTTGGGATGAGAAAATTTTAAAAAACGTGTGTTAAATTCTTGATTTGCAAGATCTTTTTGTTCCCAATTGTACTCTTTATAATCGCTTTGATGCAGGTAAAAATTGAAGTTCAAGGGTTGAGAACGGTATTTATAAGCAGCAGCTAATACTACATCTTTTAAAAGTAAACGTGAGACGTTGAGTGTTAATGCCTTAGTAGCATATTGCTTCTTTAAAGATTGATATCCGGAGATTTGCGTATTTATTCCTAAAAGGTCCTTTTTCCAAAGCGCTTGAATTGCCAACTGATTTGCTTGTATGGCATTAGAAAATAAAGTGTCTTTTTCGTATTCTTTAGATCCTAAAAGATAGTCCCATTTGTAATGGTAAAGTGTCCCTTTGAGCTTTCCGACAACTGAACTGTTTAAGTCAAAAAAGAGTTTGTTTTCTAAAGTATTGAAGGAGGTACTATCAATAACTTTTGAAACGTCATAGGATTCGAGAAAATAATTGGATGTTCTGTCTTGATTAAATTGATATTTTTTATTTTCAAGACTGGCACTATACCCTATCGCTGCTTTATAAGCTGTGGTGTCTTTTGCAATGGGTAAAAGTTGGTATCTGTGCTCCATAAAATACCGCTTTCCTTCAAGTAAATTGTCCGCTGTAATTTGGGTACCTAAACGATTGCGATCCAAAAAACCATCGTAAAAAATAATATTTTCGTTTCCATTTTCATCCAAAACAGGCTGTCCACTCTCATCTGCTTCAACGTAGTTGGGAGCATTCTCAAAAAAGTAAACTGAATTGTTGGTTAATCCTCCGTTGACTTGATTTTCCAAAGATTGGGTGGTTTGATGCAATCTCAATCGATAGCGATGATTATAGGTTTGGTATTGTGTACTCAACCTGAATTGTCTACTTCTGCTTAAAGAAGACACATATTTTCCTAAGGATCTAAATCCTCGAAAGGAAACCGCTATGTTAAATTTAGGAGAAGTATTTATAGCCAAAGAAGTATCTAAATGTTGTCCTTGTTGGAAAGTAGTTTTAAAAAACAATTCTGTATAGGCTGAAGGAACCTCATAATAGGGTACATCCTCCTTTTCAAAATACCCGAAGTGTTTTACCCTCGCACCCATTTGTGGAGTAAGTGCCTGGTCGTGAAAATCGTATCCTAACTTATTAAATCCCTCCCCCATATTGGGAAAGGGTAGGTATTCAAAATAATCTTTTCTAAGAAAATTAAAAGTGTACTCTCCTTCAAGTGATAATGAGGTGTCTACTGTCTGCTCGTTTCCATCTAAATACATTATTTTGTAATCCTTTACTGTCACTTCACTCATGGGTTTAATGTAAGGGATATAGCGCTTTTTATTTTTTTTATTTTGGCCCTCAGTTGCTACAGTCAATGTGTCTTTAACAACTTGCTCGAGTTCTTGTGAAGAAGGAATAGAATCAGTAAGGTCTATCCTTTCTTGCTGACTCCAAAGCATTTGCTCTAGACAGAAAAGAAGAATAAAAAAGGGGAGACGCATACCAAAAATGATTTGTTTGCGAAGTTATGATAAATGGATGTAACTTGTGATAGGGTAAATTTAAAATTCAAAAACCCTAAAATGTTACAGATTCAACTTAGCTCACAACTCGAGGCTGGAACGGATGAAGCGGGTAGAGGTTGTCTTGCAGGGCCAGTTACCGCTGCTGCCGTGATACTCCCTAAGGACATAAACATCCCCCAACTGAATGACTCCAAAAAACTTTCAGAAAAACAACGAAATGAGTTGCGTCCACTGATTGAAAAACACGCCCTAGCCTATGGTGTTGCTCATGTTTTCCAAGAAGAGATTGATCAAATTAACATTCTTAACGCAGCACTAAAAGCCATGCACCTTGCACTCGACTTACTCGACCCGAGACCTGAATGTATATTGGTAGATGGCAATCGTTTTCACCCCTATAAAAAAATTCCTCATAATTGTATTGTAAAAGGAGATGGAAAGTTTCAAAATATTGCTGCAGCTTCCATTTTAGCAAAAACCTACAGAGATGATTACATGAATCAAATTGACCGAGAATATCCTTTCTATGGTTGGAAAAAAAATAAAGGTTACCCTACCAAACATCATCACAATGCAATACTTCATCACGGCACTTCAGTATACCACAGAAAATCATTCCAATTACTCCCTCAACAACTTAAAATGAAGTTGTAAAATCAGTTTTAATTTTTAAAAGATAGTTGATAACATTTCAAAATTTTGAAAAACCGCGCTATTGAGTTTTTTAATTTTGACTCTAATTATGCGTCTAAAAATCTTCATCATACTCAGTCTATTCTTTCTGAGCTGTACAACCGAAAAAAAGGAACCATTAAGCTTATTAGACTGTGTTCCTCAAAACACGATTACTACTTTGCAGATCAATGATAGGAATATGCTTGAAAGCACTCTGAATACACTTCCTTTTTTTCAAGGTCTTTTTCAATTAAACCCCTCACTATACAATGACATCAAAGTGGTAATACCCGAAATATTCCCACCAAATGCTCTATTAAATATTGTGCCTGAGGGGAAAGAGTCACTCGCGGTTTCATTTGTTTATCACAAAAATAAAAGCGACAGTTTGAATGGGGATGGCACTAATCAATTTCTGTATAATTCTGTCCCAATAAAAGTAGAAGAACTGGTTTCGAAAAAAATATACAGTGCTCAAATCGAAGACGTTCAAATTGTCAGTAGCTCGAAGCTGGTAATAGAAAACAGCATTCGAAACCTTCAAAACAAAAAAAAGGGCATTCAAAATCCGTTGTTTTACAAATTAGCGGAAGTTAGTGACTCTAATGCTCCTTTAAATCTTTACCTTCATAGAGACATTACAATTTTATTAAAGAATCTATTCCCCAACACCTCTTTATTTCCTTTTCTTGGAAGCTCCTGGTTTTCTTTTGATTTTAATACTAAAAAAGATCCTTTTACCCTAGATGGAATAAGTTTTATTAACGATTCCATCCCTGACAGATTGAGTCTATTAAAAGGACTGGAGTCACAGCCTCTTAAGAGTCCCGGTTACATTCCCCAAAATTTTGATGGCACGCTAATGCTTTCACTTACAGACTACAAAACCTTAGAGGAAAACTTCAAAAAATACACACGCTCCAAAAACATTGCTATAAAAAACATCAATTTTGACGTACTGAGTAGTGTAGATGAAGTCGCTTGGATTAGGAGTAAATCAAATGTAGCGCTATACGTTCATCTGAAAAACACAGAAACGATACCAGATGTATTACTACCAAGTACCAATTCACAAGCCGGTTACAGAGGAATTTCAATTCGAAAGCATCAATTGCCTAAAGATGTACTTCTTTTTTTAGAGACCTTTGGAATGCCTTTTAGTCCCAGTTTCGTTGCTCAAGTTGATGATTTTTTAATCTTCACTGCTGATCAAGCTTTTTTAAAGCAACTTATCGGAACCCGACTTGATGGAAATGTTTTATCTAATGATTTCAATTTTAAAAGCCTACAAGAAGACTTGGCAGACAGCAGTACCTTTCTTTGGCTTGGGAATACTTTTAACTTAAAAAATCAATGGAAAGAACAACAAGTTCAACAACAAAAAGCATGGGAACAAGTAAAATTGGATCGTTATCCTCTTTTGGCTCTTCAGGGAATTTCAGAAAATAATTTTATTCAAAGTCGCTTTACAGCTCAACGTGACAATCCACTACAACAAAAGAACAGTGTCGTAAGCCAATACAGTTTTTCATTAGATGCTCCACTTGCCAGGGCACCTCAATGGATCAAAAACCATCGCAACAAAACCATGGATATTGTAGTTCAAGACCTCAATAATGTACTTTATCTCTTTTCCAACAAGGGTGTCTTGTTTTGGAAAAAACAACTTTCAGGGCCTATTATTGGTGCAATAGAACAAGTTGATTTATACAAAAACAGAAGGTTACAAATGGCTTTTCGAACAGCAGATCGATTTATGATTTTAGATCGCAACGGAAAAGTGGTACCCCCTTTTGACAAGAAAATCCCTTCTGATAGTCCCCAGCACCTTTCTGTTTTTGATTATGACCTCAATAGAAATTATCGTTTCTTACTCAGCCATGGAAAAAAAGTAGAGCTCTTGGATAATAGAGGTCGTTCGGTTTCAGGTTTTAAACTCAAAAGCACAAAACAACCCCTTCAAAATCCGGCTAAACACATTCGCTTTGGGAATAAAGATTATCTCATTTTCCAGGACATTAATGGTGAATTACGCATACTGAATCGACAGGGAACCGATCGCATCACACTCAAAGAAGCCGCAAATACATCATCCAATCCTGTATTTGAATACCGAAATACCTTTGCCACTTCAACTAAAGAGGGCGACTTACTTCAAATTGACAGCAAAGGCAATCTTACAAAAACTTCCCTAGGACTTCAGCCTGGACATAAAATAGACATGACTTCAAAGTCTTTAGTTACGCTTTCTGAAAACAAATTGAACATAAAGGGAATTCCCGTTCAACTTCCCTATGGCAACTATACTCCACCGAAAATTCACTACATCGACAATATAATTTATGTTACTCTCACCGATTTGGACGCACAAAAGGTCTATGCGTTTTACAGCAACGGAACTGCAGTAGGAGGATTTCCTGTTTTTGGCACTTCTTCTGCAGCACTCATCAATGCAGATGACGATAAAGCTATTGAACTCGTTGTCCAATCGGAAGACAATGGTTTGCTAATATATCAAATCAACTAATCTGATTTAAGAATAAAGCTAGCTTCAAATAAGTGGGCAAAGTGTACCTCAAGCTTTTCTTTCACTTCCTTAAAAGAAATTTCTTTTCCCAATTCTTTTGCTAGTGAAGTAACCCCTTTACCTTGGATACCACAGGGTATAATGTGATCAAAATAAGACAAGTCTGTATTGATGTTGAATGCAAATCCATGCATGGTTACCCATCTGCTAGCCTTGACACCCATAGCACATATTTTACGAGCAAAGGGTGTTCCTACATCCAGCCAAACACCCGTTTCCCCTTCACTCCGAGTTCCTTCCAGTCCATATTCTGCAAGGGTATTGATCACAGCCTGTTCTAAAAAACGCAAATACTTGTGGATGTCGGTAAAAAAGTTATCCAAATCCAAAATAGGGTAGCCTACAATCTGGCCAGGACCGTGAAAGGTAATGTCACCCCCCCTGCTTGTAGGATAAAAATCGATTTCTTTCTTTTTTAATTGCTGTTCATCTAAAAGGAGGTGTTCTTGCTTTCCACTTTTCCCCAAGGTTATAACTGGATTATGTTCCACCCAGAGCAGATAATTCTTTGTAGGAAATTGTGTAGACCGAGCTCTATTTTCCCTTTTTATTGCAATGGTTTCACGAAATAATTTTTCTTGTAACTCAAGTGCTTGTTGATAGGGCATTTTACCCAATTCAATCAGTTGAATGGTTTTGTTTTTAGGAGACATAATGCACTAACTGTTTATGCCCCAACGTCCAGGATTATTTAGTATAACAAGGGCAGCAATGACTCCGGGAACCCATCCGCAAAGGGTGAGTATAAAAACAATTAAAACCGAACCACACCCTTGATCTATCACCGCAAGAGGGGGAAATAAAATGGAAAGTAAGACTCGAAAAAAACTCATGCTTTGCTTTGAAAGACAAAGATATAAAATTTGATTGCTTAGATTTTGTCACTCTATGTATCTTTGCAGCAAAAGAAACCCTATGGCAAAACTTTCTGAGCAGGAACTGATTCGCAGAGAAAAATTAGATGGACTACGAAAGTTAGGAATCAATCCTTATCCTGCAGCACAATTTCAAGTAAATTTTTATGCAGATCAGCTTCCAGAACACTATGCAGAGGGTAAAAAAATTGTATTAGCTGGACGTTTGATGTCCCGTCGGATTCAGGGAAGCGCTAGTTTTGCAGAATTACTAGACAGTACAGGTCGTATTCAACTTTACTTTAACAGAGACGAAATTTGTCCTGGAGAGGACAAGACCCTCTACAATGAGGTGTACAAAAAATTATTGGATATCGGTGATATCATTGGTGTAGAAGGAAGCCTTTTTACTACTCAAGTAGGGCAGCAAACTGTTAAAGTAACGAAATTCACTGTTCTCAATAAATCACTGAGACCCTTACCTCTTCCAAAAACAGATGCTGAGGGAAATCTTTACGATGCTTTTAATGATCCTGAGTTGCGCTACCGCCAGCGCTATGTTGATTTAATCGTTAACCCTCAGGTAAAAAACACTTTTCTACAACGCTCCAAAATCACTACAACCATACGTGAATTTTTAACACAGAAAGGGTACCTAGAAGTAGAAACTCCAATATTACAGCCCATCCCAGGAGGTGCTGCTGCGCGTCCTTTTGTGACCCATCACAATGCACTCAATACCAAATTGTACTTGCGTATTGCAAATGAGCTTTATCTAAAGCGACTCATTGTGGGGGGCTTTGAAGGGGTTTTTGAATTTGCTAAAGATTTCCGGAATGAAGGAATGGATCGAACCCACAATCCAGAATTTACGGTAATGGAATTGTACGTAGCCTACAAGGATTATTTCTGGATGATGGAAACTACAGAGGCCTTGTTAGAGCAGATTGCTACAGATGTACACGGAACAACCCAAGTACAAGTAGGAACCCACACCATAAATTTTAAGGCACCCTACCCCAGAGTTCCCATTTTGGAAGCCATCCGAACACATACCGGAATTGATGTATCGGAGATGAATGAAACTGAATTGCGAAAGACGGCAACTCAACTTGGTCTTGAAGTCGATGAAACTATGGGAGAAGGAAAATTAATTGATGAAATTTTTGGTGAAAAATGCGAACACCACTACATACAACCCACATTTATTACAGATTATCCCAAATCTATGAGTCCTCTTACCAAGGAACATCGTACTAATGAACGTTTGACGGAACGATTTGAACTGATGGTCAATGGTAAAGAACTCGCCAATGCGTATTCCGAATTAAACGATCCCATAGACCAACGGAAACGTTTTGAAGCACAACTGGTATTGAGTGAAAAAGGAGATGACGAAGCCATGTTTATTGATCAAGACTTTTTGAGAGCACTAGAATACGGTATGCCCCCTACCTCTGGTATTGGTATCGGAATCGATCGTTTAGTAATGCTCATGACAAACAACAGCTCCATTCAAGAAGTACTCTTTTTTCCACAAATGAAACCAGAACAAAAACAGGTTGAACTCAGCGAAGAGGAAAAGCAAGTTTTGCGACTTATCAAACAGGAGTCTCCAGCAACACTTGGATACATAAAAGAAAAGGCAGGTCTAAGTAATAAAAAATGGGATCAATCCATCAAAGGATTGACACATAAAAAAATGGTTCAGGTGATAAAAAATGATCAGGGACTTTTTATTGAATTGTTAAAGTAATCCCAATGCTTTAAACTTTAGCTGTCTAAAAACATCAAAGCAAAAACAACAAAAATTATGAAAACTTTCAACCCTCTTTTTGTGTTGCTTTTCCCAATGCTGGTAGTGGCACAATCGCCAAACGAAAAAATTGAATTTTCAAAAGAGCAACGCCTTGAATTACACACAAAAAAAATGCAATTGGAGCTTGATTTGACAGAAAAACAAGTTTCTGCTGTGCGTTCAGCACTTAAAAAATATCAGCTTGAACGCCCTGAGAAAATTGGGAAATCTAACATGGGTACCTCAGATCAACACTATAAAATGATGATGAAACGCATGGACACCCAAATTGCACTTCAAAACGAAATGAAATCGATTCTCAACGAAGAACAATTTGTTCTATGGAAAAAAAATAAACCTCAAAAACGAATGGCGAGTCGTCATCACAACAAAAGAGGAGGGCACAATCCGAACAAAGAAAAACATCACACCCCTCTGCACAAGAGAAACTAAGTAATAAAGGGAACAAATTGTTCCCTTTTTTTTATTCGACCTATAGATTTTTTACCACTTTGGATAATGCTATTATGGTCTTGTCTATGTCTGATTCACTTAAGGCATCGTTCAAAAAATAACTTTCGAAAGCACTTGGAGGGAGGTAAATTCCTTCCGAAAGCATCCCATGAAAAAATAAGTTAAACCTTGAATTATTCCCATGGGCTGCTGTTTCAAAATCACTAACCTCATTTTCAGTAAAGTGCAAGGAAATCATAGACCCCAAACGATTAATTTGATAGGGCAGATTGGACTCTTTGAGTACAGAATGGAACCCCTCTTCCAGTCGTTGGGTCTTTTGATCCAGACGGGTGTAAAGAGTTGTATCCTCATCCAATGCTTGAAGCATAGCTAGCCCTGCAGCCATTGCAAGTGGATTTCCACTCAAGGTCCCCGCTTGGTAAACAGGTCCTTCTGGGGCTAAGTGTTTCATGATTTCGTCTTTTGCTGCAAAAGCACCTACGGGTAACCCTCCACCTATTACCTTGCCGTAAGTTGCTATATCTGCTTTGATGTTTAAAAGTTCTTGTGCGCCTCCTTTTGCCAAACGGAAACCCGTCATTACTTCATCAAAAATGAGCAAACTTCCAAAACGATCACACAAGCTTCGCAGTCCTTCGAGAAAACCATTTTTAGGGAGAACACACCCCATATTTCCAGCAACGGGCTCAACTATAATCGCTGCAATTTCTTCAGGATATTCTTCAAAAAGAGAAGCAACTTCTTCTAAATTATTGTACGCTGCGAGTAAGGTGTCTTTTGCTGTTCCTTGGGTTACTCCTGGGCTACTAGGACTCCCAAATGTCATCGCCCCACTTCCTGCTTGAATTAAAAAAGCATCGGAATGGCCGTGATAACAACCCTTAAACTTGATGATTTTTTCCCTTTTTGTTGCCCCTCTGGCCAAACGCACCGCACTCATACAGGCCTCTGTTCCTGAATTGACAAAACGTATTTTATCCATATTAGGGATCATCTGAAGTGCTAAGGAAGCAATGGTGGTCTCTAGTTCCGTAGGCATGCCAAAAGAAGTTCCTTTTTCCGCTCGTTTTTTTAACGCTTCAATTACCGGAGGATAGGCATGACCTAAAATCATGGGTCCCCAACTGGCAATATAGTCGATTAAAACATTCCCATCTACATCGTAGAGGTAAGCACCCGATGCTTTTTCAACAAAAACTGGAGTTCCTCCTACAGATTGGAATGCGCGAACAGGTGAGTTGACCCCACCAGGTATAACTTTTTTGGCTTCTTTAAATAGTGAACTGCTTCTTTGGTAGTACATTTTATTTTTTTGGAGGTATTTTTAGTTCTTGTCCCAAATAAATAGTTTGATCAGTAATCTGATTGATTTGGATCAAGTCCTTTACCGGAACTTCATATAATTTAGAAAGTGAATAGAGTGTATCACCCTTTTTTACCGTGTGAATGTGTTCTGAATCTTGATGAATCACACTGTTTTCAGAACGATTTATCTTTTTTGGTTTAGTATCGAAACGAGTAAGATCAAAACGTTCAATTAAACTGATGAGTTTCTCAGGATATTTTGGATCGGTAGCATATCCGGCCTTTTTCAATCCCTTTGCCCATGCTTTGTAATGAGTTCGTTTTAAACTAAAAAGAAAGGCATAGCGATCTCTACTCGCTAAAAAAATAGAGTGGTCTCGATACGAACTAATGGGGTTTTTGTATACTCTAAAACATTCCCCTTTTTGATCATCTTCGTGGTATATTGTCTTGCCCTTCCACTCTTTATGGCATTTGATTCCAAAATGATTATTCCCCTCTGTAGCCAGTCGTCCGTAACCCATACCGGACTCTAAAATTCCTTGAGCCAATGTAATGCTGGCAGGTATTCCATAGGCTTTCATTTCTTTTTGAGCAACTGTACTGAACTTTTGGATGTAATTTTCAATTTTTTCTTTATTGGTAAGGGGTTTAGAAGAGGGGTTTTGAGAGGGCTGTTTGGAAGTTTCAACGGCTACAGCCTTTGATTCTACTGTTTTTTTTTCACGCAAGACCACCTTTCGGGTGCTTCCACACGAATACAAGAACATCAAAATAAAACCTAAGGCTATTCCTTTTCGAAGGATATTAGGGGGCTGTTCTTTTTTTGAAGTTGACGATTCATTCCCAAAATCCCTTGAAGTCCTCCGGTGTGTATCGCTAAAATATGCTTTCCCCAACGCCATTTTTTGTTCTTAATCATGTCAAAAATAGCAAAAAGCATTTTCCCTGTGTAGACAGGATCTAAAGGAATTTGATATTGTTTATAAAAAGTATTGATGAAGTCGATAAGTTGTGGAGTAGTCTTTGCATATCCTCCAAAAGTGAAGTCTGAAAGTAACTCCCAATTTTGAGTGTATGCATGTTTACTTACAACACTTGAAACCTCTGGATTTTTCAGGGCGTTAAATCCTAATACTGTTTGATTCGCTTTTGCACTGTTGATTAATCCTACTAGAGTCCCACCTGTACCTACACTTGTACAGATCACCTCAAACATAGAATCCTGTGTTGTTAAAATTTCTGAGCATCCTTTGATCCCTAAATCTGAAGTTCCTCCTTCAGGAATAAGAAAGTATTTGGGGTGTTGTTTTAGGAGCGTCTTCACCTCATCCGATGTTTCCTTAAGTAAATAGTTAGTTCTTGGGATGAAAATCAATTGCATTTCTTGGGAAACACAATAAGCTAAAGTAGGACTTTCAAATAGTTTGTGTTCCCATTCCTCCCCCCGAACAATCCCCAAAGTCTTGACACCTGTTAGTCTTCCTGTACAAGCAGTGGCTGCTAAATGGTTTGAATGAGCCCCTCCAAAAGTAATGGCTAGAGGAATCTTCTTATCTATAATTTCTTTAAAGACATACTTTAATTTTCGAAATTTATTGCCTGAGACTTTTGGATGAATCAAATCCTCCCTTTTTAAGTAAATAGTATGTTCCTCTAAGGTACAGACTAACTGATTTGTACTATTTTTGATTGTATCAAAAAATTGCATATTCAAAAGTAACTAAATTGAAGCAAGGATCGTTACCCCCTTTGGAGGAAGGGGATTATTATTTAACACCGGAGGGCTATAAAGTCTTTACGGAACAATATCACTTAAAAAGAGGGTATTGCTGTAAAAGTAATTGCCGACACTGTCCTTTTGGTTACAATCCAAAACGCAATTAAATTCGGCATCATTTTTGTTTAAAATTATGTAAGACTGTAAATCTGTGGATATGAAAAATGTTATTTTCCTTTTATCTTTTCTCGTATTGAGTGCTTGTTCTTCAATTCGAGTCTATTCTGACTTTGATCGGAATATTGATTTTTCTCAATATCAAACATTTGCTTATTTCAAACCAGAAATTGACCAAGTGAGTATTTCTGATTTGGACAAAAGACGCATTTTGAAGGCCTTGGATACCCAAATGAGCATCAAGGGGCTATCCAAATCTGAGACTCCCGATCTTTTGATAGGCTTTACTACAAAGTCAAAAGAAAAAATTTACGTCAACACCTTGAACAGCTGGGGATGGGGCTGGGGTTTCAGCCCTTGGTTCTGGGGTGCCCCAAATTACAATACTGTGAGTTCACAAACAGAGGGAACCCTTTACATTAATATCATTGATGCCACTACAAAACAATTGGTTTGGCAAGGAAAGGGTCGGGGAGGCATACAAGAAAACACTAAAAATAGGGATGCGCGTATCGCTCTTTTTGTAGAAGAAATAGTGGCTGACTACCCTCCTGCTGCAGACCGCTAATCTTAGAGAATACAAATTTCTTTAGCGGTATTAATCGCCTCTGAAATTCCCTCTATTCTTTTACCCCCAGCAGTAGCATAAAATGCTTGTCCTCCTCCTCCTCCTTGGATGTGTTTTCCAAGTTCCCTAATAATTTTACCTGCATCAAGGCCTTGATTTTCAACCAGTCTTTTAGAAATAAAACAACTCAATAAGGGCTTTCCTGTTTTTCGAGATCCTAAGACCAGAAGGGCATTGGGAAGCGAATCACCGAGCTCAAAAGAAAGACTTTTCATTCCCTGTGCATCCAAATCTACTTCTTTTGCAAGAAATGAAATTCCATCAAGAGTTTCTACTTCATTACGTAATTCCTCTTTTAACACTTGAGCTTTTAATTTTGACAATTCCCCCAATTCTTTTTTTAGAGAACTGTTTTCTAATTGGAGGTTTTGAATCGCCTTTAAGGGGTCTTGAGCGTTTTTCAAAAGTAAATTCACCTGCTCCAAAAGAGCAGTCTGTTCTTCAAAGTACTTTTTGGTAGCATCGCCAGTTATCGCTTCTATTCTTCTTATTCCAGAAGCCACTGCTCCTTCGGAAAGGATCTTAAAATGCCAGATTTCATCGGTATTGGACACATGTGTTCCTCCGCAAAGTTCCATGGACTGACCAAATCGTATGGTGCGTACTTGATCTCCATATTTTTCTCCAAAAAGTGCAATTGCACCTTGTTTTATGGCTTGGTCATATGATGTATTGCGCTGTTCTTCTAGTGGGATTTTTTCACGAATTCGCGCATTGACAAATTGCTCAACCTGCTTGAGTTCGTCTTCACTCACTTTAGCAAAGTGAGAAAAGTCAAAACGAAACATCCCAGAATGAACCATGGATCCTTTTTGTTCTACATGAGTTCCCAGTACGGATCGCAATGCTTGGTGCATAAGATGCGTTGCTGTGTGATTACAAGAGGAACGATGACGTTGTTTTGGATCTACTACGGCAGTGAAAGTAGCCTCTAGTTTTTCAGGAAGAGTCTTGGTGTGGTGTATGATGAGATTATTTTCTTTCTTGGTGTCGATTATATAGAAAACATCACCATTGGATGATTCTAAGTAACCCTTATCTCCTACCTGACCTCCCCCCTCTGGATAGAAAGGCGTAGCATCAAAAACCAATTGGTAAAACGCCCCCTCTTTTGCTGTTGTCATTTTTCTGAAACGACTGATTTTAACCTCTGCATTCAATTGATCGTAACCTATGAAGTCGTGCTCTTTAACTTCCCTTAGTTCTACCCAATCCTCTGCTTTTGAAGCCGCTGCCGACCGAGATCGTGACTTTTGGGTTTCCATTGCTAAATCAAATCCACTTTGATCAATTGTATAACCTCTTTCATTAGCAATAAGAGCGGTCAAATCGAAAGGAAAACCAAAGGTGTCGTATAGTTCAAAGGCCTTTTCTCCATTCACAATTTTACCTTTGGTTTGTTCAAGAATCGTCTCAAGTAAAAGTAACCCTTGATCTAAAGTTTTTAAGAAAGAATGTTCCTCTTCTTTGATCACGTTGTACGCCAACTGTTGTTCTTTTATCAATTCTGGAAAGGCTGTACCCATTTGTTGGGACAGAATTTTAACCAATAAATGAATAAAGGGTTCTTTTTGATTTAAGAAGGTAAATCCATAGCGTATGGCTCTTCTTAAAATTCTTCTGATGACGTATCCCGCACCTGTGTTACTGGGCAACTGACCGTCAGCAATTGCAAAGTAAACCGTTCTCAAGTGGTCTGCAACCACACGTATGGCACGGTCTGTTTCTTCTGAGTTGCCATATTTTGTGTTGGTCAAGGTTTCTATTTCTCTAATAAGAGGTGTAAAAACATCAGTATCATAGTTGGAAGTTTTTCCCTGTAGCACCATACACAAACGCTCGAAACCCATTCCGGTATCGATGTGTTTGTTCGGTAATTTTTCTAAACTTCCATCGGCTTTTCGGTTGAATTCAATAAAGACCAAATTCCAAACCTCGATGACCTGAGGGTGGTCTTGGTTTACTAATGAAGCACCTGAGCTTTTTTTTCGTTCTTCCTCTGGGCGAATGTCAACATGAATTTCAGAACAAGGTCCACAGGGGCCTTGATCACCCATTTCCCAGAAATTGTCTTTTTTGTTGCCTAATAATATTCGATCTTCAGGGAGAATCTCTTTCCAGAGGCTGTAGGCCTCTTCGTCTTTTCCAAGTTGTTCCTTTTCTGCCCCTTCAAAAATGGTCACATACAGTTGATCAGGATTAATTTTATAGACTTCTGTCAACAACTCCCAAGCCCAAACTATGGCTTCTTTTTTAAAATAATCCCCAAAACTCCAGTTCCCTAGCATTTCAAAAAAGGTGTGGTGATAGGTATCGATTCCTACTTCTTCTAAATCGTTGTGCTTTCCAGACACACGAAGACATTTTTGAGTATCCGTGATTCTGTTAGACTCTGGTTTTGAATTCCCCAAAAAATATTCTTTAAAAGGGTTCATCCCTGCATTGGTGAACATCAATGTAGGATCATTTTTAATGACCATAGGGGCTGATGGAACTACTAAATGTTTTTTAGAAGCAAAAAAATCTAAAAACTCTTGTCGTACTTGGGTGGACTTCATTCCTTATTTTATTTATAATCGTTTAGATTGTACTTAGGACAACTCAAATCGAAAAAGCTTGCATCTGACCAATTTTTGTATCTTTACAGCATATTTCTTTTGTAGTACAAAAGAAATAAAAATTTATAAAACTTTATGAGTAAAATTAAATACTATTACGACCCTGACACACTTTCCTACAGACCGATAAAGTACACCAACAAGAAGAGGGTCTCTAATATTTTTCTTTTTTTGTTGGCTTCCTTTTTCTTTGGTTCAAGTGTTCTTTTAATTTTATTGAATTCTGATGTGATTAATACTCCTTCTGAGATTGCACAAAAAAGATCTCTAAAAAATTATGAATTACAATTTGATATTTTAAACAAAAAACTATCCCAACTGGAATCAGTGGTTTCCAATGTTGAAGAGCGAGACAACAACCTCTACAGAGTGTATTTTGAGGCTAGCCCTATTCCTGAGGAGCAAAGAAGAGCTGGTTTTGGAGGGGTAAATCGATATAAAGATTTAGAGGGTTATGACAACTCTGAACTGATTATCAGTACAGCAGAGCGTATTGATATTTTAACAAAACAAACTGTGGTGCAGTCCCGTTCTTTAGATGAAATTGAACGCCTTGCAGAGAACAAAGCTGAACTTATTGAAGCAATTCCTACAATACAGCCTGTCAAAAATGAAGATTTGACTCGGGTTGCCTCGGGTTTTGGTTATCGCATTGATCCTTTTACCAAGATCAGAAAGAAACACTACGGCATGGATTTTACTGCAAAAAAAGGAACCCCTGTGTACGCCACGGGAAATGGTGTAGTGAAACGCGCTGACAATAGCTCTCCTGGTTATGGAAACCATATCCGTATTGATCATGGTTTTGGTTATGTGAGTCTCTACGCACATCTTTCCAAATACAATGTCAGAAGAGGTCAAAAAGTAAAAAGAGGAGATATCATTGGTTATGTTGGAAATACAGGTCGTTCTATCGGACCTCATTTACACTACGAAATTTTTAAAGACAACCAAAAAATAAATCCTTTAAATTTCTATTACGGCAATCTTTCTCCCGAAGAATTTAAATCCCTACTGTCCCTTTCTAAGCAAGAAAATCAATCCATGGACTAAGATGCACATCAACCTTCCAGAGAAGCGGTATTACTCCATAGGTGAGGTTGCCAAAGCATTTGATGTGAAGCCTTCTTTGCTTCGCTTTTGGGAAAAAGAATTCGAAGAAATTCAACCCAAAAAAAAACAAAGTGGAACACGAAAATACACCCCTGAGAATGTGCAGACCCTTCAATACATCTTTTACTTGGTCAAAGAAAAAGGGATGACCCTTCAAGGTGCAAAAAAACAACTTCAACAAAAATCAAAAACAAATTCTAAAGAAGCATTGTTGTCAAAACTCGAGGGTTTAAAAGCCTCTTTAGAACAACTTAAAAACCATCTTTAGGTTATTTTTTTCTAAAGAAAATCTGAATGGGAACCCCTCTAAAATCATATTGTTCACGAAGTTTATTTTCTAGAAATCTTCGATAGGGTTCTTTGAGGTATTGAGGTAAATTACAAAAAAATGCAAACTGAGGATGAGGCGTTGGGAGTTGGGTACAGAACTTAATCTTTACATATTTTCCTTTGTAAGAGGGCGGTGGTGTCTTTTCGATGATGGGCAACATCACATTATTGAAGGCCTTGGTAGGTATTCTTCTGGTTCGGTTTTTAAAGACCTCTACAGCGGTTTCCACAGCTTTAAAAATACGTTGTTTGGTAAGAGATGAGACGAATACAATTGGAACATCGGTAAAAGGTGCTGTGGCTTCACGAATCCGCTGCTCATATTTTTTTGTGGCATTGGTGTCTTTTTCCAATAAGTCCCACTTGTTGACCAAAATCACAATTCCTTTGTTGTTGCGATGAGCCAGCCAAAATATGTTTTGCACCTGGCCGTCAAACCCCCGAGTACCGTCTACTACTAATAAGCAAACATCGGCAAATTCAATAGCTCTTATGGAACGCATTACGGAATAAAATTCTATATCTTCTTTTACTTTGGCTTTTCTCCGTATTCCAGCAGTATCTACCAGATTAAAATCAAATCCAAAACGGTTGTATTGGGTGTCAATACTGTCTCGAGTTGTTCCCGCAATATCCGTAACAATGTAGCGTTCTTTTCCAATCAAAGCATTGATAAATGATGACTTACCCGCGTTGGGTCTTCCTACCACTGCAAATCGAGGCAGGGTGTCTTCTGGTTTTTCAACCTCTTCGGGTAATTTAGTGATCAGTGCATCCAGCAATTCTCCGGTACCACTACCACTGACACTAGAAAGAGTATAAAATTGATCAAACCCCAATTCATAAAACTCTGGAGTATCTTGTTCCCGAAGGGCGTTGTCTACTTTATTGATCGCTAAGAAAACGGGTTTTTCCGCTTTTCGAAGGAGTGCAGCTATGGATTGGTCCATACCGGTAACACCATCTGCAACATCTACCATAAAAATGATGGCATCGGCCTCTTCTATAGCAAGATTGACTTGCTTATCAATTTCTTTTTGAAAAACATCCTCACTCCCCTCTACATAACCTCCTGTATCAATAAGAGTAAACGTTCTTCCATTCCAGTCGGACTTACCATAGTGTCTGTCTCTTGTTACCCCACTAGTGGCATCTACAATGGCTTCCCTCTTTTGAATCATCCGATTAAAAAAAGTTGATTTTCCAACATTGGGTCGTCCCACTATAGCGACTATACTTCTCATGGAGTTAATTTGCTGCAAAAGTAGGTCTTTTTTATCGGTCCACTCATGGAAATAAAAGCTTCTTTCTGTTTCTTTGAAAAAGTCGTTTGCAATTTATTTCCAAACTTGGAAAACGCTTGTTTGAAGTTTCTGAATAGACTACATTTAACTATGGAGTTTGATAAGGTTATTTTGGGATTAAGCATTTTAGGAACACTCTCATTTGCTATTAGTGGATTTATCACAGCAGTAACTAAAAAGTTAGATCTTTTTGGCGCTTTTGTTATTGCATTTGTGACGGGTCTAGGTGGTGGAACACTCAGAGACATGCTACTCAACACCAATGTAGCGTGGATTTCTGAACCCTTAAATGTATACCTCATTATTGCTGGAGTTTTCTTTGCCTATCTACTAAAAGACCAGTTCGGTAGATTGCGAAAAATGCTTTTCCTCTTTGATACCATTGGAATTAGTCTTTTTACTATTCACGGTCTACAAATCGCACAACAATATGATTTAAATGGAATCTATCTCATTCTGTTTGGAGTCATCACAGCTACTTTTGGAGGGGCCATAAGAGACATTCTTTGTGATGAAATCCCCCTGATTTTTAGAAAAGAGATTTATGCTACTGCATGTATCATAGGAGCAGTATCCTATTTAGGTTTTGAAGCCTTAGGACTGAGTTTGGTACTAAAAACCATATTATCTTGCTCCATCATAATAGTCATTAGAACAATTGCCGTAATTAAAAACTACAGTATTCCGGTATTAAATGAAGAAGTATGAAAAGATTGACCGTAAGTAACAAAACCCATAATTAGCCTAATATTAAAAATTTTAATATCGTAATCAGCAAGTTGTTTGGGGTCTGGGTTTTGCATGAATGCAAAAGGTACTCAATTTAAGAGCGTATGTATTAGGCTTGAATTTAATTTTTCAATACGATTCTACTTTTTTCCCCTACAGAACGCAATTCCACTTTTAGTTTGACATCGTTTTCTTCAGCATGAAATTTGCAATCTATATTTATAAAATTCTTGCCGGAAAGAATTTTAAAATCTGAAGGATTCATCTTGATTTTTTTTATTACTTCCCCATTTGCCTTGTGAAGAACGATATGGTCTGTTCCTGAATATTTTAAAAGCTGTCCTTTTTTTATCGCAACGGGTAGTTTGATTTTCTTATAATTATTAAGTTCTAAGGTCACATCACTTACATTGCAATTTTTCGGGATAAGAGTAAAATTTAATGTTTGCTCTTGAGCTGGATTTTGAAAACTAAAGTTAGATTCTAAAGGTTCACCGGGTTGTTTTACTTTTTTTTCATGATAAAAAACATTGGAATGAACTTTCTTCCAATCCCATAAAAGAGAGTCCACTCTTTCTATGGAGAACTCTAACGAATTATCTCGCATCATAGTTTTTTGTTCTTCGCTAAACGAATTTGAAATACGTAATTTTTCCCAGTCGCCTATCAACTCCAAAATCTTATTAGAATTTTTATTTTGATCTATATTTTTACTGTCTGCTACTAAAGCAAATCCAGCACTATAACCCGCTGCACGAGCAAGCATCCATTCTATATCTTCCACACTGGTTTCTGGGGTCATTTGAAACCAGCCTAGCATACCCGGCATGAAGTTTCTTTGAAAATACGCCTGATTATTAAACCTATACTCTGTTTGACTTTCACGAAACCCAGCATACCAGGGTTCTCCCCAGTTCATTCTCGAGTAGATGTGCCAAAAGAAATGCGTAGTGCGACTAGCGTCGATAATGAGGTGATTTTGTAGATCAGGACTCAAATTAGAATACCAGGTAAAAGGCATTAAGGACTCTCCATAAGTTCCTAATCCAGTCGAACGATTTCCTTCAAGCCCGTCAAACGAAATTTGTCTCATTCCGGTTTTGTTATATAATTCCGCTAAACGTTCTGACATTTCAATAGTCAGATCTGTATTGGTCAAAAACACTTTATAGGCATGGTCGAGTAGTTTAGAAATTTCTTGTCCTTTTGAATGTTTACTTGCTTTAGTATTATAGGCTCCTCTTTGACAATCCAGCAATTTCCATGGTTCAGACTGGGAAATTCCACTGTAACGAATCAATTCCTCACCTATCTGTACTGTTTTTAAATTGTTGTTTTCTTTTGCATCAAAAAAATCAGGAGATAAAATAGGTATTTCAGTAGTTGTTTTATCGATTGAGGCAGTAATTACAGTACGGCCTACCTTGGCCAATCTTTTATCTGGAACAGGGGTAACGTAGGGGTCGTTTGTAGTAATGAAGTTTGACAAACAATGTGTTCCGAGACTGATCCCTTCTTTTTCTGCTTTTTCAACACATTGTTTTAAACCATCAATACCGTTTGGAAATTCTTCTTTATTTATTTCAAAATGCCCCCAACTTTGAAATGTATTCCCATAATGATAAAGGTATTTTAATCCTGCTTTTTTGGTTAGTTCGATTGCCTGGTCAATCGTTTTTTCAGTGAATGAGGTAATCAGGTAGGCCGCATTGGCTTTTGTTGAAATTTTTCCCCATTCCCCTTCAATCATTGGATGGGGTAGGCCTTCATCAATTTCAATTTTTCCCAGATATTCAAGTGTTTGATCTAATGGGGCTCCAAAAAGCGCTATTTTTGATCCGATTACACCTCCATCGTCATAAGCAGGCGCTACTATTTTTTCTAGTTTAAAATCACTTACGATACGATCGTTGTTTCGGTTTCGACAATAGGCTTGCAGGCTACTTCCTGTTTTTGTGGGTTTTGCTGCTTCAACACGGTATAAAACACTTCCATCTGACCCTGGGTGCATGTCTTCTATGTTGGTTTCTTTAAATATATCAAAAGCAGGCATTCTGTCACTTTCATTCCAAGGATACCCCCCTAATGTCTTGATATTTAATGCTTGAATTCCTATGGCAAAGGTTTCCCCTCGAACAACTCCAACGGTTTCACCTATAACTTTTTGAATGGTCGTTCTAAACGGCCCCCATTGTATCAAGTCTACCTTATTATTCTTTGTCAATGAAATCAGTTCAAATTTTATATGTGTGTTTTTTTCAGTTACTTCAACAAAAGCTGTTTGATTGTCACTAAACACTATTTCCAATTGTCCGTTGCTTAATTTTGCTGCATCGGGAAATTGCCATTTTTTATTTATTCTCAAAGCAAGTAGAGAGCTGATGGAATCCGATGAAAGATAGTTTTTTCCTGTCCCGATGTCAGTAAACTCATTTACCCTGCCCTTTTCGTCTATGCTTAATTTAAATACCGCAGTTCTAAAACTTGCAATAGTTGGTGCATTCTTAGAACATGCAACAAATAGAATTAATATTAAGGGTAGGCAAAAAGAAAAAAAAATTTTCATTCTTCAATTTAAATAAAATTTGTTTTGAAGGAGAAAGGAATTGAGATGATTTTTCTGAATCAGTTGATTTCCGATTTTGTCTAAAAAAACGAAGAACTTTTTACTCATTGCCTCAAACAAATACAAAGCGAGAAAATTTTGGCTAGGAGAGGAACTTTAAACGAGAATACATTACTTAGCCTAAAAAAAATCCACAATTATGTGTTTAAAGATAATTGTGGATTTTAGAAAGTAGCGAGGGCAGGACTCGAACCTGCGACCTTCGGGTTATGAGCCCGACGAGCTACCACTGCTCTACCTCGCGATTTGAAAGGCAAATGTACTTAAATTATGTAACTCATACAAGTCCAGTTTTAGTAAAAATTAAAACCCCCATCCGAAACGTATTTCGACTCTCCACCTTTAAAGAAGATGCTTTTTCCTTTGTTCTCACTCCTGTTTTTATTCCTACCTTTACCCTAAGAGCAACTCACTTGGAGGAAAATAAAGAACACCATTCTGGTTTTATTTCTATAATTGGGAACCCAAATGTGGGGAAATCCACATTGATGAATGCACTTGTAGGTACTGATCTATCCATCATCACTTCCAAAGCTCAAACCACGCGGCATCGGATACTGGGAATTGTAAACGGACCAAACTACCAAATGGTCTTATCCGATACTCCTGGGGTGATCAAACCTGCTTACGAAATGCAACAGTCCATGATGAACTTTGTCAAAGAAGCTTTAGTGGATGCTGATGTATTGATTTACATGGTTACGGTAGAAGAAACAGAACTGAAGGATGAAAAACTGTTTGCAAAACTCAAAAAAGCAAAAGCACCCCTTTTTGTTTTAATCAATAAAATTGATCTTTCCAGTCAAGAAATAGTAGAAAAAACGGTAGCCTATTGGCAAGAACTTTTCCCCAATGCGAGAGTTTGTCCCATAGCGGCATTAAACGGGTTTTTCATTCCCGAACTATTGGGATTATTAATTAGCTTGCTTCCACCTGCACCACCCTACTTTCCCAAAGACCAACTCACAGATAAACCAGAGCGTTTTTTTGTGAACGAAGCCATACGAGAGCAGATACTCCAACGCTACGACAAAGAGATTCCGTACTCCGTAGAAGTCATCACTGAGGAATTTTATGAACAACCCAATATCATCAAAATTCGTTCGGTCATTTTAGTGGAAAGAGAAACTCAAAAGGGCATCCTTATTGGGCATCGAGGAGGTGCGCTAAAACAAGTAGGTATAGGAGCGAGGAAAACATTACAAGAATTTTTTGGTAAAAAAATTCATTTAGAACTTTATGTTAAAATTGCTAAAAATTGGCGTTCGAATACGAAGCAGCTAAAACGCTTTGGGTACAACAATTAATTTATTAATTTCTATCTTTAAATGAGATTAAAATCTTATTGCCATGCGTTTCTTGTTTCTAATTTTGTTTGCCTTTTTTCTTTTTCCATCCTGTAAATCGGAAAAATCTCCCCCGCCAAATATCGTTTTCGTTATGTCTGATGATCATGCTTACCAAGCAATTAGCGCTTATGGTTATGGTTTAAATCAGACTCCTAATATAGATCGAATTGCAAATGAAGGGGCTTTGTTTGAAAAAGCTTTTGTCACCAATTCCATTTGCGCTCCCAGTAGAGCCGTAATGCTGACAGGAAAACACAGTTTTGTAAATGGTAAGGTAGACAACATCCAAGATTTTGACTGGAATCAAGACAATTTTGCCAAACACTTACAAAAAGAAGGATATCAAACCGCTTTGGTTGGTAAAATCCATTTACGTGGTTTACCACAAGGATTTGATTATTCCGCAGTACTCCCAGGACAGGGGCATTACTACAACCCCGATTTCATCATTGATGGAATCAAGAAACGTATCCAGGGATATGTTACCAGTATTACTACAGATTTGGCTTTAGATTGGCTCAAAAACAAACGTGAAAAAGACAAGCCTTTTTTATTACTGTACCATCAAAAAGCTCCTCATAGAAATTGGAAGCCCGAGGAAAAATACCTGACCCTTTTTGACAACAAAACTTTTGATCCACCTTCTAATTTTTTTGACACTTACGAAAACAGAGGAACTGCAGCAAAAACACAAGAAATGCTGATTTCAGCCTCTGAGGAACAAATCGCAGCTTCTCATGGATATGGCGGTCACGGCAGATGGGGACACGATTTTAAGATGATTACCGATCCTTATGGAAACAAGACAAACTTCGAAAGTCAATTGGAACGATTTACTCCAGAACAGAAAGAAGCCTGGCTCAAAGCCTATACCCCAAAAAATGAAGCGATGAAAGCTCAAAAATTAGAGGGAAAGGAACTGGCACTCTGGAAATTCAATCGTTATATCAAAGATTACCTCCGTACTATACAGTCTGTAGATGATGGTGTGGGTAAGGTTCTGGACTATCTGGATCAAGAAGGTCTTACTGAAAACACCATAGTGGTCTATACCTCTGATCAAGGATTTTACCTCGGGGAACACGGCTGGTTTGACAAAAGATTTATGTATGAAGAATCACTTCGAACTCCCTTATTGATGCGCTATCCTAAAGAAATTAAAGCGGGTATCCGTGTCGATAAAATGATCCAAAATCTAGATTTTGCACCTACTTTTTTGGATTATGCAGCTGTAACAGCACCAAAAGAGTTTCAAGGTAAGTCCTTTCGGAAAATCGTTGATCAAAGTAGTAGCGAGTGGAGAGACGCCATTTACTACACCTATTACGAATACCCTTCTGTACATATGGTAAAAAGACACTATGGTGTACGAACAAACCGCTACAAACTCATTCACTTTTATTACGATATTGATGAGTGGGAACTTTATGATCTCGAAAAAGACCCCTCAGAAATGAACAACGTTTACAACAATCCTGATTACAGTAAAATACGAAAAGATTTATTTATTAAACTAACCGAATTACGAGCATATTACGGAGATTCAGACTCTTTGGATCAGTATCATATTGATAGGTATTTAAATAAAATTGAAAACTGACTTATGGTTTTTTATTAATTTTGAACCGTATAAAATTTGCTTACAATCATACAACTAGATCTTCACGGTATCCGCCATAAAGAAGCCCTCGAAAAGGTAAAAGACACCCTAGAAGAAAAAAAAGAAGCTGGCCCTTTTTCACTCACCATCATCACGGGAAACTCTACCGTGTTACAACAGCGAATTTTTAATGAAATTTTAGAAGACAGTCCCTTTACATATTTTATTCCCAGTTGGAATTTAGGACAGATAGTGGTGGAGTATATGGTACTGTAATTATAAATATCACCTAAAATCAAAAAGGGTAAAGAAAAAGAGATTGATTTCGAGATCTTAGCTTTTTTTTACGGGAGGTTTATCTAAATTC
>Ga0255762_10001033_pt1 | contig 24614 bp, 30 predicted proteins | sample 101ome_16_FD_179962 | JGI IMG/M metagenome (GOLD analysis project Ga0255762, IMG submission 179962) | Coastal salt marsh microbial communities from the Groves Creek Marsh, Skidaway Island, Georgia - 101401AT metaG (version 2) | ecosystem: Environmental > Aquatic > Marine > Intertidal zone >...
AGTTGTTTCAAATGTCAAATCAAGAAACGCAACAGATGATCTATTTGAAATAGGAAGATAATTTAATTCTTTTGAATGTGATGCAACTGAATCATATTTCTGAGAAGAATCCAGAAACATTTCAGACGCAACCATATTTAAGTAGAAAGAATTCAAATATGAGTTATATGTCATTACATCAAGTAAGACATTAATATTTGAACCTTCAAAATCAAAGTCTTTAAAAGTATTTTGTCCTTGTAAAAATACTTTTAAATTTTCTTTTAGTGTGTCAAAATCTAATGATGATACGTTTAGAGAATTATTTGCCATTTAGCGAACTCTTGTTAATATTGTTGTAAGAGTTATTTCTTCTGGGTTATTTATAATATTATAAACAATGGTTACAGATATTGAATTATTTTGTATTAGAAATCCACTAAAATCTCTAAGTGCTTCACCCTCTGATATTTCTGAAGATTGAACTGATACTTCTAAAAGATTAATTCTAGGTTCATTATTCTGTATAGTAAGTTTTATATTTTCTTCTATATCATTTAAAAGAATATTATTAACATTTTCAAATAAACTTGCGTTTACATCAGAACCTACAATTGGTTGAAAAAATCTTTCTCCTAGATTTGTTTTAATAAGATTTCTAAGTGATTGGTTTACTGATTTTTCATTTGTGACACGACCAAGCTGATTTCCTACAGGAGTCTTTGCAAAAGAATTTAAGAAATCAGAAAAATATTCTGTTTGTTTTTCTTTTGGTGAAATAGATTCTGCTCTTGTTGGTCTAGTTACCATTTATTTTTTTCCTTATGGTCCACAGAATACATTTGGTGAACCTGTTGCTACTGAAGTACAAGCAGTTACTGCGTCTCCAATTCTTCCACAACCTTTGTCATTTATAAAAACAGTAGGAGAACCAGTTGTAATTGGAGCTTGATGTGGTAGACATAGAGGCCCCGCATGAGAATTATTATTATCACCTTGTCTAGAAATACCTATACTATTTACAAACACATCAGGAGATCTTTCTAATCTGCGTGGTTTTGTACAATGAGTCATATCTTCATCTACAAGATCACCTCTGCAAACGGCTGGCATTTTTTCTCTCCCTTTCCATTAATTTTTGAAGTCTATCATTCCATTTATGTATTTCTTCGTGTTGTTCTTCTGTGTGTGGTCCTGGTGGAAATGCTGGAAGAAATTTAATAACATTATCAAAAACTTCTGGTATATCTTCATATTTATCAAATGTTTTTAACTCGCCATCTATAAGTATAACAAACTCATCTTTGTCTCTATGTGCTCCTGACATTTAAATATCCTTAGTCTGCATATTCTTTTGCTGCTGGATTTAGATCAATTCTATCTGCTACAATCTCAATTCTATTTGGTCTAATAAAAATATAAGAGGAACCACAAACTAATAATATTTCTTGTGAAGCATCTATTCTAGCTTTACCAGAATCTAGTTGTACATCCATATTACCAGAAGGTAAATGAATTCCATATTCACCACCAACTGTATCATATCTAGATTTTCCCGTATGATGTGATGAATCTCCTTCAACTGAACAACATTCGTTTCCTTTTGTTCTTTTTCTTACATTTCCACTTATAGATTTATGATGATTATTCCTATTATTAAGAACCATTCCTTCCATACCAGAACCAGCACACATATTTTTACCACCGGTTCCACAATAATTATTTCCACGTACCTCACAGCCCTTATTACCAGAATTACGGCCTGGTTTATCACCTACAGTATTTTTAGAATGTGTTCCAGAATTATTTTCTGTTTGTGCGTTAGTAGATGTACCACAGGTTCCACAGTGTTGTTGGTGTTGTCCATCACCCTTATAGTCTGTGCTGTTTCCACTATGTGTGGTACATACACCACCATTACATTCTATGGTTTGACTATAATTATTTGTAGGATAGTCATCATCGTAATAAAATACTGATGCACGCCCATTATTTTTAGTCATAACTTCAGCATTTCTAACATTTGTTCCTACATCAGTAGGTGTTTTATTTTCACTTCGAACATTCCGATGGTTTATTGGAGCACCCCTAGAATCAATTGGTCCCTTTGCCATTTTAAATTTCCTTTACAAAATCTAATAATTTTTTAATATCTAAATCATCAGCTACTGTAGATAATAAATCTGCTTTTTGTTTAAAATCTTCCAAATCAAAATTCTCTGGAACATCTGAAGAAACATCATCAGTCATTCTAGAGACATGTGTCATAAAAGCTTCTGCTACTTCATTAGATGTAAGGTTTGTACTAGCAATGGTAGATGACATAGAACTAGATTTATTTGGCATTTTTATTGCTTTATATGAGAATTTTTCTATTACATTTTTTAGTTCATTTTGTTCTTTTATTGTGGATTTTAACAACTTATTCATTTTACTTTGATCTAGAAATGAATTAGGTAAATGATTAGATTGTGCTTTGTTAATAGCACCTCCTAATACTGGTCCTAACATACTTACCAAATCAGTAGATGATCCTGATCCCTTTCCTAATGCTTTTTCTTCTGTTTTATCTGAAACTTGATTACAATATTTTTCTAAGAGAGTGTTTAATATTTCAACTGTTAAAGAAACAGATACTATATAGGGCCTTAAGTCTGTAGAAAGTCCTATTTCTGCATCACTGTAAACTTCTTGTTCAAGAGAATCAAATGGACTATATTCATCAGTTCTTAGTAAATAATAACTTGAATCTCCATCTTCCGGTCCTTCAAATTCTACATATCCTGGATAAGGATCATTATCTTTTGTATAATATACTTGAGTATAAAAATCTGGAATATCCGAATAATTAACAACTACATTAGGAGGAATATTATCTCCAAAAACTATTTCTGGTATAACACAAACAGGCAAGTCCTTTTCTCCATATAACAAAACAGAAATATACAATGATATCAACGCATCCTTTACCATATTTTTATAACTTTCTAACAAATCATCGAAGTTTGTTAATAGTGGTAAAGTAAAGGAAACTAAAACTGGACCATAACCAAGTTCTTTTACCAATCTACTTAATGCTCCAGTTAAAGCATCTGTTATTAATTCTTGTAGTTCTTGTGTTGGTTCATCACCACTTTGTCCTTCATTAGCACTTGTACTACTTCCAGATCCACCTTTAAAAGATGTTGCACTATTAATCTTTTCCATCATATCATAAAATTGTGGAAAAATATTTGATGTTCTTTGTGGATCTACTTCATTTAGACCAGCTAATATATTTTTTATATTTTGTTTTGCTCCAGTGTAAGTTTTTTTCTTAGCAAATTTATTTTTTCTATTATAATTTTGATTAGCTGTTTCTTTTGGATATGGGTGTGCGTTTGGTGGTGTTACATCATTATTAACATGACTTTGTATAATTTGTTGTGGAACTACTGAAACATTTCCATCATCATCAACATATATATGTTTTTTTACTAAAATTTTTCCTCCTGCTGCCTCATTATGAACAGCAGGGTTAAGATATTGATCAGAACCAATAACAGGTAAATCAGATTCATTAGAACTTACATCACTTTGGCTTGATGGTTCTTTTGACTTATTTTTATTTGCACTAGATCTATTAATAAAACCAGTAATTACCCATTGACCATCCATATTGCGTTTACACATAACGTGTTGGCCTTCTCTTAAAACTAAATTTTGACCAATACCATTACGTGAAGGTGTAGAGTATTGCATAGCTTTTGATGCTATGGGAAGATCTTCTTTTTTTATTCCCTCACTGCCAAATGGTCTAACTCTCCAACCACCCAATTTATTATCATTAACTTCAACCACAACACATCGTATTTCATTATCACTCATTCGTACCTCCTAATATTCCTGAAACTATACAAGTTACAGATGATGGATCTAAATTATATCTTATACTAATACCAGTTACTAATACATTTCCCCCAACATACTTATTTCCTTTTGCACTTTCTCCTGCTCCTTTTAAATTATCCATTGAAACAACAGATCCTATTTCTAAACCATCTCTTGCCATACATTCAAATTGAACTGTTGGACCGGAACCAAAGGGACCTTTAATAGCATTTCTTCTATCAACAGGTTGATTTAAATTTCTTCGACTCTGTTCGTTTTCTGTAAAAGAAGTATTATCAGAAACTCTTGAATTATTTGATGGTGTGCTATTTATTTGTCTTTTATTTGGAGTTTTAAAATTTCCTGGCCTGCTTTCATTATAATATTCTCCAGTATTTCCATGATAAGTATTTCTACCAGAAGGAACAAATCCAGGGCCAAAAAATTGATGACTTGAACCAAAATTTAAAACTGCTGCTTCTGGTGGTGTCCCAGACCCGCTGACACTATTAAAAAATTGTAATGCTGGTGATTGTTGAGAAGCATTTTCTAAAGTATCAACTCTAATTTCTTTACCATCAGGACTTGCCCAAGAACAAAGTATAGATGATTTGTCTCCTGGAATAGAAGATCTGTGTTGAATTCTATTAATACATTGAGAAAATGAATCACGCAAAAATACTTCTGAATATGTTGTACTTTCTTTACATCTGTAATCAACCTTATTAAAACCATAATGTTTATACAATTCTTCGTAATATTTTTTAGAAGATTGTCCTCTGCCACCCTTAGCATAGATAAAAGATTCGTTTTGAATCTTTTTAAAATTTTTATTTTCACAGTTAACATTAAAAGATGCATTTTCTGTATCTTGACTAGGATCAGAACCAGATTGAAAATCACCAGCACCAGAAACAACTAAAGACTGTGAAAAATCAACCTGTGCAGCGGAATCAGGATTGCCAGTAAAAGAAAGTTCTACAGGTGCATATGGTTCTAGATTTTTAAATATATTTACAGGAGTATCTGACGTCTGTATAAAATCAAATGAAGCTTGTGCTCCACCAGTATTGTATATTGAATTATCTATTCTTAAACACCTAACCATTGATTGTGGTATTTCAGTTCCACCAATAGTACATATAAAATTTCCACCTTGTTTTAGCATTAATCTTCAAATACCTCTATTAAATTTAAAACAATTCTTCTACTTTGATTACTATCAAGAACTTTTATAGTTCTATTAAATTCATTTTTTTCTACAACATCATCAAATTGATAAACTGGAGACCAGTATACATCTTCTTCAGGAGAAATATTATTAGACTGTAAAGTGGAATCTGTAAAAATCGTATTCACTCCACTATCATTACCAAATATATAACTTGATCCTGATATTTCAACTTCAGTGTTTGATTGATATACACCAGAAACGTGTTGAATATATACTTTTGTATTTGATGTAGATACAACCTGCCCCTTACCACTATTTATTGAATTAAAAACAATATCACATATCTCATCTTTTACAAAATTAGTATTAGATACAGAATATGACATTATTCTATTAGTAGATATTTTCCAATCTTTTTTAAATCTCTGGTATTCTAATATTCTTCCAGATTGATCATATATTGGTTGCCAATATTTTTTTAGTGCTGGTGCTAAAGCCTCAAATCCATTAGTTTCTAATAAATCATCATTAGCCCAATCATTTCTATAATAAAGAACTTTTTGTTTAGCATCCTCTAAAGAACCATACTTTTCTATGATGTGAGAATTTAAGTCATTTTCATCTAAATACCATTCATAATATGGATCTACTATTTTATTAGAAAAATATAAAATCCAAGATTTGTATTCATCATTATAGTATCTATAACTAAATTGGTCTGCTCTTTCAGAATCAGATATATCATATGTGTTAAAAACATAAGGATTATCATAAACATCATCGATTATTTTTACCCGTCTGGTAATATCAATGGATTTGGTATTATTATATGTTATTTGTGGAAACTTGTCGAAGTATCTATCAGCCATTACCCACTACTATGCTCCCAACTACCTTTTTCCCAAATTTGAATTTCTTTAAATGTTGCAGCAAGTTTTACATTTACAGGTGCACCATTTCTTAAAAATGCTGGTTGTCCAGCACCATTATATTGAACCTGTACAGATGTAATTGCTGCAGGCTTCATTCTGAAAGTATATTTATCATTAGGATATAATCTCATTATTGCTATTCTAGGATAACGATAAAAACCACCATCTTGAAATGGTGAAGATTGGAATTTTAATTCATCTACTATTTCAGCTATTCTATCTGTTTCATTTCTATTATTAGCAACTAAGTCCCACCTAAAAGTATATTCTTTAAAGTTTGGCTGTCTAAATGCCATAAAAAGACCTGGATTTGGAGCTACTCCAGTTCCAACACTAAACGTATTAATTGCACCTTTAAATCCACTTATTGCTTTAGCAGCAGCAGAACCAAATTTTTCTATTTCACTAACAACATCTGATTGTTCCCAAGATAATATTTGAACATCCTCTAGAGAAGTTGGTATTGGTAAAAATATACTTCCAGCTGGAATGCCACTTTGACCACCAAAAAAATTACTGAGACCGATACTATAATCCACAAAACCTATTCTTATATAAAAATTCCTACCGTTCGCAATTAAATCTTCAGGAAAGAATTTTGTTCTAACCCTTTTATTATCTATTTTTCTTGGTATATTGTTTGGTAGTCCACCAGTATATCTGACTGCCATTTTTATTCCTAATTTATTTTTATAAATACTTTTATTTATTTATATACAAAATGAGCAAGTATAAAGGTTTTTTTAAACCAAAAAATCCAGATAAGTATATGGGAAACCCAACTAATATTATTTATCGTTCAAGTTGGGAATTGAAATTAATGATAAGACTTGATGAAGACCCAAGTATAATATCTTGGGGTTCTGAAGAAGTAGTCATACCATACCGTTCACCTATCGATAATAGAATACATCGTTATTTTGTTGATTTTATAGTAAATAAGATAAATAGAAATGGTAAGAAAGAAACGGTGTTAATAGAAGTGAAACCAGCAAATCAAACTAGACCGCCAAAGAAAAAAGAAAAGATTACCAAAAGATATTTATCTGAGGTAAAAAATTGGGGTGTAAATGAAGCAAAGTGGAAAGCAGCTAAAGAATTTTGTGAAGATAGGAAATGGACCTTTCACATATTCACAGAAAAAGAGTTAGGAATTAAATAATGAACTTTTTCGATATACTAAAAAAATCAGCAAAAAAATTATCACAAAGTGAATATTTTAATTTTTTAAAGAATATATTTTCACAAAAGGGAACAAATGCACTTTCTCCTGGAAAACTTTATGCTTTTTCTTACAATGACCCAAAAACTAGAGACAGATTAGACCATTGGGACAAAACACCAATTATATTATTTTTAGGCCCAGCAAAAAATGGTTTTTATGGTTTGAACTTTCATTATCTTAGTCCAGGAGAAAGAGCTGCATTTTTAAATGAACTTCAAGACAACGAATCTCAAAATGTAAAAATAAATGTAAATGCTATACAAAATTTGACAAAAAGTCCTATGTTTAAAAGAACAATTAAACATTACATAAGTTTTAGAGCTAAAGGTATTAGAGAAATACCCCCAGGTAAAGATTTTGAAAATTGGATAAATATTTTAAGAATGTCAACAGGAAACTTTACTAGTGATAGAAGAAGACTGGGTTCAAATTGGACACCATACTAAGGAAAAATAAATGCCTTTTAATATAAACGATTTTAGTTCACATATAAATCAAAGTGGTTATCTAAGAAAAAATCACTTTGAATTAAATGTGACAGTACCTCCTATATTACAAGGAAGAAATATAGAACGCCCAGGTGGAAGCAATTCAACATCTAATGTAACAAGAATGATGACATTTAGAGTTGCTAATATAAGAACACCACAAGTTCAAATTTCTGGTGTAAGTGTTAACAGATATGGTGTTGGTCCTCCTCAAAAGTATCCAGTTAGTGCACAATTTAATGAAATATTTTTTACTGTAACTTGTGATAGGTTAGGTGATATATGGCAATTTTGGCATAACTGGACTAGGAGTGTTTTTGAATTTACAGGTGTTGCTGATTCTAACTCAGGCAACGTAAATTCATTACCAAGATATTTTTCAAATTTTAGAGACGAGTATTCGTCTCTTATTCAACTTCAACTATTTGATCAAATAGCACAAAATAATAAATCTGGAGTTCTAAGATTTGATATGTATGAGTCTTATCCAATAGCAATAACTGAAATTCCTCTTTCTTGGAACGACCCAAATTTATTAGAATTGACTATAACTATGCATTTTAAAGATTATACAATAGTTGGTTCTAATGTAAGCAGAGAAAATTCTATTTAATAAAATATTCAAGTGGAGAAAATATGTTACCAAAAATTACACACCCAACTCATAAAATTGATATTCCATCTTTAAGAAAGAAAGTTTCATTTAGACCATTTTTAGTAAAAGAAGAAAAGCTTTTACTTATGGCAAAGGAATCTGAAGATCCTGAAGATATTTTAACATCTATTAAACAAATTGTTAATAATTGTTGTCTAGATGAAAAATTTAATGTAAATGAAATTACATTATTTGATTTAGAATATATTTTTATACAATTAAGAGGAATATCTGTAGACAACATAGTAGAAGTTTCATATAGAGATTCTGAAGATGATAAGGTATATGATTTTAAAATTGATATTAAAGATATCAAAGTTAATATGCCAGACAAACCAAACAATGTAATTTTAATTACAGATGATATTGGTATTATTATGAAATATCCACCATCAACATTATATGATGATAAAGAATTTTTAAATTCTGAAGATGAACATCTATTTAAACTTATTATTAGATGTGTTGATAAAATATATCAAGGCGATGAAGTTTATGAAGCATCTTCTTATAGTAAAGAAGAATTATCAGAATTTTTAGAAGATTTGAGTGTAAAAGTATTTGAACAAATTCAAAAGTTCTTTGAAGAAACCCCTAAACTCAGTTACACTATAAAATATAAAAATTCATTAGATAATAAAAGAGAAATTCATCTGAATAGTCTTAATGATTTTTTTACTTTGCGTTGAGTCATAACAAGCTTGAAAATTATTATCATACAATATTTTCTATGGCTCAACATCATAAATATTCTATCACAGAACTTGAAAATATGATTCCTTTTGAAAAAGACATATATGTTAATATGCTGTTAAAACATCTTGATGATGAAAGAAAAGAGCAAGAAAAAGGGAACTTATTTTAGTGGCAGAAGAACAAACAGATATTTCTATATTACAAAATATAAGAAATGAAATTGAAAAAAGAATAGATGTTTTAACAGATGATGTAAAAACTCTAAGGAATATTTCCGAAGAAAAACAACAAGATTTAAAACAACAAATATCATCTGTTTATCAGATAATAGAAGAAAAATTAAGTCAAATACAATCTATTGACTTAAATTTAAAAGATTCAAATCAAAATATAAATGATTTAAATGCTAGAACTTCTTCTATGTCAGATAATATTTCTTCCCTTCTGCAGTCACAGAATGAAATAAAAAGAAATATACAATCTCTTTCTGTTGATATAAACAAAATACAAAATGATAGTGTAAATCAATTTAATCAATTAAATGAATACACTAGAGAAATATCTAAAAAAATAGCAGAAAGTGCAAAAAGACAAGAAAGACAAACTAGAGAAGAGATGGTAAGAGGACCAAGAGCAGCTGCACAAGCATCTCTTGGTATTACACCATCAGCTGAAGCAAAATCACTTCAACAGCCAGAACCAACACAAGAACCAGAATCAGAAGAAAAAAAACCCAGAACATGGGCTAAATGGTTTGAAGAAAATGCAGGTCTTTTAGGTGCTGCTGCTGGAGCAGCTACTGGTGTAGGAGCTGGTGCACTAGTTGGTTCAGGACCAAAATCTGCACCATCTGGTCCTGGTTATTCTAGTTCACCAGGAGAAGTTCCATCAGCACCACCAGCCCCTAATATAGTTGGTCCAGGAGTAGCACCAGGTTCTGCACCATCTGGTCCTGGTTATTCTAGTTCACCAGGAGAAGTTCCATCAGATGGTATGAGTCAAACTCTTGCAGCACAAAGAGCAGCAAGAGGTGCAAATAATTTGTCCGATGCTCAAAAAAGACATATGTATGCTTTAGCTGTTGCTGAAATGGGTCCTCCTGAAGTTCTAAGAAAAAAAGGAATTGATCCCAAAGAAGCATATGCTGCATTTATGGAAACTCCTTATAATAGGGGTATGACAGAAGGAAGAGAAAATACAAATATAGGTATAAACTTATTAAAAGATTATTATCAACCACTAAGACCTGGTGAGGGTAAATGGTATAATAAGGCTTATGGTCAATTGGGGAATACAGATTCTAAATTGTATAATCTATTAGACAGTGCACATAAAGAAGTTGCTGCTGGTTCTAATTATAGCGAGTTAGGAACACAGAATTCATCAGCAGGTGTTGCTGATGATGCAAGAGTAACTCAAAGTGTAACTACTGAAAAATATGGAGAACTAATTACCAGAAAAGATAAAGAAGAATATGCTGAAGATGTAGGAAGATATGAAGGACACGGTATTGGAACAATAAGAAATACTAAAAAATGGCTTGAAAGAACACAAAGACAAGCTCGTGAAATAGATGAAAAGAGTAGAACCCAAACACCTTCCCAACCAAGTTCTCAAGCAGCACCTCAACCCGATGCTAGTAGAGTGCAGCCACAATCTCAACAAAGCCAACAACCAGATGCTAGAAGAGAATCCGTATCTGAATTTATGAAATCTATACGAGTTCCTGAAAGAATTGGATATACTTTCAGGGGAAGAACAGCTGCTTCTGGTAGTGGAATGCAATCAAGACCTACCAATCTATCTGAAGAATATGTAAAAAATAAATTTTTAGCAGAAGCGGGTGCTATGATGCAATTAGGAATTTGGCCCGGTGGAGAAAATCCATATTTCAGTGAGGCAGACAAAGGAAAATTAAGATTTGATCCTACTGGCGGTATAAAAATTGATCCAGTTCACAGAGGAAGAACACATTATGGAGAACATGGTCAATTAGCATTTGATATAGGTATAGGAAGACTGTCAAAACAATTAAATATTAGTAGAAGAGAAGCACATGGTATAGTTCAAGATTTAGGCAGTGTTTTAAGACAGAGAGTTGGTGGCAGAGCAAGCGGTAGTTCTTTAATAGAAAGAGGCCAATTAGGACACAAAGCACATTTTCATTATGCTCCACAAAATGCAGCATTACAAAGTGCTATTCCTGAAATATTATCAAATCCAGAAAAATTTGGTAGAGCAGGACAAAGACTAATAAAAAGATTAGAAAGAGCTGGATCATTAAAATACAATCAATCCACTGGTTCATATGAACTTAATAGAGAAAAATTTGGAAAAGATTTTTTAGATGTTTATGATAAATTTAGTAAAGCATATTTCGATAGGGAAGGTCCACCAGAACAACAAGAACAACAAGAACAACCAGAACAACAAGAACAACAAGAACAGACACAACAACAATTATTTGCGGGAGATACATCTGAATCAGTAATAGCAAAAGAAATAGAAATAGAAAAAGAAAAAGTTAGGAGAGAAGGTTTAACTGATAAACAAAGAAGAATGGAAGATATTAAAGAAGGTAGATTTAATTTTGCTACTGATCGTAGACCAGATCAACAACAAGGAGATGAAAGTAAAAGAAGAAATTATTATAACGTAAAAGAACTAAATGAAGGAAGATCACAATTAACGCCTGAACAGCAAAAGAAATTTGATGGTATGCGATTAAGAGGCTTTCAATATCGTCAAAGTGCCTATTTAAATTCTATTTTAGGACCTAATTGGTTGAAAAAATCTCAACAACCAGATCAACAACCAGATCAACAACCAGATCAACAACCAGATCAACCACCAGATCAACCACCAGATGATTCTGGCAGTGTATTAGATTATTTACCTGACATCCCTGCTCCTACTGATTTATTACCCGATGTTAGCGACGTATTCAATTCAGCTCTTAAATCTGTTGGTCGTATTTTATTTTCATCTGCTGAAGCAGCAGAATTAAAAAAACCTGTAGATAAAAGTAAAATAGATATGTCAGATATGCCGGGATCTTTAGATGATGGTGGTGAAGAAGGACCAAGAACAGATAATAGATGGAATCCTCTTTCACCAGTAACATATGGAAAATCTGAAGAAAAAATTAGAGAAATGATAGAGCTTGCAAAAAAAGCAGCCGAAGCCGCTGAAACTGCAGCTAAAACATCTACTGAAAATAGTGGAAGTGGAAAAGGCTCCACTGCTTCTGGAGAAAATAAACCACAACCACCACCAGCAAGACAATCACCAACACATCCTGGTGGTAATCAAAATGGTAATAACACACCACCAAAAGGATCGACAGGTAATGGTCTCGATTCTAGACCCCGTCCATCTAGTAGTGATTATCATCCCCCAGCTATGAACGAAGCACCATAAATTTAATATGTCTATTAATTTTTTACTATCACAAATAAAAGCAGCAATACAATCTAGTTCTAGAAACATTAGAACTAGATTAACTATATTGAGACAAATTTCTAGACAAAACGATAAATCAATAGAAAGGTATGTATCATCCTTATCTTTAACTATAGATAAAAAATTAAACAAATTAAATTCTTCAAAAGAATATAGTGATGATATTTCTGAAAAGATAAAATCTTTATATGAAAAATACAATACTATTTTTGGTATTTTTGAAGATCTAACAAAAGAAAATACTACAATATCAGATTTATTATCTGACATAATAGTAAATATAAAAAGTTATAAAGATGAACTAGCTTCTAATATAGAAATATTAAAGAGAGAATTATCATCTGCTGAAACTTCTTTGCTTAATATACTAAGATCTGATGAAGAAAAAATAGAATCAAAACAAAATTTAGATGATTCTATAAAAAATACAAAACAATCATATCTAGATGAGTTAAAAGAAAAAATAAAAAATGAACCTGGATTTTTAGGAAGATTAGCAAAAATATTAGGAAGTTCTTTAGGTGCAGCTGCAGCAGCAGTTTCACCCTTAGTTACTGGCGAAGCACCAAAATTAGCACCACCTAGACCAAAGTATTCTTCACGACCCGGTGAAGTGCCAACAGAAAAATCATCATCAACAACATCACCAACACCACCAAGAATAATACCAGGAAAACCAGGCGATTTTGGTATTGAGTATAGAACTAGAAAAGAGATGAGACAACAAGGTGAAAGATATGGTAGAGTTCCAGGAAACCGAACAGTATTCTTAGATTTCAATTCTGTTGGACAAACATCAAGAGCAAAGGGATGGGAAATTGTAGTTCCTGATGATATTACAAAAGAAGAACTAGAAAGAGTTAGACAAAATAGAGATGGGTTTGTAAATTTAGCAGCACAATATGGTTATGAAAATTATAGAATAAGAAGTGGTGGAAAGTATGGTCCTGGTATTTTTACTACTTCAGAAAATAGAAGAAGAAGAAATGGTAGAAGTGGAGGTGTATCTGGAACATTTCACACAGAGCCTGGGTTTGCAGGAGATCCAGGTTTTCAAAAGTTAATGGGAAATGAAAACTTTGTAAAAGATTACGCTAGATTAAATGCAGATACATTAGGAAATATACCCGGTGTAACCTTTCAAACCCCACACGGAGATAGATCTGCTCCAAGTGGAGCAAGTATGAGATTACCAGATGGTACTGTTGTTACTGAAAGAAGTTTAGCTCCTTCTATATTAGATGAAATGAAAAAATATAAGGAAGAATCTTTAAATAAACCACAACCTACATCCCCACAACCTAGATCTCAACCACAACCACAAACCACACCTCCACAATCTAGATCTCAACCACAATCTAGATCTCAACCACAGCCTAGATCTCAACCACAACCTAGGCAACAACCTAGATCTCAACCACAACCACAGACTAGAGTCCCTCAATCTAGATCTCAACCACAACCACAGACTAGAGTCCCTCAATCTAGATCTCAACCACAACCACAGACTAGAGTCCCTCAATCTAGATCTCAACCACAAACCAGATCTCAACCACAATCTAGACAACAGCCTAAATCTAAACCACAACCAAAACAGCAACCTAAACAGCAACCTAAACAGCAACCTAAACAGCAACCTAAACAGCAACCTAAAGCAAATAGGCCTGAACCTAAAATAAACCCTCAAATTAAAAAACCAAGGCCATCAGATAGAAATGGTATTTTTTCAGAAGAAGCAATGAAAGAAGCAAATGATTATTTTAATTCAATTAAAAGATACTCTGAAGGAATTAAACCCAAATCCAAGGAATCAAATTTAAAATCTAGTGGTTCTGGAAACCCCAATGATAGAAATGCTGCTACTAAAAACCCAACACCCCGATCAAAAAGAGATGCTGCTACTAAAAACCAAACACCCCCATCAAATAGAGATGCTGCAACAGGAATAAATCCAGAAACACATATGGGCGATACATAAAAAAGGGGAGCATTGCTCCCCTTAAACTTAGCTATTTGCCAGTTTTTGAAAAAACTCCAATGATTCATCATCATCGTTGTTATTACTAGTAACCTGATAATCAGTATTAGAAAATTCAGGTTGTTTAGTTTCAGGAATATCCATCTCTGGACGATATACTGGTTCTTGTTTTTGTTCCATATTAAGAACCCGCATAAGACGATCCTTCAACTGATCATAGGACTTAAAATTGGATTCATTTACAAACTCTTGCAAAGAATTTTCTGATTTCCAGATACGCTCTAGTTCAGAATCATCTTCACTCAAAGCAGATGGAGAATCAAACTCTGAACGGTCATAGTTACGATATCCTTCTACATTACGAATCTTGAGTTTGAAATTTGCACCATTCCATAAATCAAATGGGTTTACTGACTCTTCATCAGCAAACTGTGGATTCATAGCTTCATTTAGTTTTTCAAAGATTTTCTTACCATACTTGTAAAGGAATACTTTTCCTTCATTTTCTGGTTTTGCAGAATCAGTGACAACATAAATGTTACTAATAAAGTGCAAACGACGTTTTTGCTTACGAGCAATCTCTTTATCAGACTCTACACCAGAGTTCCATAGTTTTGAATTATACTCAGAAACTGGATCTGGTTTACCAATTGTTGTTAGAGAGTTTTCAATATACCAAAGTCCAGTTGGTCCTTGAAAACCGTGGTCATAAAGACGAACAAAAGGAACATCCTCTTCACTTGGAGGCGGTAGAAAACGAATAATAGCGTAGCCATTACCTGATTTATCTACTGTAGGAGTCCAAAACCGTTCATCTGCACCTTTTTTACCACTGTCTTGGTTTGCCATCTTTGAAAGTTCTGCATTGAGAGCTTCCATTGACTTTTTTCCAGACATACTTTTCAATTTAGAGAAGTCCATAGTATTTCCTTTCGAGTGTTTGAGTGTTTGAGTGTTGAATATGACTCATTTGAGTCAAGATTATATATAACATAATCATTTAAAGTAGTCAAGGACTATTTTCTTTAATTTTTCTTCATTATACTGAATAAATGGTGTATATTTTTTAATTTTTAACTCAATTTCTTCCCATATTGGTTCACCTTTTAGATTTTTATGAAAATATTTTTCACTTTTTGTCATTTTAATCAGTATACAGAGTGTTTCTAACGATATTTTGTTACCCAAATACAGTTTTAACACTATTGGGTGTTGATTTTGCTCTATTTTTAGGTTTTTATTGAAGTCATCATCAAGTTTTGATAGGTCTTGCTTAAACAAATAAGTCAAAGACTGTTGTTTCTTCAACCAAGACCTATATTCTCTCTCTGATTCTTCAGAATAGACAAGTTCTTTGATCCAACTTTTGGGATTTTTGATAAAATTAGCAATAAGGAACCCTTGAACATCTTCGTGTTTTGCTAATTTCTGAAAAAATATCTTATCTTTTCTTTTTTCGAATGATTTTTGAGTCATTCGTGACTTACCATTGTATTTTAGGTAGTCAAACCTCTTCTGAGTGAAGTGATTTTTCAATGCAATGTACATTGAAAATGCTTCGAATGGTGTCATTAGAGGGGAAGTCTTTTTGGTTTCTCTAGAATGTTCAATTCTTCTGCTTCATACTGAAGTTTTGACATCATAACTGGATCTTTTTTGATTAAACCTGCAATAAGTTCAACTTCAACATTATTTTGTTCACACCAAGAAACTACACCATCAATGTATTCAAGTTTTTTATCAATACAATATTTTTGTATTTCATTTAGAATATTTTGATGAGTAAAGTTTTCATTTAAATTTATGTTTTTCATAACAATCTCCATAGTTAAGTGGTGGGCTTCTGTTTCCAGGTGCCCACCGAACCCAGACTAGGCTGCTAGAGCATAGTCAAGAGGTGCATTATCGTTTGCAACTATTTAACGGACCCGATAACGGTGGTATCATGCCGGTGATCTAAACTTTCCCTACACTATCAGTCGATCCTATTTGCCGCCCATCAGAAGTATGATACTTCAGTCTTTCCTAGCCACGCTCCTGGGCTTTGTACTAGTCTGATTAAGGGTAAAGTCACGGTATTAAGTTATTATTACCTTAGAGTCCAAGTATCATACTTTTGGTGGACGGCAGCGGTACTGCCCCGCTGTCCTGTCTAGTTTCAAGATTGCCTCAAACAATCACAAGTATATTTATACCATATGAAAAATCATTTGTCAACCAATATTATTAAAAGAATTTAGAGAATGCCATGAATTTTGTTTTGTACATGGCATTCTCTGTTTTTGTTATGCTAGGACTAAATGAATTAATAGAACAATAGCAACGGATGCTGATAAACCAATCATCATTTTTAGAAAATCCATACCAATAAGCGGGAAAACTTTCTTGAATTTTGTTTTACCAGATAGCGAAGCAATTGCAAATTCTCGTCCTGCTAATAGACCAACAAATACCCAAGTTGTACTCATTGGAATATCGTTTACTTCTTTGAAAATATAAAGAATGACAAAATATGCAGCATCAATAAGTGTTGCTGACCTGACATATCGAGTACTATCTTTTTCAATCACAATATTTTGAATTTTACCACCACCCTCACGAAACATGAATGCAAGAGCAACAACAAAAACAAAACAAATGACAAGAAGTAAATCTAGTGAAATTTCACGTGGTAGAAACACAGCAATATTTGCAATATCATGACTCAACCAAGTGTACCATAGAAAACCAGTTGTTACCCATTGAGCAACTACCCATTTATTATGATTTTCACTATATCCTTTATCATTAATTTGACCGATTGGCATTTTATTAGAAACATATGTAATAATAATCCATAGAACATATGCTGCTACTGCTGCCACTGCATATCCAGCCATTGATTTAAGTAACATTTTTTCTAAAACAAAAGTAGATGCAAATGCACTTAAAACAAGAAAACTAGTAGACACAGGAATGCCAAATCGAGTTAACAATAAAAGTAATGCAGGTGCCAAGGCATGATACCATTGAACTTCAATAAAAGGAATTTTGTTCAATCGTCCATAACTAATATCACCGTTATTAATATACCAACCATAGAAGAGAGTGAATACCAATACTGATGATGCAGCACCCCACATATAAAGTTTTGAAACGGAACGGTTTGATGCCATCCACGTTCCAAGAGTTTGTACACTGTCATTTGCTATGACAGAATATGCAGCTAAGAGAAAACCTAACCACATCCATAAAGTTAAATCAAACATGACTATTACCTCATACTGTTTGAATTACAATAAAGACGTACACCTTTTAATAGCACTACGTCGGCAAAACGTAACCAGTAAAGATTACAGAAATATTTATACTACTACAATATATCCAATCCAATAGGGATACCACACACATTATCCTCCGAAAACAAACCTCAATAATGATAGTAATAACATAAAAACTAGAATGGAATTAAGAACCATCAGTGCTCTATCATGCCACATAAAACCTACCACGAACCATCCTGAACATCCAATCAAACTAAAAACAACATCATAAATTCTTGGAACTTCTTCAATGGATCTACAAGCAACTGCAAATAGAATAATGATACTTGCTCCCCATTTAATATACCAAGTTATACCTTTCTTCGGTGTTACGAAACTCATCTTTCATTTTTCTCCATATATCAGAATACATTGTTTTTTTATAATCTTTAAACCACGGACCACCATCTGTATAGTGAATAGCACCTATTTCATTTCTATTCATATAATAGTAATCATCAAGAACATTCCACTTGATAGATAAGTTTCCTATGTCATCATCATTCAACCATTTAAACTGATGAAAATGTAATCCTGGAACATGTGTGTTTAAATTATTTGGTTGTAAAAATGTTTTATTAGAAATGTGAGAATTATTAAATACCATTAGACTAGACCAATTTTTTCTATCATAAGTATTTTGTTGTATATCATCCATTTTAATTTTACTATTAGGAATATATCTTGGATGCTTTACAACTGATACTGCTTTATTTTTATCAATCTCTTTCATCATCTCAATAGGATTTTTTAAGAATAAAAAATCACAATCCACAAAAATAGAAAATCCTTTATAATTACATAAGTATGGAAGCCAAAAACGAGTAAATGTAAAATCTGTAGATTGTGGTTCACCAGTGTTTCTGTTATATTCTGATATATCTTCTGAACGAAGTTTAACTATTTCAAAATCATAGTAACCCAATCTAGTAAGAGAATATTTGCAAATTTCATATGCTTCATGTTCTCTGTGATCGTAACCTATGAATATTTTTGGTTTGGATATATTTTCTATATTCATCTTTTAATAATTCCATTTTCATTTTACTGACTTGTACATTATCTTCTAAACTAAAATGTTTTAAATCATTTAATACAACAGACCAAGGAAAGCTAAATTGAGTAAGATTCCTTTTACCAGAAAATATAACCATAGGACAACCTACATATTTTGCTAACCACATAGTTGAACCATGATAACCAACTGCTGCATAACAATTTTTATAAAGATTTATAACATCTTCTGTTTTCATAGAATAATCAACTTTAATAATATTATATCTTTTAGACAATGTCTTGTCAATCTCAAAAAATCCCTCTGTCCCAATCGGATCTTTCCAGACCTTTCTTGGTTCATAATCTTCAAATTGTTGGTGATTTTTTTCTGTGGTGTTTAGCACAATATAATCACCTTGTTTCCACTTTTCTTCCATATACCAAACATTATGAAATTTATCGCTATCATCATAATTACTATGATTATAATTTATCTTTTCATTAAACCTATGATTCAAAGTAACAAATCTTTTAACAGGTTTAACTATTTGATAAAGATATTCCATTCTAGAGTCTACGGTTTCAATATCCTCATCTTTAAACTTTTCACCTCTTTCGTGTTCCCAATGCATATTCAATTCAACATCACAATCATTTTTCCTTGAAATTACATGAGCATAACATAGAGGTGAAACTATATCACCGTAACCAATTTTACCCTTCCAATTTATTTGGATCATATTTTATTCCTCTCACTATATGGTTTTTTACATGCTTTTGTATTTTATTATACCACCACTTTTGATCTTTAACTGTCAAGTGAGCATTTACATCTTTTTTCAATTGTTTTTTAGACAATACAGATGATATTGAAAAATAAATAACTCCATCTGTTAAATCAAATATTCTTTTCAATTCATAGTCAACAGAATCTTCTGGTATGTGCTCCATCACATCAGTGCATATAATCATATCAACTTTCTTATCTGGAAACTTTTTATATATTTCATAGCACGGATCATATAATAAAACTTCATCTAAACCTAAAGTTTCTTTTAAATTAGTCTTTATCCAACAATGTGCTTTTCCACATCCATAATCACAAACGCTTTTCACATTATAAATATCAACAAGTTCTATTATATTATTTAAATGATCTTTAATTGAGTTACCAAGAAAAACTCTTTTCTTATGTAATTCTTCATGTAATTTTAAAGATTCTTCATAACTTATCAAGGGATACCTATGAGCTATAAATCTGATTTTGCTAACGATAGTGGATGGAATGCAATTGATACTAATCATAAGTTAAATACATCAAGAGCATCTAATTTTGTAAAGTATCTTGAAGAAAATAATGTAAAAGTTATCATTCGTTATTATGCTTCCTCAAGAAGGTCTAAAACCATTTCATTAGAAGAATATAAATTTCTCTCTAACAAAGGATTTCTTATTCTTCCTGTTTACCAAGACATTAATCGCAAGTCAACAGATTTTGGTTATAATAACGGAATTCAACACGCTAAGAATACTTTAGAATTTACAAAGTATTTATCTCAACCTGAACATACAACAATACTCTTTGCTGTTGATACAGACTTTACTCCAGAACAGATAGAGAAATACATTGTTCCTTATTTCCAAGGAATCAATGAAATTATAAAGAATTATCAGATTGGTGCTTATGGATCTGGAGCAGTTCTAGATACACTTTATGAAAAGGATCTCATAGATGTCAGATGGATTTCTATGTCCAGACTGTTCTATGGAACTGAAAACACATTCTATTCTAATGCTTGGGATATGAGACAATTACCACCAGATCATATATATGATGGAATTAATTATGATGTTAATATCATTAAAAAAGATATTGACACCATTGGAGCATTTAAGTATAATGATTCTGTAGAAAAGAAAGAAACCTATTTAAAAAAATTTTCACTACTACAGATATTATTTACAGCCTTAAAGAATCTACTTACACTACTATTTAGTAGTCAAAAAGATGTCAAGTTAAAAACAGAAACAGAGTCAGATATTGAAGGTCTTCCTTGGATGACAACAGCAATTAATCTGATAGGAACAAAAGAAATACCAGGAAGAGTTAATAATAAAAAGATATTAGAGTGGGCTAAGAATATTGGTGGATGGATAAAGAACTTCTACACCAATGATGAAATACCCTGGTGTGGATTATTTGTTGCTCATTGTATGAGAGAAGCAGATATTCCTTTGGAAATATCAAATCCTCTCTCAGCAAGAGAATGGTTAAAGTTCGGGGAAAGTGTGAAACCTGCTTATGGTGCAATAATGGTGTTCTCTCGGAAAGGTGGAGGACATGTAGGTTTTTATGTATCTGAGGATACAAACTATTATCATATACTTGGAGGAAATCAATCTAATCAGGTAAATGTAACAAAGATTGCCAAAAGCAGGTTTCTTGGTGCAGTGTGGCCAAAAACATACCAGTCAGATTATGTTCATAAAAGAGTAGTTAAAAGATTTGATGGTAAAGTTTCAACTGACGAAGCTTAGGATTGTATTCCTGGTTTCTTTTGTTTTACATCAGGAGGTGTATTTAACCATCTAGCTAAAACACATACTTTCTGATCAAAACCATTTGTATCATCATATCTTGGAGTAATAGTTACTTCAGTAATAATAGTAGCATATATTCTACCACCTGGTTCTACTGCAACTAGTAGATCAATAGTCTGTTTTTTTCTACCATCTTCAAACCTATCAATAATTGCTTCACTGAGCATACGAAGTTTTAGTGGTTTGAAAATTTTATTCACAAAAGATTTCATATCCCAGCATTGTATATCTCTTTTTTCTATAGTTGGTTCTGCAAAAGCTGTTACAGAAAACATAGCAATAAACATTACTGCTAGAGTATAAACTAAAGGTTTATACGAAAGAATCTTTTTCATTTTAGTTTCCTTATAAAAAAAGGGTTAGGGAAACAAATCCCTAACCCTCTAATGAAATGTTATCCAAGTATCTCCCATTAATACCTTCACTAGAATACCGTCACGAGATACTATTGCACACGGTACGCCTCTTGAATCTCCATATTCCATTGCCTCTGTAATACAATCAAAATTTACCACTTCATCATTACTATGTGTAAATACAAGTCTAAACATATTACATACTCTCTTTATTTAACATATCAGATTTATTGTTATTATATCCGATCAGTACACCATTCTCACCAATCTTCAATACTTCATCCTTTAATAGTTCAGTAATAATTTCATTTCTTACTTGCCAATCATAATTCTCAGCAGATGAAACAACATCCTTAAACTGTTCAAAGAAGTTCTTTCTTACACTCTTCATTCTATATTGAAACCACATCTCAGCAGACAATACCATTAGACCAATTAATATTAACAATTCCATATATTTCTCCTTAACAACAGTATTATTATACCATACCCATTAAACACTGTCAAGCACTATTTCTTATAAACTGATACTAAAATCATTTGATCATTCACTCTACCAGAAGGTAGTTTACCTTTTGTAGTAATCTCTTCAAACTCTTTTAATATTCTCAACTTAGTACCTTCAGTCAACTTCTTCAACTGTTGAAATGGTGTTCTCAATACTTTACTAAAACTTTTCTCATCATCAAAATTTTGTATTGTAGTTCCAGTTACAGATAATGAATTACCAACTAATACTGTAAACACCCTTGTCTTTGTATTATACAAAGTAACACATTTAGCACCAATAATATATTCAGGATTAAATGATGTAAGAGATAGTTCATCAAACTTCTTCATATACTTCAGTTTCTTTACTAACTGTGAAGGAGTTTTTGGTTTACTCTTTCTTACAGTAGTTGAAACTTTCTTCTTCTGTATTTCTTCCAGGGTCTCTAACAAAGCTTTATACCATTTACAGAGTATTTTAAAGTCTCTTTTATTATATTGACTATAACCCTCCAGAACTTCTTTATTCCCGCTGTACGCCTCTGTATACTCGATATAGAGGGGTTCATAGATAGAGTGTAGTCTCTTAGCAACTTCAGTACTACATCCTTTATTAGCAAACTCTTTTGTAAAGTCAGGAACCTTAGCAGTAATGTTAGTTTCAAGAGATTCAATCAATTCTAACATTACTGCAAATGAATCAATCTTCACTGGTTTAGATCTAGCAACAGTAACATTTTCATATTTCTTATTCACTAGAGACTGTATTGTATTATTCAAATATTCTTTGGAGGGAGAATAGTCATATCCTTTATTTAGTAGATATGCAGTAATACAAAACGAAACTGTTTTGTCATAATCTTTTACACCCTTCATTTTCATTATATCTTTACGAGGATAATTTTCCTTCTTCATGTATTCTGGTATGGCATTCTCTAACTCTTTCTTAGTTATCTGTCCTTCCTTTTCCATATTCCATAGAATATTAGATGCAGATAACCATTCACTTCTCTGTTGTTCTTCACTATAGGTATTAGACCAATTCAGATCTAATGTAGCATTATATACATTCTTTCTTTTTCTCATTAGTTTAACTTTCCCTTATCCTTTCTGTAATAATGTGTAATAATAACATCTATGTAGGAAAAAGTCAAGGTCAATAAATTATCTCTTGACAATATCTTGAATAGATGATAAATTGTAGAGATAAAGATTAGTAGTAAAACTATCAGAATTAAGGAAACTAAAAATGACGAAACCTACAACCCTACCATCACAAAAAAAACTACAAGAACTATTTGACTATAGGGATGGACAACTATATTGGAAAGAAAGAATTCACTCCTCTATAGACCTTTCAAAACCAGCTGGTGACATTGATACTAATGGATACCGAAGAATACAAATAGAAGGTAAAAGATATAAAGCACATAGACTTATATGGAAATATCATTATGGTAAGGACCCAAAAGAATTTATTGACCATATTGATGGTAATAAAATAAACAATGATATAAAAAATCTAAGAGAATCTACAAGACAACAAAATGGGTTTAACAGAGGTCCACAAAAAAACAATAAATTAGGTATAAAAGGAGTGATAAAATATGGAAACAAGTATAGAGCAGCAATAAGAATAAACGGTAAAGAGAAACATCTTGGAATGTTCTTTACAATAGAAGAAGCTAGGTTAGTAAGAGAAGAAGCTGAAAAGAAACTATTCAAAGAATTCTCTGTACTTAATAGAAAAGAAAGGTATGAAATAAAGGATACCAGTAATGGCAAGAAAAAAGAAAAATAAAAATAAAAATAAACAAAAACCATATGATAAGTTAACTTTTGAAAAAAGAGAGAAACTAAGAGAGAAAAAAAGAAAAGAAAGAGTCTACACTAAAAACTTTAGAACAATTCAATCATTTGGTGCTGCAAGTGAAGTAAGACATATCCCACCAGAAGAATATTCTTCAATTATTCATAATCTTAATAAAGATATAAAACAATAAAAATGGAGAACATTAATGAACAAAAGCTATGAAGAAAAAGTTATCAGGATGTACTGTAACATCTTTAATATCAACTGGATGAATTAATATTTTTGGCGGAAATTTTTGGCGAAAAAATTTTCAGAATTGACTTCGTGTTTTTTTGAAAAGTTAAATTCCAAATATAAGGGGATGGGGTCTAGACCGTCAGCACACTGACTATCAGCATACTGATATAACCCCCCCACCCTCAGCACACTGACTATCAGCATACTGATTATAGTGTTGCAAAAATACCACAGTTGTATATACAACTGTTGCAAAAATGCCACTTGACTCTGTACATACCCTGTGGTAATATTATCACATAATGAGGCAGAAAAACAATATGACAAAAATGCAATATATTATTGCAAAAATGCCACAGTG
>Ga0255762_10001043_pt1 | contig 24449 bp, 24 predicted proteins | sample 101ome_16_FD_179962 | JGI IMG/M metagenome (GOLD analysis project Ga0255762, IMG submission 179962) | Coastal salt marsh microbial communities from the Groves Creek Marsh, Skidaway Island, Georgia - 101401AT metaG (version 2) | ecosystem: Environmental > Aquatic > Marine > Intertidal zone >...
CATCAGGGACAACTGGACCAGCAACAGCAGGACCAGAACACCATCAACGGCCACCTTGGCGCTTGAAAGGAGGGACCAAGGACCGAACATCGAAGGGGCGAATGCCAACACGCCCAGCAACATCAACACCGATGCCCATGGGAGGGCACCAAGCACGACGGTTGAACTGCCAAGGAAATCAAAGCGTTGCTGGCGCCGCTCGTGGGCAGGATAACGACGGACAATCCTCACATGAGCCCGAGCATCACGAGCTCGCTTGGACAAGAACCGACGGATTCCGGTTTCCGGCACGTGCCGGACCACGGCGTCCGGCGTGTAGACGATGGCACCACCGGTTCGGACCAAGCGGAGGCTGACCTCCATGTCCTCAGCATGGTACCAACTCGGGTCAAAGCCACCGATCGCCATCAGTGAGGGTCGATGGAACATCGAGCAAGGGCCGTTGGCGAGTGTTGTGCGCCGGGGCCTCGACCGGTACTTTGCTGAAATTTCGACCGAGCGGTGCCAACTTACGAGGTCCTGCGCCCGCTCGAACACGGTGCGGCCCGTCACGGCCACAACGGGCCCTTCGCCATGGTCGGCGTCGCTGGCAGCCAACAGATGCTCAATCCAGTCCGGTTCAGGGCGTACATCGATGTCGGTGATGGCCACCCAATCGCCTTGGGCCAGATCCAGCCCACGCTGCCTGCCAGCAGAAAGGCCAAGCGGCGGTTGGTGCACCACGCGCACCGGTGGGCCTCGCTCACCTTCTGCATCGGCCCAGGCGTCCAAGGCATCGCCGGTTCGGTCCGTCGAACCGTCGTTCACGGCCACAATCTCATAATTCGGGTGTGTCTGGCGACACAACGCCTCCAAGCACCCGTCGACCCACGATTCAGCATTGCGTGCGCACACCGTGATCGTGACCTCAGGCGGGACCATCACACCACCTCAAAGAGCACCAACAACGAACGGCACCGTTCCTTCACTTGAAGGGAGGTCACCTGAACCACAGCACCTCGGCCAGGCTGACCGTAGACCACGACGGCACCAAGCGGTGCCAACAAATGGGCGAACAAGGGTGCCAAATCCTCTTCACCCTCGACCACGATCAAACTGGATTCAGAGGTGGAAAAGGCCGCCGACAGCGCTTCCTTCAGGGCTGGCGTCAGCACACCAGGAGGGTTCACCACGTGCTGTCGGTGCGCAAACGACGATGGGTCAACGCAGTCCTCGCTCGCCAGCGGCGTCCGTTTGGTTTGACCGTCGATGAGTGCGAGGTCGGGCGTCACCCCCAGCTGGAGGAAGGTTTGCACCGTGACATCGCCGACGGCGACCAACGGGGCTTGGCTCAAATCCATCTCCTCAAGAGCACGGGAAAGGGCCACGTCCGGTGCGGCCTCCGGCCCTTCATACAACACCCCCATGGGCGTTTTCAGTTCGCTGTCCAAGGCGCCGGTCATCCGGAGGGTTCGGTTGGACCATGCCGCCTCGAACCACGGGTGGCCTTCCGTGTCGACCGACCCTCGACGGATCAGCGAGGAACTCAACCAATCTCCAGCCATGGTCAAGGCGTGCTCGACCAGCAGCACCTCGAGCGGCGGCAACCCCGCCTCCACCCGCCGTTCGTTGATGAGGTGGCATTGCCCCTCGGTTTCGGGTGTGGCCACGATGGCATCGGCCGTGGGGTGCGTGGGTGCGGGCCCGTGAACGTCGCTCAGCTCGTGGAGGCTCGCATTCATTGATTGTGCATCGATGAACCCTTGGAGCACACGCATGCGCTCATCCAAGGATTGAATGTTCGGTGCTTTTTGATCCGCCATGGCGTCGTCAACAACATGAATTTCGACACACTGAGCTTGGCGTTGAGCGGTCTTGAGCAAGAGACGATGACCGGCGTGAAATCGATCGAAGGTACCACCGACCAAACACCGCTGGAACGGTCGGTCGCCCATGCGCCAAGGACCGAGCAGCGGCCTTTCATCCCATCGCCGCGCCGTAGCCTCGGCACGCAGGTCTGTGCCCCGGCACCTAACGGCCTCTCTCACAGGTGACTCCGAGGCCTGACCCTCGGTGCCGGGGCGTGCTGTCCGGTAGGGTGGTTGTCTTGAGTTCATCCTGACGTCGCTCAAGGACCCATAACCTACCGATGGTTTACCGCATTGCACCGTGCTTCATCCCCCGAAGGGTCAGCCCGGTCTTCGATTGCGGCCGTACCGTGGTGTCAGACGTCATTGCTCTTTCACAGTCGCTCAGCCTGATGTTGCAGGTACGGTAGGCTGGGCTCCTGCCCACTCCATTTGAACTCATCGTTGGCCCGTGAGGTTGGATGCATATTGACGGGCGAGCAGCAAAGCCGCCACGCGAGGGCACCCCACTCGGAGCATCTCAGGTGTGAACGTGGGCCATTGGTCCAACGGTCGAACCAACCAACCCGCGCTCGGATGCGACGCCCCCACGGGTACCGGCGCATGCTGTTCGTGCGCCAAGGTCATCTCCAACAGCTCCACGAGCGCCCCTGTTCCGGGACCTTCACGAAGCATCCGCACCGGGATCAGATCGTCCCCCCTCAAATTCCACCCGGGGTGGGCATGAGGTGCGCCGGGGACACCGCACCGCTCGCCCGGGGTGCGTGCCAGCAAGACGGTCCAAGGTACGGGATGCTCGGCCAACCAGCTGCGACCGGTGGAACTGTCCAATTGCGTCCGCAACCATGCTGAGGCGTAACTCATCCACCACCGGTCGGGCAGGACGGTCATGCAACGTCGTTGAAACGAAGGCGTCAAGGGTTCTTGGCCCTGAAGGCGACGGACAAGCCCAGCCCACACCTTCAGCAGGGCATCTCCCTCCGAGCGCTCTGCCTGCACCAGCCATGGCTCGAGCTCCACCGGGCCGTTCACGGGTTGGCCATGACCGAACACACCGGCGAGCACCGCATCGGCGAGCACCGGTGAAGACCACCAGTGTTCCAACGCCTGTTCAAACAACGATCGATGGTCTGCTCCGTGGAGGGTCGGGCTGCACAGCACCATCAACGCCGCCCAACGTCTGCGTTCCGGGTCGCTCATGGCGGTCGCCACGTCAAGCACCATGGACGGGTCATGACCAATGGTGTGAACGAACCGCTCCACGGCCCGACGCCGCCACGGCTCGCTCGCATGGTCCATCACATCGATAAGTCGGTTGACGGGCATGGCGTCGGGAGCCATCAATTCCAACCAACCCGGTGGTAGACGTTCAGCGATGCGGAGGGCACGATCGGCACGAGCGAGGGGGTCCGAGGCGATCCACGCCGCCAAGGGGGCGCGGTGCTCAATTCGGTTGGCCAACGGTTCATCGCCCTCAGGAAACACAAACAAGGCCGATTCAAACGCTTCACGGTGTTCCTGCGGCCACACGGCGGTGAAACCGTCAGCTCGGACCCCTTCAGCGTTCGTCGCCATCCGAAGTTCCTCAGCGCTGGCGGGAAACCTCACGGAACGGAACCGCCCAGCGCTCTGTGGGCGAGGACGAACGGTGAGTTGAACGTCGTTCACCTGAACCTGGAACGCGCCGAACACTGGGTCAGGCACGACCGCACAGTCCACCTGTTCGGGTCGAGAAACGCTGGCCGAACGCGTGATGACCGCCCAGCACCCGGGGTGTTTCAGGGCCGAGGTCAACGTCGCGATGGCCTCATTGCCAAACGCCCAATCAACGACAAAGGGACGGTGCCCCGTCGCCATCAACCGGTCCATGATGGCCACGACGGCTTGCGGCCTCATCGAACGGGTGTCGATGGCGCTACCCTCGATGACCTCGACCCCCCAGTCCACTTGGCCAAAGTCCTCAACCAACGCGCGGGACAGCGCAGTGGCCGAGCCTTCATCGGCGCCCACGATGCGAACCAAATCCTCCAGCATCAGCGCTCGCCGAGCCACCGACATCCGAGGGTGACGGCGAACCAACCAAGCGTCGATCACATCCAACGGCAAACGGGGGACGGTACGCTGGATCTGGTCGGACAAGACGAGGGCATGGGGTGCGTAGGCCTGCACCAACAGACCTCGCTCCGTCACGTTCGGCAGACAAGCCCAGGTGCTGGGCGGAGGTCGGAATTCGAGTTCAGTCCCTTCCACGGTGCCCAACGGGACCGGCCCTTGGTTCAGGAACACGGGAGGTTGGGCGGGCATCGACGAGGAAAACCAGAGGTCGGTCACCAAGCTGCTCGTGGACGTGCTGTACAACAGACGTGCTCGGACCACGCCCACCGCTTGAGGCTTCAGGTAGGCATCGAGTCCTTGCGCATCCACCGGAACCGGTGAAACGGTCGGGTCAAGGGTGGCAACATCGTACCACTGCACATCATCGGGCGGGGCGTGCAACCACCACCCCCCTTTGTTTCCCGTGGAACCGGCCGGGCTCTCCTGCCGCCCTTCTGGAATGAACGTCAGCGCAGAAGCCGGTGGAAACACGTAACCAATCAGCACGTCATCGCCCTCAACCTGCAACACCACCCCGGTGCGATGACGAGGAATCTCGTTGAATCGGCCAGAGATCTTGGACAGTGCATCAGCGTCAAGGCGTGCGCGCCCTTGCGTCGTGAGGGTGTAGGCGGCGTTTCGCAGCCCGTGGGCTTCGTCTCGACGCACCAACCCCTGTTCCCTCAATTGCTTGCACGCCAACGAAGCGTGTGGCATTCTGAGCCCCAACGCCTTGGCCAATTGGGACACGGTGGCGGGTTGACGAAGCAGATGAAGCAGCGCCTGCCGATGAACCGCAGAACGCAAGCCGGTTGCTGGCATGAACCGTCACCTCAACATGCCCCAACATCGCCTCTTTGATAAATTATTCCGATAAACCCGGCCATAGTTACTTTTTGTTATACATTTCCTGTGGAAAGGTCGGCACATCCTTACAAAATCCTCCAAAGATGTAGAAAAAACACCTGATTTCGGTCACGAACGGTAACCAACAAACCAAGATTGGAGCAACGGTTATATGAGCGGCCTCGCTCCTGTGTGACAACGGCACACTCCCTTGAAGAGCCGCACAAAATTGACAGGAGGTAACGACGATGAAAACAACCAGAATCCGAGAGAAAATCAAGAAGTTCCTGGGCGACCGCCCCCGAAACACCGCCGAGATTCTGGAACACATCAACAGCACCATGCGCCACGGCACCACCAGCCAGCAGCTGGGCAACGTGCTCTCAAAAGATAAGGACATCGTGAAGGTCGGCTACATCAAGCGGTCCGGCATCCTCTCCGGCGGCTACGACATCTGCGAGTGGGCCACCCGCGACTGGGTCTCAGAGAACTGCCCTGAGTGGATCGAGGGCACCCCCATCATCGTCGACAGTGAAGGCAACTTCACGACCTCCGCCGACGAAAGCCTCTGAGGCTGCTCCGGGTACCGCCCGCAGCAAATTCCTGTGAACGTGCCTGCCCAATGGCCGAATACGTGTTGGCTCATTGGAGCAAAGGGCACCGATGCGACAGGCACCTCATTTGAGGATGTACAGACGGTTAATACTTGAGTGACATCAACTCAAGATATTCTTCTTTGGTTATCCAACTCATTGTGCTTTGACGATTGAGGAGGTGTGATACTGTTGAGGATTTTATGGTCGCATATGGAATGTGTATTCTTTCCAACTCTAGAGGTAACCTTGGATGACTTCCAGCTTTTTCCTTATGACCTTCTCTCCAATTATTATCTTTAGAGCCTGCCGTAATTCGAATATGGCCTACACTGCGACCGGCTGCGATTACTCCTCCACCTTTGGTAGCAAGAACCACTGCAGGTACGCCTCCTCCAACAGAACCAGCTTTCAATCGAGTTCTCCAAGGTATTACTGCAGTCCCCAATTCAGGTATTTCAGCAGACCAATTCCACATTTTAGGATTACAACGTACGACTAATGCAAATCTGTCGCCAATTGACATTCTGGGGATCATTGATTTTGCAACCTCTTTTGAAGGCTGAGGAAGTTCAATCTGGGATTGATTTTTATGACCATTGTATTCGACAATAGCCGCAATAACTCCACGAGTAATTATTTCTGGATCATTGTAGATAGTGATATTTGTTTCATTTGTTACCACTGAGTCCTGAATTAAAACTGATGGTTGCCTTTCAATCGGCTGATGTGAGCCGCAATGCGGGCAGTGAAGCCAAGAGGTATCAACTTCCTTCCCGCATTCTCGACAAAATGGCATAGCACACCGTAGTTATCCCACTTTATCATATTGTTGCGAATTATTTGATTGCAAAACAAAAGAGTCTTTTTGTGATATTATTATGGAAATTAAACCAGAGAAACGACATACCATTTCCATGAAATCGCAAGGGTTCTCTCAAACCCCTCAAGACATTATGGAGAAGTACAATGGGTGTTCAGTCCCCCAGTACACTCGCCACCCCTTGATGTGAAGATCGCAGTGAACAAGTGTGATCCACTCAGTTGCCTTCGAAGATGGCCATGGCGTCCTCGACGCTGGCACCTTCACAGATGATGGCGTGGCAAGCAGCCGTCATGCGAACGGCTTCTTCCGTGCCTTTCTGGTGAATGTTGCGACCGGTCGCAGCGCCTCGGCAGCCCGAGACGTTGATCTGATCGTGCAGGCGCTGAAGGAACTCACGAGGTGGCAAGGAACCGCCGCCCGAACAGATGATACCGGTACGTCCCGCGGCCTCCACGGCGATCTTCAGTGATTCGGGTTGGGTCATCCCGTCCCAAGCACGTGGATAGTTCACCTTGGCGAAATCGGCACCGATGCAGCTGGCCACGCCTGCTGCGCCCGAGATGAGTTGCGGGTCCTTTTCGTCGGTGACCGCTTTGCCTCGAGGGTACATCCAGACCACGGAGATCATGCCGAGCTCGTGGGCCTGGCGGATGAACTGGGCCGCTTCGGTTAGCATCTCGTGTTCGAATTCGCTGCCGATGTAAACGGTGTAGCCGATGCCGACGACGTTGATGCCGTTGTGCACCAGCGACATGACGTCGTCCATGTCCCACAGCGCTTGGCTGATGGGGTCGCGTTGCGAGGTTTTGACGAGGTGCGACTTGGAGTTCAACTTCACCAGGTAAGGCACGTCGGGATGGTCACGGGCGTACTGAGCGATGAGACCGCATTGACCAGCGAGCACACCGATGGTGCCGTCTGCATGGGCCCGAGCGCCAATCTCAAACAGATGGCCGGGGTCGTTGGACGACAACGGGATGGATTGCCCGCCGTCGTAGAAGTCGTCGTTGAGGTGCTCGATTTTTTGGTCGCAAGCGAACAGGTTCATCGAACCCGTGCCTGCCGTGGCCAATTTCATGTTCTCGATGTATGTCTCAATCAGTTCGTTGGGCACGTCAGCCGGGACATGAAATTCGGTCATTGGGCTCACCGTTGGGTTCACTGGCCCGTGAAGTTGGCCACGCGCTTCTCGACATAGGCAGCGATGCCTTCCTTGGCGTCGTCGCTGTTGAAGAGGGCGGCTTGGAGTTCACGCTCGAGCGCAAGGTGGTACTCAAAGGGAATTTCGGGACCGGTTTGGCAGGAGCGCTTGATGTTGCCAACGGCCTTAACGGCCTTGTTGGGCAGCGTGAATTGGCTGCACCAGTCGAGGATGTCGCGGCGGAAGTCGTCGGCGTCGCCTTCCCAGATGTGGTTGATGAGGTTGCAGGCGTGAGCGTCCTCGAAGGACATGAGTTCGCCGGTCACCATCATCTCAAGGGCCTTGGCCTTCCCAATCAAGCGGGTCAAACGGGCGGTACCGCCGGTTCCGGCCAACACACCGAGGTTGATCTCGGGCAGACCCACCTTGCCGGAGTTCTTGCGAGCGATGCGGATGTCGGCGGCCATAGCGATCTCCAAACCGCCACCCACAGCGTGACCGTTGATGGCGCATACCACGAGCTTGGGGGTTTGCTCCAGACGGGAGAGGGTTTCGTTGGCGTGAAGGCAGAAGTTGTACTTGAAGCCGGGCGTCACGCTGTTGAGCATCTGGATGGAGGCACCTGCCGAGAAGAAGGAGGCGCCGTTCCCGGTCAGCACGATGCAGGTCACATCGTCGTCGAAGCGAGCCCGCACCACGGCTTCGTCGATGTCGCGCATCATGCCGTGGGTGTAGGTGTTGGGGGAGCGGTCGTTGGGACCCTCAAGGGGTGCACCTGCGGAATCCGAGGTGAGTTCAATGACGGCGATGCCGTTCTCGGTCACGCCGTAGTTGACGAGGCGGTTGGGCATGGGTTCAAGTTTCAATCCGTAGAGGTCGCTCATGTTTTTGCCCAGCCTGAGGGGTGTTATGAACAAATCGCTGACCCACGTTGAGGGTCGGTGCCCGTCCTTGGCGTGGGGTTTGAAGCCGTGCACCGCCTCGCGAGCCCATGCCCGAGCGCATTGTGGTGGAGGAATCTCCGCTCCCGCTCGACCCACAACGCCTGTTTATGAGGTTGGACACCGAAGGCTGCGGCGCCGTCGTGAGTTTTGTCGGTTTGACCCGCGGCAAAGAAGGCGACGCCGATGTGTTGCGCTTGGAATTCGACGCTTGGGAGGGTAAACTGGCGGCGGTGTTGGACCGCTTGGCCCGGGAAGCCATGCACGACCACGGCGTGTTGGCGGTGGCGATGTCCCATCGCATTGGAGCGGTGGGGCCCAACGAGCCGATCGTGGCCATCCACGTCGGCAGCCCCCATCGCGCTGAAGCGTTCACCGCTTGTTCGTGGCTGATCGACGAACTGAAGCGGCAGGCCCCCCTGTGGAAAAAGGAAGTCACCTCCGTAGGAGAACAATGGAAGGAAGGATTGGGATGAGTGAAAAGCGGATTGAAGGCATCGTTGAGATCGGGAATAAACCGGTGGTGGAACGAAGAGCGGTGGCCGAGGGTCGTTTGAGACTCCAACCCGCCACAAAAGTTGCTATCGTGGAGGGTTCCATCAAGAAAGGCGACGTGCTGGAAGCCTCCACCATCGCCGCGTTGCAAGCCGTGAAGGACACCCCTCGCATCATCCCTCACTGCCACCCCATCCCTCTTGAGGGGACCAGCGTGGACTGGCGGTGGGAAGACGACCACCTCTGCTGCACGGTCGAGGTGGCGGCGCACTACAAAACGGGCATCGAAATGGAAGCGCTGACCGGCGTGGCGGCTGCGCTGCTGTGCGCCTTTGACATGGTCAAATCCCTCGAAAAGGACGAGGACGGTCAATACCCAACCGCTGTGATGGACGGGCTGCGGGTGCTGGACAAGCACAAGGGTTCCACGGCATGACGCCCCAAACCCGTCATCCACGCATGTCGGCGACGGGCACGCCCAACCCTTGCAGGTTGTTCGGAGCGCCGTGGGGAACCGAATGAACCCAATCGTGCCGACCGTTGGGTTCATTCATCCGCCGCGATTGCTTCTTGATATGGGCACCACCGCTGACCTTGCTCACCACTTCCTCGAAGCCGTTGACCAGGCAGCCATCGCCAGCGCTGCATGGCGAGGGAAAGGCGATAAAAACGCAGCAGACGACGCGGCCGTTGAAGCCATGCGTCGCACCTTCGACGCCGTTCCGTTTGACGGGCGGGTCGCCATCGGCGAGGGCGAGCGTGACGAAGCACCCATGCTCTACATCGGTGAGCCCCTCGGGTCCATGGTGGGTCACCCCGACGCCACGCGCATCGACATCGCCGTCGACCCGCTCGAGTGCACCAACAACTGCGCCGACAACCTGCCCAATTCCATCGCTGTGCTTGCTGCAGCCCCGCGCGGCACCCTGCTCCACGCCCCCGATTGCTACATGGACAAGTTGGCAGCAGGCCCGCTCTTGGCCGACCACGTCGCCTTGGAAGGCGGCGTGGCGTACAACGTGGAGCAGGCGATGCATGTGCTGGACCGCCCAGCGGAAGAGGTGCGCATCGTCGCCCTTGACCGTGAGCGGCATCGTGAGCTGTTTGCCGAAATCAGGGCGACTGGGGCTCAACTTGACCTCCTTGGCGACGGGGACGTTTCGGGGGCCATTTGGGCCGCCAAAGACGACGGCCCCTACGACATGCTGATGGGCATCGGTGCAGCGCCCGAGGGCGTGATCTCGGCGACCGCCATACGCGGTCTGGGTGGCATGTTCGAAGGCAGGCTGGTCTTCCGCTCGGACGAGGAAGAGGCGCGAGCCGCCACCATGGTGAACGACGACTTGACGCGGTTGTGGCGGGCGCACGACCTGTGCCAAAGCGAGGACGCCGTGTTCGCTGCTGCCGGTGTGTGCGACGGATACCTCCCCGGCGTGGTGGTGGGTGACACCACCACGACGACTTACAACGAACTCATCGACGTGGCGAAGGGCACCGTGGTTCGCAACGACGTCACACGCCCGCGCTGAAGGAACAAGAGGAGCGGACATGCCACAACAACTGCGCATCGACGTGCGTTTGCCAGACGGGCACTGGGCAGGTGATGTGACCCGATCCAACCCCTCAGCCGTCCTTCGCATCGAACAGCACATGCCCTTGGGACGGGGCCGGGGCACCGCTCGCTGCTGGTCCGACCAATCGCTCAACGACACCGTTCAGGCCCACGACGGCATCGACGGCCTCACCCCCCTGGACGAGGGACACTTCAACGTCAACATCTCGGCGGGTGGAGGCGGCTTCCTTCGCCCGCTGGTGGATTTGGGCGTTGTCCCACGTACCCCGTTTGAAGTACGGGACGGCTGGGTGGAGTGGACGGTCGAAGGCAGCACGGAACAGATGCGTGAGCTGATGGCTCGGTTCCGCTCAGATGAGACCCCCTACCGCCTCCTCTCAACGCGCAGCACCGGCTCCCGCCTGTTGACGCCACGTCAGCGCGAGGTGTTTGAGGTGGCCTCGAGGGAAGGGTACTGGGACGTGCCTCGACGCATCACGTTGACCGAATTAGCCACCCTGTTGGGCGTGGCGAAATCCACCCTCTCCAACCAGCTGCAGCGCATTGAAGCCGCCGTGTTCAGCACCTTCACCGACGACATCCGCCGCCTCAGCGGCTAACATGTTCGCACGAACATGTTCGTAAAGGGTATAAGGAGGGCGCCATCCACATCTCACCATGGACAACCTGCCGAAGACATGGGACGACTGGATCAGCAATTTCGAAAAGTGGCAAGACACCGTCGGCTACAAGCGTGAGTGGATGGGTGATTTCGACCTCTCCATTCAGTTCGACTGGGAACGCGCCGGTGACGTCATCGAATTCGGCGACTACGAAGGCCGTGCCAAGTGGGAGCGCTCGCTTCAGGTGCCCCACCAAAGCATGCGGGACGCCCTCATCAGCATGATCACCGTTCAAGGCGACACCGAGTTCGCTTCGGTGGAACAGCAACGCCACCTCCTGGCCACAGCGCCCACCGACTACGACCGCTATGCAGCCGCTCGCATCATGGCCGAAGAACAGCGCCACGGCTGGCAAATGGCCTACCTTTTGATGACATACTTCGGTCAACAAGGACGACGTGAGGCACAAAAGCTGCTCGAGCGCAACGCACAGGACGGCGACCGCTTGCTGGGCGCCTTCAACCGACCCATGCCCCACTGGCTGGACTTCTTCTGCTACACCATGTTCGTGGACCGGGACGGTAAGTTCCAACTCGGCATGTTGTCGACCTCTGCCTTCAAGCCTCTTGCTGCCAGCATGGGACCCATGCTCAAGGAGGAATCCTTCCATCTTGGCACCGGGTCCAACGGACTGCGCCGTGTCATCAAGGCCGGTGTCATTCCGCTCGACATGTTGCAGCGCTACATCAACAAGTGGGTGTCCACCGCCCACGACCTGTTCGGTGTCGACGAATCCTCCTCGGCTCACTGGGCCTACGTGTGGGGTGTCAAAGGTCGCTGGGACGAGCGCAAGAAGCTCGAAGCTGGTACCGAGGTCGACAAGGCCACCCTCAACGAAGAAGCCCGTGGCCACTACCACGACGAGATCGTGCTCGAGGTGGAGAAACTGTGCGGTTACCTGCCCGAAGGTGCGACCCAACTCTACGTCCCCCACGAGAACTTCAACCGTGAGATCGGGAACTTCAAGCGTCAACGCATGACCGTTGAAGGCACCGCATTCGAAGGGTCCGACGACGAGTGGGCCGCCTACAAGGCCGCTCACCTGCCCACCCCTGAAGACGAAGCTGCCCTCAAGGACCTCTTCAAGCAGCAGTGGGTGGCCGAGAAGCCCATGACGGCTCGTCAAATCGCTTCCGGCATCGGCGCCAAGGCCTGAGGCTCGGTGAACGCCATGATCCCCGTCGCCCTGTACGGCGTGGACGCTGAACGGTGCGAGGCCTTTTTCGAGGCGCTGCCCGGTTTGGTGACCGACGCTTACGAAGACCGCTCCTACCTAGAGGCACTGTACGCCATCCAAAAGGACCACTCCATCGACCACGTTCACATCGCCGACGAGTGGTCGGCGCGTGACCCATACGCCTGGCCCGAAGATGTGGTCAATGAGGTGGAGATGGTGCTGCGGACCGCAGCCTACCCGGATGTGGCCCACCTTGAGCACCTGATGACGCTGGACGGCGTGGACGCTCAGCGGATTTCGGAATGGATGCACTTCTCGACCAACCTCTACCCCATCTACTCCGAGAAAGCCTGTCAGGCCCTCGAAGCCATGGGGCTGCCCACGCCTTACAAACCGGGTGACATCGCCAGTTACGGACTGTACGTCAGTCGCCTTGAAGGACTCAAACTCCATGCACCAGCCGCTGGACTCCCGGAAATCGGTTTGCCGAGGACCCGGATGCTCCAGTTGGGCTTGGAGCGGTTTGAATGAACAACGGGGCCGTCCACCTCAAATTGGCCATCGTCGCTGCCATTTGGGGGTTCGGCTGGCCGGCCGGTCGCGTGGTCGCCGCCGAGGTTGAACCCATCACCGGTGCCCTCCTGCGCTACATCATCGTCGTTGCGCTGTTTCTCGCCTACCTCAAGTTCTCGGACCAGTGGTTGATTCCCTCCAAGACGCAGTGGAAGGTAATCGCTGCCATCGGTTTCTTCTCGACCTTCTGCTACCAGGCGCTTTTCATGTACGGGATGAAGCACACGGCAGCGGGGGACGCCTCGTTGATGATCACCTTCAACCCCTTGTTCACAGCGGTGTTGGCGGTCTTCTTTCTCGACGAAGCGATGCACCGCCGCTTGTTCATCGGACTTCTGCTCGCCTTCACCGGCGTGACGGTGCTGTTCATGGCGTCCCCGAACACCGACATCCCAACGGCAGACCGATGGCTGGGCAACCTGTTCATCGCTGCCGCAGCTCTGGCGTGGGCCACCTCCAGCGTGCTGATGAAACAAAGCATGAGCGAAGCGCCGGCCGACGCTGATGCACCCCTTTCGCCGCTCCATCTGACCGTATGGGCCTCGGTGGTGGGGTTGTTCATCCTCGTGCCATGGGCCGGTGTGGAGGTGTGGGACCACGGTTGGCCGGCCCCCTCGGTGGATGCATGGATCGGCATCGTGTTCTTGGCCGTCTTCTCCACCGTCGTGTCCTACGTTTGGTTTGCCGACGGCATTCTCCGCATCGGGGCCGGGAACGCCGCTTTCTATGTCTACCTGGTTCCACCGTTCGGCATCCTTGGAGGCTGGGCGCTGCTGGATGAGCGGCTTGGCGCATCGTTGGTGCTGGCGTTCCTGCTCATCGTCGGCGGCGTGATCATGGCGCAACGGCCGCAACCCACCCGCAGGGAACCCTGATGAAGCCAACCCGCTTCGTCGGTCCATGAAGATCAACAATGTGGCCGTCATCGGTGCAGGCACCATGGGTGCTGGCATCGCACAAGTGTGCGCCCAAGCGGGCTGGACCACCCGCTTGTTCGATGCATTCCCCGAAGGTTTGGCTCGTGGCATGGAGCGCATCGATGCGTTTTGGGACAAAGGCATCGCTCGTGGCAAAACCACACCGGAACAAAAGGTCGAGTGGTCCGGACGGTTGACCGCCGAGCACGACATGGCGGCAGCGGTCAGCGACGCCGACTTGGTGATCGAAGCCGTGCCGGAAATCCCTGAATTGAAGGCGAAGATCTTCGCTGAATTGGACGCCCTCGCCCCCGAGCATGCCGTGTTGGGCACCAACACCTCATCGCTGTCCATCGCCGACATCGCTGCGGCCACGCAGCGTTCAGACCGGGTCATCGGGATGCATTTCTTCAACCCGGTCCCCATCATGTCGCTGCTGGAGTTGGTTCGCCACGAGGCCACGTCCGAAGCGACCGTTCAAGCCGCTCAAGCAGCTGGCGAAGCGATGGGGAAAACCACCATCCTCGTCAAGGACGTGCCCGGCTTTGCCACCAGCCGCTTGGGTGTGGTCTTGGGCAACGAAGCCGTTCGCATGCTCGCCGACGGTGTGGCCAGCGCCAAGGACATCGACACCGCCATGGTGTTGGGTTACCGCCACCCCATGGGACCGTTGGCCCTGACCGACCTGGTGGGGTTGGACGTGCGACGTGACATCCTGCTGAACCTCCAGGCCTCGTTCAACGACGATGCCTATGCGCCCCACCCGCTGCTTGAACGGTTGGTGGCCGAGGGCTCCTTGGGCAAAAAAAGCGGAAAGGGAATCTACGATTGGACAACCGGCGAGGCGGTCGAACGTGCCCACCGACTTGAGTGACCAAACATCTAAGCCCGTGATGGATGCCCCAACAACATGAACAGTGGCTCGGTTTGGCCCAACGCCAGCCCATCGGGAGAACCTGCACCCCACACTGAACCGGCTCAGGTGGTCAGCGCCACCGGCGTGCCGCCGGCTGGCTCCAGCCTCACGGGCGTTCCACCGTCCTCTGCATTCACGGGCGGCTCGGCTCAACCTGCCACCGGTGCAGCCACCGTGATGCCCGGTACCGGCATCCCCGTCGTTGTTGGGGATGAAGGCAAGTCCCCCAAGGTGCCCTTCATCGTGGCCGGGGCACTCGCCGCCATCGGCGTGGTGTCGTTCCTGATCTCAGCGGCCATCGGTGCATCCGCCATCGCCGCCTTTGATGACCTGTCAACAGAGGATTACACGACGCAGCACGGCGACAGCGTGACCCTCACGTACGACGATGAAGACGGATTGGGCGAGGAAGGATGGTACCTGCTGATTTCCGGTGATCCCAAGGCCGATGTGAACAACAACGGCATCATGGACGATTGCGAAGGCATCGCCTTCACGGTGACCGACGGCCAAGGCAACGACGTCTCGGACCAAGTGGCGAGGATCTCCTGTTCCACCGACACCGTCGCCGAATCCTCCAACGCCGGGGAGCCTTACTATGACCTTGAGAATTACATCGTCGTGGCCCGCATGTGCTACACCATCGAGGAGTACAACGACGCCGGCGAGTACACCCAAGAGCACGACTGCTCGGAAGGCGACCGGTTCACCTTCAGCAACAACGCCAGCGTGAACATGAGCGTGGTGGACCTGGATGCCATGTTCCTCCCCATCATTGAGGAGGCCATCGGTGCGGGCATCGGTGCGTTTGCTGCTGGAGCCGCCGGCTGTTTCACCATGTGCGGTGGCCTGATCGCGCTCGTGGTGGCGCTGATTCGGGTGGGTTCGAAGCCCAAAGGTTCGGCCCCGATACAACAGCAGTTCATCATGCAGTGATCAGTCAAACTTCGGTGATCGCTTTTCGAGGAAGGCACGAACGCCTTCCTTGAACGCAGGCGTAGTGCCCGCTGCTTCAATCAGCGTGCGCTCGTGGTCAAGGTGCTTGGCGAAGTCGTGTTCGGATTGAACATGGAGCAGATGCTTCGTGGCTTCCTTGGTGTGGCCGCCCCATGCCGACCAAGCCTCGGCCAGCGCCAACGCCGTATCGAGGAGGGCATCGGGTTCAACGAAGGCATCGATCGCACCCGCTTCGTACGCCTCCCGACCCGACCAAATCTCGTTTCCGAAAAAGAACCGGCGAGCGCGCTGTTCCCCCACCAGCCGGGGCAACAACCACGTCGTTCCGCCGTCCGGTGAAAGGCCCATGCCGGCGTAGGACGCCGCCATGCGTGCGTCGTCCGTGCCCACCCGTGCGTCACATGCCAGCGCCAAGCCCAGTCCACCGCCCGCTGAAACACCGTTCAAAGCGGCGATCACCACGGTGGAGGAGGTCCGAATGCGCATCAACAGCGGGTGGAGCACGCCGGTCAACGACCGAATCAACGCCGGCGCGTTCTGTGCCTCAATCGCCGTTTGGAAGGCATGAATGTCGGCACCAGCGGAAAAGAAACGCCCTTCACCTGTCAGGACGATGGCTTTGGTCGCAGGGTCGCTCAAGCCCGCATCGATGGCTTCGGCAATTTGAGGGAGAAAAGCCTCAGAAAACGATTGGGTGGAGGATTTCCCAGCCATCGTGATGAGGCGTACCTGGTCCAGCTGCTCGACATGGACGGCCATCGAATCCCTCACAATTTCACGTTGACGTTCTTCACCTTGGTGTAGAAGCGAAGCGCGTCCTGACTTTGCTCAACCCCGATGCCCGAATGCTTCCAACCCGTAAAGGCGGTTTGGGGGAAGGTGATGGGGTACTCGTTGATCGACACCATACCGCATTCCAAGTCGCGAGCCATGCGATGAGCGCGGCTGAGGTCGTTGGTCCACACGCCGTTGAGCAACCCGAAGGGGGTGTTGTCGGCCAGGGCCAGCGCCTCTTCTTCGGTGTCGAACGGCGTCACGGCGAGCACGGGTCCAAACAATTCGTCCTGGAACAAGAGGTCGTCCTGGCCCACGCCCGTGACCACGGTGGCTTCCATGAACGCACCGTCACGCTCGAGGGCGTTCCCACCCAACACGACGGTTCCACCTTGCTCCAGTCCGGCTTCGAGTTTCTCAAGCACTTCGCTTCGGTGGCGCTCGTGGACGAGACTGCCCATGCGCACGCCCTCCTCCAGCCCGGGGCCAACCGGCCACTTGCTCACTTCGGCACAGACCGCTTCCACCAGCGCATCGTGGACGTCGCGGTGAACAAGAAGTCGGGAGCCGGCCCAGCACATTTGGCCGGCGTTCATGAAGATGCCAAAGCAAATCGCCTTGGCAGCGTACTTGAGGTTCGCATCAGCGAACACAATGTTGGCCCCTTTGCCACCGAGTTCAAGGGTCACCGGCGTGAGGTTCTCGCTGGCCTTGGCCATGACCGCTTGGCCGGTGGGCACGCCACCGGTCAGGACCACGCCGTCCACACCGGCATGACCGGCGAGGGCGTCCCCTGCCATGGCGCCCGAGCCCGTCAACACCTGAAGCACGCCCGAGGGCAAGCCCACGTCCGCCTCGTCGATGGCCCGTGCCCAGGCGAGCAGCGACAGAGGTGTCCAGGATGCTGGTTTGGCGATCACCGTGCAACCGGCGGCCAAAGCGGGGGCGATGGAACGAAGGGCCAGTTGCAGCGGGAAGTTCCAGGGCACGATGTGGACCGTGACCCCAAGCGGTTGACGGAGGGTGTAGTTCAGCCGAGGACCCGGCACGGGGATGGTGCTGCCCTCGATTTTATCGGACAGACCGGCGTAATACTCGAGGGTCCAGGCCCCGTAGCGAATCTCGGAGAGCGCTTCACGAAACGTCTTGCCGTTGTTTTGCGATTCCAGTGTCGCCAAGGCCTTGGCGTGTTGGTACGTCACCGCAGCCATCTTGTTGAGGATGCGGCCGCGCTGGGCAGGGTCCATGGCCTTCCATTCCGGCGCGTCCAGGGCTTCTCTTGAGGACTGGACGCAACGGTCCACGTCTTCCAGGGTAGCGCGTGGGACGGTGGCGATGACCTCGCCGGTTGCGGGATTCAACACATCGCTCGTCGCACCGTCGCTGGCAGCGCACCAAGCACCGTCCAACCACATCGTTTCCTCGGTCATAACCGCACCACGCGGTGTCGCTTCAAAGCCGCATCGGTGCAGCAGGATGAACACCACGCCTCAGGGGCGTGGGCAAGAACAAACCTCATGGCGTGTCCGCCATAACCCCCGCCATGGCCCAGCGCATTGGATTGTCCCAGAGTGCCGCACAGGTCATGACCGTTCGTCCACCCCGTTTGTTGCTCATCGCTGGTGCCACCGGTGTGGGCAAATCAACCGCCTCGGTGGGCTTGGCGGGCCGCTTACGCATCACGCGGGTCATCTCCTCCGACGCCATTCGGGAAATCATGCGGGCCACATCGGACGACGACGAGCGAGCGGCGCTGCATCGATCGTCCTTCTCACAAGGCGAATCGGGTGAGGCGGTCAACGACTGGTTGTCAACGTGCCGAGCCGTGGAGCCCGGTCTGAAGGCCACGATCAACCGGGCGCGAAGGGAGGGCATTGACCTCATCGTTGAGGGCGTGCACATCGTCCCGAGCGCTCGGTTGTTGCGCGATTGGACAGACAGCGGCGGTGTGGCGCTTGGCGTGGTGATGGTTGTGGACGACCCCACCGACCACCGGGCGATGCTGAAATCACGCGATGCCCATTCCTACCGTCGCTCGGACCGCTACCTGGCCAACTTCGATCGCATTCGATCCATCCAAAACGGCCTGATCGAGCGTGCCAAAATCGCCAATTGGGACCAAGTTGACCCCACGCGGGTCGACGACGTGGAACGCATCGTGACCTTGCTGGAACGCACGGTCAGGGACCGTCGGTGAACGGACCTCATGCCTCGAGGGTGAAGTCGATGTCGAAGGTCAGCATGGCTTCACCGTCCGATACACCAAGTTCACCCTTCACCTCCAACGTGTTCGCATCCAGCTGCGTGACGGTCATGCCGGTGATCTTGATCTCAACACCGCGCACTTCACCGTGATGCAACAAGTCGTCGTGGACCGAGGCCACAGCCAGTTCGGCTGCTTCAACGCCTTCCAAGCCACCGTTCATCCACAAGTCGGTGCGAGCCTGGGTCAGCGGTTGCAACTGGTCCAGCACCTCCTCGGTGGCGACCAAGACATCGTCCGATGCGGGCTCATGCGGCAAAGTCAACCCGGCGACCTTCACGCCAAAGATCGCCATAGAAAGCAGCGACATCAGCAGCACCACGCCCGTGGCGAGAAGCATTTGACCCCCGGTGTTGGCCTGCAGGTCACGTCGCTGCATCAAGCACCACCGCCTCGCGCCCACACGTCCAGCGTCACGGTCCAAGCGTGTGGACCAACCACCACGAGTCGATGAACGGCCACTGTCCCACCCGTGGGTGTCCCCACGGTGCCGTGAGGCGTGGAGGTGGCGCTGTCCTTAGCCAACCAGCAATTGCCTTCTTTGCCAGCCGGCAGGGCCGATTGAATGAGGGTGCACGCGGCCTCGCGGTCGTCGTTGGCCAGCAGTTCACCCAACCGATGGTCACCGGACGTTTCGGCGGGGACGCCCAATCCGTACCGTATGGCGTCCTCACCGGCCATCTCCAATGAGGCGTCCAGAGCGACGGAAGACGAATCGGGGACGTCGACGCGAATGAGAAACGTGGCCGACATGAAGAACAGCCAAAACAAAGTCAGCATTTCCAAAATGTGGATTTGACCGCCGTCATCGTTCTTCAAACTAATCACCCCAATAGAGCGGGGTGGGAACAAAGGTGCCGGATGACGGGTTGAGCCCCGGCACTTCCGTGATACCGATGAGATCGGGAGAGAAGGCCACGAAGTTGAACACGAGCAGGGACACGACGATCATCATGCCGGAGTGCTTGAAGCCGGTGGAGAATCGTCCAGTCGCCATCAATCCAGCCATGGACCCGTTACCAATGGCTTGCATGGTGACGCCGTAATAGAAAATGGTCACGAAAAACAGCGGGTCAATGTTACGAATGGTCATGTTTCCGATGGTCTGACCGCCGCTGTCGCCGCCGTCCTCACCACCGCTGTTCGAACCGGCAATGGCCGGAATAAACACCTTGGCCAGAACGACGATCACGCCGAGGAACACAAAGTATGACGTCCAAATCACCGCGATGTAGGAACCGATGGCACGTTTTCGCTCACCTTCCAAGAACTTCAGCTCTCGGGAGTCGTTGGCGGCGGTGACCAGAATGTCTGAGATCTTTCCTCCGGCTCGATCGGCTTCGGCGATAAGAGCGATGGCCCGTTGAACCAGCGGCGTCCCCACCCGGTCGGCGAATTGACGGATGACGTCGCTGAACTTGATACCCCAACTCAGTTGGTCGGACATTTTCTTGACTTCGTCATTGAGTGCCCCGTATTCAGACGTCGCGAGGGTTTGAACGGCAACCGTCATCGACAGACCACCTTTCCAGTACTCGGCCAGGTCACGCAGGAAATCAGGGAACTTCTCTTCCACCTCGTTTTTGGCATCCTCCACCTTTTCCCAGTAGTAGGAGGCAGGATAGATGAAGAAAAAGAACGTCAACCCGAACCAGTTGAGGAAAATGGTCGGATGGAGGCTCACTGGACCCGCCGAAATTTCTGGCCCGAGCCAGAGAGATTTGTTGTTCATGTTGCTGGGAATGCCGTCGTAGTAGTGCACGGTCATGTCGAACGTAATTTCCTTGAGGAATTGTGTGTCTTCAGCCGACATGAACACAAGTTCGTAACGGGTATCCGGGTCAATCGTAACCATGTCCAGTCCACAATTTCCTGAGTTGGCGGTCCCGTTGTAGTACTCGAGGACCTCACCGCGTGGCGCACGGATGGCCACAGTGTAGTCGTAATCGTCCACAGCCTCCACGGTACAATTCAGCCACAACGGCTGAAGTACCACCGCGCCGCCGGTCATTTCGGGAGGCACGCCGGGAACGTCGAAATTTTTGCCGCGCTTGGTGACAGAAGTCCATTCTTCGCCTTCCCATGTGATGCGGTCGGGAGCATCCCTGAGAATGTTGCACGTTTCGTTGGCCGTGTACGTCGGTTGCTGGTTGGTTTGGAAGAATTCTCCGGTAGGATTGCCGGCTTCGTCTTGAGCAGTGGCGCCGCAATACATGTTGGTGAACATGGGTTCGCCGTTGGCGGTGGGGATGAAGCCGGAATTGGTGATCCAAAACAAGCCGCTGCCAATGCCGAGGATAATGGAAAAAAAGAGAATGATGTAGAGCTTGGTCAAGGTCGTGTCGTCCTTTGGCAGGTCAAGGTTCACCACGATTTTCTCCTTCTTTCGTGCCACGACCTCACCCCCTCACATGTCCTGTTCCTTGCTGCTGGTCCACACCAAAATGGCGTAGGCGACGTGAATCATCGGAATGAAACCCAGCACGATACCGTAGAGCATGCCTTCGCTCATTTGTGCGCCCGAACCGGACACCCAGAACATGATGACCAGCATGACGATCAAAAACAACGGCATAGCGACCGCCACCACAATGTAGGATTCGGCCAGCAAAGCGATGGATTCCAAAAAGACGCCCAAACGCGTGCGGTTTTCACGCATGTAGTGCTCAGCACGATTCAAGAAGAACAGTTTGAGTTGACCACCGGCCGTCAAGGTGCCGACCATGCCCTGGAAAAACTCGGTCAGCCAGACCGAGGCGGCTCGGTCAACGCTCAATTTCATGGCGGAGATCAAATCGTAACCCAACAACGTGATGTCGCGATAAATCATGGCGGCGTCATCGGCCACGTCGCCGTAGATCTCTTTGTTCATCGCCAATGAACGGAAAATCTTCCCAGGCGTGGCGTTGGCCGCTGACATGGCCGCCGTGTACGAAGCAGCATAGGGCAGGTACTTTTCGATCATGTCTCCGCGGCGCTTGGCTTCACGTGACGCACCGCCTTTGTTGTACTTGTACGCCCCGTAGGGGATGAGGACGCCACCGACCAGCACAATGATCACCTTCAACACGGGAGGGAAGACCTGCAAGGCGAACTCAGGGCAACCGTTGCCAGGCAAGTTCGGGTCAACCAAGGATGGATTCCAATATTCCCATTCAAAACACGGATCAACGGTCGTGGCGTCTTGGATGCTCTCGTAGAAGGCAATCACACCGATTTGTGGAATGAAGAAGATGGCCACAAACGCCCAGGACATCAGGGTGATGGCGATCGAAGTGATGATGACGGTGGACAAATACACCTCGGGCATTATGCCCATGGAGCCTTTCACCAGATCCGCCGACAGTTCCTTGTCGCCACGTGCACGCTTTTTCACGACGGGGCCGAGGAGGCGGTTGCAAATCCTCTGCCAGGTCGTCAAATCCATGCTGTCTCCTCCTGTCGCCCGTTACTTCAACCCGTCCACTCGGGCAAGGATCTCGTTGGGCCGGACGTAATACTCCGTGACGATTTGCGAGACTTGATCGGCCTTGCGAATATCGTTGAGCACCATCCATTCAAGAATGCGCTTTCGAGTGCGAAGTTCACGCCGCATCTCTTCCTGACTGTAGTTGATTTTGACCATGATCTTCTCCAACACGTAGGATTTGCCACTGAAGACGAAATCATCGTTCGTCACGTCCCAGCGGAACACTTCGTTGGTGATGACTTCCATGGAGTTGGGGTCGATACCGACAATTTCCACAAGCTGCTTGGTTCGTCGGACACGACGCCCGTTGATACGGGTTTGAATCTGGATGGAGCAAGCCTCGAGAGCTGGGAGCAGAACACGCGGGATGTCGATCGGTTTGTTTTCAAGACGGTGAACGAGCGATGGCACGGAGTCGGCGTGGACCGTAGAGTACGCACAGTGGCCCGTGGCCATGGCCTGGAACAACACGTATGCTTCTGCACCACGAATTTCACCAACGATGATGTATTCCGGCCGTTCACGAAGGGCGGCTTTGAGCAATTCGAACTCACCGATAACACCTTCGTTGGATTCACCACCGAAACCTTGTCGCGTCAAACCCGGAAGCCAGTTTGGTTGTGGGATGTTGACTTCACGCGTGGATTCGATGGAGACGATCTTCATTTGCCAGGGGATGAAAATGCACATGGCGTTGAGCGTGGTGGTCTTCCCCGAGGCCGTACCGCCCACAAAGAGCATGGGCACTTCGTTCTGGAAGGCAATCCAGAGGTAGGCCACCATCAGCGAAGACATGGTGCGGAAGGCCACAATGTCGGCCGGTGAGAACGGGTCGTCCTTGAATCGACGGATACAGAAGGAAGACCCACGAGTGGACACTTCACGGCCCAGTTTCATGACAATACGGGACCCGTCCATCAGGGTCGCATCGAGCAGCGGATCAGCAACGGAAATGTGCTTGCCACAGCGCTGTGCGAGTTTGATCACATAGGATTCAAGTTCGTGATCCGTCTCCCAAACACAGGTGGTTTCCACCGACTCAAACTTTCGGTGATAGGCAAAAATGGGCACGTTGGTTCCGTCGAGGGAAATGTCCTCCACGTTGATGTCGTTCATCAGCACGTCCATCTTTCCATACCCGATGAGGTCGCGGCGGAGATAGTAGAACAACTTGGACTTGGACTTCTTGTTGATTTTCATCGAGTAGGCCTTGATGACCTTGTCCATGGCCGTCCGAACATAGGCTTCGGGGTTGGTGTCGATCTCCTCAATGTTGGCCGTCAAGGAACGGATGAAAATGTCCATGATTTCTTCCCGTTGTTCTTGCTCCTTTTTGGTCAAGGGAGGTTCGATGATTTGGTAGATGATGTTGAGGGTTTGCTGGTCTCGAACGATGCGTGCAAAGGCGTGAGGGGGCATCACAGGATACTTGTCCAGTTCATCGTATTGTGCGCGTTGTTTGTTGCGCTGACGTCGTTCACCACCGCCTTTTTTTCTCGCCATGGTTCACGACCCCCCCGATTCCATTTGCTTACAGCCTCTCCCCGACTATAACACTTGGGTGAAATGCGCTTCCAAAAGGACGGACTGTGAAGCCGTTTTCGGGTTCCAAAGGGAAGGTTTCAGCATCAAAAATGTTCAGCCATCCATGCAACGCAGGCGGCCTTGAAACCAACCAGGGGTTGGTTGTTGTCCAAGACATCGTTGGCCTCGGCGATCAACCGGTCCAACCCCCATCCGATTTCCCTGGCGTTTCGGGCTTCAAAGGCGGCCCGGTCGCCATCCTCACTTCGTCCCCGTTGCTGAATGCGTTGAAACCGGACTTCATCGTCGGCGACGATGGCCACCGTCCGATAGGTGGCCCCCCATCGCTGGGTGAACACCGCATGCTCGGCGGTGCCGCGCAAGCCCTCGATGAGCACGACCTCATGGTCGCGCAGCAGCGCATCGACGTGGTCGCACAATCGAACGGCCAACACGTCCTCCCCATGAGCCCGACGGAGGTCAGCTGCGACCTCGCCAAAGACGTGGGGGGCTTCCTCCAAGCCACGTGAGCGCACCTCTGCCCGCACCATGTCGCCCATCGACACCACGGGGACACCGGCATCGATGAGAACGTTGGCGAACTCGCCTTTCCCCGAACCGGGCATGCCGCAAACGGCCACGATCTGAGCCATGGCGTCCATCCGCCGCCCGCCGCCCATGAAGGTACCCCCAAGTGTTGGGGGTTCAGTTGGAGAATTCGGCTCGACCCCACCGACGGTCCATCAGCTTCCACAGCACGGCCGAAGCGAACAGCAGCAGCACGGAGATGGCGATCATGCCCATGTAGCCTTGCTGCACCATGGTCTCGTCGTACATTTGTGCGGTGGCGGCCAAGCCGTC
>Ga0255762_10001045_pt1 | contig 24419 bp, 18 predicted proteins | sample 101ome_16_FD_179962 | JGI IMG/M metagenome (GOLD analysis project Ga0255762, IMG submission 179962) | Coastal salt marsh microbial communities from the Groves Creek Marsh, Skidaway Island, Georgia - 101401AT metaG (version 2) | ecosystem: Environmental > Aquatic > Marine > Intertidal zone >...
CACACTGCCGTTGTCGATCGAGCTCCTGAGTAGCGGGCTGCCATGGCATCCCTTCGCCGACGGGCGTACTGGCGACGCCTCCACCGAACCGCTCACCGATCTCTTGCGGTTCGCGATCGGCCCCGAATCGGCTGCGCTTTTCACGTGGGCGTTCGTCGTTCCCATGACCGTGCCGTTGCTCGTCGGTCGGGCCTGGCGTTTCGAGCTCGCCGTCCGCCTCTGGTTCGTCGCTCTCGTCGCCTGGGGCGTCGCCTTGACGGCCGTTCATGGCGTTGTCCCATTTGGCGTTCCCGAGCCTGGGGTACTCGTTGCGCCAGCGGCGATCGCTGTCGCGGCGCTGTGCGGTGTGTGCGTGTCAGCCCTCGAGCACGATCTGCGACGCGACGGCTTCGCCTGGCGTCAGGTTTTCTTGCCGGTGGTGATCGGTGCAGCGGCTCTCGCCGTCCTGCCCGGGATCGGTGGCATTACCGACGGCCGGTGGGGGCTCGGTCGAGGCGGCTACGAGAACGTCCTGCCGCTCGCCGACCCGATGCTTGACGGGTCGTACCGGGTGCTCTGGATCGGTCATCCTGACCATCTGCCCGCCCAAGGCTCACCGTTTGTTGCCGATATGGCGTGGGTCGCCACCGTCGACGGTCTTCCCGACATCACCGAGCGCACGATCCCCGCCGACCGAGGCGCCAGCGAGCAGGTCGAACTCGTGCTCGACGCGGTCCTCGAGGGCGACACCTCGCGTGCCGGACGCCTGCTCGGTGGCCTCGGTGTTCGCTATGTGGTGACGGTCGAGCGGCTAGCTCCAGCACCGTTCAGCGATGTCGACGATGCCCGACCACTTCCTGATGCGCTCGTCGAGACCCTCGATACGCAGCTCGACCTGCGGCGCCTCGCCGGTGTCAACAGCGCCCTTCGCATCTACGAGAACACCGCATGGACCCCGGTCCGCGCCGCAGCGGTGAGCACGTTCGATGAAGGCCGTAGCTCGCTGTTCGATCTGCAGGTCGCCCCGATCACGGGCACGATCGGCGTGCTCGTCGGTGACGGCACTCGACTCGAGGGGACGATCCCTGACGGCGTCGAACTCTTCGTCGCGCAGACCAGTGACAGCGGATGGCGTCTCGAGGTCGCCGGTGTCGAAGCTTCGCAGCGCCGCTCGCTCGACTGGGCGACCACCTTCGTCCCGAGCGTCGGCGGCGGTGAGGCCGTGCTGGCGTACACCACGCCACGATGGAAGCAGCTCGTCGTCATCGCACAACTCTTGGCGCTGCTCGGCACGGTGAGCTTGGCCGTCCGGCGCCTCATCGGAGGTCGGCGATGATGCCCGCTCTTCGTCTGCTCGGCCTCATCATTATCGGTGGCCTGGTCACCATCGGCGTGATCGCTGACCAACGCGATCGCACGATCGAAGAACTCCCTTCGCCGGTGATCATCACCGCTTCCGACGCTCGTGCTGGCACCTGGTTCTGCGCGGGTGGGTCGGGCGCTGTCGGGGCCGCCACCGTTGGGCTCGAGGTCGTCAACGCCGGCCGTGACGACGCCACGGTCGACGTCCAGGTCGTGCGCGTCGACACCGCTGATGCGCAACGTGCTGAGGTCGTTGTGCCTGCTGGGTCCCGCGTTGCCGTCAACTTGCCCCAGCTCGCACCCGAAGCGGCGTGGCTGGGAGCAATTGTCGAGAGCGATGATCCCGATGTCGTGGTCGAGCAGACCTTCGATGGTCTAAGCGGCACCGACCGGGCGCCGTGTGCGACGTCCACCGGCACCGCACTCTTCGCCGCCGATGGCGCTACTCGGCTGCTCGCCGATGGTGAATCGATGACGTTGCTGTTGATGAATCCTTTCCAGGACGATGCAATCGCCGACGTGCGCTTCGATGCCGACGTCGGGCCCGACAGCATCAGCGCCGTTGTGGTGCCAGCCCGCCGCATCGTTGCGATCGATGTCACCGAGGAGGTCACGGTCGCTGCACGTATCCACACAAGCGTTGAGGTCTCTACTGGTCGACTTGTCGCCAATCGCCTCCAGGTCCGAAACGGAGCTGCTGTTCGCGGCCTCGCCGTCACGCCACTGGTGCAGGATGGTGCTGCTCTGAGTGTCATCCCGGTTGTCGCTGCCGACCTCGGGCTCTTTGATCGCATCCATGTCACCAACCCCTCTGACGAGGCGGCCGCGGTCGACCTGGAGATCGTGACCGACGGCAGCATCGCGCTCGACCCGATCGAGCTGACGATCCGAGGCGGTCGCACCGTTGTCGTCGATGTTGCCGCCGAATCACGGCTTGCCGCACTTCCGGAATTTTCGGTCATTGCTCGCTCGCTCACGGGTCAGCCGGTCGCTGTCGCCGTCGAGCGGCGTGTCGAGCTGGGTGGCGACCTTGTCGCCGGCACCGCAGCGATGGGTGCGCTCGATGCTGCTGCCTCGGAATGGATCGTCGCTGCCGACGGCAACGTCGCCGAGCTCAGCGTGGTCAACCCGTTCCCTGACAGTGCCGCCAGCGTCGAGCTCTGGCGTGTTGGCGCGGAGGGGGAGACGTTGTTGACTTCGATCGACCTCGACCCCGGCCGCCGCCAGGCGCTCGTCGCTCCCGACCTCGGCGCTCGCGACCTCCTCCGGGTTCGGGCCTCGTCGCCGGTTGTCGTCGGGCGGGCCAACGTCGGTTTCACATCACGACAGATGCTCGCCGGCGTGATCGCCGACGGCGCCGTGCTGCTCGATCAGCTCGATTGATCGTCGAGTTCGCCGGTGTGGCAGCCGGGCGGCACCGAACCGGGCTCGCGTTCGTCGGCGACTGCCGCCCACAGATCGGTGGCGGTGACCGGCCCCAAGAAGCCTCGCTTTACGGCGCCGTCGACATCGGCAACGACCAGGGTCGGCACGCCGTCGATGTTGTAGCGCTCGTGCAGTGCCTTGTCGGTCTGGAAGTCGATTCGCTGGGTGGCGACCTGATCGCTGGTCAACAGCTCGGCCCGCTCCCATACCCCAGCACAGCTTTCGCATGTCGATGAGGTGAACACGGCGACAAGCCATGGCGCCTCCGGCCGGGCGAAGTCGTTGCGGTCAAGCAGGTTGGGGACGTGATGGGTGTTGGCGGCCGGCGCCCCGGGCTTACGCCCGAGCACGATGGCGACGATCAGGGCGATCGCGACCCCGCCCAGGACGAGGAGGACCGAGGACATGTTCAGACGTCGTCGCCGCTGCCGACCTCGGCCGGCTCGTTGACTTCGCCGTCAGATGCCGGCGAAGTGACCTCAGCCTCGTCGTCGCCCGGCTGACGCGAGATGTCGATGAGTCGGTTGACCTCGTCGCCGGTGATTGTCTCGTGTTCGAGGAGTGCTCGGGCCACGAGATCGAGGCCGTGGCGGTACTCGACCAAGAGCTCTCGGCAGTCGTTCTCGGCCTTGACGAGGATCCGGCGGACCTCGTCGTCGACAAGCTTCTGCGTTGCCCCCGAGAAGCTCTTCGACTGCATCATGTCCTCACCGAGGAACACGGGCCCCTGATCCGAAAGCGACATCGGACCGACCGCTTCACTCATACCCCACTCGGTGACCATGCGGCGAGCCGTCGCCGTGGCCTGCTGAAGATCGTTGGAGGCGCCTGACGAATACTCATCGAAGACGAGCGCCTCGGCGACGCGGCCACCCATGGCCATGACCATGCGGGCCTCGGCCTCGTCTTTGTCCATCGAGTGACGATCCTGGGTCGGCAGGGTCATGGTGACCCCGAGCGCCATGCCGGTCGGGATGATCGTGACCTTGTGGACAGGGTCGTTCTTCGGGAGGATCGCCGCACACAGGGCATGGCCAGCCTCGTGGTAGGCGGTGCGCTCGAGCTCTTCATGGCTCCGCACCATCGAGCCTCGCTCAATACCGAGCAGGGCTCGATCGCGAGCCGAGTCGAAGTCGATCGCTTCGATCTGGTCGCTTCCACGACGCACGGCGAACAGCGCAGCTTCATTGACCAGGTTGGCCAGATCGGCGCCGGCCATACCGGGGGTGCCGCGGGCGACCACGTTGACGTCGACGTCGTCGCCGGTGTGCTTGCCCTTCAGGTGCACTCCGAGGATCTTGACGCGATCGTCGAGTTCGGGGAGCGGTACGACGACCTGGCGATCGAAACGACCGGCTCGGAGCAGGGCGGGATCGAGGATGTCAGGTCGGTTGGTAGCCGCCATCATCACGATGCCCTCGGAGCCCTCGAAGCCGTCCATCTCTGCGAGCATCTGGTTGAGGGTCTGCTCACGCTCGTCGTGTCCGCCGCCGAGGCCAGCGCCACGCTTGCGGCCGATGGAGTCGATCTCGTCGATGAAGATGATCGCCTTCCCCATCTTGCGGGCCGATTCGAAAAGGTCGCGAACGCGGCTGGCACCGACGCCCACGAACATCTCCATGAAGTCCGAGCCGGTCACCGAGAGGAACGGCACCCCGGCCTCGCCAGCGACGGCTTTGGCGAGGAGGGTCTTGCCGGTGCCGGGTGGGCCGACGAGCAGCACGCCCTTGGGCACACGGGCCCCGATTTCGGTAAAGCGCTCGGGGTGCTTCAAGAAGTCAACGATCTCGGTGATCTCCTGCTTGACGGCGTCGTAGCCAGCGACGTCATCGAACATCGTGCCGGGGCGCTCAGTGGAGTAGGTCTTGGCCTTGCTTCGGCCGATCGACATGATGTTGCCCATCTGGCCAGAGGCCCGACGTTGCATCCAGACGAAGAACAAGATGAGCAAGGTGACCGGGATCAGGAGTGGGATCAGCGAGGTGAAGAAGTTCGGCCTCGGGGTGACGAACTTCCACTCGTCGGTCTGTGTGCGGATCAGGGCGTTGTCGTCGTCGGGGAGCGGCAGCGGCCCGACAGTGGAGAACTCGGTGCCCGACGTGTCGGTGAAGGTGATCCCACCGTCGGTGTTGTCGTATTGCGCTTCGACGACGGCGCCGTCTTCAACGCGCCCGATGAAGTCGGCGTAGTCGACGGCTTCGCGGTTGTCGCCGGGGATGAACATCGTGGCGGCGAGTACCACGATCAGTGAACCGAGGGCGACCCAGACCGCGTAGCGAGAACGCCCTGGGGCGCTGGGGTTTTGGCCGTTGGGCGTGCGGCCTTCGTCGCGGTCGGGAAGCGGAGGCGGAGGAGGGGGAGGAGGATTCGACGCCATGAAGCAAGGGTAGACGGGTGTCTGCGTGCAACGACAGCACGGGCGAAGCTATTCCCTCGGTCCGCGCTCGTTGGATGCGAGAGCGATACGTTCGGCTCTATGAGTCGTCGTTGCGCCCGTCCCGGCTGTGGCCAGCCTGCCGACACCACCTTGTCGTACGACTACGCCCAACGGCTGGTCTGGCTCGATGATCTTCTTTTCGACAACAGCCCGGCCAATCACGATCTCTGCTGCCGACACGCCGACCGCACCCAGCCGCCGAAAGGCTGGGAACTGCGGGACCGCCGTTCGACGCAGGCCACGGCGACGTTGAAGTTCGCCAGCTAGGCGCCATGGCGCCGACACAACGGGTCGTCCTGGCGATCGTCGGGTTCCTCACGGGCATCCTTGCCGCCAGCGTGCTCGCAGGTCTCGTCGTCTCCTCCTCGAACTGGGAACTGTCGGTTCCGGCAAGCATCGGGAGTGAACTTGGCCGCACTGTTCGCCAGGTTGGTCAGGCCGCTTCGCTCGACGACTACCGCATCCCTGCCGCATGGTTGGCCGTCGTCAATGCTCCACTGTGGGTTGGCCTCGTCGGCGCCCCGCTTCTCGCCCGCCGTGCCGGCCTCGATTGGCGTCGCGACCTCGGCTGGACGATGAAGGCGATCGATGTCCCGGTGGGCCTTGCACTCGGCGTTGCCGCCCAGTTCGTCCTGATCCCGCTGTACGAGGTGATCTTCTTCCTCTTCGGCGACCAGGACGTCTCTGGCCCTGCTCGCAGCCTTGTCGCCTCCGTCGACAGCCCACTCGACCTCTTCGGCCTGCTCGTGATCACGGTCGTCATGGCGCCGCTCAGCGAAGAAATCGCCTATCGCGGCCTGCTCTTCAGGGGTATCCGTGACATGGAGCGCGGCCACGTCGGCTCGGGTGTGGCTATCGCAGCGGTTGTTTCCTCGCTGATTTTCGCAGCGTCCCACTTCCAGCTGATCCAGTTTCCCGGCCTGTTCGTTTTTGGGCTTGTCGCAGTGGCGGCCTTCCATCGCACCGAGCGGCTCGGCACGGCGATCTGGGCCCACGTCGGCTTCAACCTCACGACGGTTGTCCTGTTGCTCTGGGCGTGAGCTGTTTCGCTCGTCGACCGACCGTGTCGCCAGCCGTTTTCGGCCGCGTCGTTCTCACGCCAGCAGTCGTGCGGGATTGGTCGAGGCGCCGCGGAGATGCACCAGCTTGATGGCACCATGGTCGACGACATGACGGATCAACCGCCACTCGAGCCCGACGTCGTAGCCCCTGCCGGCGACGAGCTGGCGAGGACCGACCTTGCGTCCGTCAAGGGCCTGTTGGTGGCGCGGGTGCGCACAATGGAGCCACAGCGAGTCGTTACCTTCGTGCTCGTTGCGTTGTCGACCGTGTTTGTCGCTTGGAACGTTCAACCCGATCTCTGGTTCGACGACACCACGCCGACCGGCGGCGACATGGGTGCCCATGTGTGGTCGCCTGCGTACCTGCGCGATGTCTTGTTGCCGGAGTTTCGCCTCGCTGGCTGGTCGCCGGACTGGTACGCCGGTTTCCCGGCGTTCACGTTCTACATGGTGATCCCATCGCTTCTGATCGTGATGGTCAATGTTGGCCTTGGCGGCCCGTCCTGGGTGCCGATCATCGCCGTAGGTGCACTCGCCGTGATCGCCGCGCTGGTTCGCAACCGTCTCGGGACCACCCCGGCCCGGAACGCCGCCCTCTTCGGTGTCGTTGCTGTTGGCTTCGTGTTGATCGTGCCCGTCGAATACGGCGCTGCGATGAAGCTGATCGTTGTCGCCGGCATGGTGACCCTCCCGATCGCCGCCTGGTCAATGGGCAAACTCGGCGGCCTGGCATTCCCCGGGCCAGGTCTGATGGCGGTCGCCACGATCCCGTTCCTCTTCGATCGCAGCTTCAACATCTATGGCGGCAACCTGCTCTCGACGATGGCGGGCGAGTTCGCCAACTCGCTCGGTCTGACGTTCGCTGTCGTCTTCTTCGGGGTCGCCGCGCGGGGCATGGAGACCGGCCGGCATCGCGGACCTGCCGCGGCGCTGCTCGCGCTCGCCGGGCTCACCCATCTCTTCGCAGCCTTCTTCTCGCTCGTGTGCCTGCTGGCGCTGTGGCTCGTCCGGCCGGGCGTGCGCACGACCGCCTGGCTTGCTGTCGTTGGTCCACTGGCCGGCCTGCTCTCGGCGTTCTGGGTGCTGCCGTTCTTCTGGAACCGGTCGCTCTTGAATGACATGGGCTGGGGCAAGGAGCGCCGTTACGTCGCCGCGCTCTGGGATCGCAATGGCTCGTTTGGTGATCAGACGTTCCTCGCCAACGACCCGCCGCTGCAGGTGCTCATCGTGTTCGCGGTGCTCGGCGCGGTGCTGTGCGGCATCCGCCGGGTGCGCTTCGGCATGGCGATGACGATGGTCGCTCTGGCGTTCGCCGCCCTGTTCCTCTTGTTGCCCGAGGGTCGGCTCTGGAACGTGCGGCTGTTGCCGTACTACTACCTGTCGATCAACTTCATGGCCGGGATCGCGGTCGCCGAGATCGGCCGCCTGCTCGCCTCAGCAACTCGGTCGTTCGGGTCAGGGCGCCATGCGTTCGCCGCCGCATTCGCCCCTGCTGCGCTTGCCAGCCTCGTCGTCTTTCTCGCCTTTGGTCTCACCCTGCGCTCCCTGCCGGGCGGCACCGTCGACGACCAGGGCCGTTATTCATGGCTGGGTGTGTTCCAGACCACCGAGCGTCATCTCGGGCCGCTCTGGGCTGCGCATAATTTCAATGGCTACGAGCGCACGGGTGCGTACCCCGAGTACTCGCTGATGGTCGCAACCATGGACGAGGTCGGTCAGGAGTTCGGCTGTGGCCGGGCCCTGTGGGAGTACCAGAGCGAACGCCTCGGCTCGTATGGCACGCCGATGGCTCCGATGCTGCTGCCGCACTGGACCGACGGCTGTATCGGCTCGATGGAGGGCCTGTATTTCGAAGCCTCGGCAACCACGCCGTATCACTTCCTGCTGCAGTCGGAGCTGTCGCCCTCGCCGTCGCGTGCCCAGCGCGACTTGCCGTACTCCAACCTGAGCATCAACCAAGGGGTTGGCCATCTGCAGGACCTGGGTGTGCGGTACTACATGGCCTTCACCGACCAGGCGCTGACCCATGCCCATACCGACCCGCGACTCACCGAGGTGGCTACCGCTGGGCCGTGGGTGGTGTTTCTCGTCGCTGACTCGGATCTCGTCGTTGGCCTTGACCGCATGCCGGTTGTTGTCGAAGGGGTGCAGGGAGGGGGAGAGGAGTGGCTCGTCCCCACGGTGGGGTGGTGGCAGGCCGAGAACGTTCCCCTCATCGCCGAGTCCGGCCCCGACGAATGGCCGAGCACCTCCATGACCGTGATCGAGGAGTCGATTACGGCGCTCGCACAGGCGGTCGAGAACAACTCGGGTCGAGTCGCCGAGATGCGGGCGCTCGCCGCCGGACTCCCGACGGTGTTGCCATCCGAGACGGTTACGCCAGCCATGGTCTCCGACATCGTCACCGACGAATTCTCGATCTCGTTCGAGGTCGACGAGATCGGCAAGCCGGTCCTTGTTCGCACGAGTTATTTCCCCAACTGGGAAGCCACTGGAGCCGAGGGGCCATTCCGGGTAGCGCCGAACCTCATGGTCGTCGTCCCGACCGATACGTCGGTCGAGCTCAGCTACGGGCGCTCTGGTATCGAGCTCGTGAGCCTCGTGCTCACCATCGCGGGCATCGCTGGCTTGGGCGCGCTGCGCCGGATTCCCGTGTTGACCGGTGGCCGGCTGTGGGATCTTGGCGCGTCGCCACTCGATCTCTTGCCGAGCCGAGATCTCATCGTCGCTGAGGTGCAGGGGGCTCGGGTTTCTCCAGCGTCGGCCGGTCGCCTCGTCAACGAGACCGCCGAGCGGACGCGCACAGCCCTCGCCGGGCTTGTTGTTGGTCTTGCGCTCGTCGGCGTCACCCTGGTGCTGCACCTGGTTGTTGGGCCCACGACCGAGGAGCCGTTGGTGTCGCTGCTCGTGTGGCTTCCCGGCGTCGCGGGCCTGCTTGCGGTCGTGTTTGGCCACGCTCCCTCGCTCGTCGAGCTTTCTCGGTACCGCTCGACGGTGGTCGAGCCGGTGCGGGTGTATGCAGCCTCCGCCGCGACGAACATGGTCAAGGACTCTGACGGGGGCGCCTGATGGTGGTGCGGTTCGTGGCCGGCGAGGGCTCAGAGCGCCCGAATACCCGCCGGTTTGCCCTCGCCGGGATGGGCGCAACGGTCGTCGACGTCGGCGTTGCCGTCGGTCTGGTCTCGGCTGGTCTTGGTCGTTTGGCCGCTGGCGGTGCAGCGCTCGTACTCGCTGCGATCGTCAGCCGCGTCCTTCACGCCCGCTACACCCTGCGCGGTGATCAGCTCGATCGGTGGATCCGGCAGCCCCCGGTCTTTGCGACGGTTGTGGTCATTGCCGGTGTGGTCGACCTCGTCATCTTCCTCGGCTTGTCCTCGCTCTCGGCCTTCTCGGCGAAGTGCATTGCCGTGGCGATCTCGGCCGTGATTCGTGGCCTGTCACATCGGCTCGTGCTTTTCCGCGTGGTGCGTCGTGAGCAGTCCATTCCGATACACCGCCCTGCGCCTGACGGCGAGGTGCGGGTAAGTGTGGTCGTTCCGGCGTACCGGGAAGAGCAACGCATCGCCGACACCGTCGCCTGCATCCGCAACGAACTCGACGTGTTCGTCGGAGATCTCGAGATCGTCGTGGTCGACGACGGTTCGCCTGATGGCACCGCCGACGCTGCTCGCAGTGCTGGTGCTGACCAGGTGGTCGTGCAGCCCCAGAACCGGGGAAAGGGCGCGGCGGTGCGGGCCGGCGTGCTCGCAGCTCGGGGCCGTACGATCGCGTTCACTGACGCCGACCTTGCCTACTCGCCCCATCAACTCGTGTCGTTCGTCGAGGCGATCGAGCGTGGGTATGACATGGCGATCGGGAACCGTCATCACGCCGAAACCGACACGCTGGTGGGTACGTCCGCCGTGCGCTCGTTCGGCAGTCGGGTGGTCAATATGGCCACCAACCTGATGCTGCTCGGCAACTATCGAGACACCCAGTGTGGGTGCAAGGCATTTCGGGCTGACGTCGGTCGCATCGTTCTGGGCGTTAGCGAGGTCGACGGCTTCGCGTTTGACATCGAGTTGCTGCACCTCGTCGAGCGTTACGGCCTCTCGATGGTCGAGCTGCCGGTCGAGGTGGTGAACTCCGAGACCTCCACCGTGCGAGCGTTGCGCGATGGGGTCGGCGTCGTGCTCGACATCCTGCGCATCCGTCGGCTCAGCCAAAAGGCGCACTATCCGCCGCTTTCCTCGAATGCCCTCCCGAACGAGCCCGGACGGCCGATGATGGGCATGTCGGATGATTCCGAACTGCTCGACCCCCACGTGACTCCCGAGGCGAAACCAGATCAATGACCGATTTCGATGCCATCTTCAAGGCCTACGACGTTCGCGGCACGGTGCCCGACCAGTTCACCGCCGATGGCGCCAAGGCGATCGGTGGCGCCTTCGCCCGTTTCGTTGCCGGCCAGGGCGAGACCTCGATGGTCGTAGGTCACGACATGCGCCCCGAGGGCGAGGAGTTTTCCCAGGCCTTCGGCGACGGTGCGCTCGAACACGGGGTCGACGTGATCGACGTCGGACTGTGCGCGACCGACATGATGTATTACGCGTCCGGTGTGCTGGACATGCCCGGCGCCGTCTTCACCGCTTCGCATAACCCGGCCGGGTACAACGGCATCAAGATGTGTCTCGGCGGCGCCGCCCCGATCGCGGGTGACACTGGCCTTGACGCCATCAAGGAGATGGCGATGGCCGGCCCGGATCCGACAGGAAGCATCGGTACCCGCAGCGAGCAGCACATGCTGCCGGGTTATGTCGACCATGTCCGCTCGTTCGTCGACGTGTCGTCGCTGCGGCCGCTGAAGGTTGTGGCCGACACCGCCAACGGCATGGGCGGTCTCGTCGTTCCTGCCGTCTTCGATGGCCTGCCCTTCCAGCTCGACCATCTGTATCCCGAACTCGACGGCACCTTTCCGAACCATCCCGCTGATCCGATCCAGCCGGAGAACCAGCAGGACCTCATGGCGCGAGTTCTGGCGACGAATGCCGACATCGGCCTCGCGTTTGATGGCGACGCCGACCGGGTGTTCTTGGTCGACGAGACCGCCCGGGCGATCTCCGGCTCGCTCACCACGGCGATGGTGGCCCGCTCGATCCTCGTCAAGAATCCCGGCGCGACGATCCTCCACAACCTCATCTGTTCGAAGACGGTGCCCGAGGTCATTGCTGAGGGTGGCGGCACCGCCGTGCGCACCCGGGTCGGGCACTCGTTCATCAAACAGGTGATGGCCGAGACCGGCGCCGTGTTCGGCGGCGAGCACTCGGGTCACTACTACTTCGCCGACAACTTCCGCGCCGACAGTGGTCTGATCGCTGCGCTTGTGATTCTTGAAGCGCTGAGCAACCACGACGGTGGGCTCGCTGACCTCGTGTCATCGCTCGATCGCTACGCCGCCTCGGGAGAGATCAACACCACGGTCGACAACGCCGCTGCAGTAATCGACCATGTCGCCGAGGTCTATTCGGCTGGGGAGCAGGACCGTATGGACGGCCTCACCGTCGACATGGGTGATTGGTGGTTCAACCTGCGGCCGAGCAACACCGAGCCGCTCCTGCGTCTCAACCTCGAGGCCAACGACGACGACGAGGTTGCCCGACGCGTCGACGAGGTTCGGGCCCACTTCACAGGCTGAACCGCATCAGCGAGCCCGACACGCGGTTAACTGGTGTCCATGACACTCGACGCCCGGCTCCTGGAGATCCTCGCCTGTCCCACCGACAAGCAGGGTCTGCTGTATTTCGCCGATGAGGATCTGCTCTACAACCCGCGCTTGAAGAAGGCGTACCGGGTCCACGAGGGCATTCCCGTCATGTTGCCGGACGAGGCGATCGACGTCGCCGACGACGAACACACCCGCCTCACCGCGAAGGCCGAATCCGAGGGAATCACGCCGACCTTCGGCGACTGAGCCCATGGCCACCGACGACCTCCGAGAGTCGGTCCGGCACCTGCCGGACCAGCTCCGCGACATCGCAGTGGCCGCTGCCGATCTCGATCAACTGCCCGACTCCGAAGAGATCGAATCGGTTGTCGTCCTCGGCACCGGTGGCGCTCGCGTCGCTGGCGACGTGATTGAAGCGATCTGTGAGCTGCGGGCCACGGTGCCGATCGTGGCCACCGGCGCTCGCTGCCCGGCCTGGGTAGGCGATCGCACGCTCGCTATCGTCGTGTCGCCGTCGGGCGACGACGCAGGCGCCGTTGCTGCGGCGGAGGCTGCCTTGGAGGCGGCTCGTGCGATCGTCGTTGTCACCTCCGGTGGCGCGCTCGGCGCAGCCGCAACGGCGTGGGATGTCCCCGTCGTGCCGGTCGATCCTGATGCTGGTCCTGCCGCTGGGCTCGGCGTTGCCATCGTGCCGGTGTTGGTGTTGCTCGAACGCCTCGGCTTCGTGTCGGGCATGACCCGCACCGTGAGCGACGCTGCCACCCAGATCGCCGAACGTCTCGATTCGCTCTTCGATTCACCCCGTGTTCGCCTCCTGGCCGAACTTCTGCCCGGGCGCCTCGCTCTCGTCACCGCCGCCGGTTCGATTGGAAAGCACGCCGCCCGCCGCTGGGTGCAAGAGCTTGATGAGGTCGGCGGCATTGCGGCGGTTCGTCGCCGCCTTCCGACCGGCCAGATCGATGTTGATGCCGGTGCCCGTTTGGCCGACACGACTCGCGACGGTGCCGTGCTCGTGCTTTTGCGTCACGACGCCGAACCTGACGGTCTTGATGGCGGTGCAGCGCTGGCTCGTGAACGCTTCGACCATGTCGTCGAGATTCACGCCGATGGGGAAGGGCCGCTCGCCCAACTCCTCGACCTGGTACTTGTGGCCGATGCCGTGGCCGCCGCGTTGCGCGAACGGGACACGACGGACTGATCGGCGAAACGGTCATGCAGCTGCTCGATGGCGAGATCCGGAACTACGACTGGGGCTCGACGTCGAGCATCCCGTCGCTGCTCGGACGCGTTGAAGACGGCCAGCCGTGGGCCGAGTTGTGGCTGGGTGCGCACCCATCGGCCCCGTCATTGGTCGGCGCCACCCGTACGCCACTCGACGAGCTCATCGCTGCCGACCCGGTCGCAGAACTCGGCCCGGAGATCGCCGAGCGGTTCGGTTCGCTGCCGTTCTTGTTCAAGGTCCTGGCAGCAGCGGCGCCGTTGTCGTTGCAGGCGCATCCGTCTGTCCTGCAGGCGGAGGCGGGTTACGCCCGCGAAGACGCCGCGGGCGTCCCGATCGACGCCCCGAACCGCAGCTTCCGCGACCGGTTCCACAAGCCTGAACTCATCTGTGCTCTGACGGACTTTCATGCACTTTGTGGGTTCCGTGACCCTGGGGCGACGCTCGACATCCTGGCGACGATCGACACATCGGCGCTCGATCCGATCCGCGATCGCCTCGCTGCGTCCTCGGGAGTCGATGGACTCGACTCGCTGCTCGAGTACCTCCTCATGCTGCCGGCTGGCGACGCGGCGGCCCTGGTCGCCCCCGTTGTCGATGCATGCGGGGTTCCGGGGCCCGATCGCCACGCTGATGTCCGAGCCATGGCCGCGGCGCTGGGCGAGCGGTACCCCGGCGATGCCGGCGTCGTCACCGCGCTGCTGCTCAACCTGGTCCACCTGAAGCCGGGTGACGCACTCTTTCTGGGGGCAGGGAACCTCCACGCGTATCTGGGCGGAACCGGCGTCGAGATCATGGCGAACTCCGACAATGTGCTCCGCGGTGGGCTCACGACGAAGCACATCGACATCTCGACGCTGCTCGAGGTGGTCGACGCCCGACCGATCGAACCGGTCGTTCAGCGCCCCGTGGCAGTCGAAGGGGTTGCGTCCTACGACACCTCGGTGCCCGAGTTCAGGCTCGACCGGCTCGAGCTCGACGGCTCGGCGACCGTTTCCGGCCCGGCGATCCTGTTGTGTATTGACGGGGTTGTTGATGCTGCTTCTCGCACGCTCGAGCGCGGCGCTGCGGCCTGGCTGTCTGCTGCCGATGGCGCTGTCGAATTGCGAGGACGTGGAGCCGTTTATCGAGCCGGGGTGAACCTCTAGCTCGTACACTCATGAGCCGCGGGCTGCTCCGAGATGGTGTCAGCTGACCCCGGCCCGCTCCTGACAAGAGCACTTCGGGCGTGGGCCCGACGAACACAAGGAGCACACCGTGGCGCTGTCCACTTCCGACTTCAAGGTCGCCGACATCGAACTTGCTGGGTTTGGCCGCAAGGAGATCACCCTTGCCGAGCACGAGATGCCCGGCCTGATGGCCCTGCGTGGCAAGTACGCCGATGAGCAGCCGCTCGCCGGTGCGCGCATCGCCGGTTCGCTGCACATGACCGTGCAGACCGCCGTGCTGATCGAGACTCTCGTCGCCCTCGGGGCAGATGTCCGCTGGGTTTCGTGCAACATCTTCTCGACCCAGGATCACGCTGCGGCCGCTGTCGCCGTCGGTCCCAACGGCACGATGGACTCCCCGTCGGGCACGCCGGTGTTCGCCTGGAAGGGCGAGACGCTGGAGGAGTACTGGTGGGCGACCGAGCAGCTGTTCCGCTGGCCTGACGGTGGTGGTCCCAACCTGATCCTCGATGATGGCGGCGACGCCACCATGCTCGTGCACAAGGGTCTCGAGTTCGAGAAGGCAGGCTCCGTGCCCGAGGCTGACGAGGACGATCCGGAAGAGTGGGGCGTGTTCCTTGAGCGTTGTCGCACGATCCTCGCCGACGACCCGACCTTCTTCTCGGCGATCGCGCCTGAAATCAAGGGTGTCTCCGAGGAGACCACCACCGGTGTGCACCGGCTCTACCAGATGATGGAGGCGGGGGAGCTGCTGTTCCCGGCGATCAACGTCAACGACTCGGTCACCAAATCGAAGTTCGACAATCTCTATGGCTGCCGCCACAGCCTCATCGACGGCATCAACCGGGCGACCGACGTCATGATCGGCGGCAAGGTCGCGGTCGTGTGCGGCTACGGCGATGTCGGCAAGGGCTGCGCTGAGTCGCTCGCCGGCCAGGGTGCTCGTGTCATCGTCACCGAGGTCGACCCGATCTGTGCCCTACAGGCTGCCATGTCGGGCTTTGAGGTCAACACGCTCGAAGCCGTTGTCGACACCGCCGACATCTTCATCACCACCACCGGCAACAAGGACATCATCCTCGCCGATCACATGGCCCGCATGAAGCATCAGGCGATCGTCGGCAACATCGGCCATTTCGACAACGAGATCGACATGGCCGGCCTGTTCAAGATGTCCGACGTCCAGCGGGTGAACATCAAGCCGCAGGTCGACGAGTTCGTCTTCCCCGACGGCCATTCGGTCATCGTGTTGAGCGAGGGCCGTCTCCTCAACCTCGGCAACGCCACGGGCCACCCGAGCTTCGTGATGAGCTGCTCGTTCACCAACCAGGTGCTCGCCCAGATGAAGTTGCATGCCGAAGCAGCCGACATGGAACTCGGTGTTGAGGTCCTGTCGAAGGAGCTCGACGAGGAGGTCGCTCGTCTGCATCTCGATGCGCTCGGCGTTCGTCTCACCGAGATGACCCAGGACCAGGCCGACTATCTCGGCGTGCCCAAGAACGGGCCGTACAAGCCGGAGCACTACCGCTACTGAGCGGTCACCCGCTGCAGGATGAACCGGCTCGGCTATCGTCGGCGCCCATGACGACACGTGGTGTTTGGTTCTCGCCGGAAGGGCTTTCCGGGGCCGATGTCGTTGCCTTCGGGCAGCGGGTCGAGGCGCTCGGTTACGAGACGCTGTGGGTAGGGGAGACCTTCGGTCGTGACCCTTTCGCCCAGCTCTCGATGATCGGAGCGACAACCTCAACACTCGGTCTCGCCACCGGCATCGCCAACATCTACAACCGGGCGCCCGGCGTGATGGTGCAGGGTGCCAACACGGTGGCCGAGGCTACCGGCGGTCGGATGACACTCGGTATCGGGGTGTCGAGCCCGGCGATTGTCAGCAAGGTTCGAGGCATTGAGTACGGCAAGCCCTTCTCGTTCATGAAGACCTATCTGGAAGCGATGGGGGGTTCGCTCTACACGAGTGTCGCCCCGGCCCAGCCGGTGCCGGTCGTGCTCGCCGCTCTGGGTCCGAAGATGCTCGAGTTGGCGGCGGAGAAGACCGCCGGCGCTCACCCGTACAACACGACGCCAGAGCACACGGCAATGGCGCGAGAGGTCATGGGCCCCGATGCCGGGCTGTATGTCGAGCAGAAGGTGCTGCTCACCACCGACGCCGAGCAGGCTCGCGCAACGGGTGCCTCGGTGCTGAAGTTCTACAGCCGTGCTCCTGGCTACGTGAACGCCTGGAAGCGCATGGGCTTCACCGACGACGACATCTCCGGCCTGAGCGATCGGCTGGTCGACGCACTCGTCGCGTGGGGCACCGCCGACCAGATCGAAGCCCGGCTTCAAGAACATGCCGACGCCGGCGCCACCCATGTCTGCATCCATCCATTGGATCCGGTCACGGGCCAAGGCGCCCCCGACGACGCAGCACTCGAAGCGCTCGCCCCGAGCTGAGCGTCGGCTCTCACTGACGGCGGGCGGCTCGCGCCGTCAGTGAAGTTGGCGCCGAGGCGCGTGTCGTGAAGGATGATGCTCTGGGCGCGCCGGTCGGCGGCGTGCCGGCCCGCATTCTCGGGTCCGAGACGGCGGCCCCCGGCCGCGTGGAGCATCGAATGTCTGAACGCATCACCGTCGAGATCAGCGATGGCATCGCTGACGTCCGCCTCAACCGCGGCGACAAAATGAACGCCATGGACGGGCCGATGTTCAAGGCGCTGATCGAGACCGCCGACGAACTCGCGAAGACCGAGGGATTGCGGGCTGTCGTGCTGTCCGGCAATGGCCCGGCCTGGTGCGCGGGCCTCGACTTCTCGGGCTTCCAGTCGATGGCGGGCGGTGGCGAGAGCAACACCAGCAGCATCGGTGACATCGAGAACGACCGCATCACGCACAACGCCCAGCAGGCGGTGTGGGGCTGGCGTGAGCTGCCGGTGCCCGTCATCGCCGCCGTGCACGGCGTCGCTTTCGGTGCCGGCATCCAGCTCGCCGCCGGCTGCGATATCCGCTTCGTCGCCCCTGACGTTCGCATGTCCATCCTCGAGATCCGCTGGGGCATCAGCCCCGACATGACCATCACCCACCTCCTTCCGGGCTTGATCGGCGCCGACGTGGCCAAGGAACTCATCTGGACCGGTCGTGAAGTCAACGGCGAGGAGGCCGTGCGCATCGGACTTGCCACCCATGTGAGCGAGGACCCGCTTGCCGATGCCATGGAGCTCGCCCGCACGATCGCCGGGAAGAGCCCGCATGCCATCCGTGCCGGCAAGCGTCTCGTCGAACATGCCTACGCCGAGGATTTCGCGTCCGGGTTCGCGATGGAGCGCGAGGAGATCTTCAATCTGATCGGCACGCCCAACCAGGTCGAGTCGGTCACGGCCTTCTTCGAGAAGCGCACGCCCAACTACACCGAGGTCGAGGTTGGGCCGTGAAGGTCCTCGTCACCGGAGCGACCGGCTTTCTCGGGAGCCACACCGTCCGGGCGCTGCGACGCGACGGACACGATGTCCGAGTGATGGTGCGAACGCCGACGAAGGCGACAGCGCTCTTCGAGCGCATGCACATCGACGGCTGTGAGATCGTCACCGGCGACATCACCGACCGCCCCTCGGTTGAGGCGGCGGTCGCCGGCTGCGATGCGGTCGTCCATGCGGCTGCGGTCGTTGCGGTCGAACCGACCCGCGAGGCCGAGATGCATGCCACCAATCTGGCCGGCGCCGAGAACGTGCTCGGCGCCGCAGTCGACGCCGGGTGTGATCCGGTCGTGCACGTCTCGACCGTTGCGGCGCTGTTCCCGTTCCAGACCGATCCGGTCACCGCCGAGCACCCGGTCGTCGGCGCCGAGAACGGCTACGGCCAGACCAAAGCGGCGTGCGAACGGTACGCCCGCTCGTTGCAGGAGGCCGGCCACCCGGTCGTGACGATCTACCCATCCGGGATCGTCGGTCCCGAGGATTGGAACGAGTCGATTAATCTCAACTCGGTGAAGCTCTGGATCGAGAAGGGCTTTCCTGTCGCGAAGGGCTACAGCGGCAGCTACGTCGATGTCCGCGACCTCGCTGACGTGATCGCGGTCTCGGTCCAGCCCGGGCAGGGGAGTGCTCGGTTGCTGTGCATGGGCACCTACCTCACGGCGCGAGAGCAGGTCGCCACGATGAGCGAGGCGATCGGCGCCGACTTCGCAAGCATGCCGCTCCCCAAGCCGGTGTGGTGGGTGTGGTCCCGCCTCGGCGATCTCGCTGCTCGGGTCGGCATCGATCTCGTCTTGACCTCCGACGGGTACGACTACATTTTCCACTCGAAGCCCGGTGACGACTCCGCGACCATCGAGCGCACCGGCGTGACATTCCGCCCGATCGTCGAGACCTGGCGCGACATGTTCACCTGGATGCTTGAGCAGGAGATGGTTCCGGCCAAGCGGCTCGGCACGCTGGCCGACTGACCGGGCGAGCCTGTCACCACCCCGATTTATGTTGGGTGCGGTGACCCGACCTTCGTCTCCCGCCCTCCTCGACTCGTTCCACACGGGGTGGGTCCACGATGGTGCCGCCGCCGAGGCCGTTCGGATGTTGAAGTACGGCCGTTCGACGGCCGTCGTGTCGGCCCTCGCCGATGCTCTGGCATCGGCAGCACCACCTGTCGATCTCGTCACCTGGTGTCCGGCCTCGCGGGGCCGCCGACGAGAGCGAGGTTTCGACCAGTCCGAACTGCTGGCACGGGCCGTCGCCCACCGCATCGATACGCCGGCTCGGTCGACCTTGATCCGCACCGACCACACGCCGCAGACCACCCGCCGTCGTGACGGGCGCCTCGCCGGTCCATCGTTGCGGTTGCGCGGTCAGCTCCGATCGGGGCCGTCGGTCTTGCTGATCGACGATGTCACCACCACGGGCGCGACGCTCTCAGCGGCCGCTCGGCTGCTTCGGTCGGGCGGTGCGCTGGCCGTTCATGGGTCGGTCGTCACGCGCGCTCGGCGGCGTTCGTCGGGCGCCACGTGAACGCACGGTGTACGGTCGGCTGCACAACCGATCTACGGAGGTTTTTCATGGACGTCTCCATCAGCGCACGGCACGTGAACGTCACGCCGCGACTGGAGGAGGTGATCCGCGAAAAAATCGGCACGTTGGATCGCTTCCTCGACGGGCTCCAACACGCCGAGGTGCACTTCGACGAGGCCCGGAATCCGCGGATCGAGGACAAGGAGTTTCTCGAGGTCGTCGTCGAAGGACACGGACATCATCTCCGAGCAAAGGTCAACGCCCGCGATCCGTATTCGGCGGTTGATCAGGCGACGTTGAAGCTCGAGCGCCAGATCCGCAAGCTGCGCACGAGGCTGCAGAAGCGTCACCAGGGCGACGGCCAGTCGATCCGAACCTTCGACACCGCCGCGATCATGGAGGATCTCTCAGGCCAACCTGCGGGCGGCGTTGCGACGATCGTCGAAGAGGACGTGGTCGAGGACGACGCGCTCCCCGAGATCGTGAAGTCGAAGCGCTTCTACCTGGCACCGATGACTCCCGAGGATGCCATCCTCAAAATGGATCTCCTCGGCCACGGCTTCTTCTTCTTCATCAACAAGGACACCAACCGGTCAGCAGTCATCTACAAGCGAGACGACGGCGACATCGGACTCATCGATGAAGCCGGCTGACCTCGTCGAGGTCGACACCCCTGGGATCGGGGTGTCTCGACAGATCTGGTGAGACCTGGACCCCTGCTGAGGGTCGGCGTGGCCCGTCGGTAGAGTGATCCGCACGATGAGCATTTTTTCTCGTGTTCTGCGCAGCGGTGAGGGTCGAAAGCTGAAGGCCTTGCAGGCGCTCGTGCCCGACATCAACGCGCTCGAGCCCGAAATGCAGGCGCTGTCCGACGACGCGCTCCGGGCCAAGACGGGCGAATTCCGCCAGCGCCTCGACAACGGCGAGGAACCCGACGACCTCCTGATCGAGTCCTTTGCCGTGACCCGAGAGGCGGCCACCCGTGTGCTCGGTCAGCGTCACTACGACGTCCAGCTCGTCGGTGGTGCTGCCCTTCATCTCGGCTGGGTCGCCGAGATGAAGACGGGTGAAGGCAAGACCCTGACATCGACGCTGCCGATCTATCTCAACGGCGTCACCGGCAAGGGTGTGCACGTCGTCACGGTGAACGACTATCTCGCGTCACGCGACGCCGAGTGGATGGGCCAGGTCCATCGCTGGATGGGCCTCGAGGTTGGTCTCGTGCTTCCGGGCAACCGCGACTCGGCCCACAAGAGGGCCCAGTACGCCGCCCACATCACCTACGGAACCAACAACGAGTTCGGCTTCGATTACCTCCGGGACAACATGGCCATGTCGCGTGAGAAGCAGGTGCAGCGCGGCCACAACTACTGCATCGTCGACGAGATCGACTCGATCCTCATCGACGAAGCCCGCACCCCGCTGATCATCTCCGGCAAGGTTGCCGACGCAGCCCAGCTGTACGTGAAGTTTGCGTCGATCGCCCGGGGTCTGCGCCGCGACGTCCATTACGAGGTCGACGAGGAGAAGCGCACCGTCGCCCCACTCGAAGAGGGTGTGCGCGCGGTCGAGCGGGCGCTCGGCATCGACAACCTCTACGACCAGGTGTCGAACAACCTGGTCCACCAACTCCAGGCCGCGATCCGGGCCAAGGAGCTGTACAAGCGGGACCGGGACTATCTCGTCGACGGCAACGGCGCCGTGAAGATCATCGACGAGTTCACCGGCCGCACGATGGAGGGTCGCCGTTGGTCCGATGGTCTTCACCAGGCGGTCGAGGCGAAGGAAGGGGTCGCGATCAAGGAAGAGAACCAGACGCTCGCCACCATCACCCTTCAGAACTACTACCGCCTCTACGACCGACTCGCCGGCATGACCGGCACCGCCGAGACCGAAGCCTCGGAGTTCGTATCCACCTACGGCCTGCACGTGGTGCCGATCCCGACCCACAAACCGATTGCCCGGGTCGACGAAGGCGACCTGATCTACAAGACCGAGGACGCCAAGTTCCAGGCATGCATCGACGACATCATCGAGCGCAACGCCGCCGGTCAACCCGTGCTCGTCGGCACGGTGTCGGTCGAGAAGTCCGAGAAGCTCTCGCGCATGATGGAGAAGCAGGGCGTGGCGCACGAGGTGCTCAACGCCAAGCAGCATCATCGTGAGGCCGACATCGTCACCCAGGCGGGCCGCCTCGGTGCGGTCACGGTTGCCACCAACATGGCGGGCCGCGGTGTCGACATTCTCCTCGGTGGGAATCCGGAGGGTCTCGCCGACCGCGACACGCGGGCTGAGGGTCTCGACCCCGACTCCGCCGAAGGTCGGCCCCGCTTCGAGGAGCTCGTCGCGAAAAACAAGGCCATCACCGATATCGAACGCGACAAGGTGCTCGATCTCGGTGGCCTGTACGTGCTCGGAACGGAGCGTCACGAAAGCCGCCGTATCGATAATCAGTTGCGTGGTCGTTCCGGCCGACAGGGCGATCCCGGAGAGAGTCGCTTCTATCTGTCGCTCGAAGACGAACTCATGCGTCTGTTCGCCACCGGTGCCATGGACTGGGTGATGGGTCGAGCCCTGCCCGACGATGTCCCGCTCGAGGCGAAGATGGTCACCCGGGCGATCGAACGGGCCCAGAACACGGTCGAGGGCCGCAACGCTGAGACCCGGAAGAACGTCCTGAAGTACGACGAAGTGATGAACGAGCAGCGCAAGGTGATCTACCAGCGCCGCGGGCAGATTCTCGACGGCGCCGATCTACGCGACGAAGCGCTCGAGTACCTCGACGACGCCGTCGGCGCTGCGGTTGCTACCTACTGCGTGACCGACATTGTCGAGGAGTGGGATCTTGAGGCGCTGCTCACTGAGGCCAAAACCTTGTGGCCGTCCCAGATCGAGCTCGCTGCCTTCGAGGCAGCCTCGAGCACGCAGGAACTCCACGACATGCTCTACGACGAAGCGCTGGCGCTCTACGAGACCCGCGAGCGTGAGCTTGGCGAGCCCGTGCTGCGTCAGGTCGAGCGTCAGGTGATGTTGCGCATCATCGATCAGCGCTGGCGTCAGCACCTTCGGGAGATGGATTTGCTGCGCGAGGGCATTCATCTTCGGGCGATGGGCCAGAAGGATCCCGCCACCGAGTGGCAACGTGAGGGCTTCGAGATGTTCGGCATGATGATGACCGGCATCGCCAACGACTTCGTCAGGTACGTCATGCACGTCCAGGTCTCGAGCGACTCGGCCACACAGCCCGAGGAGCCTGCGATTGCGGACATGACCGAGACGAAGCGGGAGGCGAGTGCCGGTACCTCTGCCGCCCAGATCGCTGATGCCAACGCACCGAAGGTCGTCGAGGCCAACGAGCAGCGGAGCAAGACGCCGATCGTCAAGACCGACCTCGAGAAGATCGGAAGAAACGACCCGTGTCCCTGCGGAAGCGGAAAAAAGTACAAGAACTGCTGGGGCAAGCCCGGCTGTAGCGCCGATATCTGAGCTGAAGGCACATGCAGGATTTCACTGATCAGATCAGCGCGATTGCGGCGCGACTCCACGAGGCGTCGGGCTATCTGCGAATCGACGAACTCAAGATGCGCCAGCCCCAGCTTGAGGCAGAGGCGTCGCGTCCCGATCTTTGGGACGATCAAGAGAAGGCCCGGAAGGTCACCTCCGAGCTCTCGGCGGTGAATGAGGACCTCGAACTCTACGACCGTCTCCGGGGCGAGGTCGACGATCTCGAGACGCTGCACATGATGGCTCGCGAAGAAAACGATGAGTCCCTCGAGCCTGAGATCGCGGAGCAGGCCGCCTCGCTCGAGACGGTGCTCGATGAGCTTGAGATGCGCTCGCTGTTCACCGGTGAATTCGACGAGCGAGATGCTGTTTGCCAGATCAAGTCCGGTGAAGGCGGCACCGATGCTCAGGACTGGGCCGAGATGCTGATGCGGATGTACAACCGCTGGGCCGACAAGCGGGGCTTCGACATCGAGATTCTCGCCGTCTCCGAAGGCACCGAGGCCGGCCTCAGCAATGTCGAGTTCGTGCTCAAGGGCCGCCACGCCTATGGGCTGATGCAATCCGAGCACGGTGTGCACCGACTTGTGCGTATCTCGCCGTTCAACAACGAGGGCAAGCGCCAGACCGCCTTCTCTGCCGTGCAGGTGGCGCCCTTCTTCGAGGAGGTCTCCGAGGAGATCGAGATCGACGAGAAGGACCTCCGCATCGATACCTACCGTTCGTCCGGTGCCGGTGGCCAGCATGTCAACGTCACCGATTCAGCCGTCCGCATCACGCACCTGCCCACTGGGCTCGTCACTGCCTGTCAGAACGAACGAAGCCAGCACCAAAACAAGGACCGCGCCATGCAGATGATGGCGGCGAAGCTCCTTGACCTTGAGCGCAAGAAGCGTGAGGAGGAGATCGCCGGCATCACGGGTGAGCAGCAGAACGTTGGCTTCGGGTCTCAGATCCGCAGCTATGTCATGCAGCCGTACCAGATGGTGAAGGACCTTCGTTCCGAACACGAGACCGCCCAGGTTGACTCGGTCTTGGGTGGCGGCATCGAGCCCTTCATGGAGGCCTGGCTCCGCTGGACGCGAGCTCAGGCCGCCGATGCCTAGGAGCGCATCATGAGCGATACCGGCCTTGCACTCGTCAGCGTCCTCGAGGACGCCCGCATCACCGCCATGTGCGAGCAGGACGACGAGACCCTCGAAGGTCTCCTCGGCGAGGCGATGGCGTACACCCACTCGTCAGGTTCGGTCGACACCAAGGCGAGCTTCCTCGACAACGTCCGCAATGGGCCGGTGCAGTACCGCTCGGTTGAGCGAAGCGACACCACCGCTCGCCTTGCGGGCAACACCGCTCTGTTCAGCGGACGAGCAAAGATCCACGTCGAGTTCGACGGGCACCCCCTCGACCTCGACCTCCGGTATCTGGCCGTCTGGGCTCAGGTGGATGGCACCTGGCGTTTCGAGGCCTGGCACTCCACCCCCGTCACCCACTGACGGCAGCAGTGCCACAGATTCCGCCGGATCCACTGGTAGCGTCTCGCCGTCGGGCGGACCGGTTGTCCCCAGGATTCT
>Ga0255762_10001060_pt1 | contig 24294 bp, 21 predicted proteins | sample 101ome_16_FD_179962 | JGI IMG/M metagenome (GOLD analysis project Ga0255762, IMG submission 179962) | Coastal salt marsh microbial communities from the Groves Creek Marsh, Skidaway Island, Georgia - 101401AT metaG (version 2) | ecosystem: Environmental > Aquatic > Marine > Intertidal zone >...
AAAAAGCCATTTCATTGGGATCAGACCTTATTGGCTTGGAACGATAGGATGCGTAAAAACATAAACTTAACCTTGACGAGATATGCCCGCCTAATGATCAAAGGACATTTCAAGACATGTCAAAGGCCGTGCGGGCCAGAACAATTATATTATTGATAGAAAGAAACGATCAAGACGGCACCTTGATCGCGATATTGTGAGCTTTTTGAAACAAGATTGCAAATGTAACATCTCAAAAAAAATTGCAAAGGTTTTGCCAATAACACTGGAAATGGGGCGATCGGCGTAATGCAATGTTGGCCAAATTTGCTTGCTCACAGTTATTGGCCCAACGCTATACCTTCGCGTCTCGGATCGGCACCCCCAGCAAGACCATCTTTTGTGATTGAAATTGCATGGAGACCAGAATTTAAAGCACGCAATTTGACCTTGTAACCAAGTGCCTCCATAGGCTCTACCATGTTTTCGAGCGAAGTCCCCTTTTCAAGGTCAAAGGTTCCAAAACGATTAATCGCATGAGGTGTAGATACGGCAGCTTGTACATTCATACCCCAATCTATATGCGAGACGATCGCTTCTGCCACATACCCGATTATTCGAGACCCACCCGGCGAACCAATAACTAAAGTTGGCAGACCATCTTTAAGTACAATTGTTGGAGACATCGAAGATCGGGGGCGCTTTCCTGGCTCAACTCGATTAGCAATGGGCACCCCGTCGATGTGGGAACTAAAGGAGAAGTCAGTTAACTCATTGTTCAGCAAAAATCCATTGGTCATCAAACGGGACCCAAACCCATTTTCAATTGTAGTAGTCATCGACAACACATTTCCATAGCTGTCTACAATTGAAATGTGCGAAGTTGAAGGCAATTCCAAACTCACATCATCCGCCCACAGGGATGCATGCGAATATTCAGGATTACCAGCTACGACTTCAGTCAGAGCAGTTGAGCCAGTGAGTAGTTTCGCACGTTCAGATAAATAATCATCTGAAACAAGACCTTTAGTGGGCATAGGCACAAAATCGCTGTCAGCCATGTACCGCCCGCGATCAGCAAAAGCTAGACGCGAAGCATCACCTACAAGCCTCATAGTTTGTGGATTGTCTCTAGAGCCCGCTGGAAACCGATCTAATAAACCTAAAATTTGGCCAACAGTTAAAGCTCCAGACGATGGTGGTCCCATACCGCAGACTTGATGTCCCCGAAATGAAGCGCAAACTGCAGGACGTTCCTTCACCGTGTATGTGCTCAGATCCGTGAGGCTAATCACACCCGGATTTTTCTCTGCACCTCGAACGGTATTTACAATCGCTTTGGCGATTTCACCTGAATAAATCACACGAGCGCCCTCATTGGCCATCCGGTGCATAACATCAGCATATTCCGCATTAGTGAGCCAAGTTCCCTCCACCAGAGGTTCGCCGTCCTGAAAAAAATAAGCTTCTGTATCAGAAAACTGCCTCAATCGATCAGCGTCGCCAGCAATCAAATCAGCAAGCCGAGGAGAGACCGCGAAGCCACTTTCCGCCAAATCAATAGCTTCTAAAAATAAATTGTTCCAAGCCTTTTGCCCCCACCTTTTATGTGCAGCCTCCATCAAGGCGGGCGTGCCTGGCACTCCAACTGAGCGACCACCAACGACCGCATCCCAAAATTTTAGTCGCTCGCCATTTGCATTTTGAAACAATCGTGGTGTGGCAGCCATAGGTGCGGTTTCACGTCCATCTAATGTTGTTAGTTTCCCGGTGGTAGCGTCAAACCATACGAGGAAAGCCCCACCACCAATACCAGAGCTCTGTGGCTCAACCAAACCGAGGACTGCCTGCACCGCCACCATTGCATCAGCGGCTGTACCCCCCTCTTTTAGAACGCGAGCACCTGCAACTGCAGCATGAGGATTAGCTACAGCAACCATCCAATCTTTTGCCAAAATCGGTTCACCCCGGGCCTTCGCTGCGAGCGAAGCTGCCACCTCTGGCGAGAGAAATTCAAACTTTGTTGCTAAGGCTGTTTTTACTTCAGGCAATACTTCATCTGAGACCTGCTGTGCTTGCACAGAGACCGAAAAAAGCGTTATGGCTGCAATTATTGCTGAATAAAAGATTTTCATTAATCGCTATCCACTCCAAGATTTGCAATTCAGGTCTTAAATAAGCACAACTCAAACATCAAAAAAACAAGGGAAAATGTTTGGATAGACACCATATCTTTAACCTTTTTTGACAAAAAGCTCATAATCCTGGCAAGCTTACACCTTGTTAAAGTTAAATTTGAAATATTTTTGGCCTTTGACAAAAACTCTAAAATTAGGAATTAAAATTGCCTGAAGGTCACACAATCCACAGAGCCGCGAGGGATCATCACCTAATACTCGCTCGCCAGAAACTGATTGTTTCTTCACCACAGGGGAAATTTTCTGAGGGCGCCTCACTGCTTAACGAGCAAATATGTTCAGCTGTTGAGGCATTTGGTAAACATCTTCTTTATAAGTTTAATAACGAATATACACTGCACATACATTTGGGACTATTCGGCCGAATTCGAAAACAAAAATTACCACTAGCAGAGCCAAAGAGCTCCGTGCGTATCCGCTTGATAGGCAAAAAACATGTTGTGGACATAATTGGCCCAACTATTTGCGAGGTCTTGGATCAAAAAGGTGTGATGGCCCTTATTGGTCGAATAGGACCAGATGTTTTACGCCCCGATGCAAATCCTGACTTTGCTTTTGAAAAGATATCACGAAGCAAAGCACCAATTGGTCGCCTGATTATGGATCAATCTATTATGGCAGGAATTGGTAACATATATCGCTCAGAAATCTTATGGCGCCAGGCAATCCACCCTGAAACACCCGGCAGAGCAATTGACCGGCAGACTTTTAATCGAATTTGGGACGACGCTTGCGCCTTGCTTGCTATTGGTGTTGAGCAGAATGTTATCATCACGGTATTTGACGGGCAATTATCAAAAAAACGATATGGTGAAAAATTCAATATCTTTGGAAAAGCCAGCTGCCCGAAGTGCGACGGTGAGATAAGACGTTTTGATATTAGTGGACGACGAACTTTTGTATGTGACACCTGCCAGCCTCTTATGAGGCAACTGGGTTAACGTGGGTCAACAGTTTCGGCAATTTTAAAATTATACAATTCTGAAGATCAGGCAGAAGGCGCGCGTGCCTTTGCCGAAAAGCGGGATCCAACTTGGAAGGGACAGTGAGCATGAGCCACGCTATAGTTTTTTCTACCTCGGAAAAGCATGTGTCTTGCAAAAGCACGTTACGAAGTAAAAAAGGAAATTTAGAAACAGCTGGCTCTTGGCTAAAAAGATTTTGGCCCGAAATCCAACCATTTTATCCGCAAAGTGACGCACAGTGGCTTCATTATGGGCTAGCAGCCGAGATTATATGTAAACCACATAAAAGTTTTAAAGTGAGCGAAGCTCTTAAAACAGGGTCTTTTCTAGCCTTAAGGAAAAAAACATCCGCAGAAAATATAGATGTAAATATTGTCGAATTGAAGGAGCGCCGAAAAAAACTCCTAATCGCTGATATGGATAGTACAATTATCACTTCCGAGTCTCTCGACCAATTAGCACAAATAGCCGGGATTGGATGTGCCGTAGAGGCTATCACAAAGCGCTCTATTGCAGGGGAAATAGATTTTTCAGAGGCTCTTATTGATCGCGTAAAACTGTTGGCAGGCAAGCCCTCTGAACTTCTGGAAGCATTGCTAGATCAGGTTATTTTGACTGACGGTGCGGTTAGCCTTGTGCAAACCATGCGCGCGAACCACTCAAACTGCTATCTTGTTTCAGGTGGATTTGACTTTTTGATCAGTCGGATTGCAAACCTATGCGGTTTTCACGGCTACCATGGCAATCACATAGTTATAAATGAGAATGTGATAACAGGAGAGATATTACAACCCATTCTTGATCGCAAAGCAAAAGCAGAATATTTAATAAAGTACTGCACGCACATGGGCATAGAACTTTCGTCAACTGCTGCAATTGGTGATGGCGCTAACGACCTCGATTTACTTAGTCATTCTGGGATGGGAGTGGCCTTTCAGGGTCAAAGGCTTCTGCTTGATACAATACCACTGCAGCTAAATTACACTGACCTTCTTGGACTACTTTATCTTCAAGGATATTCTGCTGAAGGATTTGTCGGAACCTGAGCTGAGCAAACGGCTCTATTATCATTGAACCAAGGACAGAGTTTTCCTGTGTCTCAAAAAATGTAAACTCTTTCAATCCAGTGATGAATTTAACACAAAATTTTCTTGTCCACTTGTTTCGATTGCTCCAGGCCTAAATCGTCGAACGACTTCTAAAGCCAATCGTATAGGCACGCCAAGATCAGCTAAAATTATTGCAGCAACAGTCCCCGATCTACCCAGACCACCCATACAGTGAATTGCAATCGAACGATCTGTTTTGATTGCCTCAAAAAGTTTTGGCCGAATCTTGTTTAATCTATCTAACGTATCATTTTTTGGTATGTCCATGTCGGCTATTGGAAGATGCACCCAATTAATCAATCTTTTCTTTGCCTCAGCCTCAAGTACAGCTTTACCGCAATAATCACCAAACTCATCATCCTCAACTAAAGAAAGAAAATGTGAACACCTTTCTTTTTCTAGTAGGCTAAAAACCGATGCCATCTTTTTTACCGAAAATTTATTGGCTGAGGTTCTGCCTGGAAAAGCTGATAGCAAAAGACTGGCTTTGTGGCCTGGTATTTCAATCTTTGAGACAATTTGTTTCTTTTTTTCCAACTCTAGATATTTCTCCATGCCTGTGTTCGCTTCATCAGAAAAGTCGATACGATTGTATGAATGCCACGCACAAGAAATGAGATATAAACAATCAACATTGCCATCGCTGCAGCTCCAGCCACATCACCCTGCTCATCAAGGTGTATAGACGACACTGACGCCAATGTTGTGTCATACGAGTAAAGGAAAATGACACCCGAAACAGTCGTCATCGCATTACAAAAAAGGTAGATAAAAATATCGAATACTGTTGGCAGACACACTGGGAGGGTCACTCGGAAAAACATTTTGTAGATAGGAACTTTGAGTGACAGTGAAACTGACTCAAACTCAGAATCTAGTTTCTTTATCGCTGTAATAGCAGATAAATGGGACACAGTATAAAAATGAACTATTGTGTTTATAACCAAGATTATCATCGTGGCATAAATAAAATTTAGCGGGTTATCTTTCATATTAAAGAAGAAAATATACGCGAGCCCAAGTACTATTCCAGGTATCGCCATTGGCATAAGCGCAATCATCTGAAGGACATCCCTCAGCGTTTTGTCTGAGCGCATTTTTTCTATCAAGTAACTACCAATAAAAATTATAATTGTTCCAAAAAATGCTGCGTAAAGTGACATGCGAACAGAATTGTAGAACGAATCCCAGCCAAGGCCCGCTACTTCAAAATTATAATGCTTCAGGGTTAATGATAAATTGTATGGCCAAAACTTTACCAGAGCCCCAAATTGAGCCATACCAAGCATTAACAAAACTAATACTGTGATAAGCAAACAGTAACATAGGAGCAGGTTGTCACGCAGTTTATGTGGTTTTGGCACATAAACAACTGCTCTAGAGGTTAATTGGGACGCTTGCCTTTTCCGAGAAAATTGATCAAGAGCAAACGCCAACAAGGCAGGGACTAATAATACTATCGATATAACCGCCCCCATTTGAAAATTTTGCATCCCAACCACTTCTCGATAAATATCCGTGGCAAGCACATTGTAATTTCCTCCAATAACTTTAGGTACACCAAAGTCAGTAAACACAAGAATAAAAACAACAAAGGTAGTGCTTATAATGCCGTATTTAGCTCCCGGTATAGTAACAGTAAAAAATGTCCGAAGCTTTGACGCCTTGAGTGCATCTGAAGCTTCATAAAGGCGTGCATCTGATAACGATAAGGAAGTTGACAAAATCATAAGCGCATGAGGAAAAGTCCAATAAACCGAGGCCATTATAATACCTATTGGGCCATAGATTGAGTTCCCCAAGAGCAACTCCTTAAACACGCCTTGGTTACCAAACCAATAAACAAGTGCAATTGCGGCAAGTATAGATGGGCTTAGCAACGGGATTAAGGAAACAACTCTAAAGAAGCCCTTGAGTGGAATACAAGTGCATTGCAACGCAAATGCATACAAAAATCCCAGACAGACGACTATCACTGTAGAAACAAAAGCAACAAAAAGACTGTGGAAAAAGGATTTGAATAAAGCTGGATCTTTTAAATAGACCTTAAAATTTTCAAGACCAACAAAAACGCCTTCCGCATTTTGCATGCTTTTAGACATCAAAGCAAAAAGCGGTAAAACCAGAAAGCAAAAGAATAGAGCCAAATAAATAAAAACAAGAACTCTGCCAATTTTATCTGATTTATCGGCTGCTAACGGTTTAGACTTAAGAGGCAACATTTTCACTCATCACACTCATAGACGTTCAAGTGAGTTGGCAACATCTTGAAACCTACAACATCCCCAACAGAAATGGATTTATCAAAATCACCAACCATTGGTTTATCAACTATTAAACGTTGATTTGGCATAATTGAGGTCTCTAGATAGATCCTAAGAAACGAACCTAGAAATTCGACATCAGCAACTTTTCCATTAAATATATTTTTAGTATTTTTCCGGGAAAGCTGAATGCATTCAGGACGAGCAGCAACCAGAACTTTCGTGCCTTTTGCAAAACCATGACCAATAAAATCTATTTGCTTGTCATCTATTTTGATGACGTTTTTGTTCAGAACATTCCCCTCAATGAAATTAGTCATTCCAATAAAGTTAGCGACAAATGGGTTGCTTGAGTTGGCGTAGATATCTTCCGGCGTGCCAAACTGCATTATTTTTCCTCTGTCCATTACGAATATCCGATCAGCAATCGACAGAGCTTCCTCCTGATCATGAGTGACCATAATTGTTGTCAAACCAAGTCGCCGATGAAAACTTTTTAATTCCTGTCGTAGGTGAACCCGAACCTTGGCATCTAGAGCCGATAGCGGCTCATCCAGCAACAAAAGGTTTGGCGAAGCAGCAATAGCGCGCGCGAGGGCAATTCTTTGTTGTTCACCACCCGATAGCTGACTTGGGTATTTTGCACTATGATCTGACAAACCAACTAGAAATAACAATTCTTCAACGCGTTTTGTTATATCTTTCTTGTCCCAGCCAAGATTTTCCAGGCCGTAGGAAATATTTTGAAAACATGAGAGGTTTGGGAAAAGAGCATAAGACTGAAAAACAATACCAAAATCACGTTGAGAAGTTGGTAAGCCCGAGATTATTTCTGAGTTCTGAATAATTGTCCCAAAAGACTGCACTTCTAAACCAGCAATGCACCGCAGCAATGTTGTTTTGCCACAGCCTGATGGGCCAAGGAAACAGACAAATTCACCAGCGCTTATATCTATAGAAACATCGTCAAGTGCTAAAAATTTACCGAAGAATTTGCTTAAATTTTTAACAGATAAGTAAGAGTCCGCTTTTTCCATTACTCTTCTTTAACCCCACAACCACCAAGGCTCAAAACCGTAACACCCAATCCTAGACGCGGCAATTAGGAATCGTCACAATTCAGGACTCAAAAGACTGCAAAAAGTAGTGAAAAAAATCTGCTGGTCCATGATGCAAAAAATGCATTACAGTTAGATAAAATTAGAAGTAGCTTGAATGCACGATTTCATGATTTCGTAACGTTAATGTGCCATCATATCAAAACTACCAAAACAATCACTAAAAGCCGAGGAGGAATGGAAATGAAGTTTAGTTATAAAAAATTAGCAATGGGCGTTCTCGCATCAGTAATGCTGGCTGGCGCAGCGAGTGCAGGGGAACTTTTAGTTTATTCGAGCACCGATGCCGACAACCTTAAGTATTACATGGACAATTTCCAAAAGGATAATCCTGACATTAAGGTAAAAGTAGTTCGTGAGTCTACTGGCACAATGGCTGCAAAAATGATGGCAGAAAAAGACAACCCGCAAGCCGATGTACTTTTTGAAATGGCTGCGACTGTGGCTCTAAACATGGAAACTCAGGGTATGTTCCACCCATACACCCCAAAAGGAATGGATAAAATTGATCAGCGGTATGTTGATAAGGAAGGCGAAGTGAATTGGGTTGGCAACTATGGTTGGGCTGGTTGCATTTGCTGGAATACAGTTGAAGCAAAAAAGCTCGGTTTGCCAAAGCCAAAAAGCTGGGCAGACTTAACTAACCCAGTTTATAAAGGTCTGATTTCAATGCCAAATCCAAACTCATCTGGGACAGGATTTCTAGATGTTTCGAGTTGGATTCAAGTAATGGGTGAAGATGCGGCGTGGGACTATATGGACGCATTACATAAAAATATAGGTGTTTACACTCACTCAGGCTCAAAGCCTTGTAAGCAATCTGGCTCTGGTGAATTTCCTATCGGCATCTCTTGGCCAGGCCGGGCCATCAAAATAATCAAAGCCGGTGCCCCAATGGAAATGATTATTCCTGAAGAGGGTATTGGTTGGGAGATGCAGGTTGTAGCAATCATGAAGGGTACAAAAAACCTTGAGGACGCGAAGCGCCTTATAGATTGGACACTTGGAAGAGGGATGGAACTTTTTGGTGAGCGTCAATCGATTATTGCCGATACATCCAAAATTACGCCAGATCCAGAACTTCCAAATTTCTTTAAAGAGGTTAACGCTAAGTTGATCGATAACAAATTTGCTTGGGCAGCCGCCAATAAAGATCGCATCGTTAAAAAATGGAAAGAACGTTACGATGGGAAAACAGAGCCAAAGAAATAGAATTGGTTGACATCGACTGGTGTGCGAGAGAATCGCACGCCGGTTTTTTTATGTTTTATGGTGAATAAAGAAAAACAATACCGAGAGCTAAAACCAGAACTAAAGCAGTCTTATCTCTGGTCATTTTTTCTCTTAAAAACACAGCACCAAGTAAAATAGCAAACAGGATAGAAGTCTCCCGCAAGGAAGAAACTAACGCCACCGGCAAATGTTTGTAAGCTTCCAAAATAATCAAATAGCAGGCAAAAGAAATCAAGCCACCAAGAATAAAGCTGTGTCGATAACCCCTGACAAGGCGTGGCAAGAAGTTTCTTTCAAATACAATCAGATACAAAAACAGGAACAGCCGGTTAAACAAGGCCATTGCTCCAAAAAAGGACAAGGCACTTCCCACCAAGCGAACACCATAAGCATCCGTGATTGAGTATGAAGCAATAAATAAGCCTGTAATTATTGCAACAGCAAGTTGTTGGCTCTCTTCCTTATTTTGCCATAACTGAACTAGGCCATAAGCAATTAGCCCGACACAAATAATCAGAATTCCAACAAAAGTTCTTACTGAAATCTCAGGGTCAAGAAAGATATAACTTGCAATAAAAATAAATACAGGTGCAGAGCCCCTAGCAACTGGATACACGCTACTTAACTGGCCCCGGTCATATGCTTTGAAAAGTGATATGCTATACCCAGTTTGCAATATTGCACTCAGCAAAATCACTGGCAGAGCCGTCACTTTTGGAAGCCCTCCAACCCAAAGGCCAACGAAAGCCAAAGGCAGGCTGCTGAAAAAAATTGACATCACAGCAACAGCCTTATCCTGGGCTTTCTTTAAAATAAGGTTCCAGAATGCATGCATAAGTGCCGCAGAAAGGACTAAAATTATAAAAAACGCTTCCAGAAGAATTCCTCAGGTTAAATTACCATCAAGCTATCGCGTTTTTTATTTTTAATTCAGCTATCATGGAAATCATTTCAAACATAACAGCAGCTGCAACCATTGCAGTTATCTGATTTGGACTATCTTTTGTTGGCATCAAACAAACTACATCACCACCAATTATATTCATCCCTCTAACTGCATGCATAAGTTCAATCGCTTCATCAACAGAAAAGCCTTTGACGCCTGGTTCAATGTTAGAAACTGCGGGCGCGACAGAAGGGTCGAGGCAATCAAGATCAAACGTTATGTATACGGGTCTTCCATCCAATACTGCTTTTACCTGTTCTATAACATCAAAAGCACCACGTTGGCGGTACTCTTTCATAGTCACAATATTATAACCATAGTCATAGGACGGTTGCAGCCAATCAAGTGTCCTTGGATGCCCACGGAGACCAATCTGCATTGAGTTTTTTGGGTCAACCATACCCTGGTCAGGCAAATACGCCCCCCAATGGGCTGCAGATTTTTGCGCACCAAGAAAATGGTCAACAGTAGTAAAAACATCGGTATGAGCATCTAGGTGTAAAAAACAGATCTTTTCACCTTTTGTCAAAACTCCACTGGCAAGCCCTTGTATGATTCCTCCAGTAATCGAATGATCACCCCCAATTGAAACGGGGCGGGTATTAGAGTTATCAATAGCTCTATAGAACTTTGTTATTTGTTCAATGCAATGTTCATTATCATTTGCCCGCGGGAAAGGGACATCACCAGCATCTATAATTTTTGCTTCATTCCATGGGTCAATCTTGAAATCACCGTGCGTTCGACGTTGTAGTGCGGATACATTCCTCACGGCACGTGGACCTAAGTGTTGATCACGCTCAGTTGTTCCATTGCCAGTCGAATGAGGAACCCCAACAAGGGCAATATCAGCAGTTTCAAGCTTGTCTTGTGGGCACCTGAAAAGAGTGGGGATACCCCACCAATAAAGGTTTTCCATCATGCTTAAATCATGTTCTTCAGCCATTTTTTTATCTCACTCAAAGTAGTTTGGTTTATCAATAATTTTTCCATATGATAGACTGAACATTTCATTTTTGAGCTCTAAATTTGTTTATCACGACAACAAGCCTGACATCTTCGGTGAGAGAAAGTCGGCAAACCATTACCAAGCATCAAGGGCAATGACCGTGTCGGCAATAGCCCGAATCTCATCAATGTTAACTTCTATAAGTCAATATTTACACAACTGAAATTTATGGTCATCATTTACTGATCAACCAATGAAGCAACCTATTTCATCAATGAAGAAAGTGACCATGAGCGATACATCCATATCATTTGAACCTGTTTCAGGGGCGGTTTCGCCGCGTTTTGCAGGGGTTCCTACCTTTATGCGTCTGCCAAATATTGCATTGGATCATCCGGATATTGAAAAGGTCGATATTGGGTTGGTTGGGGTGCCGTGGGATGCTGGCACGACAAATCGCCCGGGTGCCAGACATGGGCCAAGACAATTGCGCGATCTTTCAACAATGATTCGGGCGGTTCATCCCTATACGGGGGTCAACCCGTTCAAGCTGGCCAATTGTGCCGATTTAGGCGATTGTCCGGTCAATCCAGCCGATATTCAAAATTGTCTGACGCGGATTACTGATTTTTACGCTGAAATGCATGACAAGAACATCGTTCCCCTGACCGGTGGCGGCGATCATCTTGTTTCGCTTCCTATTTTGCGGGGGATCAAGCGCAAAGCCCCATTATCAATGATTCATATTGATGCGCATACTGACCTTTTTGACGAATATTTTGGCGGTTCAAAATTCACCCATGGCACGCCATTTCGCCGCGCTATTGAAGAGGGGCTTTTAGACCCGACGCGCGTTGTGCAAATCGGTATTCGCGGAACCATGTATGATGGCGAAGATATTGAATGGGGACGGCAGAATGGCGTTCACATCATCACCATAGATGAAGTCTATGAGACCGGACTGGATGCCATCATGCAGAAGGCGCGTGACATCGTTGGCGATAGCCCAACCTATGTCAGTTTCGATATTGATGCGATTGATCCGGCCTATGCGCCAGGTACAGGAACGCCTGAAATTGGCGGATTCACCTCATATGAAGCTCAACGGATTGTCCGCAAGCTGGCCGGGCTTAATTTAATTGGTGCAGACCTTGTCGAAGTGTCTCCACCTTTCGACCCAACAGGGGGAACAGGATGGGTGGGGGTATCCATCATGTTTGAACTGCTGTGTGTTCTCGCAACTGCCACTGAAAAGAGCGCATGAATTGGCTTTTCACTTTGACCACCAACTCTTAAGATCTAAACCTTAAAACACCCATTTTGAATTTTACTAAGTTTTGGTGTGGTTTTTGATAATTTTTTATGTGCAGCATTAAATACTGATTATCAAATTTATGATTTTAATTTAAGGCTGATCAATTGATACGCTCCTTTTTTCTTTTACCATTTATTATGGTTGTCAGTATGGGTGTTTACCCGGCTAAGGCGGCGAATGAGGGGGGACATGATATTTCATGCGGTGATCACCGCTATTTCATTGAAACATCATGGTTTGGCGCCGACGTTAGAATTATAAATATTAATGATAATGCCGCGACTGACCATCCATATTGCCAATCAAATGCCGCCGACCAGATGGTGGCCAAACTTTCAGTCAATGGCGATGATATCTGGTGCGTAAAAACATTCTATATCTCCCTGGACAGGCAGCCAATTGCAAAAACATCGCGCTTATTAAGCCTCGCATTGGGGCAGGTTGTTGAATATGAATATGTTTGGCGCGGCGGTGAATGGGTGAAAACTGATATACACAACATCAATTGTGCCGTTAACAAAGAGCCCAAAAGACAAAAGATTTTGGATTAGATGAGCAGTTACCACATGGCCACAACAATTGATAAATAAAACCGATCATCAAACATATAAGGCTTGGTAAGGTCGATCTAAGAGATACAAAGTGCGTTTTGGATAATGGTTTAGTGATAGACAAAACAAATACATTGATTGTGGGCGGAGGTCAGGCCGGCCTTGCGATGAGTGCTCATTTGCAAAAGTGTGGTGTCAAACATCTTGTAATCGAAAAAGATCGCATTGCTGAGCGATGGCGAACCGCGCGGTGGGATAGCCTTGTTATGAATGGGCCAGCGTGGCATGATCGGTTTCCAGACAAGCATTTTGATAATTGGCACCCAGATTCCTTTCCAAACAAAAATGCGGTTGCCAGCTATTTTGAGACTTTTGCCAAGCAAATAAATGCCCCCATACATTGTGGGGTAGAAGTCACAAACGTTACCCCATCGAAAAATGATGACTTTCTGGTTAAAACTAGCAAGGGTTCGATTAAGGCACGAAATATCGTGGCGGCAACCGGGCCATTTCAAACTCCCATTATTCCCTCGATCATTGCCGATGATCGCGTATCACAAATTCATTCCTTTAATTATCGCAATCCTGGGCAACTTGATAATGGCGCTGTATTAGTAGTGGGGGCTGGGTCATCGGGCTCACAGATTGCTGATGAATTGCTACGAGCTGGCCGGAAGGTTTATTTGTCAATTGGCCCACATGAGAGGCCACCCAGGGCCTATCGCGGCAAAGATTTTGTTTGGTGGCTTGGGACATTAGGAAAGTGGCAAATGCGAACGCCGCCCATTGGCAAAGAACATGTAACAATTGCTGTTTCCGGAGCTTATGGTGGTAAGACTGTAGATTTTCGAAAGTTTGCGCACCAAGGAATGAAGCTTTTAGGAATGACGAAAACATATGCAAGTGGGGTCATCACCATCGCGGATGATCTGGCAAAAAATATTGCCGACGGTGATGCAAATTATCTGGGGCTGTTGGCAGAAGCGGATGAATATATCAAAGTAAATAATCTCGATTTTCCGGCTGAAGAAGGTGCAAAACTCATTATGCCTGATCCTGCTTGCCTAACAAGCCCAACTCGGCAGCTGCATCTTGAAGATGCAGGGATTAAGACAATCTTATGGGCAACCGGTTATATGCAGGACTTCAGCTGGCTAAAGGTTGATGTGTTTGATAATCAAAAAAAGCCATTTCACAAAAAAGGGGTTGCCGCCATAAATGGCATTTATTTCATAGGCTTGCCATGGTTATCGATGCGCGGCTCATCATTTATATGGGGGGTTTGGGAGGATGCCAGATATTTGGCAGCCCATATCGCAAAACACAGATCATGACCATTGCCACACAATGGTTGCCTATTCATCACCAGGAACCCCGTACTGCGGGGCTTTGGCAGGATCAAGAGCGCGAACGATGTAGTCATCCATCTGAGGCTTGTAAATATGCCATGCCGCCGCAACTGCCTCAATAGGGCAATCTTCAGTCCAATCGCATCGCAAATCAGCCATCGGCCATTCCTGTTCACCAACCAATAGCAAGCCTGCGGAATGCAGCGCTCCAGCCTCGCCACCAAGAGCCAATGCAGCGCGCATTGCATCAATTAAACGGTCGCCCAAATGACCAGTACCATGATGAAATGCTGTAACCATTGCTTCTGGGATGGTTGGATTAGCCAATAAATTGCCAGCCGCAGCGGCATTGTGGGAGGCAAAATCAGCATGGGTGCCAAGCGATTTTGATCCTGAATAAATGGCCGCATTGCCTCTTGCGTCAACCGCCAACAACTGCCGAAAATCAGCATTATTAGAGGCGTTAATAATCATTTTTACCGCTTCAGGTGCGCTATGCCCTTCCGCCATCGCAAGCAAAGTTTTTGGCCCTAGACGTGGGTCAGTGATATTCTGGCTTGCAACCACTCCAACGCCGGCTTTTGCATGGGCGCAGCGCGCCGCCACAGCTGGAGAGGATGACGACACAGCCATTCCAAGCTGGTCAGTTCTTGTGCATCTTGCAACAATTGAGAATGTCATAATCTAATTTGTGCCTGGAATAACAGCGGTAGCATCAATCTCAACAAGCCATTCAGGACGAGCAAGCGCCTGAACAACGAGGCCAGTGCATACTGGATGCACCCCTTTGATATAATCACCCATAGTACGATAAATTGCCTCACGGTGCCGGATATCTGTAATATAGACAACGAGCTTAACCAAATGTTCCATCTCACCACCTGATTCGATAATCAATTGCCGGATATTCTGCATGACTTTATGGGTTTGCATTGATGGGTCTAAGCTCTCGATATTTTTTGCATCATCAAGATTTTGTGGGCATTGACCACGGATCCAGACTGTTTTGCCACCACAGGTCACAACAGCCTGACATAAATCATTATCCAAATTCTGTTCAGGATATGTTTGTTTGGTATTGAACGGCCGAATGCGTTTATGGGTCATCTTTTGTCTCATTTTCCACTGGATTAGAAGATTGACGAATTTAGGCACAGATAGACGAAAAGTTAAAACACAAAGTTTTAAGGGAAATTTTAGGGTTCTAATATCACTCTGACCAGCATCTAAAAAACTGGAGATGGACAATTAATAACAAATTTTGACCATAATTTTTTCGATTAACCCCTAATCAATTGTTTTAAAACGGCTATTCTGGATAATTACAACCATGCCAATAGGCATCACAAGAGTGATGAGTAAAACGGTGATGAGAAGCATCCCTAATTCGGAATAATCTGCCGTGGTGACAATGGCATCACTTATCTTGTCCTTTACTTCGCGTGTGACGACAAAGGCTTCATTCAGATATTTGGTGCCAAGTGCGCTCGCCGAAAGTGCCAGATTGGTAAATGAAGCAAAGACGGCAAAAAATGTTGCCTTCATGTGGGCTGGAGCATTCCGCGCAATCCAGGCCAAAAGAGGTATCATCGAGACCTGGCCAAGTGGGGATTCGACTGCGGTATTGATAATAGCAATAAATTTCGCATCAACAATCCCACCACTATAAGCAGCGGTCCATTCATGCAGGCCGTAATACATACCAATGCTCGGCAGAAACAGCACACTACCAGCAATGGATAAAATAACAATAATACGTGCAATCGAATTATTTGCCATAAACGGGCGCAACAAGATAATGCCAACGAGGGTCAGAATTGATGCAATAAGCGAGAGAATGGACAGGAATTGTTCATTGAATAAAAGCTGGTCTATTTCAAACCACGTTAGCCCTGGACCTGGGCTTGGCATTGCCCGAAAGGTAAAAATAATAATCGCGGTTCCAACAATCATTAGCCGTTTTTCAGGCTGAAGAAAGCGTATCAGCCGTTTCATTAGAAACAAGATAATGCCAACTGATCCGGCAAAGACAATTTCCTGTGCATAGCCAATACCCGATGTGCCGACGCTTAGGGAAAACACCACAAAGACAAGACTGCCAAGCAGAATTGACCAGTTGATTTCAGGTCTCTGATGCGCGATTATTGGGGTGTGATTTAATTTTCGTATACGGGCGTTGTGATAAGAATGTTGGAAGCGTGCGAGAATGACCCCGGCAATCGAGATCGCCGGAATGATCAACGCATAAAGATAGATATTCGCATACAGATCAATTCGCGCAGTGGAATCAAGGCTATCGACATCGCTAAACAAAATGACATTGGCAAGTGAAACCAAAACCGTGCCGCCAATAATGGCAAATCGGCCAAGGGTCTGCATCGTGGTATGCATGATTTTTAGCTGGTCAGGGTCGATATCATCGCCATTTTCATCCTGTTCAGGAACCGCCTCAACCGTCATGGCATCGGCCACAACATCCTGAATAACATAACCAACCGGCCCTAAAATAACGCTGGTTACAAACCATGTTTCAACAGGCATGATGCTGGCCATAAATTCGGTATGGCCAATCAACCCGTACATGATCAAAAGGCTGGCGGCAATTACCGTCGCACCAAGGCCGACGAGATACCCCTTATATTTCCAAATCAGATCGACCAGATGCCCAAGCGGCATTTTTAGCGCCCATGGCAAGCCCGCCCAAAAGCCAAGGCTGGCCAGAAATGCAGCAGATAAATTCAAATAATCTTTGATAAAAAAAGTGCCGACAATCGCCGTTAGTCCAGAAACACCAGCGGCGAGATAAACCATGAGGGGCGGAAGATAGCTCCAGCGTAACTGCTTTGGCAGTTCGCAAAGGCCTTGGACAATTGAATGAAAACCACTTTTCATAAATCCAGTATTAAGCATTTCGCTAATTTTTCAAGTTGCAATAGATGCCTGTCATTGCACAAGCCGCAATATTGCTATTGGTCTTTTGCGATTGGCTCAATGCTTGCTTTTGGCAATATTGATCAAATTTTCCGACCATTGCATGAGCATAATTTTTTGCTAGGCTCAATTTAAACCTGCAACCTTGAGGTTATGCGCCTTTTTTTGAACCGCTGTTTTTTTGGACTATGTTCGTGAGCCCTTTTAGCTGGGCATTGACGGGCAAAGATCACGATTGAAGCGGCAAAAAGAGCCAATCGGATATGTTGGCTGGCTCTTTTTCTAAATATTGGATGATTGTTGCCTATCGGTAGACTGATGCGGTGCGGTCAAGGAATGCCGATAGAATGTCATATACCATCATATAATTTTTCTGTTGAAAGCTTGCATGAGAGATGCCTTCCATGAAGGTGAATTGCTTGTCTGGATTTGGCAATTTTTCAAAAAATGTCAACAAATCTGGAACACCTGCGATGCCGTCATACTGGCCGCGCAAAACAATCGTTGGAACCGTTATCTTTTCAGGGGCCACAAGTGGCAATCGTGAGCACATATCGATATAAGTGCCGTTTGGCATCGAGTCATCAAGTGCGCAAATCGCTTCGGCAAATGCATCGACAACCTTTGGTTCAACACAGTCAGGATGATCGCGGCTAAAGATCGATTGCACGAAGGCATAATCAATTGGGCGCCGATTTGACTCGAGAAACTGGGGTAGTTTTTTTGTCCGATCAGCCAGCGTGGGGCTGCCTTCACCTGTCCACACAAATGCGTCAAGCGCAAGCCGTGCAACGCGTTCTGGGTGACGTTCGGCAAATGCTGCGGCTCTCAATGCGCCAGATGAAATGCCATACATATGCATCGGGCCGCAATTTCGATAGTTTTGGATATAGGCGGTAGCGGCGGTCAAATCATCAGCGCCGTTAGCTATGTCGCATGTGATGTCGCGATGCTTTGATGAACGACCATAACCCTCCATATCAACGCACCATGTGTCATAGCCCAATGTTGCAAAATAGTTCATTGCCGAACTGAACGGACGCCCTTCAACATGAAGATCAAACGTTGGTTGTGATGCCATGGATGAGCCATGCACAAACAGGATTGTCCCCTTTTTTTCTACGGAGTCAGGCAAAAACTTATTCCACATAAATAAATTTACATCACCTTTTTCTGTCCAGTGTTCTTCGCCAACAACAGCGCTTTCAAGATGGGCATTTGTCATGATTGTTCCTTTTTGATAAAGTCTTGAGAGATGTGGGTACTCAGTTGCTCGGCAACGTCATGCGTAAGATTTCCAGCCCGCCATTGCGATCGAGAAGATAAATGAAGCCTTTGTCATCAACATCAACATCGTTGCTTTGCGGGCTTTCATGGCCAGCAGGAGGAAGCGGGATATAATGCGCCACTTCGCGTGGTTTGAACGGGTCAGCAATGTCAACCACCCGCAATCCGCCTGAGAACCAGGTCGCATAAACCAGCGTAGTGTCGATCTTTTCGCGGAATTGATGTGCACCAAACCGGCCCTTCACACGCGACCATGGTGAGTCCATCTCGCTGACATCAAAAGCCGATAATGCATGGATATTATCGAGGTCGGTGATGTCGAAAACCCATAAAAAGCCGTGAAGCAGGCCGGGCGTGTGGTCGTGCTCTTCATCAACAACAACGGCAATCCGTCGACCATCGATCTGTTGCTCGCACGGTAAAACGGTATGCGTTGGCTCGGGAAAAGGTGGGTGATAATTATGCGCTGCAAGGGTTTTGGGATTTTTGATATCTTTGACGTCAATCACCTGAAAACCCGCATACCAAACTGCAGCCCACATTTCATCACCGACCCTCAAGGCGTGATGTAACCGGTTTTTATAGCCTGACCATGTCGGTGTCTCACCAGCGGCAAGGTGCTGACCCGGCATATGCCAGCGTGACACTTCAGCCGGATTACTGGGGTCGGCAAGATCATAAATCACTAAAATATTGCCGACGTAGCCCTCCATTTCGGTCGAAATATAGGCGTAATTCTTATCCATATCAAACCGGTGAGTGCCAAAGCCATGCGTGCGGATATAGGATAATAGCTTCGGCTTTGACCGGTCAGAGATATCCCAAACGCGAAAGCCGCCATCGTGATAGCCATTGGCAAGAAAATGATCGATATCAGCAATCTTTGCCGCCGGAACGCCAAGTGCCTCGGCTAGTTCTGCATCAGTTGCCTCGCGCCCCAATTTGCCGCGTAATTGGTCGCGAATTTCCGGCAGTCGTTCACCGCGCCGTAAAAGATGTCGCTGCGCCTGCTCAACATTGGTGATCATGATATCACCGGCAACCCTTACTTTGTGGGTGTGGGATAAATGATCTTCAAGTTTAATTTCGGAAACAATTTTGGGATTGTAGGGGTCTTTGATGTCAATGATGGTGGTGCCATGTGGCGCATCCATGTGACCTACATAGGCATATCCGTCCTCGACTGTAACCTGCCCGCCACCGGCGATGTCTACCCGAGAAATTTGTTCGATATTTAACGCGACTGGTTCTGTTTGCATGAAATCCGCCTATTCAACAGCTTTGGATTGACGCCGACGCTTGAAAAATGCCGGCAGGATTAAAGTTATGACGAGCGCTGCCCACAACATATTGCCAAGTGACGACGAGAAAAGTACCATCGGATCACCATCAGACATTTTTAGTGCCCGAAGCATATACTGCTCGAGAAGTGGGCCGAGGATGACACCAATCAAAATTGCTGCCACGTGATAACCGGTTTTGCGGGCAATATAGCCAATGATGCCAAAGGCAAAGGCCAGATACATATCAAACATATATTCGCGCGGCACGAATGACCCAACAAGCGTAAAGGCGATAATGATCGGTGACATATAAGTGGTCGACACCATGGTGACTCGTGACATATAGCGTGACATCGGCAAAATAGTGAATGCCATCAAAAGATATGTCACGAGCATCGCCATAAATACGCCATAGCCCAGCTCTGGCCGTTCAGTAAATAGGCGTGGGCCAGTAGGCACACCTTGATACTGCATCACCACCATCATGATGGCTGCCGTGGCACCGCCAGGAATGCCAAGCACCATTAGCGGGATCAATGTTCCAGCGGTTACACCATTGTTCGCCGCTTCAGGTGCAATCAGACCCTCATAATGTCCAGTGCCATAGGCCTCTGGTGTTTTGGAAAATGTTCGTGATTGCTGATAGGCAACAAAGGATGCAATAGCAGCTCCAGCACCCGGAATGACGCCGATAATAAGCCCTATCATGCTTGTCCAGGTGATATGATACCAGCGTTTTAAGGTGATGCGAACGCCAATAATGGTCTCTTTCCAGCTGGCATTGTCCACATTCTGTACATTTGTTTTGGACAGAAACGTTCCTTTTTCAATTACCAAAAACGCTTCAGAGATCGCAAAAAGGCCAACAAGAGCAGGGATCAATGGCACGCCATCATATAGTTCTAGAAAGCCCATTGTGCCGCGTGGGGTCGCGTATACATGGTCGGCTCCAATTGAACCAATCATCAATCCAAAAAAACCAGCAATCAATCCCTTGATCACGTCCTTTGCTGCAACTGATGCAATTAATGAAATGCCAAAAAGCATCACCACAATCATCTCAACACTGTGCATGTAAAAGCCAACACGCGCCAACCAAGGCATTGTCACAAGAGCCAAAACAGTAGTCAAAACCCCACCAATAATCGATGATACAAATGAGATTGAAAGAGCTCTTTGCCCAAGTCCTTGTTTTGCCATTGGGTAGCCATCCAGCGGCGTTGCGGCAGCGCCAGCCGTTCCCGGAATATTGACCAAAATGGCAGGAATGCCTGCACCAAGCCGTGATGAGCAGTAGAGCGCAATCATAAAAACAAGTCCGACTTCCACGTCCATTAAAAAAGTTAATGGAAGTAAAATAATGATCGTATTTGCAGCGCTGAAGCCCGGAATTGCCCCAACAATGAGACCAAGCAGAATAGAGGGAACAATAACCCACCACATACCTAACACATGAAAAAATAATTCAACAAAAAATGCTAGATTAATGTCCATGCTCAGAAGACTCCCGTCAGAAATGCTTCAAAAACACCTTTAGGAAGCCGTGTTTCGAAGCCAAGAATAAAGATACCGTAGGCCGTCAAAGCCATGAAAACAGCAAGGGCACCCTTTACAACTGGAGCTTTGCCATAATCTAGAAGAAGCATCGAGCCCCAAAAGAACAGACCTGTTGTTAAGGTAAAACCGATCGACTCTATGACCAAAAGATATGCAATGGTGAGACCGATAAACCCGCTTTGGCGGGTTTTGATACTACTGAGCATGCGGGGGACGTTGAGGTGTATCTGGGCTTTTCCGTTTAGAAGCATAATTGTTCGGGTTATGAAAAAAATTACAATAACGCCAATCAAGACTGAACCAACCATGAATGCGTTGACCTGCGCCGTCCAAGGAGATTCGATGACCGTGCTAAAATAATAGAGCGTAAATAACAAAGCGCAGAACGGTAAAATCAGTTCGCCGGCAATATTCTTTTTAGGAGATGATATTGGTTGTTTTTTTTCGTTCATGATAGTTATCCAAAAAGGATGGAGGGGTGATAAAATAAAAAGAATGAAGAGGGAAACGCACTGCTAGCACGTTTCCCCAAAGTAATGCTTTTATTTGCCTGTTAGAAGTGAACGATAGCGTCCACCAAGTTCTAACATCGCATTTTTGAACTCTTCACATTCAGCGACACCACCATAATTTGAATATGGCCAGAAACCTTTTGATTTTAGGAATGCGTCTTTGTAAGCGGGATCGTTCATTGCATCCTTGAAGGTCTTTTGCAAAAGCTCCAATCGATCCGGATATTTATCGGCTGCAGCCTTGTGAATGCCAAAAGCTCGAGCGGAATACATGGGCGGGAGCTTTGTACCAAAATAATCATTCATGGTTGGCGCGTTGCTCAGTTTGTCACCAGCAAGATTTTTGTTGTCAAATACAAGCAACGTACGGCAGGCATCACCCGCGGCGATTACTGAACCTGAGGTTAAAACACAGAAATCCATCTCAAGAGTTACAGCACCTGCAACGGTCTTTTTTCCTCCGGATAGTGGAACAAGATTAAATTCAACTCCAACTTCTTCACCCAAAGCTAGGATGCCGATTGACGCAGGGTGAGCAAGGCGGCTTGTACCAACATTTAATTTACGCTTTTTGCCCTCGGCAATGATGTCGTCGATTGATTGGAATTTACTCTCAGCCCCAACAAACACAACACCTGGATCAGTATCCACCCGGCCAAAATAGAAATAGTCATTAATATCGAAGCTTGGGGCTTTGACGGCCCAGTTCAGAACTTCTGGCCCCATATTGCCAAAGATCAGGCTGTATGCGTCAGGCTGGTATTTCCCCATATAAACTTCATAGCCTACACGACCGGAAGCACCTGGAAAAAATCCTGGTTCAAAGTTAGTGTTAAGATGTTTCTTCCAAACTGAACTGACAGCGCGTAGAAGTCGATCTGCGCCACCGCCAGCACGGGTTGGAACAATTACATCAATATTCCGATCGGGGTATGCCGCCCACGCCGGACTTGACATCAAGCCGCCCGCCAACAAAGTCCCGCCGGCTGCGGCGCTGGTTTTTAAAAACTGGCGCCGTTTCATTGCGTTATAATCCATTTTATCCTCCCAGTTGATTGCTTCGTTCATCAGGCATGTCTTTTACGACCCCCTCGAGGTCCATTCAGGCCATCGACATGCTATATTTTGGCCGAATGTGAATCATCATGTGAAAACTCTTAAGACCGTCCTTTTAATGTTAAAGTTCTCATGGTTGCAGGTCGCCGACCAAATTTGGATTACCCCCCAGCCGGCTCAGTGTTTTCATGTAGTGAGACTCGGTGAGTTGGCACGCCAGTTCTGAATTGCGCGACAAGACTGCATCGCTGATAGCGGCATGTTCTTCGCCAACGTCCCGGTTACCATTTACCGTTTTTTTGTTGCTTTGACTTATTGATGACCGGCGATAGCGTTCGCACATGTCTTGCAGTTGGTCGCGCATTTGCAACAGCCACTTCGATCCGCAGGCAGCAATCATGGCCGCGTGAAATTCTGCATTCGCCGACTCCCACGCATCATAAACACCAGCGCCGCTGGCAAGCAGCGCCTCATCTTCCTTCTGCATTAGATAGGTTGCGGCAACAACACGTGACTCCCACTGACTGTCACCAAGTGCAAGCGATCTGGTGAGCGCGACCTTTTCGATTTCGATACGGGCGATGTTGAGGTCGCTGAATTCACCCAGGTTAAGCGGTGCCACCATAAAACCGCGCTTTTCAAGCGCCAAAACAAGACCTTCGGTGCTGAGCTTTTGCAACGCCTCGCGAAGCGGTGTAGGGCCAATATCATAGACCGTTTTTAACATCTCGATGCGGAGCCGTTCACCCGGATCGCGCGCGCCTGAAATAATATCCGCACGGATTAGACGATAGGCGCGCTGCGCCATCGATTCATGTGTCGAAACGTTTAGGTTGTTCGCTCTAGCCGTTACTGTCACTTCAACCAATGCTGCCAAATTCATCCCCCTCTAATCGGCGTTTGTCGATCATTGCCCCGGTGAAGAAGAGAGCGTTTGACAGACAAATTTCTATATGCTTTTTAGTATTAACGATAAAAATAGAGGTTGTCGAGAAAATGAAATTTGTAACTTTCTATTATGCTGACTCTATCGCTGCTGGCATCATTGATGGCGATGATATTATTGTTTGTTCTCAAGGTGATGACGCGAGAACAGCCGTGCTCAAACTTTGTGGGCAGGACCAAGTGGTAATTGACCGCTGGGCAGCAACTGGCACGGATCGCATTGCATTAGCTGGTGTAGAACTTCTGTCGCCGATTCCAGAGCCGCAGCGTGATATCCTATGTGTCGGGAAAAATTACTATGCACATGCTGCAGAATTTCATTCTAGCGGGTTTGACTCGACCAGTAAGGAGAGCGTGCCAAAGGTACCCGTTATCTTTACCAAAGCGCCAACTAGTGTCATTGGGCCAGGGGCGCCGGTGAATGGTTCACTTGACCCAACCCAATCGGTTGATTACGAGATTGAACTGGGCATTGTAATTGGTAAAAAGGCCTTTCAAGTCAGCAAAGCAAACGCCTATGATCATGTCTTTGGTTATTTAATCATTAATGATGTGACATCGCGTGAGTTACAGCAGCGGCACGGTCAATGGACCATTGGTAAAAGCCTTGATACTTTTTGCCCAATGGGGCCATGGCTTGTAACCAGTGATGAGATCGCTGATGTTAATGCGATGAAATTGGTTACAAAGGTCAATGGTGAAGTAAGGCAGCAGGCGGTTGTTTCCGATCTGATTTTTGATATTCCA
>Ga0255762_10001070_pt1 | contig 24136 bp, 17 predicted proteins | sample 101ome_16_FD_179962 | JGI IMG/M metagenome (GOLD analysis project Ga0255762, IMG submission 179962) | Coastal salt marsh microbial communities from the Groves Creek Marsh, Skidaway Island, Georgia - 101401AT metaG (version 2) | ecosystem: Environmental > Aquatic > Marine > Intertidal zone >...
CGTCCGTCGAGCGTTCGGTCAAGAGCATCAAGTGTCGCGCCAAGTCGTGGTCGAGCACGGAGAAGCGCGCGAAGGAACGCTTGTAAGACCAATCCTCACGCTCGCGGGCGTCGATCTCTGAATCGGCGTCGTCTGAACCGTCGTCTGAACCGTCGTCGTCGGTGGATTTCGATCCGGGGAACCGGCGCGCGACGAAACGCGCGATGACGTCGAAGAGCCGAATGAAACACCCCTTGGATTTCACCCCGGTGGTCCAGTCGTCACCCATGAAGGCGTCGACGGGATCGAGCGCGGCGAGAGACGCTGGGGACGACCTCGCGAGTTTCTGTGCGGTGACGCGCGTGGCGTCGTCGACGAGTGGAATGATTTCCACCGCCGAGTCCACCGTGGCGACGAGCTCGTCGACGACGCGCAACGCGGCGGATAAAACTTCTGGTTTTTCACCCCGTCGAGCGAGAACCTTCGCCAAAGCTTGGACGACGTCGACGTTTGCGTGGTCTTTGAATGAAACATTGCGCGCCGCGGAAGACGTTTGCAGCGGGTAAAAGACTTGCGAGGAGAGGTAGGCATCCACCGCGGCGCACGCGCGCGCGGATGAGAACCGTTTCGCCCGAAGACGCGCGACGACGCACGCGACGTATATCTTGTAATCAAAAGTCGCCCTGACGCGCGCGAGCGCGAGTTTCCACTCCCACTCCGTGATGACGCGCTGCGCCGACGCCAGACTCGCGTCGGACGAGCACAATACCGCCGCGCCCGTCTCTGTTTTCGCCAAATTCGCCGCCGCCAGACACGCCGCCTCGCGCGTCTCCGCGTCGTCGTCGTTCATCATTCTCTTCAGCGCGCTCACCGCCCCGGGACACCGCAACAGGGCGTACGTACCCCGTTTCGTGTCCGCGAACGCGTTCGCCAGCGCGCAAAACCGTCGTCGTCTCGCCGCGGGGTTCGCGTTCGACGCGTCGCGTCCAGAGTACGCTCGCGCGCACCGCGTCATCGTTTCCCACTCTGTTTCGTTCTCGTCCACCGACGGCGCGGACGACGCGTTGCCGCGTCCAGAGTACGCTCGCGTTCGCAGCGTCGCGTCCGCGTCGACGGCGTCCCGCGCGTTCACGCGCACCCGAATCCCATCGGCGGCGGCGTCGAACGCGAACGATGACGTTTCAGAAGACCCGCGGCTCGACGCCCTCCCGTCGCCGTCGTCGCCGTCGCCGTCGTCGTCGTCGCGCCGCCGGTGCCGCCGGTGCCGTCGTCCACCCGCACTTCGCCGTCGCGAGCGGTGGCGCTCGTCGGCGGCGGCATCCATCCCGATCGCGCGCGCGCGCCTGACTGACGGAGTGGAGTGGATGGATTTTTTAACGGTTTTTTCAACGCGAATTCGTCGTCGTAATCGTTGTTGTTACATGTTTACTACGGCGGTGTCGTCGGGTCGCCGCCGGGAGCGCTTTGACCGTCGTGACGCGTGTCTTGAGTGGCGTCCACACCGCCGGTGGACGGGTCGGCGTCGGCGGCGGCCTCGTCGTCGTCGTCGTCGACGTCGTCTTCCAGGTGCTCGGTGCAAATGATGTCGCTGGTGAGCTTTTTCAAATCCTCCACGGCGATGGACCCGTCTGATTTGATGAGACCGCTGAGAATGTTGACGAGCTCGATTTCGTCGCGTTCGCTGAGGGTTTCGTTACCCAGGACGTCGCGAACGCGAAGGAGTTCAGCCATGGTGATGACGCCGTCGCCGTCGGCGTCGAGGACGCGAAGCTTGTTGCCGATGCGCCTCTCCACGTCTTCGATATCCTTAGATGCCGAGGCGAGCATCTTGTCGACTCGAGCGCTGACTTGGTCGGCGAGTTCGTGCGACAGTTGAGCTTCCTCGTTGACGGTTTCGTCGTTGAGGGCGTCTATGGCGGCTTGATCGGCGGCGATTTCCTCGGCGGCGCAGCGCGCGTCTTCAATGCGATCGGCGTAGGCGTCGATGCCCTTTTTGACGAGCATCATGAGTTCAGCGCGCTCGACGGAGACGGAAGAATTGTCAGAAACCATGGTGAGCAAACGCGAGAGCTGGGCAGCGCGCTTGGCGCGCTTCTCGCGCTCGTAGGTTCGCTTTTCCTCGTCGATGACAGCCTTCTCCTCTGGCGTCAAATCTTCCGGCTTTGGCGCCGCAGCGGCGGTCTCCTTGTCCGTGATCGCCGCAGCGGCGGTGGCTGTCGCAGTCGGAGCAGTCACCGCGGCGCTCGCCGTTTCCGCAGTCGCCGAGGAATCCGTCACCGCGATCGATTCCTCTGCGGTCGCCATCTTTTCGCTCGTGACGTCGGCCATTTCTGTCTTGGCGACATCCGCCGAAGCGGGGGAAGCCTTCTCCGCGTCTTCCATAGCCTTGGTCTCCTTGGCTTCTTCGGCGATAATCTCTTCTTCTCTTTGAACAAACTCCATTCTCTTGGTGTAATCCTCCTTCTTCGACGCCGTCTGGGTCGCCAAACCTTCGTCCACGGCGGCGCTCGTGACGACATCCTCGGGAAGAGACGCCAACGTATCGGTGATATCTTGCAAGACCTTTGCCTTGCTGTCTGCGTCGGCACTGTACTCGGCGGTGATGGTAAACGCGCGCGAGAGGAGCAGGAGTGTCGATGGGAGCTTGCTCTTGAGGCTTAATTCTAACCAGTCTTCGAGCTGCTTGACCAACTCCTCTCTTTCTGCTTCCCATCGCATACCTCTGGATCGCGCCGCGCTTCGAAGCTCCGCCGTGGTCATGTTGGCGAGACCTTCAAAGTAGATGAGCTTATCGTCGTTTTTAATATCTCGAAGCTTGTTGCGAAGCTGGAAGCGCAAAAACGTATCCGTACCGTACGGCGCGATGCCGACAAATTTGCACATGTTGACGAGCTGCGCTCGGTTCACTTGATACAGCGTAAACTCATCGTTAAAGAGCTTGGAAAACTTCATTATGTCCTCATTCGTCACCTTGGCACCCGTGCGAATCTTCTTCATAAACACGTACAAATCGTCGGCGCGGTCTCGCGTCACTCCGCTGCGCGAATGTTTCAACCCCTTTGCCATCATGCGCACCGTGTCTTGCAAAAATCTCGCCACCTCTAGCTTCGCCTTGAGTTTCTTCTTAAGTTCCTCCTCGTGCTTGAGATCGTTTCTAAACGTCGTCGGCAACATGTTGGGAAAAATTTTCAGCGCCACGGGTAGTAAAAACTCCATGAATGGAATTAACACAAAAGCGGCAAAGGGCACCAGACGAAACACATCCGCCGTCGTTCTCGTCAACTGTTTACGTTCGCGCCGCGACAGCTCCTGCCCACTCATCAACCTCCACGAAAGCCTCGACGCAATCTTCACTTCGACCCAGAGAAGCTTGGCGCCGGACCAGTAGTGATGCATCTCCTCTTTAAAGTGCCCCCATCCGTGTTTGATGGAGTATCGCCACTCATCGCGCGACATCTTCGCAAACGAAAGCACCCACGGCCCGAACGACGCAACGTACAGAACCCCACTCTTCGTCGACGCGTACATGCGTTCCCACGCCTTGAGCTGTCGCGCTCTGTGCATCATATCAATCTCTGCTCGCGCTCGATCCAACGCCGCGAGGTCCAACTTTATCGGTTCATTCGCGTCGCCCTCCTCGTGCCCAGTCGCCGACGTCGCCGGCGACGTCGCCGACGCATCCTTCGGCAGCGGTTCCGCCGCGAACCCTCGCGCAGAAACGTACGTCGTCGTCGTCATCGGCGTCGTCGGCGACGCCCTGATCACCCGTCCCGCGAACCCGAACGCCGAAGCGACCCCGCGAGCGTCCGCCAAAGCCGCGCTCTCAGCGTTTCCTCCTCTCCCCGAAGAGCCCACCGCCGCGGACGCCGCGAACCCTCGCCCGGTGGCCGCCGCCGACGCCGAAGAATGCGAATACGAACGAATCGCGCCGTCCCGTCGCCCGCCGAGCGCACCCGTCGGCAGTCCATCGGCGTCGTTTCGTCGATAATCATCGGCGTCAGCGTGCACCCTCCAACCGACGTCACTCCACGCGTTCCACGCGACGCGAGACGCGTCCCGTCGACGCCCGCGGTACGCGCGAAGCGTCGATGCGGGTCTCGACATGGTCGTCGTCCGTGCGCGTCGTCGTCGGTGCGCGCGATGCGTCGACTTGTGCGGGGTGAAGACGCGATTGAAGAAAAAGTGCACTTTTTTAGTCAGGTTCCCCTCTCTTGTCGCGATGGATGGAATGATGGAATGATGGTCATAATCACGTCGTGTACGCATTAAAACGAACTCGGATGGGTATACACTTAGCCGTGGGTGACGGCGTCGTGAATGATGCTCTGATGACGGGCGGGAATGGAGGACGCCAAGCCGGCGAGGGAGCCGTCGGCGTGTAAACTCTTGACGCCGCCGACGACGAAAGCCTTGAGATCGATGGCGTTGATGGGGTCTTCGGCTTCGTCCTCGTCGTCTGGATCGAATTGATCGAGCCCGCCGCGCATGAGAAGACGTTCGAATAAATCACCGGTAAAGGCGTCGTCGGTGTGGGCGCCGACGCCGTCGTCGTAGTCGGCGTCGTCGGCGTTGATTTCTTCGTATTCGTCGTCGTCGTCTTCCCACTCGTCGTCGCCTTCATCGTTGGCGATGCCCTCGGCGAATTCGATGAGGACGTCGGCGAGGAGCTCGACGATTTTGACTGGGAGTGGAACTTGGGTCCAGACCTCTGGGCCGGCGGCTTGCGCGCGAGCGCGGGTACGAATGCGGCCGCTCTCGGACGGCGTCTCTACGATTTGGCCCTTGACGACAACTGAGCTGAGAGTCGGGCTCTTCGTGTTGAGCAACAATCCGAGCGCAGAGGTGGTGAGTTTGATGTCAAAGGATCCGTTGACGTCGCATTGTTTCTCGACCCATTGCTTCATGACGTACTCAAAGGCGTTCGCTTCCTCGCCGCCGCTCGGGAGAGAGGCGAGGAGGTTGATGAAGCCATTGGCGTCGACGTGCACGATGCGCGCAAAAACGGTGAGCAAGGATGCCGAGAGGTTCGGTTGCTGAGACGAGCGCAATCGTGCAACGACGGCGCGAGTAATGTCTGGTAACACGGGTCCAACCTTCGTTGGCAAACGACGAAGCATTTGGCAGAGCAACGGTGCGGCGTAGAGGCTCGCGCTATCCTCCAAATTTGGATCCAAAAGTCTCGACGCGGCTTCAAACATGGCTCGCAAAACGTCACCGCCTCCCACGCTGGCGTCACCGCTGCCCCACTCGAGCATTTCTTCTTTGCCCGCCCGCAGGAAGGCGCGGAGAGTTTCCGCCGCGCCCTGCAAGATACCCGCGTCGTCGCTATGCAAAATGAGGCCGACGACGTACTTGAAACACACTCCGTGCGTCGCTTTTGCCTCAGCCGCTTCCGCCGGACGAACGATGACGGTGAGTAAATCGAGAGTGGCCTCAACCAACATGTCCGGTTGTTCGCTCGGCGCCGCGAGTATGTGCGAGAGCGTCGGGACCAAAATGGCGTGCAATTGCGGCCGGCACGAAGGAATCGCCGCGAGCGCCTCAAACACCTCCGTCGTGTCCGCGCTAATGAGCGGATCGCAGACGTATTGCGCCCAAATCTTAACTACGGCCGGGACGAGCGCGCCGAGCCATTGCGCGGCTGCCGCGTTGTCCGCCTTGATGATGGCGTTCAAACCTTCGAGGACGAGATGGAGCGTCTCTTCTCCTGCATCGCCGAGAAGCGCGCCGAGCCCGTTGTAAATTTCACCCACGTACGGCGCGAGGACTTCTGGCTTGGCCATGGACAAGGATTCTGCGATGGCTCGGCACGCGCCGATACGCAGCGGCGGGGCCAAGCCTGGGGCCAGAGACCTCACGGAGGCTTTGAGCACCGCGTCTGCCATGTGTGAAGGCACGCCGCCAGCTAATCTGGCGGTGACCCATAACGCTCTACCGCGAAGGAATGGTGCCGCGGCGGCGGTGCTATCGTGTAAATCTACCTCTAGAACGTTCGTCATGAACGCAGCGATATCTAGCGGCGCGCCTTTGCCCTTGCCTTGCGCAGCTTTCGCGCTTCCCAAAATGCCTTCGCTCAATGTGCCAATGGCGAGGAGAGACGCCTCTCTGCCTTTCCACCAGTTTGCATCACCAGCCTGTTGCATCGCGATGGCTTCAGACATTCGTCTATTTGCCGCTTCCGTCAGCGCTTTGATAGCCTTGGTACCGTAGCGATCGCACAAAGAATCAAGCATGAGCCCGCACGCGGCTCGAACTGTCGAAAAGTCATCGTCTTCGTCGGCGACGTACTGGTTCGGGTCGTCCATCCATTGCTCCTCTTGAGACGGAGTCATCGACATGTAGCCGATGGCGACGTAGATTGTGTCCGCCAAGTTGGCTTCGAGCAGCTTGTTGAGCTTTGGTTGCTCGGCAATGTTGATGACGAGTTCCAAGAGCTCTGTCACCACCGCTTCAAAGCTCACAGCGTCGCCATCCGAGTCGTTGCCGGGATCCAAGTGATCAGACTCCGCGGAATACTGGGCCCACAGCGGGGCGATGGAATGGAACATCATCGCACCGCGCGAAAGCGCGGGCATGAGCGCGTCACCCGCGGGTTTGGCGAAATACTGCACGGCGAGCGCCAGGGAGGACAAGGCGTCTAGCGTCGTCGCGCATTCATCGAAACTGCTCGGATTAGGCACCTTGTCCAACGCCGTCGCGAGCGTCTCCAACCACGGCCCCATGTACGGCATCATCATGTCTCTCATCATTCTTTGCTGAGTTCCCGTGAACTCGTGCAAAGTCGCCACCGTCGCCCCGAACGCGCCTCTCGCTTTACGTCTCGTCGCCGAATCCTGCGCATTCTTCGCGAGGTCGAGCAACTCTGGGAAAAGCACCGGTCCCACCGTCGCGAGCGCTGCCTCGTCCATATCACACGCAATCATTTCATAACACTTCAAACACCCCAACACTTCCGCTCTCGATCTCTTGGCGCGAATCCCATCGACCAACGTAGTCGTCAACTCGGGCCAGTCCGCCGGCCACTCGTTCGTCGCCACTTGCGCGATAGCCATTGCCGTCGCCGTTCGAATCTTCGACGACCCATCCGCCAACCCTGCGGGTAACGTCGCCTTGATCCTCGCCTTTTCCTCACCCGACATCTCCGGGGCAACGAACGCGCGATCGTGCGCGCTCCATTTCTCTCGCACGTGTTTTTTCAGGATCACCGCGGCCAACTGCCTCGTGCTCTCCTCCGTCACCTGCGGCGTCAGCGCGATCGTCACGAGCGCCGCACCGAACCCAGGCTGCGACGTAAGTTGCTCCACCGCGTCCGACGCCGTCGCTCGCACGCTCGCGTCCGGTGAGAGCGTGTCCGCGAGGTGTCGAGCGAGGTGTTCTTCCATGCTCATCGTGTAAACGGCGCCGACGTGCGTGTGCCTCCTTCGTGCGCGTCACCGCGGGGGGATAGCTAGCCGATCCGTCGTGCGCGCGCGCTGACGCAGAACCAATCGGTTTCAAACCTACTTTCCGCGTTCGTCGCCCGACCGCGGTGTCGGCGTCGCCGTCTGCCGAGTTTCAACTTTTTTTTCAAAAAGTGCGTCGCCGCAACACGCACGCCCCGCACTCACCGCCGGGTGCGCGCGCGCGCGACGCTCCTCGGACGCCATGGTACCGTCGGCGCGTTTGAGTGACATCGCGGACGCGTTCGTTCGTCGGTGGTTCGCGACGCGGGTGAGAGGGACGAAGGAGGAACTGGAAGAGGATGCGCTGAATTGCCTCAGAAACTTTATTGAAACGACACCCGAGACGACGACGCGAGTCCCGGATGAAGACGAGATCGCGCTTCCGGAAGACGAGACGACGCCTACGGCGAGGGGTAACGAACGCCGGGGACGAATCGAGACGTTCGCGGATCTCGGGCTGGGTGAAGATGTGGACGCGTTGCCGCGGACGGCGCGCGAGACGCGAGCGCGACGAGCGATACGAACCGAGGACGGAAAGTCGTGGTCGTTCGATGATCCGCACGGGTGCGATCGGGCGTACGTTGAGTTGGATGATTTGATGCGGGGGTACGCGGAGTCGTGTTTGATGGCGAGAGTGGCGCGGGCCAAGGCGAGGAGAGGACGGGAGGAAGCGGAAGCTGAGCTGGAGCGGGCGAACGCGCGTCGGGCGGAGATTGCAGCGGGGAGAGCGCACGCGCCACGGTTGTGCGAGCCGAAGAGAGAAGGAGCTAAAGAGTTGTTGAGAAGGGTGTATGAAGAGCTGACGAGGTCGAATAACGGGTCTGGGACGGTTTGGCATCCAACTTTTGGAAAGGCGCGTAAAGCGGTGCAAGCCGTGGCGCCTAACGCGTCGGACGAGGAAACGCTGAGCGCGCTGACCGAGTACGTCATGCTTCATCTCGGTGGTTCAAAACACAGAGCAAAGTGTTTTGAAATCGACGATTTCGAAAACGACAAAGACGACGACGCGAACAAGGATGGTGATGCCGATCAGGTGGACGAGGGAAAAACGTCGACTGGAAAGCGAAAAGCGAACTCTGATCCAGGCGACTACGAGGAGGAGGAGGAGGAGGAGGAAGAAGAAGATGAGATGGCGGAAGCCTTGCCAGATCTACCAGTTAAAATTGATGATCGTCGAGATGTTTCGAACGGCGTGACGCTTCGTATCGTCGAGCCGTGGGAGGGACGTATGCGCGCTCCGCTTGAAGGCGTCCAGGACGCTCACGAATCGTCCCACGCCTTCTCTCGATTTTTGCCGTGGTGGGAAGAGCTCGATACGAAGAATACGAGAGCCGTCGGTAGATGGGGCGAAAAGCTGGTGTATCAATACCTCTTATCCTCCTTTTCTATACGTCAAGGTAGTCATAACGTGGTTGAATGGTTGAACGAGAAGGAGGAGACGAATAGCTTTTACGACATCAAGGTGACCGACTGCAAGTCTGGTCGAGTCACCTTTGTCGAGGTGAAAACGACGCGATTCGACGATAAGAATGCTTTTGAAATCTCCCCTTGGGAGTGGGATTTCGCGACAAAGCCGGGCGTGCAGTATCACATCTATCGTGTGTACAACGCCGGCGATAAATCAAAAGTCAGGGTGCAACTCGTGAGAAATCCCGCCGCCGCCGTGCGCGAGCACAAAGTGAAGATGGCTCTTGTCATTTGAAGTAGTTGTAGCAAAATTCTAGGTTGTAGTAAGTCTAAGTAGCGTGTCGTGACGACACTCAACGCAACGCATCTATCGCGACTAATCCCTCCGTCGCTTCTGAAATGTGGCGGGGTCCTCACCGCACGCCTCGGCGAGTTGCTCGATTGACCAAGCGTCGTCAATGTGAAACTCCGAACCGATTCGTGTGCGTCTGAGCGCCGTCAAGTGCCCCGTCGTTCCGAGACTCTTACACAAATCGTAAGCGAGCGTTCTCACATACGTCCCCTTGGACACGTGCGTCGAAAAGTGCACCGATTGTGGATCCTTAGAGTCTCGGCGCACCTCAAATTCGTGAATCGTCACCGAACGTGGCTTGCGCTCAACCTCTTTTCCCTCTCGAGCGGATTTGTACAAGCGTTTCCCATCGACTTTGATGGCGGAATACATGGGAGGAATTTGCTCTATGCCGCCCGTCAGTTTCAGCGCTCCTTCTCGCAAATCATCATCCGTCACGTGCTCCCACGGTTCGCGCTCACTTACCGGCTCATCTGCATCCTGCGAAGGCGTGCCTTCTCCTAATTTAATCGTCCCCGTGTACGTCTTGTCCTTTCCGGTGTACTCCTCCACGCTCTTCGTCGCCTTGCCCACACAGAGAATCAACAACCCGGTCGCCATGGGGTCGAGCGTTCCGCAATGCCCAACCTTCTTAACCCCGTGTTGTCGGCTCAATCTCCGCACGCGCGCCACGACGTCGAATGACGTGTACCCCTGCGGTTTGTCCACCAACAGCGTCATATTTCTCCAGTCTTCGTCGCCCGGCGCCGTCGGCGGCGCCGCAAACACCCTCGGCGGCGGTTGCGAATCACTACCACCGCTCGCCGCCGCCGCCGTCATACGCGCCGAGCGCGACTTTACCTTGCTCCCAGTGTACTGCCGTATCTGCTGCGATAACACCGTCGCGCGCTCAATCTGCATCGCTCGACGCATTCTCGACGACTTTGCCTAAAAAGCGCTTTTTCTCTTTGCGATCCTCTCCGCAATCACCCGTTCGTTTTCCACCCGTCTGCACTCTCGGTACGCTTGAAACAGGCTATCGCACTCTGATTTATCCTCCGTCGTCTGTCGAGTCGAGCACGCGAGCGCGAGTCGGCTCTCTTTCTTACACGCGTCTTCGGAAGGTTTCGCGGTGATCCCCTTTGTTTGCATAGCACGCTCGACGATTCCTCCGTCCCGTCGTCCGCGCGCGTCTCGTGGTATTAAAACTCGTATCGAAAGTTTTCTTCTCCGTATCCTCGTATCCTCGCAGTAAACGTTGACTCTACCGACGGCGAGTGAAGTTTTGTTTCGTCTTCGCTCGCTTTACGGCGTCGGCGCTTCGGAACACGCGAAATCGCACACATCGGACACGTACACCCCAGCGATAAACAGCCCCGCCATGGCGAACAAGATGGCGTTCAGTTTGAAACAAAAATGATTCCAAAATTTTGCGCGCGCGACGTCTGCCGCGTCGTCCACCATTGGCGTCGGTGCTCTCTCGGATGTCTTGGTCTCGCCGTCGACGTCGTCGGAATCGCTCGAGTCGCTTTCATCACTCGATAACGAAACCGCGTCAGATTCCTCGATCGTCGACGGGCTCGAGGCGTACAAACCGCGATACACTTTTTTGACGATGCTTCGAAAGTGGTCGCTGTGTTCGAAATGCCTCGGTGCGCGGAATCCAGACGAGGCTAGAAGCTCTCTACACATGCGCTCGAATTTCTCGCCTTGCCACTCTGGAATGGATTGGAAGTCAGTCTTGCCGTACAAGAGCGTTCTCGCGCGAAGCGCGCGCGCGACGTTTCGAGCGTGTTGGGGTTTTTCTTCGTCTCGCCACCGCGATGTCGCGGTACTCGTGGACATGATACGGATGGGTGTCAATGGCGAGTCGGGGTGTGAAGCGTCGTTTCGTAGTAGTGCAAATTTACAACTTCTTTACAATTGGCATCGTCGCGGTGTGCTAATCATACCTTGACGGTGCACTCGGGGTCTTCGAGGCGTTGGCGTTTGTTGGCTTCAATCTCTGCGTCGATGGAAAAGGATGGATGCGCGCGCTTTAGTCAGTCATCAAATCGGCCGCGTCGAAATGTCGCGCAAACGAGCTTGCACGACTCGTGTGGCATCGGCAGAACGTCAATGTCTCCATCGAGTTAACCAGATTTCGCATCATTCTCGCGCGTAAGATGTCCCTATCTGTTGTTTATCCTCATCTGCCACCTCGAGTCGAGTCGATCCCTCGTCGTCGTCATCGTCGTGTTCGCGATTCCATCGAAAGTTTCGTACCTCGAAGCGTTTCGTCTTCGCGCGCCGCTTCTGCAATCGCCGCCTCCTTGGCAGCCGCTTCCGCCTCTCTCGCGAGTTGTTTCGCGCTTTTTTTCGGTATCGGGCGACGGCGACCTTCCGTCTTTTCAATGTCCTCAATCTCCGCTTTCATCTTTCGCGCCCACTCGATGAGCCGATCCATCGAGACGGATCCATTCTCCTTGACGAATTCTTCTCGCAAATGCGTCAAGTCGCTCATCCAGTGTCCGACGAGTTTCCAAATGTGGCCTCGGATGTAACTAAACGGCGTTTTATACGTCTTGCAAATCTCCAAGTACTCGATGAGGAGATCGACGCCGGCGGTACCATCCATCGGAATGGGCGCGTAGCCGTCGCTCGGCGGCGCGTAAAACGGCGGATCGCTAAATAACGCGGGATTACTCAAAAGTGGCTCGGCGCTCAAGACACCGTCGGCACCCGTCGCCTCGAGACACTTTTGGGCTTCTTCAAACGAACGAATGTCACCGTTAGCTAATACCGGCACTTTGAGCGCTTGCTTGATCTCCTTGATGTAGCCCCTGCAAGCGCGCGGAAAAACAGTCGTAGAAAACGAGTCAGTCGCAAACGCCTCACACTCACGAGAATCAGAAAACCAAAAAATAAGCCATGATGACGTGTGTTCCTCAGTTAGTGGTGCATGTGTTTGTCGTCAAGATGTGTTCGGAACAGATCTATGGTGTAATTTTAGGTTTATCGTCACCGGAACACCATGCATGGCTGTAGTCGTCAAAAAAACAAAGAGGAATGTTTTGCGGCGCAAACGACGCACCAATTTGCGCGCACTTCAGCGCATCGCTTCTGTTCCCGCGTCCGACCGTGGACGGCGACAATTTGCGCCCCCGCAGCTTCAACCATCTTTGCGTACTTGAGAGTCGTCTCCAAATCGTCGTACACGCGAATCTTTGCCGTCACGGGCACCGGAAGCGACTCGTCGAGCGTGCGAATCAACGATTCGACAGTCTTCCAATCATCCATCAAAAATGCCCCGTAATTACCTCGCTTCGCGATCCTCTGCGGACACCCAAAGTTAATATCGACCCCATCGCAATACGGCGCAATCATCGTCGCCGCTTCCAACAAAATGTCGGGATCGTTGGCGCAAAACTGCGCCAACAGCGGGCGATCCGTGGAAGACGTACTAAATATTTCCCTCCTATACTTCGGCGACTCGACGAACAACCTCGCGTGAATCATCGGGGTGTACCCCAACGTCGCCCCGTGTCTCCTACACAACTCTCTAAACGCCAACTCGCTCTGATCCACCATTGGCGCCACGTGATACTTCGGCGAACCCATCGCCTCGAAAAACGCAAACCCTCCGAGCTTCGCGTCCACCCCCGGCGGCTCCCTCCTGCACGGATGCTCGCGCTCCTCGTCCTCTGCTTTCACAGCAAACTTAAACTCTCTCGGCATCGACGCGTCGTGCGTCGCCATCGTCGACGTCGACGTCGCACCGACGTCTCTCGTCGTCGGATCCATTCCGAGCGCGCCGCCGCCTCTTCTAAATCCTCCTCTCGCGTCCTCGAGCGCCCCCGATACCGACGCCCCCGACGCCGGCGTCGCGATGCGTCGCGATGCGTCGCGCGCGAACGCCTCGATCCGTCCGTGCGCTCGAATCAGGCGGCGTATCAACGTCGTCGCGCTTCGTGCGTCGCGCGCGCGCATCAATGAGGAGGCTGTGCGAAACGAGCGTGTACTTTTGTTACATTACAACCGCCGCATCCATCACTCGGGCGCCGGTGGTACGGGTAGTTTCGGGTGTTTCGACTCGTAGTGCTGCACCAGCTGCGTGTAGTTGATCACCTGCTGCTTGCACACCTCGCACTGGGCTTTGAGCGCCTTGGCACCCATGCCGAGCTCGGACTTCTTATCCTTGCCGGCGTGCTTTTTGGCGTTGCGCTCTTGCGCGATCGCCTTTGCGGCGCCGCGAACCATGACGGACGGCGGGAGCGCGTCGGTGGGTGGGACGGGGTGAACGAGCGTGGAAACGACGACGGTGTCGCCGTCGGCGGCGTGCGCGCGGACGCGGTGGTGGGCGTGTCAGATTGTGTCGGCGTCGTTTGGTTTTCACGCCGTGGCGTTGGGATTTCAACAGATATAGCTAATGTGGATGTGTTGCGTTTGTGTTTGTGTGTGTGTGATGGTGATGGTGGTGGGTTGTGCGGGCGCGGATGAAACACGAAAGCGTTTGATACAGTTTCGCTGCTCCTTGTCCGGTGATTACGCGTCAATGTCAATGGCAACCATGAGGTCTCCGGCGGAGCACGTGTCGCCGGCGATGACGGCGCAGTGCTTCAAGGTACCAGACACGGGCGAAGACACGGTCGTTTCCATCTTCATGGCGCTAAGCACGACGAGAGGTTCACCCGCCTTGATCTTTTGACCCGGGGCGACGAGAACTTCGACGACGTTACCGGACATCGGGGCGCCGACGGAACCCGGATCGAGCGGGTCACTCTTCTCGCGCGTCACCGTCGTCGAAGCCTTGGAGCTCGACTCTAAGATCTTGCGGTCGTGGATTTCGACGACGCGCGGGATGGCGTTCACTTCAAAGAACACTTCACGGTTGCCGCTCGGCAACAACTCACCGACCGCCTTGAGCTTAATGTTCGTGCTCACGCCGCGATCCGTGGTGACTTCAATCTCTTCATCAATATCCAAACCACTCAAGAAAGCCTTTGTCGGGAGCAAACCAACCGGACCCACCGTGTCACGCTTGACAACGTATTCATCGAACACCTTCGGGTACAAGGCAGCCGCGAGAGAATCCTTGTGGGTGATGGATCTGCGTCCAGAGTGCTTGATGGACAACTCGGATTGGAGCTTCTTCAAGTCGAGCGACGGAATGGAAGCGCCCGGGCGACCGTTGATGACATCCTTGTTCTTCACCACCTTGGAGCGAAGCGGCTCCGGGAACCCGCCGACCGGTTGTCCCAAGTAGCCTTGGAAGTACTCGACGACAGAGGTCGGGAAGGAAAGCGTGTCAGCCTTTTCGACGACCGAGTGCTCGTCGAGGTTGTTGGCAACCAAGAACTGAGCGAAATCGCCCACCACCTTGGAGGACGGAGTCACCTTGACAATGTCACCCAAAATCTTGTTGGCGGTCGCGTAAGAATCCTTAATGCGATCCCACTCGCTACCGAGTCCATTCGCGTACGCTTGGAACTTCAAGTTGGTGTATTGACCACCCGGCATTTCGTGAATGTAAACATCCGAGCTGCCGCTCTTAATACCGCTTTCATACGGAGAGTAGAGACCTCTTGTTTGTTCCCAGAACAAGTTAAGCTTGAGAATCTCTTCAATATCCATACCGGTGTCGAGTTCGGTGCCAGCCACAGAGTTCACAACGGCGCCGATAGCCGGCTGCGAAGTGGTACCAGCCATGGCGTCCATGCACACGTCGACGACGTCGGCGCCAGCCGCGGCGGCCGCGAGCATGGACGCGACACCAGTCGAGGCGGTGTCGTGCGTGTGTACATGGATTGGGAGATCTGGGAACTTTTGGCGAATCGCAGAAATGAGCATGGTGGCCGCACGCGGCTTGAGGAGACCAGCCATGTCCTTGACTGCGAGGACGTCGATGCCGTGCTCGACGAGCTTTGTGGTCAAGTCGACGTAGTAATCCAAAGTGTACTTGGTCTTCTTCGGATCACTGACGTCACCGCTGTAGCAAATAGTGGCTTCGACGACACCATTTGCGGCGCGGACGGCGTCAATACCAAAAAGCAAGTTGTCAGTGTAGTTGAGCGAGTCAAAGATGCGGAAGACATCGACGCCAGATTTGCGCGCTTGGTGAACAAAGTCTTGCACGACATTGTCCGCGTAAGACGTGTAACCGACCGCATTCGCACCACGAAGGAGCATTTGAAACGGAATGTTCGGCACTTGCTCGCGAAGAAGCTCAAGACGACGCCACGGATCTTCTTGCAAGAAGCGAAGGGCGACATCAAAAGTAGCGCCACCCCACATTTCGAGAGAATACGCCCCGTCGAGGGCGCTTCTAGTGAGCGCCGCAGAGCGGCGCATATCGTGCGTACGAACGCGCGTCGCGAGGAGTGACTGGTGTGCATCACGCCAGGTGGTGTCCATGATGAGCAAACCCTTGTGATCGCGCACAGCCTTGGCAAACGCAGCCGGGCCCTCCTTATCCAAGATGGCCTTGAATCCGGTGCCTTGAAGCTGTTCCATTGACTTCTTCGGCTCCGGAACCGGAGGCTCGTCGCACGTCGGCGCCGGACCAACCGCACCCGGATGAGAAGAACCGTTCACAGCGACGTCACCCAAGTAGTTGAGAAGCTTTTGAGTGTCATCAATGTACGAGTCGAGCTTGAACAAGCTCGGCGTGCTGTCAATGAAATCTGTCGCGAAGTTGGCGCTCAAAAAGGTCGGGCTATTCAACACGTTCAACAAGAACGGAATGTTCGTCTTGACACCGCGGATACGGAACTCGTTCAAGGAACGGTACATCTTTTGCACGGTGGATTCAAAGTTCTTCTCGGAGCACGTGAGCTTCACCAACAACGAATCGTAGTTCGGCGACACGCGGGAACCGACGACAACCTCGCCGTCAAGACGGACGCCCATACCACCCGGCGGTCGGTACACTTCAACCTTACCAAAGTCCGGTGCAAAGTTCATGGATGGATCTTCCGTCGTAATTCTGCATTGCATGGCGAAACCTCTGAGCTGAACGTCATCTTGAGACTCGATGCCGATGTCAGAAAGCTTTTGACCGCCAGCAATCAAGATTTGAGATTGCACCAGATCAATGCCAGTCACTTCTTCCGTCACCGTGTGCTCGACTTGGATGCGCGGATTCACCTCGAGGAAGTAGTGGCGACCTTGGGAGTCAACCATGAATTCGACGGTGCCTGCGTTGCGGTAATTGACGTGCTTTGCGAGCTTGACTGCGTCGTCAAACAAGCGTTGACGAAGCACCGGGTCGAGGTTTGGCGCCGGAGCGAGTTCGACAACCTTTTGGTGGCGACGTTGCACGGAGCAATCACGCTCGCCCAAGTGAACGATGTTACCATAGTTGTCGCCGAGGATTTGCACCTCAATGTGACGCGGCGCCTCAACGTAGCGCTCCAAGAACATACGACCGTCGCCAAAAGCCGTCGTCGCTTCGCTCGACGCGCGCTTGAAAGCATCTTCGAGGTCGTTGAACTCTCTGACGACGCGCATGCCGCGTCCACCACCACCCATGGCAGCCTTGAGCATGATCGGCATACCGAACTCCTTGGCGAACGCCAACGCGTCTTCGACGCTGTCGGTGGCTTCCTCCGTACCTGGCACCAACGGAAGGCCGCATTCCTTCGCCTTCGCCTTGGCAATAACCTTATCACCCATTTCGATGAGAGTTTGCGAGCGCGGACCAATCAAGACGATCCCTTCCTCCTCGCATCGTCGCGCGAAATCAGAATTTTCGCTCAACAAACCGTAACCAGGGTGGATGGCTTGCGCCCCGTTCTCCTTGGCGACGCGAATGATGGACTCATAGTCCAAGTACGCGGCAACCGGCGCCTTTCCACGACCGACCTCATAAGATTCGTCAGCCTTGTATCTGTGCGTCGACTGACGATCCGCTTCCGCGAAGATGGCGACCGTCTTCATACCGAGCTCGGTGCCGGCTCTGAAGACGCGAACCGCGATCTCGCCTCTATTCGCGCAAAGAATCTTCGTAAACCCGCTCTTCGCTCTGAGAATCGAATCCAGCGACGGACCCTGCGGAGAGGCGACCGCATCGCCAGCGTCACCGCTCGCGCGAGCGACGACGGACTCCCGCGTCTTGACCCCAGTCGTCTCGTCCGCGGACGCCTCGACGGATGAGGTTCCTCGGACCTCCAACCCATCGCGTCCATTCGCGCGCACCCGCACCCCGCGAGTCACCGCGCGTCCATCCGAACCAACCGCCGCCATCTCACGCGTCCCACCGACCGCTCTGCGCGCCGGTACGACGGCTCGACGCGCGTTACGGACGCTCGTCTCTCGCGAAAATCCTTTACCCGCCGCCAAGGATGCGCGCGCACCTCGCGCACTGGCCGCCATGTTGACGCACGCTCTCGTCCAACGTCGACGTTTGAGGGTTGGGGAGACGGCGAAAGTGTCCCTCTCGAGCACTCCGTCGCAACGTCACGCGTCGTCGTTATGTCGCGCGGTGGCGGACGCGCGACTCCACCAGTAGACACTAGGGTCGCTCGATCGACTGGGGTGCTTTTCTCGCGCGATCACGATCATATGGGTAAACAGTCGTACATGTAGCATATTGTTTTGGGGAAACCCGACCCTCTCTGTATTTTAAGGTTTGTGAACCGTCATAATTGCACAATGAATCAATAAACACTCTTTCGGAAAGGTTGGGCGACGCCGACGAGCGATACGGGACGAGCGATACGGGACGAGCGGGTTCGTCGATGCCGTGGAATGCGTCTATAAAACTGCGTAAAATGTTACAAGCGTGCGTGCGATCGAGCGATCGAGCGCGTCGATGGTACAAACAAACAAACAAAGAAACAAACAGCGGCGTCGGCGTTTAACGCATGGAACGAACGGCGCCGATCTTCTCGTAGTCGCACTGAGCGTTCGCGAGCACGACGCCTCGATCCTTCGATTTGATGGTCACCGCAACGCTCACTTTGAAAGGCTCTTGTTCGTCGTGAATGCTGAGAATTTTCGATCGAATGACGATGGGTTCGCCCGGTCCGATTAAGTCGCGAACGCGAACCGACATGGATTTTACAGCCACGAGCGGCGGCCTGGGCAAAATCGCCCGATCCATGAGCGCTATGCTCGCCGCCCAGTTCCCGTGCGTGCTCGCCGCGACACCGTACATCGCCGGTCCGATGATTCCCGGAAACTCTTCGTACGTCGCCGGAAACGAACAGTGACTCTCCAACACGTTTTCCTCCTCTTCGCACCGATACGTGCACAACCCGATCCCCGCGTTCGTCTCGTGCGCGCGTCCGCACACGAAATCGATGCAATAAGGATCGTACGCCTCCTGTAAGCTCCGTCTCACCTTGTTCGCGTCGACGGGTGCGACTCCAGCGATCGCCGCCGGGTGTTTCGGAGAGTTGCACGGATTCACGTCCACGCCCGCTCTCGCCAGTTCGCTCCACTGTTGTCTCTGCGTCGCCTCATCCAACGCCGCCTGATCCGGCGCGTGCATCGACGAAGACGACGCCATTCGCATCGCACTTTGCATCCTCATCGTTGCCGTCGTCGGTACCGTCGTCGTCGGTACCGTCGTCGTCATCGGTATCTTTGAAACACCACGACTGAAGATCTCACCGATGCGCACACGTGGCACACCAACCGCACTCATCATCATCATCCTCGGCACCGACGCGCACGCGCGCGACGCCAACCGCGATACCTCGCGTCGTCCGCGCATCTCTCCCCACGTCGGTCGCGCGCTTCGCTCACGGGTCGAACCCGCGCGAGAGCGGTCGTCGATGAGTGACGCGTTTCGTAAAATGGATTTTTTCTTCGTGAATTTTACAACGGTTTCACGCGTCGTCGCGCGTCGCGCACCCTCTGGACGTCACACGTCCGCCCGCGGGTCCGGGTCGGGATGCGCGCGTGGACGACGAAACCGCCGACGCGCGACGCGCGCGACGGCGGACGGTGCGGACGGACGGCGACGTCGGCGTCGACGTCGACGGCGTCGGCGTCGGCGTCGGTGCGAGCGGGCGCGAGGAGAGGGAACAGAGGTTCGTTTCGTGTTTCGCGTCGACGGGCGTCTGGAAACGGCGAGGGTGATGGGAGCGACGATGGCGATGATGGACGTCTCGTCTCGTATTCGTCTTCGTCTTCGTCGTTCGTCGTCGTCCCTCGAGCGTTCGAACGACGACCGGTGTGCGGGGAGAAGCGCGCGTGCGAACGCTGCGAGGGCTACGGCGTCGTCGCGTGCGCTCGGTGCGAAGGCAGAGGACGGACGAACGTTCCGTCGGGTGGGGAGATCATGCCGAAAGGGAAGTGGCCTGAGTGGTGTGAGGATTGTCGAGGGAGCGGGCGGTGCGCGTGCGTGGATTGTTTCGGGAACGGGGCGTATCGCGAACCCATCGGGTTTCGGTTGTAGTCGTCGTGTTTCGTTGAATTGTTTTTAGGGATTTGATTTGTCAATTCTATTGATCGAGTGTACAAGTACGGTACGGCGTGACGATCATTACACCCTAGTGATGAGCTATCGCTATTAGTCGTCGGATAAGGCGGCGAGCACGCCGTCAATCATTGCTATTCTATCGAGCACGATTGCCCGTTCAGACGATGGTTGGTAACGTCTTCGATCGTCGTCGCGTCTCGGCGGAGCTGGCTCGCAGGCGTTCACGCGGAAATATTCGAGCGAGCGCATGATATCCGCAATATCGCGCCGCGCGCCGTCAATCCCTCTGAACGCCTCAGCGACCGACGCAGACGCCGCGGATCCTCCGCCGCCGAACGAATCGGCCCCGTCGCCCGCGCCACCGAATGAAAACGACGTGGACGAACCCTCCCGTCGCGCCTCCGCGTCGGATCTCCCGATCGAGCGCGCGTCCTCTGGTGAAACGTCGTGAACTATTTCGCCTCGGGTGCGCCCCTTGGCGTTCTCAGGCGTCGGAAACTCTTCTCGTAACGCTTCGTATGCGCGTTCAGCGCGTTCCAACCGACGACTCGCCGACACCTCAGCCTTCTCTCGTCCCAGCGCTTTTCTCGTCGCCACCGTTCTCCGTTCCCACCGCAGAGTCCGCTCGATCGCTCGCGCGATCGCCAACGACTCGCTCGCGCGTTCGAACGCCGACATCGTCGTTGCGCGCGTCGCCGTCGTCGCTCGACTCGCGTCGTAATCCAATTCACCCTTCGCGTCGTCTAAAACGTCCCGACGTCGCCCCAACGTCTCCGTCTCCGCCGCACCGCGAAGACGAAACGAAGACGTATCATTGTTCGCCGGCTTCGACACGCTCGCCTGTTCGTCCTTCGCTTCATCGCCGCCGTCGCTCGCGAACGACGCGCGTCTCGCGTTGAGAGACATTTCCGGTTCCAACAACTCACCGCGTTGCAACGCCTCGATCCTCGCGCGCACCGTCGCCATGACGCGCGCGCGCTCGTTTAAAAACCTCGCGTCCTCGACCGCGCGCTCGAGTCGGCGTCGTCGTCACCTTCACGACGACGAGTGAGGTTGGCGTCTTTTCAAACAACTTTTGACGTCCACACGCACTTCACTCCGACGCGCGCGTCGCACGCAACGGACGACAAAAAATGGTACGCACGCGCATCGCGACGCGAACGAGCGCGCACGAAGCGGATGGGATGAATCGAAACGCCGCGCGCGAGAGAGAAGGACTGTTTCATCCGTCCATCCGTCGACATCATCTGTCACGACTCCTTCGTGTCGACCGAATCATCTTGTCGGTCGACCCAACGCTGTACGACGACGACGTCGATCGAACGCGCGACTGACGAAGCGACCGACGCGTGCATCACACGTTGTCGATACCCATCGCAGGCTGATTTCGTCGGTAAACAGTTCGATAAGGAGGAGGTAGGTAAGAAGGTGCTGGAGCAGTACGACGATGACGCGCAGAGATTGTTTTACACGATCGTCATGGGTGGCGGCGGCGATGACATTCACTTTGGGATTTACCGCGACGAAAAGGATGGCGTCCGCGAATCGAGCGCGGCGACGACCAACTGGATGATGACGCAGCTCGACATGGCTCGACCGATCAAGGCTGGGGATAAGTTGTTGGATATCGGAAGCGGTCACGGCGGCGGGTCGCACGCGCTGGCGAAAAAGTATGGGTGCCACGTGACTGGGTACAACATTGGTCCAGGGCAGAACGCGCAGAATTTGGCCAAGGCGAAGGATCTCGGACTCGGGGATCTTGTCGACGCTGTCGTGGGCGACATAAACAAGCCTTTCCCCGCGGAGTGGACTGAAAAGTTTGACAGCGCGTGGTCGTGCGAGGTGCTGTGCCACGCCGGCGACAAGGCTGAGCTCTTCAGAGAAGTGTACAGAGTGCTCAAGCCGGGCGCTGCCTTCGTCTTCTCTGACATCATGGGTGCCGATGGCGCCGACGAAAAGACGCTCAAGGGTTTCACCGACAGAAACGCCACGACCGTCATGGGTCGCCCGTCTAGCTACCTGCAGTGCATGAAGGAAGCTGGTCTCGAATACGTGACTTGGTGGGACGGAAGCAACCATTTAGAAACGTACTTTCGCGATATGATCAAGCAAATTCACACGCACCGCGAAGAGATGCTGTCCAAGGGACTCACCGAGCAGTACTTGCAAAACTGGCTCGATTCTCTCACCGAGCGCGCCGATACCCAACGCGACAAGAACGTCTTTGCTTGGGGCGTCTTCGTCTGCCGCAAGCCGCTCGCGTGATTTTGAAACTACCATTCTTTCCTAATTTTGTTTTGGCCCTTATCGAAACGCTCGTAAATTAACTCTCACCTTTGTTATAAGAATCGAAAAAAACACTTTCAAGTCGAACGCGTGGGGAAATAATTTAAAAACGTTATTAGTCGTCATTGCAGGAATAGTTAATTGGTTCTAGAGTGGCAATTCAGTGTATTTTCAGGGTGACGAAGGAGTCTCGTTCACCTTTGCGCGCTTACATTTCACCCGGGAGCAAGGTGTCCTCGAGAATTTGGCACGCGGCGCCGTACTCGCCGATGAGGTGACCGACGCAGTTGCGTTCGTTGACGAGCTCCTCTTGGCTCTTTTGCATGCGATCGCGGAGCCAGTCGTTGATTTCAAGGCCCGTAACAATCTCGTAAGAACCATCACCCTTGGATCGGCACGGCATCGAGTACACGATGCCCTCTGCGATGCCGTACGGGTTACCGTCGGTGAGGACGGCGGTGGAGAACCAGTCACCCTCTGGCGTCGGGTTGACCAAGTTTCTAATGGCGTCGGCGATGGAGACGGCCGTAGAGGCGGCAGAAGAGCGCCCCCACTTCTTGATCAACAAACCACCGCGGGTTTGGATGGCTGGAGTGAAGTCGTTTTCGAGCCAGTCGATGTCGTCGATGACGTCTGTCGCCTTGGCGCCGCCAATCTTCGCGTTCACAAAGTCCGGAACTTGCGTCGTGGAGTGGTTACCCCAGATGCACACGTTGCTGACCGTTTCGTAGAAAACGCCCGCCTTGAGAGCGAGTTGGCACTTGGCGCGGTTTTCATCGAGCTTGGTGAGCGCGTGAAAGTTGCGCGGGTCGAGGTTTGGCGCGTGCGTGAGCGCGATGAGCGCGTTCGTGTTGCACGGGTTACCGACAACGATCACCTTGCACGTGGGCTTGGCCACATCATTCAAAGCCTTGCCTTGCTCGACGAAAATTTGACCATTCATCTCGAGCAAGTCGCCGCGTTCCATACCCGGACCGCGCGGCTTGGCGCCGATGAGCAACGCCCAGTCGGCGTTTTCAAAAACCTTTCTGGAATCGATTCCAATGTCAACCTCGCGAAGAAGCGGGAACAAACAATCCTCCAACTCCATAGCCACGCCCTCGAGCGCGTTTCTCGATCGCTCGCTCCCGAGCAATCGCAAAATAACGGGTTGGTCTGGTCCAAAGACGGCGCCAGACGCAATCTTAAACAACAAGTGGTTCGAGATTTGACCCGCCGCCCCGCTCACCGCGATCACAATCGTCGGCTTCCACGTGCTCGGTCGGTGCACCTCATCCTGAGACACGTCGTACTCGAGCCGAAACACCCCCATCGGGTCATCCGTCTTTCTCCCGACGCCCGCCGGAGTGTTTCTTCGCACGATCGTCTCCCCGCGTCGGCTCGGCGGCCCTTCAACCTTTCGGTTCACCCGCGGCGTCGTTCCGCGCACCACCGCCGACGATCGCCCTCGATTTCCGATCGTAATCCGCGTCGTCGTCGCGCTTACCGTCGTCGTCGCGCGCATCGTCGTCATCGTCGTCATCATCGAATCAAATCAAACGAAGAGAAGAAAAGAAACCTCGAATCGAAAATTGAAAATCCCAGAAAACTTCGCGCGACCGAGCGACCGAGCGACCGTTTCCCTCGCGATTCTTCGCGTGCGCGGAGCGAATCGCCGACCCGTCCGTCGCGGTGTGACGGCCCGATCCGAATCGTCATCGATCTCAATCATCATCGATCCGAGTCACCCGGACACGCGCGAGAACCAAGGAAAACCCGCCGCCGCGATCGTGAATGGTTTCTATTGGAAGCGCGTGCTGATAGATATTTGTCGTATCTTTATACGGTATGGATACACAGTATTGAAGCACTAATTCCTCCCGTCCCGGTCGATCAGTGGGTCGATGCGCTGACGCGATGCTCCGAAAATGCACTCAAATAGGTATTCGTCGTATCTTTATATTGTATGGATACGCCGTAACCGCTTAACGTGACACAAAATACGAAACGACGATTTATGAACCATAAAATAAAGAGAGGGTCACGAAACGGTGCCCTCGAAGCGCGTGCTGATGGATATTTCACGAAACGTGCCGTACACGACGCCGCGGGGCGAGGGCCGACCCGGGGACGAGCCCGACCCGACGAAGAGGGCGCCTGAATCCGTAGGGACCCTCAGAGACCCTCACTTCGTGACGCCATGGGTTCTTCTGCCGACAGCGGCGTGTACGAGGGTGAGTGGAAGGATGGCAAACGACACGGTCGAGGGACGGAGAAGTACGCCGATGGCAATGTATACGAGGG
>Ga0255762_10001082_pt1 | contig 23970 bp, 4 predicted proteins | sample 101ome_16_FD_179962 | JGI IMG/M metagenome (GOLD analysis project Ga0255762, IMG submission 179962) | Coastal salt marsh microbial communities from the Groves Creek Marsh, Skidaway Island, Georgia - 101401AT metaG (version 2) | ecosystem: Environmental > Aquatic > Marine > Intertidal zone > Salt...
GCGAATATTGGGAACGGGCACATCTGATTTACCAGCGATAACTGATCCCTCAAGCATGGCAACAAATGGTGTCTTGTAGTCGCGAGGATCTGATATCTGCGTGACTTCACGGAACTTTGTTTTCACGGCGTATTCCCAAGTACGTCCGGGCTCTCTGATCGCTTCATCATCGAAAAATGTCAGAGAAGAAAATGTAGTTGCGCAAAAATCTAAGGCCGTATCAATCATGACGACAGCTTTGTAATCTCCCTCGGGCCCTGATATTGGGTCCCTTTCTCTTCGCAGTATTTCGTATGACAACTCATCGAGAGCCGTGTCTCTGAAGCTAAACAGTACACCCTTTTGAATGGATGTTAACTGCAGATCCATGGCCGCACCGCTATAGAACAACCCCACAACGCACGGGGGTACGAAACCTTTCGAACTCTTTTGTGTGTTGTATTTTGGCACCATACAGTATACTCGCCTCGATTGTGGCGTCGCGTGAGCTAAAAGCGCACAACTTTGTTGTCTGCCGCACGAATAAATTGACGAGACGTGAAGTCTAGTCAAGATTCCCGTATAAATTCTGAAATCATCATACAATGCGATGGCGTCCAAGATTCGCACCTTCGAAGGGTACGTGGGATAGTCCATTTGTGCATTATCCACGGTTTTATTAGCATCGTCAAGCGCTCCGTTGACGAAAATTTCGATGCCACTGCCTTTATTCACTAGCATTGCAACGTGATACCATTCCTCAACTTGCAAGGTTATATTTCCTTCAACCTGCGCATCATCATTAAGACGCGCAAAAACCTTACCAGATTCACGGATACCGAACGCTTTTTTATACTTGCTCTCGAATTCAACGCTTTGCCAGAGGTATTGATCTTCTTCTGATACATCAGCAAGTTTTAACCATGTCATAATAGATGATTTAGACATGCTCTGATTGTAAAATAATTCCAAAGCAGACGAGACAGAAACTCTTTTGAAGCATTTCCCTCCATCACTATCTTTAGTGACGCAATCGTTCGCCGTGACGTATGCATCCTTTTCCTCTGGTGCCTGCGATATCGCAGACGAAGTAGTGATGAGATTCTCCACTATGCCTGAGTCAAATGACATGTGCGCACGTAACGTCACCGCATCAGGACCAACGCCAGAAGAAGGACGTTCGTCTCTGAAAGAAGTGACTGTGTTGCCATCAGCATCAGTTTTGAATGAGCGTAAAAGCCGGCCATCCGTATATAAACACTGTCTGTCGCCCTCCTGCGGTGTGAGCTTGTAGTCCCACTTCAATTGCACGCCCTCTTTATCTGCTTTGCACTGAGTATGATCAGAATCAATGGTGGGATACGATGCCTCCGTGAAATAAACATCTGAAGATTCCGTCAACTTCGGTCCAGAGCAACCGAGCGGCAGCGCAGAAGATTCGATGAAATCGTTCAGCATAATACCACCTTTCTTCCTGAAACAATTACTTTCTGGAATGAGGTACTCCAAAGAAGACGTGTCCACATCGTGCAGCAACAACGCTTCTAGGACTTCATTTTCATCCAAACGGCCATCTTGGGGAGACGTGTCATATTTTCTAAAGATGCTTTCCTTGACAGCATCAACGCGGGCGCAATCCTCAAGCTTCAACTCCAAAAAAGAAGGGGCAGAATGAAGCAACAGCTCCGCGATAGAAAGACTCTCATATCCTGGTGGTAGAAAATCGGAGCACTTGTTGATGACACGGAACTCATGTAACTTTTTCCATCCCGTTCCCGTTTGCGAGCTCCTTTTGTTTTGAAAGCAGTCGTACCAAATTTCGTAATCACCTGTTGCCACGGTGCCGTCTTTGTCCGTTAGACTCAAATAGGTTCGCAGCTCCGCCGGCGATTTGGAGCTTTCAAAAAAATTATCCCACTTTTTACACGGGAAATATGGAGTAGCGAGATTGTACGTACAGTTCTCGTCATTCGCAGGCTTCACCAGTACCTCGCACTTCAAACCCAAGGCGACGTTTGCATCAACGTCAACCGTGTTGCCAAAACATGAACTACTAGTACCACACAAATCGTGACTGACTCTGATGTCAAAATCAAACTCTTCGAGTGCAAGCAGCGACCACGCGTTCCCGATAGAAATCTGCGGCGGCGGAAGCGGCTTGACTTCAAATCTCATTCCTGTTAGCGAAACGTATCCGTTAGATTTTCCTCCAGCTATCCATTTCACTTTTCCGTCTGGCGACACGTCCAGGCGCGTAGAGTATTCATTATTGTTCACGTGGGAAATCACCGTCTTGTAAGGTCGGCACTCAACCGGTAAAGTAGCGATGTGATCCCAATATCCACCTTGAACTAAGCCCTGGACGATGCACTCTTCGCCAACCAGTGTGTAGGACGGCGCTTCCCAGTAAACCCCGCCGTCGTAAGTTTTCCAGCCGCGTTTGAGCGATGGAGCGAGAGCAACAGAGGAAGCTTTCGAATCCTTCGGGATGAAACTGACGCCGCTCAAGACGACCCAGTCGTGACAGCCGCCTACAATTGCTTTGATCTTGCCATTCTCGTAAATATCCAGACGCATATTGCACTCGTGGTTATTCACGTTAGCTACCAAAGCCTTCTCAGGACGACACTCCTCTGGCAGCTGCGCGACTTCCCACGAGGATCCTTTTCTTATTAACCCTCCCAAAACGCACTCGCCGTTGATTTTGGAGTAAAACGCGTTCTCGTAGTCTTCACCGTAGTTCGTGGCGCCGTTTAAAAAAGTGAGCTCTTTTTTCTTGTCCTTGGCTTCTTTCGTCACGAATTTGATTCCTGTGAGCGAAAGCCACATGCGATCGCTTCCTCCGGCAATATATTTCACTTCTCCGTTTGGAAACACGTCAACGCGCGTAGAATACTCATTGTTATTCGCATTAAAAACCATTCGCTTCTCCGGGCGACAATCTTCCGGTAAAATGGCGAGACGATCCCAATTGTACCCATAAATAACACCAATAACTTCACACACGTTATCTTGCACCGTATATGTTGGAATCCCCCACTCTTCCCCGTACGGTTGCCAACCATAACCGAGGAAGACCGCGCCTTCCGGAATAGCAGTAAATCTGATTCCTGAGAGAGAAATCCAATCGCCAGATTCTTTTCCAGCCTTGTATACCACTACTCCGTCCGGTATCACGTCGACGCGCGAAGAAAAGCCATCATTTTGCAAAGTGAATACCAGGATCCTGTGGGGTCGACAATTCACCGGTAGGGTGGCGACGTGACTCCAGGATGATCCACCTCGAATTAAGCCCTGGACGACGCACTCACCGTCAACCAGTGTGTAGGACGGCGCTTCCCACGTGGAACTTTCTCCGTATGGTTCCCAACCGCTCTCGAGTGATGGAGCGAGTGCAACCGAATCTTTTTTCGAATCCTTTGGGATGAAAGTGATGCCATCGAGCGGGATCACGTCGTGACATTCGCCTGTAACACCTTTGATCTTCCCGTCCTTGTGAATTTCCAAACGATAGCGACAATGATAAGTATTCGCGCTGAACATCAAAGCCTTCTCAGGACGACACTCCTCTGGCAGTTGCGCGACTTCCCACGAGGATCCTTTTCTTATTGAGCCTCCTAAAACACACTCGTCGTCGATTTTGATGTAAAACGCATCCTCGTAGTCTTCGCCATAGTTCGTGGCGCCGTGCAAAAAGTCGAGCGGCATTTTAACGTCCTTGGTTTCGTTCGTCGCGAATTTGATTCCTGTGAGCGAAAGCCAACCGTTGGATTTTCCTCCGTCAATATATTTCACTTCTCCGTTTGGAAACACGTCAACCCGCGTGGATTCTTCGTGATTGTTAACACCAAAAGTGATTCGCTTCTCCGGGCGACAATCTTCCGGTAAAGTGGCAAGGAGACCCCAATCTCCTCCTTTAATAGCGCCCTCAACGATGCAGACGCCCTTAAACACTGAGTAAGTTGGATATCCAGGGACGCTGTCGCACGATTTCATAGAATTGCACGCGGTCCAACCTCCGTGGGTTGTGTTAATTTTTTTTGGATTACCGACAGAGTTGAAGTTCGCACCACTGCCCCTCAGGTACACGTCTTCAAATGGAACACCGAGCGAAGTTATTTTTTGCGATTTGCGAGTATTGGGTCGAGTCCGTGAGAATGCGTCGGCGTCGACGTGTAACTCGTCGATGCGAACGCTTCCATCTTTATCCATGGAGTGCGAGTGTGCGTCCATGATAGGAAGAAAAGTAGAATCTTCCGTAACTTTATCGTGTTTTCCATCTCCTGAAGAAGCGCCGCGACTGAACTCGGCAGGTTTGGATGCCAAGTTGCTACTTTTCGCGTGCGATCCAATCCTCTTCGTCGGCTTCTTCGCGTCTCCAACAACAGCAGTTGGTACAGTCTTCGCACTAGCTGGAAGTGCGAAAAAAACTGAAAACGAAAAGAAGCAGAGGAAGAAAAGTGCAAAAACGAAAGAATTCTTTGTTTTTTTCCTCGTTGGCGAATTTTCCGTGGTCGCGACGACGCGTTGCCATCCGCGGCGTCGCGCGCCTCGACCGCAAGGCGTTTGCGCCATCGCGCGCTGAACCGTTCCGATCACTTCGCGAGAAGTATCTGACCTATTTTTTTTTTTGCGCATGTGTCAGCAGAAAATGATTTGGGAGAGAAGACGTTTATATATATAACTTGGTAAGTATACACGCATACAACACGCGCGCGCGCGCTCTGGTGTGGAAAACTTTTTTTGTTTCTCCTCCCATCATTTTTTGAAAGTATAAAAAAGATGATTTTTGGGGCCGCGGCTAAAACAAAAAAAAATGGAATTCAAAAACACGTGTGTCGCTACGCTTCCGCGCGCGACGAAGAAAAAAAAGGAGGCATCGCAGACGATCAACGAACGCATGAAAGATGACAAAATATCGACTCCGCGGCATCTTTTAGCGATTTCGAAAGAAAACAACCAAAACGCTCGAAAGAAGCTTCTTCTTTGCTTCCTCGGAGAAGAGACGGATCGATACATTTCTCTCTCTCAACACTATAAAAAAAAACACTCCCCAGAGAGAAAAAAAAACGCGTCTTCACCCAGCGTACCTTTGTCGTTTAAATGAATTACTCCTCTCTCTCTCTCTCTCTCTCTCCAGATATCATCCGCGTAGCGTTTGCGAACTTTTGCGCTCGCTCTTTTTCAGTTAAGTTTGATTTGATTTGTTTGTGATAGAAGTGAGAGCGCGGGCCAAGCGCGCGCGTCGAAAGCAGAAATTCTGAGGACACGGGAAAAGACGAAAAAAGAGTGATGTCGAAAAAAAAAGTAAAAAAGAGATTAAAAAAAAAATGTGTCCCCTCTCCTTCAAAATTGTGCCTTTGCGATTTCCCGACTCGTAGTAAATATACAACTCTACAGAACGCGATCAAGGAATACGCACACGGGCACAACAGATACACAGAGAACGAGAGTAAGGCTGCGACAACGGTTTTTCGCTTTGTTGTCGATTTCATCCGAGAAAGAGAGAGAGAGAGAGAAAAAAAAAAATTCTCCGAGCGTGAGGACGTGACTCTGTGGCTGTTTTGAAAAACATCAAAAGACCGCGCGGCAAAAAAAATAGTAAACTCGTTAAACGCACAGCGCATCGCGCGCTCGCGCGCTTAAAGATGACGCATCGTTCAAAGCAAACCCGAACTCCATCGTCAAAAATCTTGACGATGTCAAAGGTGCTTTTCTGCGTTCTCATCTCCTCGTTGTTCCTTTTTGAGCGACACGCATTCCTCGCGGAGGGATCGTCGTTGTCGAAAAAAGAGGGCGTTCAAAAAAAGGGTGTTGGGAATTCGGCGACCGCGCATCATCGAAGTAATGTCGCGCACGAAGCGTCTCCTCGCGCACCTTCTTCAACGAAGAGCGAGATTGAAATGACCTCTCTCGGTGGAGAGAAAAAGATCGAGAAAGTGCGATTGGAATCGAAAGATGCGGAGAGCTACGCGTCTTCGGACGCGAAGTTGAGCGATCCGTTGGAAACGGCTGAATTCGGCAGCGATTCTTCTTCGGCAGGAGAAGGCAAGAAAAAGAAGGCGGACGACGCGATACGTTTGGCGACTGCGTTGGAATCGTCCTCGTCGCGAAAAAACAATCGCGATTTGGATTGGATTCTCGAAAGATACGAGCGCGCGAGCGATTTATACGCGGAGAAGAAGAAGGACGCGGTGGAAGTTGCGGGGAAGAAGCTTCAAGAGCAGATGGAGAAGGAAGAGGAAGAGACGAAGAGGAAATTTTTCGTCGGTCGACCGAAACTCGTGGACGGAAGATCCGAACACGTGAGTAAAAGTCGAAGCAAAGGAAGTTTCGCTTTTCAGCACGGTAAGGATCAGATTTCACCGCACGAGACGGTTACCGCGTCGTCCGTGGCGACTCGCGAAGCGAATGGACACGGTTTACATCGTCGTGACAAACAACAACAACAAAAACAAAAACAAAAGCGTCACGCGGGCTTCGTCGAGTTCTCCTCGGAAGATGCGCACAGGCATCACCACGGTGAAGATGAATATGAACCGAACGAGGTCGAGGACGCAAATACAAGTTCTTTGGGAGGAAAATGTGATGATAAATGCGGTGATTGGAGTGATTCGGGAAGTTGCTCCCAGTCCTGCGGCAGCGGTGAGAAAACTCAGACACGTACTTGTAAAAGTTATAAATGGAGAGTTAAAGACTGCAAATATGATAGTTCATATACTCAAACACGTACAGTTGATTGTTTTATAAAATCCTGTCCGCCGCCGCCACCGCCGTCACCGCCGCCGCTGCCGCCGCCGTCACCACCGCCACCGCCGTCGCCGCCGCCACCGCCGGGTTTCCCTGATAACAAACCAATCATTTCGATTTATAATCCTCTAGAGAGTATAAGCGATCGCGAGTTTGATTTCCGTATCGCCGTATCTGACGATGGTTGCTCTGGAGAACCCGATCTGAAAGCCGCGAGCGACGGAAGTAAGAAGTTGTGTCTCTCCACGGAAGCAGACGTCGCGAGAAACACGGAGAATGGTTTATATTGCAAAGCGTACGTCGGCAACGACGATTGTACATACGAAAAAGCGACGGATACCTTTCCGTGCATGAAATGGGATAACTTTTTCAACCTGAAGAAATCTAAAAACTTACGAAAGAGTTTAACTTTGAGAGACAGCAGCGGAGAAGTCGCGTACTCGAAAAAGTATGGGAAGTATTCTATTTATGCAACGTGCGGTTGGTTTCTCGATGCGCCACATTACACGAAAGAAGTACCGGGAACTTCTACGGGAACTTCAACGGGGGATTTTACAAAACTCTACGAATTCGAAGTAAAGGGCGGTTGCAACGCTTGGATGGAAGACCCGTCGGTGGATTCAAAATTGATCGCCCAACTTTTCTTGCTCAGTGCGCCGGATTTTATAGATTCGAAAAAGTGCGAATACTTGGACGAAGTGAAAGAAATGCTCTTTCGAAAATTTGATGTTGCACCTACGGATGGTGTTTTGACTTCGGATGAACTTTTAACCGCCTTTCGCACGCACAATGTCGACGTGGCTTACGTTGAACATCTCGCTAAAAACAACTACTTCGCGTCTTTATCAAAGTCAGGTTTGTTACTTCACGAAGTGAAGACGTCGCCGGCGACGCCGTTGGCCTGCGTGGATCCACAAGCGGAAGGAACGCAAATGTATTTCGTCAACGTCACGTATCCGAGAAGGGCGGCAACAGATATGCAGTGCCTCAATGAGAAATACAAGGTCGAGTTAGCGTGGGATTACGTGAAGAAACCAGCAGCTACCGATAAGCAGTGCATTTTTGCCGACGGAAGATTTTTTAAGCAGACGATAGGAAACAACGAAAAAAGTCTCACCGACTATCGCCCGCCGTCTTTTTACGGACCGGATCGCATCGAACTTGTGTCGCAAGTAACTTTCGATTCTAAGAACACGGAAATTCCCGTCGGATTTTCAAAAGTAATGGGCGACCCGGGTGGATTTGTCATGGAGACAACCTCCTCTTCGAAAAGTTTTTATACGATTGAAGCCGATGTGCCGATGGAAGACAGCGCAATCATGATGTGGGTTTCCCTTCGTGATTATACGCCAGACGATTCGTTTCTTTGGTATGCGCACGCCGCGGTCGGAGAAACCAAGTATACGAAGTATCTCAAGGTCACCAGTAATGGAACAGTTTTGGCTGGCTTCTTCCAGGACAATTACGTCGTCAAGTCCAAAGCGCCGTTGGTAAAAGCCACGTGGACACACATCGCGATGAGCGTGAATAAGCCGCTCGGATTATCGATTTTCATTAATGGCGACATGGACGACAACGTGCGCGTTATAGATAATACAAAAATGGACTTTCCAGCGATTACTCCACTTCACTTTATTTTCACGCATACGGCGTTGAATTCAAAACTTGATGACTTCAGAATGTATACAGGTTTCGTGACTCCTCATCACGTGCACGCGACGTACACCTGTGGTCGCACCATGGAGTGCGCGGAAAGAGCGCATGAAACGCCGCAGAGTCGAAGAATTTATTGTGTTTTTCCTTACTACAACGATTTGGATGGAAGCGTGCCGCCGGCTCCTCTGTGTACCACGGGCTTATTCTATTACGGATCAGCCCTTGATCTCGAGGAATTTGCCGATCGCAAGGGTGTCATGTTTCAATTTCGAGACACCGCCGTCGGAGAGACTGGTTATGAGGTGTTGCGTAGAAGAGCAGACGGTGCGCGAATGCCGGACGGATCACAAGCTGTTGCGACGTTGGAGTACAAGTCTGTCGTGTTGATAGAGGCGAGCTTAGGGGGATGCGCTGCCGTCTTCTCGTCGCTGACGTTCTTTGACGACGTTGCTATTAGAGAACCCGGAGTCATGTGGGAGTTTGCTGTTCAAACGAAATACAAGGAAGAGTCAAAAACAGCTTCCACTGTTAGCGATCCATCTTATTATATCGTGCCTTGGGTTGGGTTCATGGAAGGAACGGTTACTTCAGCGCGAAATGCTATTCCAGTGGGACATGTTCGCGTTTGCGCGCGCACAAACGTGTCGGTTGAGCTCGCTCTCACGCAAGATGAAGAGATTGCCTCGGACAAGGCGCGATTCATGCCAGTGATGCATTCTAATCACGCCAACAAAGACAAACGATCGAACGCTTACAGAGTGACCGACGAGGATTTAACTACCGGGGTAAGCATCGGTTTTGACGAATATTTGAACGTCACTCTGGCTGGGTTCACGTTTGTGAAAAGCGTTGAAGTGTGCACCCATATACCAAAAACCATCAGTCAGAAAGATGTCGATGTTATCGGAAAATTTAGACCTGAATTTGATGTCCGCGTCTTAGATTATCCCGATCCAAACGACCGCGGAGATAAAGGTTCACAGTGCACTACAGTTTCTGCTGGAAAAATGGCGGAAGCTGATATCCTCTCAGACGCTTCAGGGCAACCAGAAACTTGGTGCCAGACGTATACGTGCGAGGGAACGGATGTGACTGCATTTATTGGTCAATACATCACCGTTCGTTCGCTCAACGAGAAGGGTGGTGAACCCACCGTTACGGACGTGCAAGCGATTGGTACGAGAGTAAACTGTCCTTATTATACATTTTCCGACGACAACGGCGACTTTGAGATGGATATCGTAGAGGCGAAAGGGGACTTGAACAAGAAGCAACTGATTGGGGTAAAGGCGTATAAAGAAGATATTTTCGATTCCGTAGAAATGTTCTTTTTGAACGCTACGGACAAAATTGAGCCGGAAATGGTAATGATTGCGTTAAACGTAGATGTTAAAAAGTACGCAGCACTCAGAGAAGAGATGACCAAGGGAAACATGGCTTCTTCTCCGCCCGCGAGCGCGTTGGGGAAAAATGAAACAGAAAGCAGCGCTTCATCACACACGGACAATGCCGCAGACTACGCGAAAATTGTGGATTACGCCAGGAATAGAACGCAGTACATCGGCACGCGTTTTATCATTCCGCGGTCGTTCTGGGATATTGTTGATGGCGATGGCGATTACAAGTTGGACCCGTTGGAATGGAAAATCGTGCAGATTGGTATGGAAAAGGGCATTGTTTTTGGCACCCCGTGGTTCGTCTTTCCTTCCATCAAAGCGAAGCATTTGACTGGGTTTCGCACCCTTTATTCAGACGAGAATCAGAAATCTGCTGCAATTGCTTTGGTTCCTGCGGACACAGCTTCTATTCCATTCATGGAGGAGGAATGGCAAGTGTGGTACCAGAATGCCTCCCTCGCGTATCCAGAAATGTCGGTCACACCAACAACCAAGACTGAGATTGACAAAGATACTGGTTTGCTCTCGATGGGTTTTCCAACGTCAGTTATGCAAGATGCAAAGTATTTCATTCCTTTTGCTACCCCCATCGATGGCACGCATGTTAGCCTAAAAAGCATGGTTCCCATGGAGGCTTTGATTGCGTTGGACAAGGAGGAAAAAGGTTTGGTTCATCGCATGTTTGGTGCTTCTTCGATCCAGCTTCACGCGGATAAAAGACTGAAAGATATCGTTCACGTGTTCAATGATAAGGGAAAGGAAGATATAACCGAAGTTACCCATCTCTCGAGCGCGGACATCAAGATTCAAGACAAAACCACCGTACCGGTTAGCGGTTTTGTCCGCTTTACGCCGAATCGAACGCAAGGATACGCTTGCGGATTACAATTCGCGACGATTCTAGCCTACGAAGGTCAAGAGTGCGATTTCGATGAGCTTCACGAGTGCAGCCCGAGAGGATACAAATACGAAACGAATCCAGATTCATACGAGGCCGACGAATTGGGACACTTTGATTTTTCCCTTTCTCCGGGGACTACGTGGGCGATCGTCGCCAAATATGATGGACACGACATTTGTTTCGGTGGCGATTCGTTGGACGCCGAGGCGTGCGAGAAGAAGAATATCACAGAAATGACATTCCATCCAACCACGAATATTGCCTACGACGTCCAGAGAACTGAGATTCGCATGGGCGAAGAAGATAGTTACACGACGAACGCGTTTTTCGAGCTTGTTGGAGTTGAAGGAGGTGAATTCATGTCCTTTTTTGACGTGACGAGTCGTTCAGTTGATATTGGTTTGTACGCCGGTGCGTGCTCAACAGAGTACAAAGACTATACCTTAGCGATAACTCCCGCAAACGGATGCGGCACAACGCAAGTCTTCTCTGATAAAGATATGCACTCGTGGCCTATGGTAAATCCGTCTGATGAGCAATCTACGCATCGCACATGGCCGTTTGCGGCGATGGATTACTACATCGAACTTTATCAAACTCCGGATGTGAGTGGTTTGACAGAAAACCTTCTGTTACAAGCTAACGTTGGCGCAGAATGCACACCACCCGGGAGTGACATCATGCAGTTCTTCCGAGACCGTAACACGTTGGTGCAAACATTGAAATTGTTAGATCGAGCTGAAGCTGACGCAGTATACAGGTACCACGGATGGCTATGCGCCAACCCGACCTTCGGAAGATCTGAAATAGCATCTCTCACCGAACCCTTCACGAGTATTCGCGCTGAGGAGGTTTGTCTTGGCGAGGATTCAAGCAAGGGCGATTTAACTTTGATGCATTTAATCGGGGTCACGAACTCTGAATACTCCGCGCTTTCTCCATCAGACGTGTCCAAGGATAAATATATTTCTGTGCAAATCGTGGAAGCGCACTGGATAAGCCCTGAGGCGGAAACCAAAAACCATGACACAATATTTTACTGCTCAAAGTTTATATCTACCGTGAATGATGTTCCTACGAAGCTTGGCCTGGCCGTTCAAATTCATCAAGATGTTGAACCAACGGGGAGCAATAAGTGTCATCCGAACAACGAGCCGAATCCAGACTGCGTAATGAACGCAGTAAATGAAGCCGGCTTGGTTATGTTCCCAACCGACGAGGATGGAGATAGCGTCCGAGAAACGCATGCTTTTAAAATATCGTCGACGACCGCTGTGCCAAATCTCGTTAGCCCGTATAGGCGACAATTCACAGCGTCAATTGAAAGGTACGATGGTTGGGCGTATACTTCTCTTCTCGTTTCTCGTGAGTTGGTTACTTTGGCCTCAAAAACTCGCGGCGGAGGGGACGATCCAAACGCCCGTTATCAATCTGATACAAAGTTTTTCTGCACGGCACCTATCCGTGGTTTGGTGTTTACCGTCGTCCACGATCCCCCGGGGGGCTATTCGTATGCGTCTGTCGCCCAAGGCACTCGCATTGAATTGAGTATGGAATTGCACACGACTCGCGGTGCGCGCAGAAGCACTTTCAGCGATGAAACCCACGAAAAGGACGTTGCGTATGATTTCGAGATTGGACCAGATGCGGGTACAGGTTATGTAAACATAGCATCCAAGATTGGTGGTACGGGTTTTCCAACCATCCACCTGCGCCAACACACAACGACCCACACGGATTACAGCGGCCCTGAGGTATCCGCTAGTGCAACCACTGACCGCGGATGGGACTTCCACATGGTTTTGGATCGCGATCTTCGTTCAAGTGCGGATCCCGGTATTCCCGGTAGACCTGGCGACACTTTACTAGGCGGGGGCTTCGAAATCGTCTATATTCGCACAGATACAGTAGATATACGGCCGCAAGAAGTCGAATCAAGCAGTTTGCAAGGAACTGTGAAACTCGAGGAGGAAGGTGAAGGTGTTCCACCAAAGTGCTTAGAGGTAATTCCTGAGATTCAATGGCTCCCGCGAAAACCTACGAGTTATGTCATGGAGATCTATACCATTGAATATCGCGTATTGCCGGAGCTCCATGGTTTAATTGCAGAGTGTGACAACAAGAATTCCATCGTCGCCGACGCGGAAATGGGAGACAAATCGAACCAAGAGATTAAAGAGGTGTGGAAAGCGAGATTAACTCAAACTGTGGACGACTGGAAAAGGACTATTGAGTGGTCGTCGCCTGACTTCAACCCCGAAGGCTTGAATGCGTTGAAAATGGGTGAGAAAAAAGCAAAACTCGACGAAATTGCTGCACGATGGGACGCTGCATCTGCTGCGTTGAACTCAATCGATGCGCTGATGGGTAAGGCGATGCAAGCGCGCATAGACGATGCGTACGGCATGTATACCCAGAACAAAGAACTGTCTGATTACACCGCCGAGGTCGATTGGAACGATCTTTCTTTCGTCTGGGATAGAATCAAGGATGAAAACTTACCGGTCAAAGGAATTCCACCGATTCGTCGTCAGGATGAATTTAATCCGTACGACGGCTGGACGGCGAACCGCAAAGCTGCAGGCTTAGATAATAACCAGAAGCAAAATATCCTAGGATTAATTGCGGCAATTACTGGAATCGATATCGCGCAAATTCTATTGATGCAAGATAGCATTCTGAATCCAAACCCTCACGGATACATGGATACGGAAGCATTGCTAAACATTGTTGGGGGTGCTGATATTCCCTCTGAAGAGTATACCGGGAACGATTTAATGAAGCAAAAGTATGCGGAGTTTATGGACATGGCTGGTGCGATTCAAAAGAAAATCGACCAGGCGAAAGCTGTGGCAAAATTGATCCCGGGCATATCAGAGATCTTGCCGGAGCTGACAAATCCTGACGCGACTACAGACGAAATGAGTGAAACGTATAACAGCGACGGTGTGCAAACCATCGTAACGCAGCTTCCAAGTGCTGGGCTTGGCAAAGCTGATTTCGATGAGGCTGAGTTAGGCGGCTTCTTAGAGTCAGCCATGTCTTATGGAGAGAAATATCTCCGTGAGAAGCTTGAAGAGGTTTTGAAATCGGGCGCAGTAGATAAACTTCTCCCAAAAGGGATCGATCTGGACACGGCTAAGGCCCTTCTTAGAAGTTCAATCTCTATCGTCATGAAGGTGATTTTAGATCCCAAGTCTATCAAAACATCCGATGTGCAAAAATTTGTGGACTCTGAAACAGTTCAAACTTTCTTACGTTCCGACTTTTTGCAATCCAAATTACCGCCGGGCTTGGATATTACCTCAATCCTACACTATATGAAGAGCGAGGAGTTCAAGATGATCTTGCCATTGGTCAAAGATCCAAAAAAGATCGATCTAGAGGATGCTCAAGTTATTCTCAACTCAGATTTCATGCAAAAATTGCTGGAATCTGATGTGGTTGCCAAATTGCTCCCCGAAGACGTTACATTGAAAACAGTCAAAGAGTTCATGGACAGCGATATAGTTGCCATGATTAGATCTATTGCAAAAAATCCAAACGATTTTGATCTAGACGACGCCAGGGTGATAATCAACTCCAAGCCAGTTAAAGGCCTGTTAGCCTCTCAAGAGTTCAGAGATATTATACCAGATTCTATTCCTATCGATATGATTCAAAAAATAGGGAAATCGGACGTTGTCGATATTCTGATTCCCATATTCTCACAGAAAATGAAATTCACGGCTGAAGATGCGCACAGGATCATTAATTCCGATTTGGTTCAAGAAGTGTTGCATTCTGATAAATTGAAGGGAATGTTACCAGAAGGCGTCAGTATGTCGCAAGTGTCTGAGATCTCGCAATCGAATCTTACAAAAATTGTATTTCCTCTCTTGAAAGATCCAAAGTCTATCTCCGGAGACGATATGAAAATGATTTTCGATTCTGAGCCGGTGCAGAAATTGTTTCACTCTGATCAAGTGCAAAATTTGTTTCCTGCGGAAGTGGATTTCGAACAAATTCTAGATTTTCTGTCAACCGACGCCTTTAAAATTCTTACAGATTTGAAAAAAGGCGACAAGTTCACTGCCACAGATGCTGAAGAGTTCATTAACAGCGAACCAGTCCAAAAACTCTTGCATTCTGACTTCATCGCGCAGAGTTTACCTTGGAACGTCAATTTGAGTGCCATCCCGGAAATTCTGGACTCTGACATTGCACATGTTGTTATTTCGTTATTCAAAGATCCGAAATCGTTTGATGGCGTTGACATGAAGATAGTAATGGACTCGGAGCTGATGCAAGCGTTCTTCAACTCCGATGAGATTAAATCTATGTTGCCTGGCGGTTTGACCTTTGTCGAGATCCGTAAGTTCTTTGAATCCGAGAGTTTTGAAGTGATTAAATCACTCGTCAAAGATCCTTCTACTTTTTCTGTTGAGGACGCGAAAATGATTGTCAACAGCAATCTATTTCAGCGCATTTTGAGCTCCATTAATTTTGAATCCATGTTACCCGATGACATTACGATGGAGGATGTGAAAACAATTCTCTCGGAAAAGAATTTTAATTTGATCATTGCGCTCGTCGGGGACGGAGAACTCGATGAGAAAGATGCGCGCATGTTGATCGAGTCAGAGCAGATGCAAAACTTTTTGCACTCAGAGAAATTTAATGATTTATTGCCCGGCAGTCTGACTTACTCGGGTTTAAAGGCGTTTGTGGAAGAAGACGTCGGGAAAGTGGTAAGCATACTATCGAAAGGAGAAGAAATAACCGCCAAGGACGTGAAAAACCTTCTGCGCTCGAAACTTATTCAAGCGTTCTTGCACTCGGAAGCGTTCAACAAAATGTTACCTGGCAATCTCACGTACAAGGAAATTGAAAGAGTTCTCAGAAGCGATAACGCGACAAAAATGTTGTTTTCTGTTTTCAAAGGTGATGATTTAAGCGCTGATGATGCAAGAACCATCATCACTTCCGATACTTTTGAAAAGTTCATGAAATCGGACCAAGTTGTTTCCATGGTTCCGGCTGGTATATCCATGGATGTGGTCAATGAATTCACCGATTCAGAAGAGATGAAAATAATAGAGCTCTTGGAGAAAGGAAAAAATTTTACCGTCGAAGACGCTAAGACTTTGGTGGAATCGAAGCCGGTGCAAGACTTTTTAGTGTCGAAACGGTTCAATACGATGTTGCCGACAAATATCACCGTGGATGATTTGAAAAGATATGTGGACGAAGATATGCTGAAAATTATCGAACTCTCCAAGAAACCTGCCTCAACATTGACATCACACGAAGCACAGTTGCTTAAGACTTCCGACCCGATCAAAGAGTTTCTAGAATCTCATTTCTACCTAACACCCTTGATTAAATCGCCCCATGACTTAAACGAAGATGATGGAGAAGAATTGCTCGAATCAAAGGAAATTCAGCAAATAATTTTACAGAATACCACGAAATATTTCCCAGAAAGTTTTGATTTGGAAAAGGTAATCGCGCTTAAGAATAGCTTATTGGTTCAGAAGCTCCTACCTATGGTAAAAAATCCAGAAGCTGCTACGAAAGAGGACATGATGGCTGTCTTCAAGTCGGACGAATTCAAGAACGCAGCTGTGGATGGGGAGAGAATTTTTCCGGATTTTTCCAAGGGTGAGATATCTGCGATCATGGAGTTTATGGGATCACGTGTTTACAAAATGTTTTTGCCTCTTTTGGAAGAAGAGGACTCAATTTCTGACGCTGATGCCGTTGAGATGATAAAATCCGGTTTTATGGATATTATTATCGAACAAATCGCTGATTTATTTCCGGGTGACGTTTCGGTTGAAGATGTAAAGGAGCTTGTGTCCTCGGGTACAGCTGAGCTCGTTTTTTCTTTAGTGAAGGATCCGAAAAGCTTTACGAGCGAAGATGCTAATACGATTTTGTCATCGAAACCGGTGAAAGATGCTATCTATCGAGGACTGGAGAACGCATTGCCGAAAGGCATGTCGATTGAGAACTTCCAGAGTTTGGCGGGAAGCGCGGCGGTCCTTCCAATATTGCAAGACCCGAGTAAGATTACGAAAGACGAGTTGAAGAATTTCATGTCCACGTTAGAAACAAAGACGATCTTCTTTGATGCACTTTCGGCGGTGATGCCGAAATCATTGAACGTGGAGGACTTCCAGAAGTTAATGGACACCAGCGCTGTTAAAAAGCTATTGCCGCTGGTGCAAGGCAATGTCGACTCAAAAGATTTCAAAGGCGAAGACTTTATGGACCTCTTGACCACCGAGTTTGAATATTGCGAAACAGATGATCAAAACGAATGCGAGACGATCAGCATAAAAAAGTTCGTGATTGAAAAAGCGCAAGATGCACTGCCAGATGGTATCGACGCCGAAATGGTGCGAGAGATCTCCTCTTCCACCGAAGTGCAAGCGTTGCTGCCGTTGCTTAAAAATCCAAAGGACTTCCGCGCCGAAGACTTTATGAATCTGTTGAGCAACGAAGATATCAGGCAAGCACTCATGGACATGGTGCAAGAAAATCTCCCAGACGGTATGGACTTGTCAAAAGCGGAAGAGATCTTGTCCTCGAAAGAAGTGCAGGAATTTCTTCCTTTGCTGAGCAAGCCGAAAGATATTCGCTTAGAGGATTTCATCAAACTCTTGGAAAACGACAAGATCAAAACGATGTTACTCTCTGAAGTCGAAAATGTTTTACCCGAGGGCTGGAGTGTTGCGAGGATTAAGGAAATGTTGAATTCAGAAGCTGCGCAAGCCTTACTTCCTCTGTTGAAGGACCCAACTGACTTTGGTATCAACGATCTGAAGACAGTGATGAGCGATGCGAATATCCAAAAGGCTTTAGAGGAGAAAGTGCAGAAAGTCTTTCCAGATCTCACTATTGAAATGGTGGAAAATTTCATAAATTCAGATACTGTTCAAACGATCTTGCCGCTATTCAAGGATCCCAAAAACTTCACCGTCGACGATTTGAAGGAGGTCTTATCTTCAGACGAGGTGAAAGGTTTGATCATTGAAAAAATTCAGCCATTATTGCCGAAAGGATTGGACTTGAAAAAAGCGGAAAAACTGTTGGACAACAAAGCGGTCAAACCGCTCTTGGCTTTGTTCGAAACTCCAGAAGACTTCGAACTCGACGATGTGAAGGCGTTGCTGATGAATGAAGACATACAAGTCGCGCTATTTGAAGAATTAAAAAAAGTGATCATTCATGTATTTAATGGAGCCACAAAGAAGAGCGTTTCGCTCGGAAAGCTGGGAAAGACTCCATCAATTCACTTGGACGGTAAGCGCGCAAGTCTTGGCGACGAAGAAGCGGCCGGCATCCTCAACTTTCTTGAGTCTGATGACGTACGACTTCTGACGCCGCTTTTGGCCGATCCGGGTAACGTGACGGCTGTAGATTTGACGGCAATCGCTGCAAGCAAAACAGTTCAAGGAGCTATCTTTTCATCGATGGATGGTACATTACCTGCAGGTGTCACACCTGAAACGATGAAGATGCTTTTCTCAATGGGCCCTACCCTTCAAAAACTGGTCGAAGACCCGTTCTCGTTGTCTGTGGATGAAATAGCACAAATCTTTGCTTTGTTGGATACGGTGGACTCATCTCAGTTGGAAGCTGGAAACGACGTTAACCAAGCTTTGGAGGCTATCAATGCAGGGAAGAAAGTTGTAGAAACGCATAGTAAATCAGGTGGCGACACTGACTTCTCGCTTTCTACAGCGTTTGGCGTTGGTGCAGATCCTGCGGAGTATGAAAAAGCTTGCCAGGAAAAATGCGACAAGGAGAAAGGCTGCAGTCCATCATCTACCAACAACGAGTGCTTGGAGTGTTACAAAACGTGCGAAGGGATGGCGGCTACCGTCGCGGTGATCAACAGGGTCATGGATAACTGGGAAACGAAGATCAAACCAATGTTGAAAAAATTAGGTGTTGACGTGGATGTGTTCCTTTCAGAAGCGAATAATACGGCGGTAAAGGAAAGGGCTGAAGCGCATCCTGAACGTTGGGAGCCTCGACCGGAGTACGGTTTGTCAAGCTACGACGCTTCATTTGTCGGTTTGGAAGGCGCAAACGTCTTTAAATCTACGGAAGATTCGCACTCTTACGGCATATTTAGCAGAGGTATGAATCGAGTCAGCGAGTCGAGTATGTTCAATCGTTCCGGGATGTTCGTAAATCCCGGCTTCGTCACGAATGGATATGCGGAGAACTTCATAGACGCTTCAATGTTTGGATCGCAAGCAGACTTTTCATTCGGAGGCGGAATCGATTTTGATTCCAAGAAAGATCCTATGCCAAGCGGAAAGAGCCAAGATGTTTATTTGACATTTTCAGGCGGCGGTCACGTGCTAGAATTCACCTCGAGTATTGAAGATCGCATCGACGGCATGGGATACGGTTGGAATTTCAAAGCAGATGCCGAGGCAAAGACGGACGTAGAAATGGAGTATGAGATTATGATAAAAGAAGGCGCGATGGATCAAACGACACTGTATGGGAAAAATGCCGGTATTGAACACGCCATGGCGTGGGCGAAATATGGAGAGCTTTCAACCACGTACTCTCTCGGTGATTCGGATCCGTTCGATAAGTTTGTCATCAAAGTTGCCACCGATAAGCGATTTGGCACTCCCATGTTCAAAACTATTGGAGGCGCCTCGAAGTGCCCGGCAGAGCCAAACACGATGTGGAGAGAATCTGGGATTATTCTAACGACTCAAGCTTCCCCTGGTATGAACAATAAATTCGTATCCCCTCAGTCCTCGGCACTTTTTGATGTTGTCATCACGAACGAATCGCCGTACCGAGAAAACGTCGACTATGGTCTCGTGATCATGAGCGGGGAGCAATACACTGGTGATTTTGGCGGCAATATGCTCGACCTTAAATTCAGAATCAACGGCGAATACGTTCGACCGTATGGTGAGATGTTACCGTTACGAAACATTGAATCTGTCGACGAGAGAGGTAATCTCAAGTACACGCGTTTGGCTCTTGAAATTGAGAAAGGCCGATTTGGCGACGAGTACACGAGCATTGGCTTGAAGCTGGTTTCCGAGTGCGAATCTGATATCGCCAGGAACATGGCGCTTTACCGCGAACCTTTAGCTTCAAACGATGCGTTTCTGGGCAATTTCAAGTGGGAGCGTGAATGCCCAAAGGTTGATTGGGACGTCACCACGTACAACAGATTCTTACACTACACTGCTACCAAAAGCACCGGCTCCTACATCAACATGACGTTGCTGAATCCAGATCCTCTCAACTTATGGTCGAAAGATTACAAAGAAGGCGACACTAAGAAAACGAATCACCTGGTCCATCCTCATTTGGAATTTGTGAGAATCCAATGGAGAACTTTGGGCAAAGGTGAGTGGAGAAACGCATGGGAAATGGTCGGAGAGGATGAGAACATCTGGAAAAACGATATCAAAGATGTAGACGTGCATTGTGAGTCGGCCCGCGGTCAAGGATGCTCTTTCAAGTGGAACGTCGAACGTCAATACTTCTTAAACGGACTTAAAGACGGCGAGTATGAGATAAGGGCGAAGACATTTTGCTCTGGATACGACTCGTTCGCGCCGATGGAAGTGAAAGCGTCCGAAACGGCTGAAAATCTGAACTTAGTGGTTGACGTCGTCGCGCCGGTCGCGATGGGAGATCGCGTAATGAGAATTGATTACTCTGAACCAATAGTGTGCCCACAACTCAGTGCCGAACATATGACGTATGAAATCGCACTAGTCGAGACGTGTGCGGGTGATGCAATCGAAGATGGAGGTATCGCGGCCACGTACGTTTATGATAACTTTTCGTTTGTCTGCATGATGGAAAAAGGATCTATCGTCGTGGAGTTTCCGCAAGAAGCGAATGAAGGAGTCTACGAAGTTACTCTCAACGCTGATGATTCCGGCCCTAAAATTACGGACGCCGGAGGAAACACCGTCCGAAAACAAAAGTTTTCAAGCGCAATAGGTTGCAGCAAAACGAACAATCGCGAAGGCACAACGAGGAGTAGCGCCAGAGCAGACATGGGCAAGGCATCGGCGAAGACAAAAGAAAGAAAGCACGAGTTGAATTCTTCGACTCTCAAAACACACGAGAAAACACTCGCACCGAGTCTTGGCGAAGCAGAGATGAAAGTTCCTGCTTCATTTTCGTGGTTGGTCTCAACACCGACGATGTGCTTTGCAATTGTCATCGCGACGCTTTCCTTGTACACCGTCAGGTTGACTCAAAAACTCCGGGACCTTCAAGCCAAGAATATTGATAGCGAAGGCGACAGCATGTTGCATGGCGTTGGAAGTGCTTCGGGAAAAATAAATCAGCACTCGTATGGCGCGATTTTGTAAATAGAGAGACACGGATACGGATACGTCGAGTAAAATTTACCCTAGCATTTATAGTAATTCATTAGTGATTGTATATATAAACACTTTGTAGTGATGCTAAAAAGAATAATCTCTTTGCCCCTTGCGCGCTCAGTTCTGACTTGTTTTTTTCATTTTTTTTCACTCAAAACACTCTCTACGCATTCGCGCACATTCGACATTCGACGATGCATGATCGGTAAGGGATGACCTTCCGTATTGAACACGAAACATTCCAAAGGAACCACCTTGTCGTCGCTGAAAAGCAAAAAGAGATACTTCAACGTCTCCGAGAGGAAGAAGCTCTCTTGCTTCCCTTTTTTCCTCCCCGGAGGATTTTCCAAGACGCTCGCGATACTGGCGTATCCTCCGGTATCTACTCGAGAGTAACGTTCCCAATTCTGCCACATTCTCCATCCCTGACGACGGAACGATTCATCTTTCGTGACTCTGTAAAGCACAAACAAGGATTCAACTGTTTCTGGCCGAAGAATCGAGTGCGCGTCGTTTACGCTGACGCATAAATCGCCGCCGAAACACTTCACGACGTTATTCTCGTCTTGGTCAAACTTTGCAATTTCAGGGTGTAAACCCAGTGGCATTCTCTCGTACATGGCAACGCACGTTCGCATGAGCTCTTTTGCGAGCGCTAAATGGTGCGACGCTTCTTTTTCATCTAGACGCAACGAATTCACTTTTGCGCGGAATTCTTTCTTCTCTTCCTCGCTCGACGCGCTCGAGCCAAATTCCTTTCCGACGCCGTGCAAATGTCCAAGCGCCAAAATACCTGGTAGAAAACACACCAAATGATCCATTTTCTTTTCTAATCTCGCGCCACGAGACGAAGGATACGTCATCTCGCCGACATATATCAAACCGCTGGTGTTGTGTTCGTGATTTTGGGTTCGTTGAACGAGTCGTAAAAATATTCCGTCCATCGCTCGGACGTATTCCTTCTCTCCTCCCTGTGGTTTCCCACGATGGATCCAGCTTTTCAACAAGTACTCGTAGTACGAATCCCCATTCGCTCCGAGCTTTACCATGCCGTGCGCTTTCAATTGCTCCACCCCAATTTTATCCGGAAGCAATCCGTAATCAGCGTCTGAAGCTAATTTATGGACCGCCTCGTTCGCTCTTCTGACGTAATCGCCGTAGCGTGTAAATTCTCCTTTTCTTTTCTCCGCCCCGTCTAAAACAACTACCTCCATCAGGGTCGCTTCTAAACACTCCCACTCTAAAGTCAACGTCGTCGCTTGAGCGAGGCCGTTCGTACCTTTCTCGTCGTCGTGCGCTTTACCCGTGCTAAAATCAACATCAGTTCTGGGAATACCCGTCGGGGTGTCGAAAGCAATTTTCAACTTGTCCGCGAGCTCTCGAGCTTTTTCTAGAAAATAGAAATTTGTCGTGAAATTGTCCCCTTTTTCATCCATCGTCGCTTCTATTCCGCTATTTTTTTGTTCTAAATGGTGCGCTGCCAAAAATCCGCCCATCATCCGGATGGTTGATTCGAAAACAGAACTTCTGCCGGCGGCTGTAAACATTGGTTTACCTGATCTTACAAATTCTTTTACAAATTCAAACTCTTCGTCCAAGCCTGCGAGAGCGAAAGTATCTACGGCGTCGATGGCCGTTAGCGCCACGTGAAACCACTCCAAACCACGACCGGATATCGGGTCAAGCTCATCTGCTGGAAAAACCTTCATGTATCCATCATATGCCCACTTGATTGTCGTTGCAATTGCCGAACGCTTGTCCGCGAGCGAAACGAAATCGTACGCGTCGTTGGCGTCCGCGCCGTCATTTTTTCGCTCGCTCAGTTCAATCATCCGTTGCGGCGACAGCAGAGTAATCCTTTCCGTCGGTAAGAATGAGAACGTTTCCTTTTTTTCACGCTTTCGTTCGCTGCGGTTTTCCTTCATTTCTTCTCTTTTTCCTTGCATTTCTTCTTCCTCCTCTACTCTTTCGTCGTCTTCGTCTTCTTTTTCGTCGTTTGCAACGCTGTTTTTCGTGGTGTCTCTGGCAAAAATCAAAGAAGGAGAAGGAGAAGGTGCGAGGGAAGACGTCGTTGCGGTGAGAGATAAAATTCTCGTCGTTTTATACACGTTACCGAGGAAAATAAACGCGGTGAAGACGAACGCAAAGAGCAAAACGTCCCTTTTCCTCCGTCTTCTTCTCTTCGTCTTCGATGAGAGCTGCGCGGCTGCGCTCTTCCAGTCTAGCATTTTTCCAACGCCTACATTTTTATTCTCCACGTCGCCGTCGCCGTCGTCGTGGTAGCGACCATGATAGCAGTAGTAATGGTCGTCCTCGTCGTCGACTTCGGAATATTTGCCTGCGTAGGCGTAGGAGTCTGTTGCGAGTCCGCTTTTTTTTTGTTGTTGTTGTTGATTTTGTTGTTGTTGATTTTGTTGTTGTTGTTGTTGTTGATACTGCCGTCGCCTGTTCAACAGAGAGAAGGAGGAGGAAGAGGAGGAAGAGCGCATCAACAGAGACGCGCCATGTGGAGGGGAAGCTTCGTGGTCTTGAAGAAACGCGAGCGAGTTTAAATCCAGATTGGTAAAGTTTCCTCTTCCAACGCCTTTTTCTTTTACTTCTTCTTCTTCTTCGTCGTCGTACCTGTCGTCGCATCGTTCGCCGTATCGTTCGCGTTGATAATCAACGCGGTCTCTTCCCCTTCTCCCTCCAATCTGCACGACGACGGCGTCGGCGTCGGCGTCGGCGTCGTCTTTTCCGCGTCCTCCTCCTCCTCCTCCTTCACCACCTCCTCGTCGCGACGATAAAAACTCCTCGTCGGTCCCGATGGCTTTGTCTCCTCTCCCGCACGCGTATCGCATTTTATTTTATTACATAGTATAAAAATGCGCGCGCGCGTTTCCAAACAGAGACCTCTCTCTCTCTCTCTCTC
>Ga0255762_10001088_pt1 | contig 23828 bp, 19 predicted proteins | sample 101ome_16_FD_179962 | JGI IMG/M metagenome (GOLD analysis project Ga0255762, IMG submission 179962) | Coastal salt marsh microbial communities from the Groves Creek Marsh, Skidaway Island, Georgia - 101401AT metaG (version 2) | ecosystem: Environmental > Aquatic > Marine > Intertidal zone >...
CTCAGCGGAGAGCTTTATACCGTTAATTTCGGTTTCCTTAAGAAGTTTTAGCTTCACCCATTCGACGGGTGCATCCTCTTGTGCTGCCCGTGCTTCATTAGCTGCATCGCCAGCAGCATCGCCGGCGGCTTTTGCCATCAGGTTGGCTTTTGCTGCCAGATTGGTTTCGGTGCCTTCTAATAGATTGAGCACTTCGCTCATATCTATAAACTCACCGCGTTTTAGCCCCAGAGTTCGCTTTTTCAAAATTTGGATACGGTAGATCAACACATCCAAGCGCATCGTAAGATCGTCAATATCTTGGTAAATTTGTTCCAGAACTGAAAGGGATTTTCCCAAAGGCTGCTTGCTTAGTTTTTCTGCCAGCAGTTTCCCCAAATCAACGTCGGGCGTCCCTGCCGAAGCTTTTTTTGACTTTGGGGCGGTTTTTTTTGCGGGCTGCCGGGGCTTGGCCATAACCAACATCTCCATTTTGGCACAATACTTGCAAGTTTCTTCCTGAAACAAAGTTTGGCAGGAACGTACGTTAGAATATGCAAGTTCTCAAGGATTATATTAGCTTCAACGCCGATGCGCTTAAACTGCGCGAGCGTCGGAACATGATCATTGGTTCAAACATAGCCAATGCGGCAACGCCGGGTTTCAAGGCGCGTGATATCGATTTTGAACAGGTTTTAAAGGCCAAAGCGGGTGAAGGTACGCTGAAAAGGTCGTATGAACAGCATTTTGGTTTCAGCGGTGCGGCCTCCTCTGAGAAGCTCAAGTTTCGTCAGTCAATGAATCCATCTGCCGATGGCAACACGGTAGAAATGGCGGTTGAGCAGATGGAGTTTTCGGAAAATTCTTTGCGCTACATCTCGTCTCTAAACTTTCTCAACAAGCGGCTTAGTGGCTTGATGACGGCGATAAAGGGCGAATGATGAGCAATATTAAAAACATATTTGACGTTGTAGGTCAGTCGATGGGCGCGCAGATGGTGCGCCTGAATACGATTGCTTCAAACCTAGCCAATATGGAAAGCAAGGCAAGCACGCCGGAAGAAGCTTTCAAACCAATCCGTCCGGTTTTTGAAACTGTTTTTAGCGATCAATATGAAAATGACGGGATGGCAAGCGTTACCGCGGATGAAATTGTCGCGTTAGAGCGTGAAGCAGAAAAGCTTTATGAACCAGGTCACCCGAGCGCGGATGCAGATGGCTTTGTGTATAAAGCCCCGATCAATTCGGATGAAGAAATGGTCGAGATGATGGAAGCCAGTCGGCAATATCAAAATAATTTGGAAGTTCTATCGACTATGCGCGCCTTGATGATGCGTACGATCGATATGGGCAAATAAGCTGGAGTGTAAATGATGGAAATCGGCAATAACCCAAGCGCGCAAACGCAAAAAGAGATCCTCGACAAGCTGGGCATTAAGAGCGCTAGCGATGTTGTAAACGAATCCAGTGATAAATTGGGGCAAGAAGATTTTCTGACCCTGATGACAGCTCAATTGCAAAATCAGGATCCAATGGCTCCAATGGATAATGGCGATTTCATCGCGCAGATGGCTCAGTTTTCAACCGTGACTGGTATTGAGGAAATGGCCAGCTCGATGAAAGCCATGGCCGCAGAGGTTCAACAACTTCGCGTTGCCTCGATTTCGAACGTGATGGGCCATTCGGTTTTGGTGCCCGGTGACATGACCTCAGCCGATGCAAATGGCGAATTACACGGGGTGTTCGAGCTGGATAAAACCGCGGTTGATACGCGGGTGAATTTTTATGACGCTGCCACCAATGAATTGCTTGAAGAGCAAACAATGGGACCACAAGCTTCTGGAATGATTGGCTTCCAATGGACCGACCTGCCGCAAGCCTATCGGGATGGCAATAAAAACATCCGTGTGGATGTGATGGTGAATTATGGCGAAGGCATGGAAAGCCTACAGCCAAACCTATTCGCCAAAGTGATTGGGGCCGAGCTGAACAAAGACACCGGCGCCACCAATCTTGAATTAGAGAATAATCAAACCATCGATGCCGCAAATGTTCTGCGGTATCGGATGTAATCGAAGACGTTACCAGGGTTAAGGGAGACTAACAGATGTCGTTTTATACCGCACTTACCGGATTGAATGGATCGCAGGCTGATATTGCCGCTACCTCAAACAACATTGCGAACGTCGGAACCACCGGCTTTAAACGAAGCCGGGCTGAATTTGGGGATATCTTCGCGACGTCTCCATTGCAGAACTCTTCTTCATCGATTGGTTCTGGTTCGATCTTGAAAGGTGTTAAACAACAGTTTACCCAGGGTAACATTGCTGCCTCATTAAACGCGCTTGACTTGGCGATTTCTGGCCAGGGGTTCTTTGCGTTGAAACCTTCGTTAACATCAAGCCAGGTGGTTTATACGCGAAACGGTTCTTTCAACGTGGATAACAACCGAAACGTTGTTGATTCAACGGGGCAGTTCTTGCTGACCTATCCGGTGAACGAAGATGGATCTGTGACATCGAAAACCATCAATGACGCGGTGCCCTTGCAATTGCCGGTGACCTCGGGTGAACCAAAAGCGACAAGTAACATTGATCTTGCGATCAACTTGCCTGCGGATGCACCAGTGATTACCGACAATCCAAAATTTGCCGATGGATATCAATTTAGCAGCTCAGACCCTGAAAGCTTCACAAACTCAACCTCGCTGACCATCTTTGACGATTTGGGTAACCCCACGATTGCGACCGTATATTTCATCAAAACGCAAGCTGCCACAGCGGATGATCCGACCAACAAATATGACACGCGCCTGGTGATCGATGAAACCGTGATCAACCCCGATCTGGTGGCTTCGGTGAACGATAACAATGAGCAAATTTACATTGATCGATTTGGGAATGAAACAACTGTGGCGAACATCCCTGATGATAACTACTTTTCGGAAGGAAAAGGTTCGGCCCTCTATCGTAAAGACGATCTAAACGAAAGCATTCCATCCCAGCCTGCAAAATTAACCGGGTCTCAAACCAGCTTCGATTTTGGCGAAGAGGGGAACAAGCTTATTCAGATCACCAATGACCCAATGATGTTCAACGCAACCCGAGAGGCTGGAAACGCGGACAGTTCTATTTTTTGGGGAAAAGACTTTCTGTTAGTCAATGTTGATGATGGCGATGTTCCCGTCAGCATCGATTTGCGCCCAGGGTTTTACAATGCGACGCAGCTTGCAGCAGAAGTGCAGCGTGCTATCAATGATGCCTATGGCGACGACAATAAACTCCAAGTTCGTTCCAACGTTGATGATACTTTAACCGTTGATTTCTATACATTAAATACTGGAGACGGCACGCTGAGCGGTTTGTCGACCCCTGTGTCTGTAGATTTGTTGTCTGCATCATATGTAACGGAACAAGTTGGAATCGACACGAGCGGTTCGTCTCCTGACTTTACAAGAGAAGAGTTTCTTGCCCACGCTCAGGTTCGTGTTATCGATACAATGAATGATTATGTTATTAATGGGACCGGAGATTTGGGCGTCAACGCGAACCTATTTACAAGGTCAAGCGGCGCGCAAATGGACACAGTATACGAGAAAACAGACGTCATAACGTTTGATTATGCTAGCGAGTCGCCTTCTGCTGAAAGGCATTTAGCCTATTCATATTATGATAAAAAACCTGATCTTGCTGTTTTCGATAACAAAGACGCAGTAAGCTCAGGCGGTACGATTGTGTATGATTCATCTAACAACTTGCTAACCATTGATGTAGATGACACCAGTAATTTTACTGTCGGAGAAGTGGTGCGTTTAGCTGGGAATTTTGAAAATCAAAATTCCATCATCAACGGCCGCGACCTTACGATTTTGAGCATCGACAATAACAATTCTATCACGATTAACACGACTGGTGAGGGTTTTCCCGATGGGGGTTTCACACTTACCCAGGGTAGTGCCACATCAGGAGATACATTTTTAGAAGCCTATATTCTGAGTGATGAGTCTTCTGACGTTGAAGCGTTTTTTGAAGGCGAAAGTTTGAACCCCCAAGGGGCTGTAAATAGTTATAATAATAAGAAAATAGTATTGCGAGAAACAAGCGATGCAACGCATGGTTACAAACATAATCATGCAGACGTAGGCGCGATAAACGTTTCAGGTACCAATGCACTCTCGGCTTCCACAGAATATTACGTCACTTCAGTTGGGACTTCTGACTTTTCGACCATAACCAGCACAAGCTCATTTCAAGCCGATGGCAATGATGGAAGTACGACACTTGGAACCATCTTTACCACCAATTCAGGAGTGACAACCCTTGCTGGCACTGGACGTGTCAAGCCAACCACTTCTGCGACGACCACTTCATCGAATAACGTTGTTGTAGGTAAAACCTATAAAGTAGTGTCTGGCACTATAACGCATAATAGTGTGAGCTATGCTGCTGGAAGCACATTCACTGCTGTAAATGCTAACGCAGTTTCAGCCTCCGGAACCGCGAAATTCATTTCACATGATGAAGTTTTCTCTGGTTTGTCTTCCGAAAGTCTGGGCGGTTCCTCCTCTCTGGCGAGTCTCGGTTTGGACGCTGGTAATTTTTCAAATGCAACCGTTTGGGTTGATGAGAAAAATCCACCTATCAAGGTAAGTTATGATGCTGTGAATCAGCGCTTCCAGTTTGGTGTAAACCACACGGCGATTGGACCAGGAACTGATTCAAACTTCCGGGCCTTTAAGGTCTATGGTGCATCTGATGCGGATGGAACAAACAATCTCGGTATCCCCGCTTCAGATTCTTCTCCACAAACCGAAATCAGTTCGACGGCGGTGATTTCTGCTGAATCTTTCGTAGCCGATGGTGGCGAGATGCAGATTAACGCCAAGAGATTTGGTGCAAGTGTTGCCTATAACAGTGACACTAAAACATTTACTTTCCTGAGTGGTACAACAGGAGAAACAATTTCCGCAGATGGCGCCCTCGGAGTGAATACTGACCAAAATGCCTCAAATATTCAGGTTGGCCGATATGCTATAAGCGAAACTGACGGCAGTGTTGTGAACGCCAGTTTTGATACGGCTACCAGATATATGGGTACGGGAGATAATGGCCTGATGGGGGTCGGAGCCAGTAAAAACGATACGGTTTTTGAAACAGCCCGAGGGTTAGCTTCGGATCCGGCGCGGGCGATCGGAGCTCCAGCGACAGAGCCCCTCAACGAAATCTTTAACTTGTCATCTGCTGGTAACGCGAATGTTTTCAACGTGTCTGTAAATGGTATTAGCGGTATTATCGAAGTCCCCTCAGGAAATTATGTTGGCTCGACCCTTGCAGCAGAATTGCAAACGAGAATTAACCAGATTTCTGATACCGAGACAGGCGAAGTTGTAGGTGGTGTTACTGTAAAGTATCAAGCGGATACCAACAATTTTGTTTTCACGACGGGCACAACGGGTGATCAATCTACGATCAAGGTTAAAGGGGCTGCAAAATTAGGCCTAGATGATGTGCCTTTGGGTGTTGGTTCGGTTCCCACAATTGTAAACTTGGTGCAAGCAACCAATGATGCAGGTGTGCCGCTTTATGTGAACGCGGCAGGCGAAATCGTGGAAACACCACCCGATAACTTGGTGACCGATTACTATCCTCTTTATATCGATGAAGGCGAATTAACCTTTGATAAAACTGGTCAAATCATCAGCCCGCTGAACCGTGTTCATTACGAACAACAGGCGGCCGGTTTCTCAATCTCGCTAGATGTGGATTACAGTGCTTCAACACAGCTTTCACAGCCCTTTGCTGTGAACAACCTTGAGCAGGATGGTTTTACCTCTGGTCGATTGGATGGTTTGGATATCGACGCGACCGGTTTGTTGCGCGCCAATTATACAAACGGTGAAAACCGACCTTTGGGTAAGATCGTTCTTGCGAACTTTAACAACCAAAACGGCTTGAAACAGGTTGGGAACGCGACCTTTGTTGAAACGGCCACCTCTGGTACGCCGACCTTCGGGGAAGCGGGTGCAGAAGGTTTTGGTGCTATTCAATCAGGTTCTTTGGAACGCTCAAACGTGGATATTACCGAAGAGCTGGTGAACTTGATCACAGCGCAACGAAACTTCCAAGCCTCGTCAAAAGCGATTGAAACCTCGACCCAGCTGACGCAAGCGATCATTAATATTCGTTCGTAAGGCTAAGGTGGGCATAGCAGGGGTCTGATATGGATCGGATGATATATACAGCGTTGAATTCTCTTTCGAATTCACGCTTTGACCAAAGGGTAAACGCGCAAAACCTGGCAAATTTAAACGTGCCAGGTTTCAAAAAAGATCTGTCAACTGTGCGCGCCAGTACCTTTTTGGCCAATATGGACCAATATCAAAGCCGATATTTCGCTCAGGCCAGCCAGGAAACGTTGTTTTCGTCGCAAAACGGCGCAATCCAACGCACGGATGAGCGGATGGATTTTGCCATCCGTGATCAAGGGTATTTTTTTATCGAGCCGAAAAACGGTGCTGATATCGCGTTATCAAGGCGCGGTGATTTCGCCATAACCGCAGATCGGTTTTTGACCGATGGCGCCGGCAATTACATGCTCGATAATAATATGAATAAGATCACTGTGCCGCAAAATCGCGATTTGATCATTGACGAGTCGGGCGTTGTTTTGATCGAACCGCTTGATGCACCAGACGGAACGCGGCAACAAATTGCGATCTTAGGGACGACATTGGCCGAAGACGCGCAATTGGTAAAATCGATAGATGGCTATATTCGCCCGTATAATAAAAATGAAATGCCGGTTGCGGATCAGCGCGCCGAAGTTGCGCAAGGTTTCTTGGAAGGCAGCAACGCAACAGCCTTAGACGCGCTTTTGGCAAATATTGAGGGCCAGCGATATTTTGAGCTGAACGTCAAGTTTATCAAAGAAGCTAAGAACCTAGACGAAGCAACCACGCGCATTATGCGCCTTCCGGGCACTTAAGAAAGCTGTTCTGCAGGGCAAGCCTATAGTTTAGCGCCGTCTATGCTTGTTTGAAAGTTGGCGCTTTGATTAATTTCAATAAACGCCGCCTATTTCAAATCTTGGCACATCATTTGCATCACTGGATGCAAAAGAGAGGTGCCAAAATGTCTTCTTCAGCAATGTATGTCGCGAAAACCGGTTTGACCGCGCAGCAAACCCGGATGCAAGTGATTTCAAACAATCTTGCCAACGTGAATACGGTTGGTTTTAAAAGTGACCGGGTGAATTTTGAAAGCTTGCTCTATCAAATATCACGCTCTGGCGGTGATCAAACCTCTGAAGATACGGCGCTGACATCTTCCTTGGCGCTTGGCACGGGTGTGCGTGCGGTCAGCACCGAGAAAAAATTCTCTCAGGGCAGTATGATTACCACAGATAACGCCTTGGATGTGGCGGTTGATGGCGACGGGTTCTTTCAAATTCTTATGCCTGATGGGAATATTGGATATACGCGTAACGGTACTTTTTCGCGAAACGCAGATGGTTTGATGACCACATCCAGTGGCTATGTGCTGCAACCTCAAATCACTATCCCTTCTGGATCTTCGCAAATCAATATTTCTCAAGATGGGCTGGTTACCGCTTTATTGGCTGGTGAGGCAGTGCCCAGCGAATTGGGCCAAATTACTTTGGCAGGTTTTGCCAATCCGCGGGGCTTGAAAGCTTTGGGTGAAAACTTCTTGGTCGAAACGGCAGCCAGCGGCGCGCCCGCAATCGGAGTTCCCTTCACGGAAGGCCGCGGTAAACTGGTGCAGGGGTCGTTGGAAAGTTCGAATGTGAATGTTGTGCAGCAATTGGTCGAGATGATTGAAACGCAGCGCGCTTATGAGGTGAGTTCAAAGTCGATCACCGCAGCGGATGAGATGATGAAATATATCTCAAACAATCTATAGGCTGACATAAAATGCGCATCATCACTCTTTTTTCGGTTCTGTTTTGCATCAGTTTGTCGGCATGTTCGACCTATGTTGAAGAATTGGCCAGCGATGAGTTCGCGCCGGTGTTTCCAGAAGAAACCGAAACCGCTCAGGTGGCTGATGGGGCGATTTTTGATGGCAATGCGCAGGGCTTATTTGCCTCGGAACGCAAAGCCTCAAAAGTTGGCGATATCCTTACCATTTCACTGAATGAAAGCTTTCAGGCCACCAAATCGCAATCTGCGACGAGTGGCAAAGATGACAGCTTCGGTGTCACATTGCCAAAAGGCATATTCCCCAATGCTGCATCAACAGATTACGGGTTGGGCACCACGCAAGCCTTTACAGGCTCCGGGTCGGCCTCTCAGTCCAATGCTGTAACGGGATTGGTATCGGCCTCGGTCGTGCGGCTGTACCAAAATGGAAATCTGGAAATTTTGGGCCAGAAAAAGCTGACGCTGAATAATGGCGATGAGTATGTGCGCGTTAAGGGGATTGTCCGACCGCAAGATATTGGCAATGGAAATATCGTGAACTCTAACCGCCTTGCCAATGCCGAAATAACCTATATTGGCGCGGGCGAATTGGCGGATACGTCTAAAAAGGGCTGGCTTTCAAAGGTCTTCAGCGTCGTTTCACCAATTTAAGTAGGATAAACAATGAGACTTTTGGTTAATTTTGCATTCTGCTTTTGGCTTTCAGGGCTGGCCAGCCTAGCCTATGCGGACCGTATAAAAGATTTGGCCAATTTGGCCGGGGTGCGCAACAATCAATTGGTTGGATATGGTTTGGTTGTCGGTTTATCGGGAACGGGCGATGCCAATTTGGGGATCACCTTGCAATCTATGCAGGCCATGCTGTCGCGTTTTGGCATGTCAACGGACACTTCTGGTTTGTCGGGGGCGAACGCAGCGGCGGTGATGGTAACGGCCGATTTGGCTCCGTTTATCAAACCTGGACAAACGCTTGATGTCACCGTTTCGGCGCTGGGCGCATCAGAATCGTTGCGCGGTGGAACGCTTTTGATGACACCGCTTTTGGGTGCTGACGGGCAAACATACGCGATTGCGCAGGGAAATCTGGCTGTCGGGGGGTTGGGCGTTGCTGCAGCCGATGGATCATCATTAACCGTTAATATTCCCACAGTTGGCCGGGTTCCTCAGGGGGCGACTGTTGAAAAAATGGTTGAGACACCTTTCTTGGAAAACGAGTTTTTGATCTTAAACCTTCACCGCAGTGACTTTTCTACCGCCAGCGCGGTGTCACGCGCGGTGGATGATATTTTTGGGCAGGGAACGGCCGTTCCGATTGATGGCTCCTCCATTCGCGTGCAAGCGCCAGCGGATCCAACGCAGCGTGTATCTTTTGTTAGCCTTCTTGAAAACGTTGAAGTGGAACCTGCCACCCCGCCCGCGCAGGTGATTGTAAACTCTCGAACGGGTACAATCATCATCAATGGGAATGTGCGTGTAACGCCGGCTGCTATCACACATGGCAGCTTGACCGTGCGCGTGACCGAAGATCCAAACGTGCAAACCCAGACCAATGTGATTGCCAATGATGCAGGCGTTGTGGCCACGCCGGCCGCACCCGTTGTGACCCCGGATAGTGCTGTAGATGCAGAAGAAAAAATGGCCAAAGCCTTTGTGTTTGATCCGGGTATTCAGCTGACAGATATCGTCGATGCGATCAATGCCGTTGGCGCAACGCCGTCTGATTTGGTGGCCATATTGGAAGCGTTGAAGGTTTCTGGCGCGCTGCGCGCGCAGTTGATTATTATTTAGGAAACACGATGGTGGATGAAGTCAGAGCATTTGTTTCGCACAGCGCCAGGGCAGAGCCTTCGGCGCTTGAGCGTATTGACCGCAGAGCCTCTTTGGAAGAGGTCGCGCAACAATTTGAAGCGATTTTTGTCAACGAATTGATGAAAACCAGCCGGGCAGCGAAATTGTCGGAGGATATTCTAAGCAACTCTGGAACGCAGCCGTTCTTAGAGATGATGGATCAAGAGTTTTCGCAAACAATTTCAAAACGTAACAGTCTGGGAATTGCTGAGGCGCTTGTTCAACAGTTCGAACGCAAGTAACGGGGTAGAGTTGGTTGGCAAGCTTATTTGACATAGGCAAATCGGCAGTTCAGGCGCAACGGCAAGCGCTGAATGTGACCGGTCAAAACATCGCGAATGTGAATACGGAAGGGTATCGCAAGCGCAGTGCAGATTTGACCGAGGTTTCAGGCAGTCAAAGTGAGCTTACCTCGATCACTTCTCAAATCGGTTTGGGTGTTAACTTGGGCGAGGTGCGCCGTGCCTACAATGTTTTTTTAGCCTCAAGCTCCAATTCATCGGAAAGCCGGTTCCAATCGTCACAAACCTTTGTGGAGTCTATGGAACGGTTGGAAAATGCCATTTTGCCTGGCGAGGGTGATTTATCCTCGCAGATTACTGAATTTTTCCGCACCCTATCGGATGTTGAGGCAAGCCCCGGTGATTTGGCGCCCCGCGCCGCGGCCATCGAGCAAGGCAATGGCTTGGCCAACGCCTTTAACGTAACAGCTTTTGTTTTACGGGATTTAGAAACTCAGATTTCCGGTACGATTGATCAAGAAGTGAACGAGGTGAACCGGCTTGTGGAATCGTTGGCGTCTGTGAATGGTAAATTACGGTCCTCAAATTTAGGGGCTTCACCACCGAATGCCCTGATGGATGAGCGCGATCGCTTAATTTCAGAAATTTCTCAAAAGGTGAGGATAACGGTCAATTATAGCCCACGGTTTGATGTCAATATAAGATTAGGAGAGCATTCTACTGGGCCGGTGCTGTTGGAGGGAGAAACCTCCTACAAGGTCCAGCCAATACGGGGCGATGAGAATGGCGTGAGTTATAAGATCGGCACCTCACGGGTTGTGAAAACGCTTGATGATGGCGGGCTCAAAGGGCTCTCGACCGCCTTATCCGTAATTCAAGATACGCATTCTCAAGTGGATGCTCTTGCTGATCGTTTGGTCAGAGAGCTTAATACGGCTCATGGCAATGGTATTGATTATGACGGTGAATTTGGGCGTTCGATGTTTACAGCGCGGCAATTTGACGTAGCGCCCGATCTGAAAAACAGCCAAGATCTTGATATTAGCGTGCTGACGGTGCCAGGACAGGTTGACTTGGTTGAAAATGCGACCTTTCGTTTTGATGAGCGTTCGGGTTTTTGGACAGCTTATGGTCAAAACAATGATGTGATGGGAACCGGGCGCGCGCAAATTGATTTAGATGGCGTGATTGTCAAGGTTGGGAACCCAGCTCAGGATGGTGATAGTTTTCGGCTTACGAAAGCAGATGGTGAAGCCGACCGACTCTCTTTTTTATTAACCGATGGACGACAAATCGCTGCGGCATCAAATTTTGTTATAACACCAAATAGCGCCAATGCGGGCGCAGCCATAATGTCCAGCTCAGCGATCGAAATGAAAGCTCCACCGCTTGCCTCGCTTACGGATGTGACAAATAATTCTCTTTCTCCGGTTTCGTACTCAGAATTTTTAAATGGCGGTGCTGTCGCCTATATACCCGCCGGGATTAAAAATTTGGAGCTGGCATCGTTTGGACAAGACCCGTCTTTGACCTTGAATTTTAACGAATTAAGAGAATTAAACAGTTTTTCTTTTGTTCTCAGCGGCAATAGTTATGAAGCCTCAATCTCAGATGAATTGCGCGAAAATTTGCGGGATAAGGCACATTTGGCGGAATATCTGAATAAAGGCTTTTTAACGTTCACCACACCGAATGAGGCAGGTATAGCATTAGAGGATGTGAATTCAGTAAGCCTGCGGGATCTTGGTTTATTTGCCTCAGGGTTTGAGGGTGGTTTAAAGCTTACGGGCAACACTGCCTTTACCTCCGGGCAGGTCAAAGTTGAAGTTGAGGGTCAAATCAGTGAGACAAATGCGGTTGTAAAAGCAGCTGAAACGGCTTCAGGCTTCCGGGTGTTCACACGTGAAGGGCGGCAGGTCGCCGGCGTCCCGTTGTCAATCAGTGAGGCCCATATTTTTCTTACTGAAACCAACGGTTTTACGTCAGAGGCTGAATATCGTGCCGATTACTTAAACCCAACAGATGGGGTCGGGTATCGCGGTGCCAAGATCAATAACATGCTGCCGGGTGGCTATTCAACGGTTGAAAGCGCCGCCAGTATTCTGACCGGTGGATCCTTGGGGTCTTTGATTCAGCAGGGCACAATTTTCAACCCAATCTCTGCGCAAACGTTAACGTTCGAAACCACCACTATGAGCGCGTCTGGCTTGGGAACTGACACGGCAGACGGTGTTGTAAATGTCGATATTGCCGTGGATTCCGGCGTCAACATGAAAACCATCGCTGATGATATCAATATTAAACTAGAAGCTTTTGGGTTTGTCGCAGAAGCGAAAACCTATGCGTCTTTACGGCTCGATGATAGCGCTTCAATTTCTGGAGATATCTCTTTTGAACTTTCGTCTGGAAATTCAAGTCCGGTTTCAATTTCTGGTATTTTCGGGGAGTCAAATTTGTCTCCTTTGGTGGCTAAGATTAATCAACGAAGCGAACAAACGGGAATCACCGCTGAAGTTTCGCAGGATGGCTCTCGCATCGTATTGGTGCAATCAGATGGGTTGGATATTTCTATCACAAATCCGGAGGGTGAGCTGTTAACGGTGAATTCGCTTGACCAGAACTTTTCTGAACTTTCAAGTGAAACCGCTTTAAACGCGGATACTAAAATCGTTGGGTCTTTAAGCTTACGTTCGCCGCGCGCTTTCAAGGTGACATCAAGCCTTGATGCTGCTGTGACTGCCAATTCGCAAACGCTGTCGAAAGAAGAGGGAGGTGTCCGTGTTGACTTGACCGCAGGGGGATCGATCAGCGATATATCGATTGAAGTTGACCCCGATATTCTAGTGCCGCAAGTCAGTCCAGATGGACTGCGCTTAGCAGCCTCCAACACAAGCTTTACACTATCTGCACGTTTGAACGGATCGGAAACTGCAACTGAATTCTCTGTAAATACAAACGCATTGATCGACGTTTCAATCGCCTCTATTTCCGAAACTTTAGTGTCTGATTTAAGATCTACGGCTGGTCTGCCATCTTTAACCGGGGCGGCTTTATCCACATTGCCCAGCGAGGGCAGCCAAGTGTCTGTTTTGGTTGGCGCGTCTCAATATGATGTTCAGTATGTCGCAGGAGAGTTTGTGGTGAGCGGGCCGGAGGCGGGTCGGGTGTTTGCTGAAATCCAAACCGGCGATGACGGAAATGATTACTTTTCTATTAATGTTGCAGACGGGGTTCTAAATGGCACCAGTTTGCAATTGCTTGATGGTGGCGATTTAACCGAGTTCGGATTGGCGGTAACAGACACAACGGCCGTCAGCAGTATCAAGGGGCGTTCGTTTGGTGGTTTTACACTGGTCAGTGCTGCTCAACTAAATGATGCCGGTGATGCATCTGTTGCCTCTTCCAGCGCTGATGACACTCTTACGTTTTCTGGCGGCAGTTGGTCTGATGGAGATGAGATTGATATCAATGTGGGTGGGGCCAATCGCACAATTACCATCGCATCAGACATATATCCTAATACAGACGCCGGTGTAGCCCAGCAAGTTAAAGCTGAACTAGATGCTTTGATCGCAGCCGGTACGCTTAGCAATATATCAGTCGCGGATAACGGAGCGGGTGTTTTAACCTTTTCAAAAACCTTCGAAGTGATGGTCGGCAGCACTGCAACAACGGTTTCAATTAATCACGACAGCACCTCTGCAAATGGATATAACATTCAGTCGAGCAATTCTGATCTCACGCCCAAGGTAACCGTTTCAACAGATGGACTGAGCTTGGTTATTGATTTGGAAACGACTTATTACGATAGTGATGAAACAGTTTTGGGCCCATTGCGCGTAACGCCGAGTGTAGGGGCCAGTGCAGTGGGGTTCGGCGCGGCGGATTTCTCTGTAGAATTAACGGAAACAGGGCTTCAAACAGTGTCGATGAACGGCAATCCATCTGGTGTAACGCTCGAGGTAGAAAATTTGCCGGGGCAAGTTTTGTCGATGAGCGGATTACCCAATGAGGATTTTATCGTTTTGCTCGATTCCGAAGGCGCCAAGCGGCTGGCCTCAAGCTTTGAGATGAGCACCGAAGAGGATGCAAAAGCGCAGAAAGATTACCGGGTTAAAGTGGTTGATGCCGACGCAGGGCGCGTTGAGTTGATTGATGTCGAAACGGGAACGTCAATGGCAACCCGTTTCACCAATGGTGTCGTCGAGTTTGAAGCCGATAATTACCGATTTGAATTGGCCGGCTTTGGATCGACGGATGATCATTTTGACATCGCGTTGAACCGATCAAATGCTGGGGATGCGCGTAATATGGTCGCGATGATTGCGCTGAGCAGATCCTCGGCTGAGCGCAGTAGTTTTCAAGATGATTTCCGACAGATTGCTTTGGCTGTCGGATCCCAGCTTGAATCGGGACGTCTGCTGAATATCTCTGCCACCGCGATCCGCGATGCGGCTATTGCGACCGAGGATGAATTGGCGGGCGTTAATCTGGATGAAGAAGCTGGAAAACTTATGGAGCAGCAGCAGGCCTATAAGGCAGCAGCCCAAATTCTGCAAACTGCGCGCGATCTATTTGATACAATTATTGGCATAATGTGAGGGTAATATGACGATTTCAAGTAAACTGTTCGCCACGCAAATGCTGGATCAATTCAAGGTGATTGAAAATAGATTGCAATCGCTCAACACCCAGATTTCAACCGGAACACGGATCACAAAATCTTCTGATGCCCCGATCGATGCTGTAACGCTCACCGCGCGAAGTGAACTACAATCGCGTATTGAACAATATCAGTCAAACGTAAGGAAAGTGAACGAGCGCTTGGGTTTGGCGGATGCTACATTGGAAACAATGGGCAATTTGGTAACCCGGATGAACGAAAAATTTATCGCCACCAATACCGCCACGGTGACCGATGCTGAGCGTCAGGCGGTACGTCTCGAAGTGTTAACGTTTAAAGAAAGTTTACTGGGATTGGCCAACTCGGTAGATAATAATGGCGATGCGCTTTACGGCGGATTTTCAACCGAGGAATCGCCTTTTGTGCAAAACGAAGACGGCCAGACGCGCTATCGCGGCGATGGTGGTGACCACACATTGCAAGTGTCGGAAAGCGTTAAACTGCCGACGAGTTTGAATGGCAGCTCTTTATTCATGGAAGTGAAGGATGGAGCCGGCACCAAAAGCAGTTTTGACATCTTAGATAGTTTTGCAAATGCATTGCTAACAGACAGCCAGTTTGAACAATCTTACTCGGCAAATTCGGCAGATACCGCGCAGTCTATCTCCTATGATCTGACAAATAGCTCTATGGTTGGAATGTTTGATTTTGACACGGGTGAGTCTCAGCAAAATCTTGCTGCATCAACGGGAATACAGTCAGGTGAGTTTACGTTTACGATCAATGACACGCCGACAACGATCACGATCACTGATGGCAGTAATGACACTTTGCAGGGGTTGATTGATGAAATAAATGCAATCAGCAATGTGACTGCCAATTTGGTTCAAAAAGACAGCGGGTTAACGTTGCAAATAACATCAACAGCTGGTGCAGAAAATGCTTTTTCAATCTCTAGCAGCGATGCGGAATTAGTTGTTTTGCAGACCGGCGTACCTGCCAGCAGCAGTACCAGTGCGCAATTAACGGTTGTCTCGGAAGCCGCAGATGCCGTCTCTGGCGCGATGAAATTACGCATCAATGCCTCTCGAGAACCCCAGAATTGGTCGATGGTTCTGACCGGACCCGAGGGCAGTGCCACGGTAAGCGCAGACATAAACTCTGACTCTTTTACCGCGCTTGTTGATGCGATAAATGCAAGCGGAACGGGATTGACAGCAACGGATAATGGTGATGGCACTCTGAGCCTGTCGAAAACCGATCCATCTTCCGAAGTGGATGTTGTTTTGGAAGATATTTCCATTGAAGGTTATAATTTGGCACAAAAAGAGCCGCGTTATTATATCGATGTTCTGAATGAGGATAATGAGGTTGCTGTCAAATTAAGCGATCAAAACCAGGCCTTGTCGCGGCAAGGTACAGCCATTCAAGCCTTGCTTGAACATTTTGCGTTGTCGCGCACCATTGTGGGCGCAAGGATCAACAATGCCGATGCGCAAAACACCGTTTTGCAGGATCGCAGCATTTCAATTCAAACAGAAATTTCTGATCTACGCGATGCAGATATTGAGACGCTGATCACCGAGTTGCAAACTATCATGGTTACCCGCGATGCGGCGCGGCAAACCTATTCAACGATTAATTCGCAATCGCTATTTGATTTTCTAAAATAAGGTAGATCTGAAAACTTGGTCCGGTAATTGCAACTCTTTTGCGAAAGGAGCTGCAATGTTGAAGTTGATCCGCGCAGGTTGTGTAAGCCTAATAGTGTTTTTCATGCCCCAATCGCTTTATGCAGCGGTTGAGGATAGCTCTATTTGCGATGAAAGCATCGCCGTTGCGGCGCAAGAGAGCACGGTTCCTCGGGCTGTGCTGATGAAAATCGCGCGCCTAGAGTCAGGCCGCAAGGTCAATAAAAAATTTGTGAGCTGGCCATGGACTTTGAACAATGGCGGCACAGGGTATTTTCTGAACAGCAAAGCAGATGCTCTAGACTTGCTTACAAAATTATCAAATTCGGGCAAGACGAATGTGGATGTGGGCTGCATGCAATTGAATATTAAATGGCATGCGAAATATTTTAGCAATTTTTCAGAAATGTTAAGCCCTGCGCATAATACTCTTTATGCCGCCAAATATTTAGAACAACTGTATAAAGAAACCGGGTCTTGGAGGAAGGCCGTTAAATATTACCATTCGCGTAACCCGAAATATAACGAACGTTATTATGCGAAGTTTTCGGAACTTCCCAATTTTGATACTATTGCGATGATCCGCACAAAGCCTTCGCGGCGCCCGATGCTTATCCCACCCCCAGTGCCGGAGCGAGCGCCCGAGATGCCCAGCGTATTTGGCGCCGCGCGGGCAAAGTCAGTTTTGTTTTGGACAGTGCCGCAAGGCCCTTTGGTGCTGACGGCTCAGCTTGATTTATCGCAACCTGCTTTCACCGATCTCAGAAAATTCACAGGCAAGCCTTTGTTGGTGGCTGGCCAATAAAGATTGATCCTCATTAAAGGGCTGATTTTTCACACCGATCACTTTGGCATGAAATATGCAAACTATTGTTTAAAATTTAAAAGGTTGTGTCATGCTGAATATCATAAAATCTGCGTTAAGCGTTTCGAGCCATAAATTGAACGTGGTCTCAAACAATATCGCAAATACCGGGTCTACCGGCTTTAAACGCAGCGAAGCGACCTTTCGGGATGTTTATTTGGCCAGCGCCGGCGCGTCCGGCCCGAATGTTGGCCAAGGTTCGATGGTGGCGGTAAATCGCGTGTCCCATAACCCTGCTGAATTGAAACAAACCGGTGTTTCAACGGATATGGCGGTAAATGGCCATGGAATGTTCATGCTTGGCTCGGTTGAGGGCACCGACCAGGTGACGTTTACGCGCAACGGATCTTTCCAGATTAACGAGACGGGTTTGTTATCTGCCAATGATGGCAGCCCTGTATTAACTAAAAACCTTGAACAGATTTACATTCCCTTTCAAAACAATGGAATTCCGCTTTCTGGATTGGAAATCAACCCAGAGGGTGATGTGCTGGCAACATACGGGGTTGCTATGCCATTGAATCTCGGGCGCATCGGACTGGCAAATTTTGATAATCCAGCAGCCCTGCGACAGCTTGGAAATGGGCGGTATTTGGCGACAGAAGAGGCCAGTTTATTTGGCGCGTTTGACCCTAAGAATGGTGGGGTGGGCAGCGTGATTTCAGGTCATTTAGAAGTGTCAAACGTTGATCTCACCAATGAGCTAGTCGGATTGATCAATGCGCAACAGGCCTTCACGGCCGCCTCAAAAGCATTGCAGGCCGATAGTGATATGGTGTCTCGCTTCACGCGTTAACCCAAAAATAAGACAGAGGATAAACCTCTGAAGGCAGACGATTAAGGCAAGAAGGCAGAGTTGATGTTCGAAAATATCCATATTTTTAGCGGTAAAAAAAATATCTATAAACCAACGGTATTTTCGCAAAATCTGGTGGAACATCTTGAGCAGTTTTTTGGAACTGCGCATTTGGCGTCTATGGATATTATGCAGCGTATAGACGAACCCGTTAGCAGCGCGCCTGCATTGGCCTCCGCGCAAGATAGCCATAGATCCGCACAAATCGAGTATCAACGCCCTGGCGCCTGTACAAGCAAAACCCTAAAGCGCTATCAAGCCCTACCATCGCCAAATGCGCGCGAATTGCGCAGATTGTCAGCTCGATCGCAGCGGGGCAAACCGGACCAATCAGATTTTGTGGTGTTTGACCATTCTTTGATGGATTCGCATTCTTTTGATCTACGGTTTGGGGCAAAGGATCGCTGTGCTCTCTTATTGCAAAATGAGGCCAGCGCAGCCGCTGATCTTGAGGCCTTTTGCACATTGGCGCAGAATTGTGATGTGATGCCCGATTTGGGCATTATCGTAAATTTTGGGAATTCTGCGCATCGCGCGGCAGAAATTTATGCATCCTTCGACACCAAGCGGCCGGACGGGCGGAAGATCGCAACCAAATTTATCGGTTTTGCCCCAGCTTTGCAGGGTGGCTCAAAGTTTCGCTCGCTTGCAACGATGTCGCTGCAAAATATCACGTTCGAGTTATTAAATTTGAAATATAATGCAAATCCGCATACAGTGCCCAAAGAATTATACGCGAGTTCGCTTCATTGAAACAAACAACCTATGCAGAAATGAAATTAGATATAAACAGCATCGTGCGTAGTCATGAGGGTCTGGTACGGCGCATCGCGTTTAAAATGCATGCAAAAGTTTCAAGCTTTATTGAATTGGATGATTTGTTGCAATCCGGCTTGGAAGGCTTGGTTGATGCGGCGCAAAAATACACCACTGTGGAAGGTTCAAGTTTTGAAAATTATGCGAGCATCCGGATAAAAGGATCAATGCTCGATTTAATTCGCCGATCTGGAAATTTGAACCGTTCGACGGTTCAGGCCAAACAGATGATTGATGGCAAACGCAACGAGTTGGCCGTTTCATTGGGGCGCACCGCCAAGGATGAAGAAGTTGCCGCGGCGCTGAACCTATCGATGGAAGAGTTTTACAGTTGGACGAAGCTGTTCGAAGCAAACGTTTCTGAAAGCCTCAGTCAGGCATATGATGAGTATTCAATGGTGTTTGCCGCGCCAACGATTGAACCTGAACGCCTATTAGACAGTCAAAATTTGCGCGTCGAATTGGTAAATGCCCTAAAGATGCTCTCAAAACAGCAAAGCATGGTGATGCAGCTCTATTATGTAGAAGATCTTAATACATATGAGATCGCCGCTGTTTTGGATTTATCACCGGGCCGGGTCTCTCAAATCAAGTCAGAGGCGTTTAAAGCGCTGCAGTCAAAGCTTCAAAACTATTCGGATCTTGATTAAACCACTGCCGCGCCCGTGCTGAGCTTGGGTTTGTTTTGGCCCGCGCGGGCAGTCAGGCGTAGCATATTGCTAATTGTTTCTTGCGCCGCTTAGGCCTCAATAATAGCGCCATGCACCTGCACAACCTGCGCCGCGCAAGCATGGCCTTTCTGCAAAGCACTCTCTTGGTTTTCACCGCTGAGCTTCGCCCCCAAATACGCACCATTAAAGCTGTCGCCTGCAGCCGTTGTATCCACCACAATCGAACTGGCCGGGTAGCGGGTTGCCGAGACCGGCTCCCCCAAGGATAAGGGGCCTTTTTCTCCGCGTTTTAGTGCCCCAAGGCTGCCATAAGCTACGAAGCGTTTTTGTACGGTTTCAAAGTTTTCTTGAAACAGTTCCATTTCATCATCCAGCGAGGGTAAGGCCAGATCACTTATCTCCCAAAAGCTATTTATCGTCTTACGTGCCTCTTGCGCATCACTCCAAAGCGCGGAGCGGTAATTGCTGTCAAAGGCAAAGAGCGCATCGCTTGTCTTTAGGAAATTAAGCAGCTCGTGACGGATATCTGAGGGCAGGATTGCCAGCGTAATTCCCGAGAGATAAAGCGCATCATAGCCATTCAAGGCCGAAAAATCTGCGCCATTGGCCGTTTGAAACAGCTCCCTTGCTGCAGATTGCGCGCGCCAATAGGTAAAGGCCCGCTCTCCGCTGGCCGAGGTTGAAATTGCATAAAGGCCCGGATGCCGCTTTTGCGATGTTTCAATCGCCTCTATGCCAATATTTTGCGCGGCGATAAATGTCTTGATTTGGGCTGAAAAAGGATCGGTGCCAAGGCGCGTGACATAATCAACTTGCAGCTTTGGTGCGGCTCTTTTTAAGTATATTGCGGTATTCAATGTATCGCCTGCCACGCCAAGGCTTGGAATGCTGCCGCGAAAGGACAGCTCGATCATGGCTTCACCTATACAGGCAATTTTCATTGCGTTTCCTCTTTTAATTTTGCGCGTTTCCAGATGATCAAACCCGAGATGACAACGATAGATGCGCCGATCAAGGTCCATCGATCGGGGAATTCTGCGAAAACAATATAGCTTTCTATAGTGAGAAAGATCATGAAACTATAGGTATAGGGCATCAAAGTATTGGCGGGGGCCAGCCCATGCGCGCGTGTCAGCAAACCATGCCCCGCCCAAGCCCAAACCCCAAGCACGCACATCAAAACCCATTCGAATAAGGAGCTTGGAGTTGCCCAGTCTAAAAAAGCTAAGGGCAGTAAGCTGAAGGTGCCCAATGCCCCCATGTAAAATTGCATGGTTTCAGCGGCAACGAGCCCAGAGAGGCGGCGGGTGATGATCGAATAAAGCGCCAGCGCCACGGCGTTGTAACAAGTGAGCAAAGCCGCCCAGTGAAAGCTTTCTCCCAAAGGGCGGATGACGAGCAGAACGCCACTAAAGCCTAAGATGATGGCAAACCAGCGCCACGGGCCAACGCGCTCGCCCAAAAGTGGCCAAGAGAGAAGGCAAACGATAATCGGTGCTGAAAACATGATCGCCGACACCACGGTTAAAGACAGATACCGTAAAACGATAAAATTCAGCGCCGTCGCGCTGACCAATAAGAAGCCTCGAAACAACACCAACCCCAAATGTGGGGTTGCAAACCTGCTTAGGCTGACGCCGCCCCAAGCAATGGTGCTCAGGCTGATAACGAAATGCGAGGCATAGCGCATAAAAGCCAGTTGAAAGGAGCCAAGCCCGGCATAGAGCAGCCATTTTACCGAGGTATCCACCAATGAAAAAAGGAAATAGGTCACCAGCATCATAAGAATGCCCAGGCTGGGATTATCCCTGTTTGCCATTGCGGTCAGCGCCATAGCTAACGGGCGAACCGATCGGCATAGAAATCAACCATTTGACTGACCATTTGTTCGCCGCGGCCCTCGGCAACGGCCGTCTTCAACGCGGAAAGGGCGCCTTGCGACATTACGCTGTCAACGCCGGCTGACTGCGCCATTTGGGTGTAATATCCTACATCTTTGGCAGCATTCTTTATTGAAAACGCCAATTGGTTGGGATCCTTTTCAACAGCATAGGCTTTGACAAAATCCATCATACCGCTGTGCAATGGCCCTGCCGACATGGCAGAATATAGTTTATCACGATCAAGGCCCAACTGGTCGGCCATTGCAAACGCTTCTGCCATGGCGTTGGCCACCGTCATCCCGAAAAAATTATTCATCAATTTGATGGAATGGCCATCTCCTAGATTTCCAAGATGGAACACATTTTCGGCAAGGCTTTTTAATACGGGTTGCGCCTTCTCAAACGCAGCTTTATCGCCCGCTGCCATAATGTTCAATTGGCCGGTCAGGGCATGCTGCGGCGTGCGCCCGAGAGGCGCATCTAAATAATAGCCCCCCGCCGCTGCCACCTCTTGGCCCAAGGCCCGCGTACTGGCGGGTAGTGACGTGCCAAAATCAATCACAATCGCGCCTTTTCGCAGGCCTGCAATTACGCCATTGGGGCCACGCATTCTGGCCTCTACGCTGGCGCTTGTATCCATACAGAGCAGAATGATATCGCTGGTCTGTGCAAGCGCGTATGCGGTTTCAACCTCATGGGCACCGCGCGCGATTGCGGCCTCAATATTCGGCCTAGATTTATTGGCGCAGACGGTCACGTGATAATCCAAGTCTTGCAATCTGCTGACCATCGCAGATCCCATCAGGCCAAGGCCGATGAATCCAATATTTTCATATGGCATCATGATTTCTTTCTTATTTTATCACGTCAAACGCGCGTTTTTTTAAGCCTTTTTGAATTTCGTATATTGAAATTGGCACATCGGGCTGGGGTTGCGGGATGCGCACGGGAATATCTTTCAGCCGCGGATTCAGGGTTGGGGTGCCGCAGAGCATACGGGTGTTGTAATCATCAATCCCATCCCAGCGCGTCATCGATCCCATCAGCGGGAACGCATCTGCAGCCATCATTTCGTAAAATAGGATGCGCCGGGCCCGCTCTGAAGTGTTCAGCGCGGATCCATGCACGATCCGGCCATGATGAATTGAGATGGAGCCGGCCGGCCCCGTCAGAGGCACAGCATCATTGGGGTTCAAACCGTTATCTTCGGGCAGCATTGCACCGGCAAATACACCCTCAACATGATGATCATAAACCGGCCCTTTTTGGCTGCCCGGATAGACCATCAAGGGCCCATTTTCGCTTTCCATATCGTCAATTATAACCCCAATGGCTAAAATATCATCATTTGTATGGGGGTAAAACGCATAATCCTGATGCCATTCCACAGCCGCGCCATATCCGGCTGATTTCATATTCAGCTTACTGGTGTGCAGGCGTAAATCCGGCCCGATCAAATCTCTTGCTGGGCCCAAAATATGATCGGACAGCATCAGTTCATGAAAAATTGTGCTGATCATATGCGGCAGCTTAATCCGGCGTAGACGTGGCGCGGCGCGGGTATGGCTGTCTTCAAGATCAAGCCGGTCATTGCTGTGCTCAAGCTCAGCCGCCTCTTCTTCAAAACGGGATATCTCGGCGTGTATTTTCGCAAGCCAGCCCTTGGGAATTTGATTTTCAATGACCAAATATCCGTTCTCTTCGTAAAAGCTTATTTGCTGGGGTGTCAGTTGCTCAGGCATGGGATCAGGCTCCGTTGTGAGGGCTTATTTTTTGGTAATAGCTCGTTCAAATTGGTTCAATTTGTTGGGCGAAGAGGGTTTCCAATTCCAGTGTATTCGCCAATGTTTTGGTTGCATCAAAGACCGAGATCAGCGGTTCGGCCGTGCCGGCCATCACATCCAGAAAGTGTTGCAATTGTTGCTGCAGCGGCACCGCCGTTGCAATTTTCAATTTACGCGGAGTCGGTGCTTCTGACCAATCTGCCGCTCCGCCCCATTGGGTCATTGAGGGAAATGAAATCCCGCCCTCTGTTCCGGTAATCCACAGCATATCTTGGCCGCTTGTTGCAATATTGGGATTCTCTCCTGTGCCGGCCTCGAACCCCCATGGGCTGGGGGCGGTATCGGCAAAACTAATGCTTGCTGTCATTCCTGTTTCAAACAAAATAGCCGCTGCGCCGCTTTCCACACGGTTTTGATTACGGATTAGCGAGGATCCAAAGCCGGTTATTTTGGCAATATCGCCAAAAATAAAACGCAGCAGGTCTAAATCATGAACGATATTGATCATCACCGGGCTGCCCTCGGTGCTGCGCCAATTTTGTTCAAAATAAGCATCTGGTTTGCGCATTGCCCAAATCATGCTGGCCGTCACGGCGATGCCGATTTTTTTGCCTCTAACAAGGGATTTACG
>Ga0255762_10001090_pt1 | contig 23811 bp, 33 predicted proteins | sample 101ome_16_FD_179962 | JGI IMG/M metagenome (GOLD analysis project Ga0255762, IMG submission 179962) | Coastal salt marsh microbial communities from the Groves Creek Marsh, Skidaway Island, Georgia - 101401AT metaG (version 2) | ecosystem: Environmental > Aquatic > Marine > Intertidal zone >...
CTGCTGCCGTCACTTGTGTTAAGCCTAGTGGCACTGTTAGTCAGTTGGTTGATAGTGCTAGTGGTATTCATCCTAGACATTCTAAGTATTACATCAGAAGAGTTAGGGGTGACAAGAAAGATCCGCTCACTACGTTTATGGTTGAACAGGGTATTCCTTCAGAAGATTGTGTAATGCGTCCAGAGTCTACAACTGTGTTTAGCTTTCCTAAAAGATCGCCTGGTGCTGCAACTCTACGGGATAACTTAACTGCTATTGAGCATTTAGACTTATGGATGACATATCAGAAGCATTGGTGCGAACACAAACCATCAGTCACTATCTCTGTTAAAGAGGACGAGTGGGTTGAAGTAGGTGCGTGGTGCTGGAAGAACTTTGATGATATCAGTGGCGTTAGCTTCCTGCCGTATGATGGTGGGACATACAAACAAGCACCATACGAGGAGTGTTCTGAACAGGACTTCTTCATACTACATGAAAGGATGCCTAACAATATTGATTGGGATTCATTGTCTGAAGAGGATGACAATGTAGAGGGAGTACAAACACTGGCTTGTACAGCAGGAGTCTGCGAAATATGATGAGGAGATTCTTATGCTCGAAACAGTACTTAGCTTCTTGGCTTTGTTTAACTGCTATCCTGAAGACGTAACAATAACACCAAGCAACTCAACGTTCTATCTGGCTGGTGAGATAGGTGTCGTGTATGTTAGACCTGATATGATGAAGGATAACGTCTTAGTGCATGAACTCTATCACCACTGCCAGTGGCAAAAGGCAGGCAAGAAACCTGCACAGACATGGGACGAATGGAGACATCGGGAAGAAGAAGCAGCTAAGATAGAAGATATCTACCTTAACCTGAAGTAACTACTTCTTGCTGTTAAACAGTTCGAATAGGGTCTTTACTTTCTCTTCAAGCATTGTCAAGCGTGTACTAATCTCTGCTTTCCAAGTAATACCTAGAAAGATGACAACTAGGAGACCTGATATGATCTCCCAGTAAGTAATGACAAACGTTTCCATTAAGGTGAAATTATTTCTATTCGTGATGCCGGTACAACTTCTCTTTCTTCGCCTAGTCTCTTGTCAAGAATAGAAGCATATTCATCTCCTTCTCCTTGACGTTTGTCTGAGGGAATCAAAGTGCTGTGACTAAAGTAAGGTAAATTCTTATACTTACCGCGCAACTCTGTCACTAACTTAACTAAAGCGTCTTCTGCTTTCTTAGTCAATTTAGGTGATGAACTGCCTTCACCTGACCCAAGATAGGCAATACCAATCGTATTAGAGTTACTCAGAACTGGTAGGTTCATCATCGTAAACTCTTTGTTGATGTCTGGGTTAACTTTGTCCCACTTAAAATGATTTGTTCTTTTGTTAAGTGGAGCAGTCTGGTAGACGTTTCCGTCTGCGTCAATAGCAAAGTGATAGCCAAACTGACCGTCTCTAGCTTGGTCAAACGTACCGTAGTAGTTTAGTTTAGCTTGAGTTGAACCATTTAGATCATGGTGTAAGACAATCGATTGAAACGGTTTTGCTGCTGCCGATGCTTCAATGCCATAGTCTTGTACGTCATGGTTACCCCAATACTGCTGAATATTTAGATCAGTAATGGTTGGTGTAAAGTTAGTTGCTGAGTTCTGGATTGCTTCGGCTATTTCATTGACAGGCTCGCCACTGCCTGCCTCACCGGAAAAGTCAGGATCGCTAGTATCAATATCGCCTTCATCTGCTTTCTCTTGAGTTGTTGTTTTCTCTCCTTCTCCAACACCTTCCCATTCATCAACAGGTTCGCCTTCTTCGTCAATAGGAACTATCTCGTAAGTTGTATCTGTTGGGTCTTCTGGATCGTTAGCGTTAACAATCAGAGCTTCTCTCCGTAGTTCATCTAAACCAGGACGTAGAGACGGGAATAAAGCCATACCTGTCCCAGTTAGATCGTAGTCTATTGCTGGACCAGGTACTACAGGTCTTCTACCGCTAGGTGGAGCTACGTTAGGATTGATCTCTATACCGCCGAACAACTGATCCATCTTGTCTTGAGAACGCTCATTCACATCTGTAGCGATGGTTGTAATGAGATCATCAATAACTTCATCTGCTGTAGGACGCATCCTAGGACCACCAGGCATCTCTAACGATGGTGACCTAACTGTCATGTCTGAAGTCACAGGAGGCATACCAGATGGTGGAGCTATTGGTTGATTTACTTGGACACCACCAAACAAAGGAGGTTGGGCTGCTTCACCACCGCCTTGACCACCAATCATGTCTGAATATACTGGAGGAGCAGGAGGTTGTCCTTGCATCATTCCTTGAGTTAATCCAGCAGGTTGTGTATATGGTTCTTTTGTAGTTTCAACTATATTTGACCTAACAGGTTCTCCATACATATCCTCGTAAGGAGCTAGTTGTCGTTCTTCAATAGGAGCGTTACGTTTGGCTCTAGCCGGTAAAGGTTGCCTATTAAACATAGCCATTAAGTAAGGATCAGCTTCTCGCTGTTTTTGTATTTCTCCTTTAACGCCTATACCAAATTCAGCTAGTCTTTGTCTTAAAGTTTTTGCCATTGTACGTCCTTATGGTAACGGTGCGACAAGAAAGTCTTGCACGTCTTCTCTTTCACTTGCCTGCGCTGCTGCAATACCTGTTCTAATTCTTCCTTTAGGTGGTGTTACTTCAGCTTTAGTCCTAGAAATTCCTACTAAATCATCTACAAACTTAACTGACTCTTCTCCTAGTTCTTTTCGTACAGATGATTTAGCTGCTGTTGTAGCTCCGGTAATAGCTAAAAATGCAGGGTCTAACATAAATCCAAAACCATGCATTAGTAAAAGCATATTGTTTGAAGTAGGAGCATAACGACCAATCATTTGTCTAAAGTCTCTAGTAAAACCTCCTCTACCTAATTTCTCAAGCTGTTCAAGCTGAGTTGCAGTGTAGTGCATTTGAACTTCAGGATCGTCTAATAATTTTCTTATTGCTTTTTGATAGATGATTACAGGATCTTTTACTCCAGCAGATTCTGATGCTGCTTTTTCAAATGCTTTAGATGCTACTAATGCTTTTTTGTATTGACTTGCTGCTAATCTAACTCCATCAGCTATTGTTTTACCTGAACCGTCTTTAGGTAACATATCGTCAATAAACTGACCAGTTCTTTGATACAATTTATAAACAGCTTGTTGATCTGCTTTATCCGCTTTTAAAAAGTATTGATACAAAGTGTGTCTAATTGTTTCCATGTTAGAAATACTTTGATCTTTTAGTGTTTGTTGATTTAAATAGTGCAATGCTTGCTCGTAAGGGTTATTGCTCTTAGGATCAAGTTTTCCAAATATTTTAGGAAGAGCGTTTTGGTCAATGTCGTTCATTGCATTAATAAACGCTGTTTGAAAATCATCTGATTTAAAAACAAAACCAGATTTATCAAGAAGTTCGTAAGCTCTATCTCTATTTTGTTTTGCTAGTTGTAACGTAGGACGTAAAGACATTTCATCAAATCCATTTGCAATAAGATTACCGCCTTTAACTTTTCTTAATAGTCCTCCGACAACACTTCCTATTGGAGACGAAAACAAACTAACTAATCCATCTGTGTAGGCTCTATCTGCTATTTCTTCTAAAGAACCTTCAGCAACTCCTGCACCATAAGTAGCACCGCCGGTAAACGCTCTTGCTGAATTAATTAAACCTCTAGTTGCAAATCCACCTTTATTATAAAGTTCCATTAAGGCTTTTGGACCACTAATCATCATAAGCGGTGATAAAAAACCACCAGTTATTTCAATACCTAATGATTCCCAAGGAGCGTCTTTTTGGTATTGTTTTAACTCATTAAGCATTTCAGCTTTATAAGTGCTATATGTTTTTTTCCAATCGTGTGGTCTTCCTTTAGCTATGTTACTAATAGTATCTATAGTTGCTACAATACCAGCAACAGCTTCATCGCCCCAAGAAAGTGTCTGACCTTCAAACATTTGGAATAATTGTTTATCAGTATCATCCCATGTTGATCCTGACATTTCAGTAGGTTCATATCCAACTGACTTACCATAACCAATCATTTGACCAAACTGATCTTGAGACATATTCAACGCATCAGCAAACTGACCCATAGCTAACTTGTCTTTGTATGCTTTATCCCAAAGTCTATAAGCAAATTCTCCATCAGAAAGATTGTTGTACTGAGGAAACTTTGTTCTTATTTCTTGAAAAGTAGCCATTATGTTTCCTCAGTAAGAATTCCTAAAGGATCATTATCGTCAGACGAATTATTAGTTCCACCACTACTATCGCCACCGGAAGTATCAAAATACTCGTCTACAATTCCTGATTCTCTTAACAATCGTAGACCTTGTGCTGCTTTTTCTTTGTCTTCTTGGTTAATAACTTTGTTAATAATAGCTTTGAATTGCTCATCTATTCGTTTTAAGTTTTTATAAAGTTGTGGTGCAGTTAATTTTCTTGGATTTAAAGAAATAATACTGGTTTCTAATGCAGTCCATTCCCTCATGTTAACAGCACCTAATCCACTTGCTCCAGTAGAAGACAATGCTTTTAGTCTAGCTAATGCTCCCAAAGCTATTTGAGAGTTTAAAGATTCAATTGCTGCAAATAGATTACCTACTTGAGTTGGAACAATGCTACCAAACCACTTGGTCGGATCTAACAATCTTATAGCTGCTCCATTTCCGAATCTGGTGTAATTGTTTTCTTCAATAATTTTTAAAGCATCAGAAACATTACGTCTACTCTGTGCTGCAAGCGTTGCTGCATCTACAGCTTGGTTAAATTGTTCTTCTTCTGACGCAGTATCAGTTATTTTTTGTAGTTCTAGTCCTTTTTCGGTTCTAACTAAACGTGTTCCAGCAGGAATACTTCCAATAGTAATTTCAGAACCTATTTCTTTTATGTCTCCTGTTTTAGTGTTTACTCGATAACTAGCAAACTCATTTAGACCACTAATTTGATTACCAAACAATTCCATTATTCTTTTACCAGAAGCAGTTATAAATTGGTCTGGTTGATTCTTTACTAACTCATTAGCCATTTGAGCTAACTGAAAAGCCTCATTTTGCATCCCTACTGCTGCAAATTCTCTTGCCATTGTATTTAAAGAGTCGGGATTGTTGATTGCATCTGGACCATACTTAGACAAAATAGACTGAGTTGCAGTAGCTTTTTGCAACATAGGATCTTGTCTACCAGCATTAAATAAAGGTGATATTGCTTGAGACAAAAGATTACCTGCCAGCATATAGTTACGTTCTGCTGGTGTTGAAGCCGTTGCTAACATAGCTTCGTATTGTTTGTTTTGTTGGTCTGTTAGCTCTTTTTGCCTAGCGTACATGACCTCTGCCGGCGAAGGTCCAAATAAAGAATCAGCCATTGTTCTTACCTATTTATTTAAATATAAGGGAAACCAGAAGAAGCGTAATTAGGAAATCCAAGTCCTCCTGCTAAATTAATACCTGTAGTCATTCCTCCTCCTAATGATCGTTCTTCAATAGGTGCAGATGTTGGAAATGCTCTGTTCATCCACTGGTCAAACAACACATTCTGGTCGTATTGTCTACCTAGTCCTGCAATTCCCTGACCAAGTGAAGCCAATCCAGATGCTTTAGCCTGTGTAGCTTGAGACTGCAAGTTAGCAGCAGCACTCATACCTTGACCAATTAGTTGTCCAGCCTTAGCATTAGCACTTGTTACTTGTTGTCCTAATGCAGTTCCTATATCCATAGGTTGTCTTGCTACATCTTCTAGTTGTGTAGCTAACTGGAATTGACTCTGGAATGGTGACAACGCAGCTTGTTGCATCTGGTAACCTGTTCCAAGTAGACCAGCACCTTGTCCAAACAAACCTGCTGCTTGTGCTGCTCTATTCATAAATGTTTGATCTACGTTAGCAAGCATCTCTAAATCTCTACGTTTTCTTGATTCAGCTAATGCTTGTAGCTCAGGCTGTCCACCAACACTTAAGTTTAATCCACCACGACCGCGACCAAAAACTCCAGCAGCTAATCGTTGTTCTTGTTCAATGTCGTAAGGACGTAATAGATCACGTTGTTGTTGTAGTATCTGTTCTCTGCTTTGCGGTACTTCTGCTTGACCTAACGCAAACAATCCTTGAGCAGCTTGTTGAAACTGAGGCATTGCAGCAGCAGCTTGTTCGGCTTGCAACAAACTAGGACCATAGATACCTGATAGTTGGTCTTGTAATGCTTTTAGTTCAGGAGCAGCTTCGTATGTGTAACCGCTTAAACGACCACCAGTAAATTGAGGCGTAGCAGAAGCAAACCGAGTAGTAATTCCTACTGGTCTAAATCTAGCTTCTTCGGCAGCAATTCTAGCAGCTTCTAACTGCGCTGCTCCTTGTTGTTGCATGGCAGCAGCTTGCTTACTTGCTGCTCTGTTTGCAAACAATCCACCTACGACTGCACCTGCTATTGAACCCCACATAGTTTTATCCTCTTAATTACGCTGTTCTACGCCACATGTGAACTGTTACATAAGGCTGTAAGTTTTTACCTGTGCCTGACACACCTTCATTATTAATCGTAATACCTGTTGTACTTGTACTTGTTGTTCTGGTTGTATACAAGTAGTTAAGAGGTATAGCATTACCTGAAGCAATAGTAGATGTATTACTTGTTGTTACTGTGTGATTGTGACCAGGGTCAGTAATTCCGTGATTGTGTTCAACAACTACTGCATCTTTACTACCGCCTGTTCCTCCTGCTGTACCAAAGTCAGTATCGCCTGATTGGTAAGCAGCTAATACTTTGCCTTCAATTGCTGACCATGTACCAAACCCAAGCACTGTAGCAGGATCAGTAGATACACTATAGCTGGTGTAAATAGAACCAACAGGAAACACAGCCTGAAGAACTAATGTCTTGACAGATTGAACAAACGCTGTTGTAGCAATCTTTGTAGAGCTATCTGTGTTGTCTGCTACTGTGGTTGCAATAGTTCCAGAAGGTAGCGTTGGAGTACCTGTAAATGTAGGACTGTTGATGTCTGCTTTAGATGCTACTGCACTTGCAATAGCTGTGTACTCTGCGTCTATCTCTGATCCCTTAATGACTTTACCTGGATCACCTGTTGACAATCCATCTTTTAGTGTAAAGTTTGTAGCTTTAGTATAATCTGACATATCAAACTACCTTACCTGATTTAATATAAACATCTATTTTTTGAATGGACAAAGGGTTTTGGTTTATGTCTGCTTCAAACCCTAACTGCAAGATTGAACCTGAACCACCTAAGTTTGCTTTTACTTCTTCGAGCTTTAAACCTGACGTATATTCTGCAATGTTGTATTCAGAAATGTTATACTCAGATACTGTAGCTCCTGATGCAAGTGTTTTAGTTATTGACCTAAACGAATCAACATAATCAAAACCGTACTTTAATGCTACGTCTTGACCTACACCACCAATAACAACAAACGTACCTTTTTTTAAAAACTTTAATGACGTAGGATTACCTAGATCAAAATAGTTTGTGTAATACCTAAGTCTATATATATCTGTATTGTCTAAGAATCCAAAGTATTTACCAATGTATCCTTCTTTACCTATCAACAAATCACCAGCAAACGTTACATGTAATGATTTAGGTTTTATACTATCCCAGATAGTAGCTCTAGCTGAACCATTTTGTAGCCTACCTCGTAAATCAAAACAGTACACATAGTTAGATGAAGGTAACGTTAATAAATAAAAAGCATCTCGTGGATAGTAAGCAGCTTTAATCTTTTCTTTGTTTGATTCTGATGCAACAAAACCAACCAAGTCATCTCTGACATTAAAAGATATATCGTTAATAGGTGCTGACTTTTCTTGGACAACACGAGCAATACTTCTTACTCCAGTATCAGACAAGAACATTACATCTGTACCAGTATTAACGATACTATCTCTTGCAATACATCCTACGTTAGCAATTAAGTCAACTAACTCTAACCGTGTTACATCAATAGGGTTAGCGTAAACTGCAATGTTTCTCTTACCAAAGATAATTAAGAAACCGTTGTGTGCTGCTAGTCCTATTACCTCGTCACCATTAGGAAATACGTCTACCAAAGATAGATAACCTGAATCACCAGTAGACAGATTTGATCCGTCCAGTAATGCACTAAAGTACACTGTCTGTGTGTCTCCAGCAATATCTGCCCACCAAGTACGACCATAAGCTCCTAATACAAAGTTAGGTTGAAATTGTGTTTCGTTACCGTCATAAGGCGTAGGAACAGAACCAACAGCATTAGTACCATCGTCTAATACTTGAAAGCCATAACTTCCTGTATGTGCGTGACCAGTACCTAACTTATGAAATACTAAAGGTACATGACCTGCTTGTGCTAAATAAGCATGAGGACTAATATCTGGTCCTTCACCGTACACAATGCTAGATGCTGACCAATCGTTACCCGATATTGTGTAACTGATTGTAGACGTTCCTGCATTGTCGTACACTGACTCAGTTGTTATTGTGCCACTAGCAAAACTAAATAACTTATTGTTACCACCAGCTAGTACAGTAGCTGTCTCTGGTAACTCAAACAAGAACTCAATATCGTTAGTTGACAAATCTGTGTTAGTAGAAGCATTTTGTTTTTGCCACCCACGTCTAGCACCAATACGTCCAAACTTATCAATCACACAATTAAATGCTTCTAATGCGTAACCTGATGACAAATCAACACTACTTTCCTGCGTATTAATACCAAGAAAACCTGGTGCTGAAATAGTAGATGTTTGTAACGGTTTAGCCATTACGCAACATGCCAAACGTATTCATCACGATACCTGCCGTTTTCAATAGCTATATGATCTGCCAATGAAATATCTGCTAATGCAGTAGCTTCTTGTGCAGACAATCCACCATCTTCACCACGCTCTGCTACAGCCATAGCATAAGCATACTTAATAACAGGTTCTGCTGGTACTTTTAATGCGTCACTGTTAGCTGATAAAGCTGCTTGAGGTTTGTAGATGTTAAAGAAAATATCATACGCACCGTCAGGTATAGGATACAGATCAACTTGTGTGTCACCATTAGTATCTACACCGTTAAAGTTGTAGTACATTGGTGATCCTTTTTGTGGTGACTGATTAAGAAACCAGTTATTCATCTTGCTAAAAGGAACGTACTCAAGAAACAAATCATCTGGACTATTGATAACATCAATAACTTTAAAGCGTTGACCAGAACCTGTCATCACATAGTTAAACAGATCATTAGCTGTAGTCACAGTAAGTGTCTCAGACAATGCGTTCCACTGATAGCTATCTTCAACTAATCGTTTAGCATCATTAACGTACTTACTAAGCAACTTAGAGTATGGCGTGTCAGTAACAGCAGTTACCTCATCCTCTCTAAGCCTTACCAACACATCATTGACAAGTTCTAAGTAGTTCATTTCTTCTTCTTCCTAGCCGTAGATAAGGCAATAGCTACCGCCTGTTTCTGTGGGTAGCCTTCCTTCTTTAGCTTCTTGATGTTAGAACCTACGTTCTTCTTACCTTTTTTTAGAGGCATTACTTCTTTGTCTTTCTCATAGCTTTTTTTAAACACTTACCAGCAGCTTTACATTTTTTAGGGTAAGGACAAGTAGGACATGGTGTCATTGATTAGCTCCTATGAGTGGAATTGAATAGCCTCAGCAGGTCTGAGTTCTACGGTTGCAATATATGTTAATGCGTTTGACCCTGCATTCTCAACTCTTATTTCATCGTTTTCTTGCAGAGCTACAACAGCATCAGATAATAAAATATACTCACCTACACCTAAGTTCTTACCTTGTAGTATGGTATACTTAGTTGATGTATGACTATCCCACCAGTAAACTTTAGGCGATTCAGTACCCGCTGTACTAGAAACAAACATCATGCTCCACAACCCAGTGTTCTTAGGAGGTACAGTAAACAGCGTATGTTCACCTGTTGTTGTTCTTGTTGTAACTGCGCTTACGGTTCGAGCCATGTATTATTCTTTCTATCGATCCTACAAAACCATTCCAGATTTCTTGCGGACTTGGAAGTAACCAACCTAATACCAATAACAATAAATACCAAATAGGTACGTTAGTGTTATTTTGCACTAGACTTTCTACTTTCTCTGATGTTATACTTGTGTCATTGTCTTTCTTGGTTTGATTGACATTGACATTTTCACCTTCAATCTTTGTGTTCTCTTGCTTGCCTACAAGTTGCTGTGTATTCTCTTTACCTACCTGAGCATTAGCATTAACGTTAGTACCTGATTTACCAGGCATTAACGCCTTTGCTGCCGTTATTGCAGAGCATCCCTGTAGCATCGTTATACCACAAAACGCTATAAAAGTCAAGTACTTTCTATAATCTTTTAGCAATGACATCGACCAACCACCCTAGCGATGCACCTAAGATCAACAGCAAAGCACCAGCACCTTTCCACTTAGTAACTACATCAGACATATTCTTAACGTCCTGACGTAGCTCTTTCATCTGGTGCTGTAAGGATTCAACCTGAGCTTCTAGTCTACCTATCTGTTGGTTTAAGTCATCCATTACCACTTCACCTTATTTGCCCAGTAAGCTGCTGACATTTTGCCCTTAGCGATATTCTTAGCATGACGAGCTTTAAATGACTTTTGTCTAGCTGTTGGTTGTCTATCGCCTGTGACACCCTGTTGACCAAACCTAATAGTCTTAACCTTGTCACCTTCTTTAGCTACAACAACGTGTGACTTAGTAGGATGACTTGGTGTACGCTTAGGCTTGTTGTAACCTGATACACCTGCTCTTGCTAGTCTACTGTCCTTTTTCACTCTTAGCCTCCAATAGTTTTACTCTAACGTGTAGGTCTGCTAGTCTTTCAATGATCTCTTCTTTTAGTTCCTGTCTTGCAAAAGCATTACCAGGGCTAGGAATAATCTGTCCCTGTGGATCAACCAACATCATCATGTTAGCTTGTAGTAATTGGATGTCACCTCTTAGCTCATTAACATTACTAATTACCCACCACATTGCAGCCAACATGACAGGTATGATTCCAGCAAGTAATGTAGCTAAGTCAAAGTTCTTCACCTGAATAACTCTTTCTTTTGATTCCTACTCCTCTTAGCAATCTGAGCTTTCTTCTTACGCTTACTCATCTTAGATCGCTTAGGGATAGGTCTAGTGTGTTCTAGCTTTAGTCTAGCCATCAGCAGCCTCTGGTGTGTTACCCTCTGCTAACCACTCTAAGTATTCTTGATAGTCTCTGTTTGCTTCGTCAAATGGAATAGTTGCGTTATCTGAAAGTCTAATAACTGCACTAGATGTTTCATTTGTTATTGGATGATTAGGTTGTAATTTATACATTTATAACTCCGCATCTAAAGTAAAAGCACTTATCCAACCAGTAGTTCCACTTATATAAAATTGAGTTACTATAGGTAAGTGATATGATGAATGATAATTAGAAGCAGTTTGTGTGCCAGTTGGCGATGCTCTCATAGGTTTTAAAGTTAATTGAACAAAAGAATAAGAACCATGAGTGCAAGCATAAAAATAATACCCTGAGTTGTAATCCCATTTTTGATAATACCTAAGACATAAATCTAACTCAACGGGATAAGGACGATGCTCAAACTCAGTAGCTGACTCGCCAACCTCTAGTTGGACTCCTGTGAAATAAAATGTTGCTCCTGATGTTCCCATCCAGTCTGCTTGATTAGCAGTAGATACATAGTTTCCAGATTGCCAAGAATCTGTTGTTGCAGTTTCTTTGCTTGTTTGAGAACCTAATGTAATATCGATCAGTACAGCACCAGCATTATCATTAGCCCATGTTCCCACTGTTGGACCAGTAACAGTAATTGTTTTCTTTTCCCATGTGTCCGCAGAAGAAATCGTAACCTCTGACACATAACTATAAGTTCCGTTGTATGGTCTAAAAGAAACGCAGTATGCTCCTGTTACACTAGACCTAACCCAAAAAGAAAATGTCACATCTTTTGCGTCAGAAGTTCCCCAGTTTAAGTGAGCAATAGTATTGCCCTCTAGTCTTTGTCCAATAGCATAACCGTAGCTACCGCTATTTTCTGTTGTAGTTACTGTTAACAGAGCAGATGTATCAAATCCTGCTGGAGCAGTTGAACTTTGTTGCGTAGAAAATCTACCACTTCCTCCATAAGTTCTTGTGTTCCAACGATCTAAAGTATATTGATTATCGGTAGTCATAGTAAACGCACTACCAGAATTCCTTTGGTCAATACGCATTGCACCGTTAATGATTAAGTTCTTGCCTACTGTGTTATAAGCATTAGGCGTAGTGCCATTGATCGATGTAGTGCTACCACCGTTAGCATCTGTAATTGCGTTGACTGCAATGGTACTCATAATTAACCTTTTGGATATTTGTCTTTAACTGCTTGAATCTGTGCAGCCATGTCAGCAGGAAATACTCCAGCATGAAACAAGGCATCTAACTGGTCACCAATAGCGGGATACTCTAATGCTCTACTAAACTTGTATGCGTCTGGATCAACCCAAGCATTGACTGCATCCATGTCAATAGCAACTGAATTACCGTCAGCATCCATTGCGCCAGCAGTATCGTCAATACAACGTACATTAGGATAAAGAGCGTAAATAGCTTTATGATTCATCCTGCTATCTCCATTGCTGTAATTGATGATGCTACTGCTGGATCATAATTAGTAGCATCTTGCCAACCATGGCTTCTATTTAAATAAACAGCATAAGTTGAGTAAGTTCCCATTTGCAATTTATATGTAGTACTGGATGTAGTAGCTGGAGAATCTAAATAACAAATACTAAACGGTCCTAGGTGATACTGTTCATAAGCTCCATTAGCAGTATAAGCACCAAAAGCTGTAGACATTCTTGGTCTGCTTCCATTAGCATCTCCAATAGATATAGGAGTAGAATCTCTAACTAATCTAACCATTACTTGATAATTGTTATAACCACCCATACCATTAACCATAACTAATATTTTATTAGAAGAACTTGAGGGTGTAATTGATACTGACATTCCAGTAACATCAGCAGGACTACTACCAAGAGCAGTTGTGCTAAACGTATCTGTCTTAACAGTTTGAACAACTTGCAATACATTACCAGCACGTTCTAGTCTATCAACTGTACCAGCAGCATCAGGTAAGTTAAATGTTCTGTCAGTATTGCTATTCGGGGCAGCAATGGTAAAGTTACCTGTCCCACTAGCGTTACCCTGAATTACAACTTTAGACATTTACATATTCTCCACAACAGTTTTTAAAGCATCAACATCTGACGCACTGTCAATATCTGTTTGTACTGTTTCGTACTTAGCTCTGATAGCTACCCTAGCCTCTTCAGCAGCAGTAGCGTCAGCACCAGGAATCTGTTTAGCAATCACATCATCGTGTGGCTTAAACTCTTCCTCACGCTTAGCTCTACGCATCTCATGAGCTATGTCTTTAGCTTTAGTTAGATTAACAGTAATAGGCATTATGCGTACTCCCAAGCATTTCTAAAAGTTCTATCCCCAGGTATGTCAGTAACATCTACAATCTGATACTCCTTACCAGCAGGTACATCCTTAGCAGCAATCTGCTCAATAGTTAATCCTGAATTAGGAGCAGGTACTATGACTGCAACTCCTCCATCATCTGTGGGATATATAATTCTCTTATCCATTATTGCTCCTTATCTAAAAACTGCTAATTGATTTACATTAACATCTGCTAAAGTAGCACTTGTAGTAAAAGTGTTATAGTAGGCTTTAGATGTTGTTGCTGGGTTAGATACAGCCATTCGGTTATAGTTACTTGAGCCACCGTTTGTGACATTTAAATTAAGTCCAACTACGCAAACATAATTAGTATCCTCAAATGCGTTAGTAAAATTAACTTCATAACGACCAACAGCAAGATCAGTAATACTGCCTACGTTAAATGATTCTCTAATAGCAACTGTCCCAGTACCATCAAAGTTTACCCAAGCCTTTGCAGAACCATTAATGACGTTAGTCACATCAGTTGACTCTGTACCGTCTCTACTCGCTATCGTGTCTAGTTTAAGTGTACTCATTTGGTTTACCTTTAGCGGAAAAATACACAATGAACTTGGTCTGGGTCGTAATTAGTTGATGTGCCTGATATACAACACCTTATTTTTGCTGCGCTAGTTGTTTGGTCATATCCTGTATTAGTTTGGGCGTTGTGCATTTCCGTCCCAGTTTCTTCGTTGGTCAAAACAACAACGTAATTAGCATCTGGCATCGCATTAGTAAAATTTACTGTGTAAGAGCCAGAACCATTATCAGTAATACTAGAAACATTACCACTTGCGTTAATTGCTACAGTACCAGAGCCATTAAAGTTCACCCAAGCCTTGCATAGGTACATTTCAACAGCATTGGTGTCTTGTATTGTGTCTACTTTTAACGTACTCATGGCTTCGGATGCTCCGTCTTTACAGCCTCAATAGCGTCTTTCCAAGTTGTTGTACCGTTAACACTATCCCAATACTGCATATCTAACTGTTCTTGAATTGATGGATAAGCATCTGCACGATCACGTTGATATTGTTTAGCAATATATTCTTGCTCTAGTTTTATTATTTCTGCATTAACTTCTGTTTCAGATGGTTTAACACGATCATCGTGCCATATAACATTTTTATAATCGCCACCAACCAATGTAAATTTAGCATTAGGTACGAGTGAATTAAGTGCTTCTACTACATCGCTCATGCGCTAATCTCCATCAAAGTCATACTTGAATAATAAGCTCCTTGATAAGGGTATGAACCACCTATTACACCGCCTCTATTTACTGCTAAAGGATACGAAGCACTATAATATGATCCTTGTAATTTATAAGTAATTGCGCTAGTCGTTGCTGGCTCATCTAAAATAGTAGTAGAAGCACTCATTCCATGTGTAGTTCCATCATAGCCAGATATAAAACCTCCTGTCCAACCGCTTCCGTAATCACTAATACCTATCGGTGTTGAATCACGAACAACACGAAATCCGTTACTATAAGTACCTGCTCTACCTAAATTAACTAAAATAAGTATTTTGCTACTTGATGATACTGGAGTAATAGATTGTGAAAAACCTGTAATATCTATATAAGTATTTGTGGAACTAGTATGATAAAATGTATCTGTGTAGTTAAGAGATACAACTTGTAATACTCTATTGTTAGTAACACCAGCAGTGTTAGCTATGTTATCAACTCTTAGTGTACTCATAAGATCACCCAGTTCCCACCTGATGCAACAGTAACTGTCACACCTGAACTAATAGTTATGTCACCAATACTAGCTGCATTGCGTGTAGCAGCTACTGTGTAATCTGAATCTATACTCTGGTCATTCTCAAAGAACGCAGAAGTGTTATACACCCCTGGTGTCTGAATACCTGTAGTACCACTAATAATAGTTGCCATTTATAATACCACCCATCTTGATCCGCTAGGAACTGTTACCGATACACCGCTGTTTACTGTTAATGGTCCTGTACTCATAGCATTAGTGTTTGTTGTTAGTGTGTAGCTAGTCGTAATAGTCTGACCATTCTCATAAAATACTTGGTCTCCTCCACCACCTGTAGCTCCACCACCGCCTCCAATAGCTCCCCACGCAGAACCATCGTAGCCCTCAAAAGAACTATCAGTTGTATTAAATCTTAAATAACCAGCAGCAGGTGAACCATCTCTCTGTGCTGTAGTACCGCTAGGAATCTCCGCAGAGCCTGTAGCAGACGTTTCAACAACGTATGTACCTAGATCACTAATCTGTGATTCTGTGATGCTGAGAGCAGCCTGATGCTGTGTGACAGAGCTTTGTGTGATGTTTGCATCTGGTACGTTAGCCCATGTAACAGCAGCAGTAAGATCGTTAGTTTCTGTAAATGATTGTAATGCTGTATCTGCTAATGCACCCTGAGCAGCAGTAGCATAGTCTGCTGAACTAAATGCTTTAACTTGAGCAAGGTTAGTTACCTCACTATCCATCAATGCACCAGCAGCAGTAACATTAGCTGTGTCTGTTACATCAGCACCTGTCTCGATACCTGCTAGTTTAGTCTCTTCAGCAGTTGTGTATGATGCTGTAGTTGCAGCTAAGACAGCAGAGTATGCTTGTACGTCAGTACCAATTTCTAAACCAAGATTAGTTCTTGATGTACTAGCACTTGCTACGTCAGATAGGTTGTTAGCTGCTTGTAAACCACCACTACCTGTAGTAATAGTTTGCCAAAGAGTTCCATTCCAAACGTAGATAATATCGTCATTAGTATCGTAATACATTGCTCCTTCAGCTAAAGCATCACCGTCATTATCAACGGCAGGAGCAGATGACTTAGCACCTAAGTAACGATCATCAAAAGAATCTAAAGCTAATTCTGCAGCAGCTTGTGCTGTCTCAGCATTAGTCTCAGCTAACTCAGCAGCAGTCTGTGCTGTTTCAGCAGCAGATTGAGCAGCCTGTGCAGCTACCTTAGCAGCATTTGCATTAGATGCTTCATTAGCAGCAGAAGTGGCAGAAGAAGCAGCAGCCGATGCAGACGCTTCAGCTTCAGCAGCTTTAGTTGAAGCTACACTAGCCTCATTAGCTGCATCTGTTGTAGCATCTCCTGAACCACCTGCGCCTCTCCATATAGCCATGTTACTTCCTTACTTATTAGCGATATACATTGTTACTTCAAAACCAAAACGTAACTCTGTGTATTCAGGTTTAGACCACATCAGATCACCTCCTATTAAAAGCTCCCCAAGCCTTGTGAGCCTGGGGAGTTATTACAAACCAGCTATTAAGCTGGAACTGCTAGAGCAACAGCACTGCTGTCACGCAACTCAGCTACACCGTAAAGCATATCTGACGTGAACAACGTACCGAGGTACTCTTGCTTGTACTGAGTCTGTGAACGTACACCCATTTGTTCAGCAAGAACGAAAGCATCCTTGTGAGCCATGAGACAGATACGGTCAGTTGCAGAGTTACCTGCAGCAGTATCAGCATTAGTTGTAACGTAGACCTTAACACCATAGATGTCACCAATCTGACCGTTACGGATTGTGTTTCCACCGCCAACTTCACCAACGAATGCTTGCTCAGTGAACCGTGCAAGACCCATTAATGTGTTACGAGTTGTAGGAGGAACAATCAAGAAACGATCTGACATTGGAACGTCATTGTCATCAAGTCTCTGGATTGAACGACGGATACCAGCATCACCAAGTGCAGCAGCATTTGAAGATGAAGAGTTGTAAACCGTAGCACCAGTAGAACCGATGAATGCGTTAGTTGATGTAGCAGCAGTAGCATAGTCAGATGTACCGACAACACCACCATTAACGCCACGACCAAGCTGAATAAGGTCTGTATCAACCTGAGTAGCCAAAGCATAACCAGCATCGTCCGTGTAGAAACGACGTAGTGAGCTAAGAGCCTGTGTCTCTACGATATCCTCGATCAAACGTGAATACTCGTAGTGCTTGTTGATAAGAACCTGCTGCTCTGACTCAGTTGCAGCAATAAGCGTTACCTGAGTAGAAGCTGCCTTCGCAGATGCAGAACCACGAGTAGGCTTCGGAATGTGAAGCGTATCGCCCTTCTTACCTTTGAAAGACATTTTAGAAAACAAGTTTGCAGCAACAAGATTAGCCTTATATGCTGCGATGATTTCGTCGGACCAAATCTCTGGGATAAATTTATCCGCAGTAGTCTTGGTCACATGGTTAGTACCTAGTGCCATTTTTTATTTCCTTTCTATTATTTGACACGTCCCTCCGCGTAAGCAGACATAATTTCATCCTGCATAGCTTCGTAACGTGCGGGATCACGCAAACGTAAATTGATTAGATCAGCCCTTCGGTACGTTTTTCTTGATGTAGGCGCAGGAGACCCAGTATCTACTGCAACAGACTTTAAGTTCTTAGCAGTTTCCTTTTTAGACTCTGCTACTACCAGATCTTCTGTTTTTTGTACTTGTCTAGTAGCATTTAAACTATTCCAAGTAGATAAAAGCTCTGCTGCTGAATCATAATCATAATTAGCGTCAGCTTCGGCGTAGAGTTTAGTTCTAACCGGAGATGCTTTAATCCATTCAAAAAACTTTGTATCTTGAGTTACTTCGTCAAAATTAGAAAACTCAGTTCTTAACTTCTGTGCAACTTGCTGTTGCTTTAGCGTCAACGCTTGCTGTTGAGCTTGAGTTACAGCAGGATGTTTAGATACTGCATCATTGATTGCCCGTTCAGGATCTTCGTACAATCGTTGAGCAAAATCTGGTTCATCTTCTTTTGGGGTTTGTACAGCTTGTTTTTGAGAGAGTTCCCGTTTCAACAATTCATCAGCTAGTTTTCTAACTTCGCCAACTTCTTGAGCTTGTTTACCAATCATCTTTTCAGCTTCTTGGTGCATCTTAACAATGTCTGCAACAGACTTGCCTCGATACTTATCAGGTAATTCTTCTTCAGGGTTGGCTTCTTGAACAACTTCTTGTTCTTCAGTTTCCTGTTCTACCTCTTCTTGCTCAATTTCTTCTTCTTGAATCGGATCTTCAAATGTAGCCATATAATCTCCTGTCACGTTTGTGATTTTAGGAATTAAAAAATATCACCAGACGCTAACCCTCTCTGCGCTTGTTGGCGATTCTTGTTGCCTCCTCGTGCTTTCTAGCCCATGCATCAGCAGCAGTAGGAAAATCTCCCGATACTCCTTCTAACGCAATGCGTGGCATAGAAATAATACGAGTTGCCATACCTTGACAAGCAGGACACTCAATAGCGTTTCTTTGCTCATCAATGTATTTCTCTGAGATGTGACCTTCCTCACACCTAAATTCAAATATCCTTCTACTCATTTTCTAATTGCTCCCAGGCTTCTTCCGAAATCTGTTTTAGAGTTCTTATCCAATGAAGGACATCTAACTGACCTTTACGAAAATTTAGTTCTTCTAAACTCTGTGTTGCCAGTAAATTGTTTCTTTCTTCTATTACTTTTTCGATGTCAACCTGTAAATCTTTCCATCCTTTACTTGACATCATGTCAAATCTTGCTTCATAATACTCTTGAAGGTCTTTATCCAATATGGAGTCCTCTATTAAGTTACTATAATGTATCCCCATTATAACACACTTTTTATATTTTGTCAAGCATTATTTTGTTGTTTCATACGCATTTGTTCAATAACAATCTTTTCATTAGAGTCAATGTCTTTTTCTTTTAGCAACAACTCTGCTACCTTTGCTCTCTTTTGAAACTCATTATCGTCTTTAGCGTTGATGTTAGCTGATAGGTTTCTAATAATGTCTGACTTAACTTTGTCATCCATCAATGATGCTTCTACCAGTAACTTCTGCGCTCTAGCTTGAGCTTCTTCAGCGTCAGCAGCAGACTCAGCAGCCCTAGCGTTAAGCTCGTTAGCCTGAGCCTGAACAAGAGCCATTTGCAACTGCTGTGCTTGTTGTTGCATTTCTTGCGCTGCTGGATCAGGTTGTGACATCTGATCTAACTGCATCATTAACTGCTCTTTGTTAAGTAGTCCTGATGTACTAATAATGCTTCTCAACAATATAGGTACGATAGGAGATTGTGGTCCAAGGGTCTGCATAAGACCAATTAGCTGCTGTTGCTCGTATTCCCTTGCAATAGCACCAATAGAAGACATCGTAGTAAACTTAAAGTCTTTCATTGGATAACGATCAGGATCAAACTGCATATATCGATACGCAACCTTCTTCACCATAGGAATGATGAAGTCATCCTGAAACGATGCCATTGCCACCTTGTTCTTCTTGACAATAGCTGACATAGCCAATGACATACCCATACCATTGTTTTGTCCTGCTGTAGATGCTGCACTCTTGACCAACTCTGACGAGTCTAGTGTGCCTGTAGCCTGCAACAACATTGCTTCAAACCCTTTGGCTGTCTCATAGTTTGAAACGTCAGTAGAACCAAATTTAAACGGTTGGAGGATTTCGGCAGGGTTGCCATTAGTTAGAACGTTTTTACCAGGTCTAACTTCGAACTTCATGCCTCTCGGCAATCTTGTAGCATCAATGCCCATCATAGGCGCAGTAGTTAACGCCAGAGAGTCCATGTGAGACCGTAGCTGGGCATCAATAGCTTTTTGCATATTGTACCCCTTCTCAACCGTTCCAACGCCGTAGAAGCGTCCAGGACGGACTTCAGGTCTATATGCAATGATCGGTCTATCTTCCATCATGTATGGGGATGCTTCTGCTTTTAGTAGATGCTGATCGTTAGCAATAACAATAATAGCCTCTACCAAATCAGTTACTCTATCAGCAGCAGAATCTTCTGGGAATAGGTCAACTACTTCATCCCCTTCGTTTTCTAGTTGCTCTAGGTATTCTCTAGGTACAAGACCATAGTAACGCATGACCTTGACTTTATCGTCTTGATACGATGTAGATTCAACTTTACTTGCTTCTAAATCGTCTGACTCGTAATGAGGCTCAATGTCACACTTACGATAAATACCAGACTCAATACCTTTAACAACTTGATACAAGCTAACGTACTCTTCTACTGCTACACCTAGTGACTCATCAATAGAATCAGCGTTAGGATCAATCAGTAAATTTCTTGGGTGTACCGGCTTGACTTTTACAGTTACTTTTTCTTGTTCTGTTACTCCAACAGCAGCCATTTGTTCTCCTGGCATTTGCTGTGTTGTTGGAATACGCTCCATTTCTGTTTTAACAAGAACTTCGCCTACACCAGTACCATAGATTTCAGCTAACTTAACAATAGTAGTGACGTTGTTAATGTATGCATTGTTATGCGTGTCTTCCATAAGAAGAGCTTGCATAATTTCAACGTCAGTTCTATCTTGGTCAGCTAAATCATCGATTACTTCAAAGAGTTTACCAGATCCTGCAAAGCCTTCCATAGTTTCTGCAACCCTGTTATCAACAGCTTGACGAGTTGCAGGACTAATGATTTTGCTACGTTCACTGTCCCTAGTACGATCTTCAGAAGCCCAGATACCATAATAAATCCTTTCATATTCATCCCATTTCTGTTCGTAATTAGTATCACGCCAGTCTCTCCACTTGTCACAGTGTTCAACTACAAATGATACTAGCTCTTTATCACTCTCAGTAACTTCGTACTCTTCTACTGATTGTAATTCTTCATTGTATTGTTCAGCCATATTATTTCCTATTAAGGTGTAGCGTAATCAAATGGATCTTTTAGTAAAGGGTTAGTATAAATGTCATCATCTTGTTCTTCTTGTGATGCTAAAGGTAAAGCAGGCGTTGCACTAAACAAAGGCTGTCCTTTTTCTTTTATATCTTCAGCCATTTTTTTAGGGATCTTAAATTGAAAATACTCAATTTTCTTTCCATCAATATCTAACTCTTTTGTAGTAACTTTTGCGCCATACTCTTTACCTAATTTGTTTAAAATAGCAGGATTAACTTCATCGTATTCAAAATCAAAACCTTTACCACCTAATTTAAAGTCAGTTGTAAACTCAGTCTCAATAGGAGAGTCTAAAATCTCATTCGCTATTTCTTCAGGTATAACATTTTTTAATTTTTTGTTTACAAACTCAGCATCGTAATCTTCTCTTGAAGTTTTTACAATTTTTCCGTCTTTTCCTACATAAAGAAGAATATTACCTTCATTTGCTTTTACAGGCGTTAAATCAACAGAATAAGCTAATTCTTTATCTTTTCTCCAAGAATCTTTAACGTCTAAAGAATATCTTAATTTAGGATCAACTACAGAAATTTTCATATTAGATAAAGGTTCGGCTGTTATGGACTCTACTTTAAGACCTTTATTCCATCTTTCTTTTTGAAGACTTGCTTTAGAAAACCCTAGTGTATCTATTCCATCGTCAACTGCTTGTTGAAGTATTCTTTTTAGTGTTGTTTTTTGCTGTACTCTAAAGAAAGGATTATTACCAACAGTATTTTTGTTTAAAGCATCAACTTTATTCCAAGCGTCTTGATACGAGCCTTCAAAAGTATCTACTACTTCATTAGTTTTAATGTCAACAAATTCAAAATTATTATTGTCAACTTTATTTAAAGTTACTAAGTTTCCAAAACCTGTTCTTTTTCCTTCTTGACCCCAATCATATTGCACTTCTTCAACAAACCTAATAGGAGTTCCTTCTGCGTCTACTCTTTCATTAGTACGCCAATGAGCAAAATAATCTTTTTCAGGATAATGCGATTCAAATTTAAAACCACTACTTTTTTCAACAGCTTGTTTTTTTATCCACAAAGAATTAAATTCATTTATTTCTTCTGGAGACCTATCAATATCTTTACCGTGTAGTTCATCTAAATAATTGTCATAAAGTTCTTTATATCTTTTTTCATTTTCAGGTGTCCAAGACTTAGCCACTTCTTTATCTTTATAGTTTTTAATACCTAATGTTGTTTCTTGTAAGTTTTCTCCATTAGGCAAATTATAACTAGCGTGTTCAATGTTTGAAGGAGGACTGTCTGTTCTTAAACGTTCAATAATATCTACTTTGTTTTTAGAAATAAAATCCTGTACTTCTTCTTTAGTAACATTTTTCTTACTTTTTAACCAGTCAGTTAAACCAGTCCAATTCATTTCATCTGCTGTAACGTTTGGATTCTTTGAAAACTCATTTATAAACGCTTGACCAGGACCGGCTTTGCGTTTTAAATTTAAACCTTGTTCTTCAACAGCAGAATAAAAACCATATCTATTTTTTGGAGCAGAAACCCTAGTTGGTTTATTAACAGATTGCAAAGAAGGTGCATTTTCTACTACTTCAGGAATAATATTTTTACTTGCAACTTTAGCAGGAGTTCTAAACAAAGAAGAAACTCCTAAAACATCAAAAGGAAGTGTTAATGCATCAAACGTATCAGACAATCTTCCTTGTTTTATTGCTATTGCAACAGAAGGATCTACCTCAACCATAGGATTATCGTAATACGTTATTGGATAATTGCCTTCTCCCCATTTTTGATATTCTCTAGCTGCTCCAGGAATTGGAGTAAAATTACTTATTTCTATATCAGTTCTTTCAATAGGAGTTATTGCTCCTACAGAAGCTGCTCCTGGGTCTTGAAACAAAACAGGAACATCTTTTATATCTAAACCACCTGAAATTTTATTCAGAAGGTCAACTAAAGTTGTATTAAATAAACCTGCCATATTACTTCCTAGGATTAAAGTCTGCTAAAGGAGTACCAGTTTTATAATTTCTAGCATAAGCTAATGCTTCATCTTCAGAACTAAATTCTTTAAAATTTCCTGTTCTTAGTGCATAATCTCTAGCAGTTTTAAAATCTTTAAACTCATATAGTTCATTACTAAAAGGTATAAACTGAATCATAGGAAAAGCAATAAATCTACCGTCTACTTCAGTATTTGCCATTCTGTGAGTAGAAAAAGTACCGTCTTCATTTTCAATAAAAGGATACTTTTCAGGATTCATAACACGATCTATAAATTCTGGTTCTTGTTTTTTAGCCATATTAATATCCTGATATAATGTCTAAAGGTTCGTAATCGTCTTCGTAGTCTTCAAAATATACTGCTGCATTAGCTATGTGTGCTATCAAACTTAATGAATCTACCATGTCATCGTGAACTCCAGTAGTGGGGAAGTTCAATAGTTCATCCTTAAAACCTGGTATCCAATCGCCATCACAAAGTTCTATCTGCTTGTGTTCAAATCGTCCTTGTAACGCACCAATAATCTTATCAACCTTACTTTTATTTCCTAACGCTACTTCGTCTATCCTTGGGTAGATCGCCTGTTTTAGCATCATCTCTGTGAGAT
>Ga0255762_10001092_pt1 | contig 23799 bp, 29 predicted proteins | sample 101ome_16_FD_179962 | JGI IMG/M metagenome (GOLD analysis project Ga0255762, IMG submission 179962) | Coastal salt marsh microbial communities from the Groves Creek Marsh, Skidaway Island, Georgia - 101401AT metaG (version 2) | ecosystem: Environmental > Aquatic > Marine > Intertidal zone >...
TATATTCATTAAAAGTTACTATCTACCAAATTTTGTTTTCTTTATTAATGATTCATATTGTGAGCTCATTAATCTAGTTTGAACTTGAGTGACAGTATCCATTGCAACTACCACAACGATAAGAATTGAGGTTCCGCCTAAATAAAAAGGAATAGGATACTTGGCTATTAAAAATTCAGGCATTAGACAAACAAATGTTAAATACAATGCTCCAACTGTAGTGAGTCTTGTAAGAATAAAATCGATATATTCCGCAGTTCTCTCTCCTGGTCTAATCCCAGGTATATAACCTCCATATTTTCTTAAATTTTCTGCTGTTTCTTTGGGATTAAAAACTATTGATGTATAAAAGAAAGAGAAAAAAATAATACCAGAAGCATATAACATCATATAAAGAGGTTGTCCCTGGGTAAACATAGAAGAAATTTTTAAAAAAGCATCAGACTCAGCAAATCCAAAATTAGAAATTGTTACGGGCAATAATAAAAGGGCTGAGGCAAAAATTGCTGGTATTACACCTGCGGTATTTATTTTTATTGGAAGATGAGAAGATTCTCCTCCATACATTTTATTTCCTACCTGTCTCTTTGGATAGTTAATTAATATTTTTCTCATAGCCCTTTCAAAGAAAACTATAAATAAGACTGTTAAGATTACTAAAACAAAAATTCCAACAATCATCAAAGCTGATAAAGCTCCTGTTCTGCCTAATTCAAATGTTGAAGCTAATGCTCTTGGAATTTCAGCTACAATTCCAGAAAAAATAATTAAAGAAATTCCATTCCCAACACCTCTTAATGTTATTTGTTCTCCTAACCACATTAAAAAAGTTGTTCCAGCAACCAAAGATATAGTCGTAAAAATTCTAAATGATAAGCCAGGTTCTATTACTAAATTTCCAGCGTTTTCTAATCCAACTGATACACCATATCCTTGTAATGCTGCAATAAATACAGTCCCATATCTTGTTATTTGTGTAATTTTTTTTCTTCCAATTTCACCCTGTTCTTTTAAATTTTTAAAATAATCTGAAACACCTGTAAGAAGCTGAACTATAATTGATGAAGAAATATATGGCATTATGCCTAAAGCAAAGATTGCCATTCTTGTTACAGCTCCACCTGAAAACATATTAAACATTCCTAATAAACCTTTTTGACTTGAAGCCATTACTTCTTTTAGTGCAGCAGGGTCGATACCTGCTAAAGGCACATAGGTTCCCAATCTATAAATTACTAAAATTAATATTGTAAAAAGAATTCTATTTTTTAAATCTTTAGCTTGGCTAAAAGCACCTGCTGTGTTGAGTGTTTCACTAGACATATTTTTTATTTTTTAATAATACTTATCTTGCCACCCGCTTTTTCTATTTTTTCTAAAGCTTGTTTTGATGCAAAATGCGCTGAAATTTCAATATTATTTTTTATTTCACCTGAACCTAAAATTTTTAACTTTTTATACCTTTTATTGATTAGATTTCTCTCCTTCAAAGTTTTTAAACTTAAATTTTTGCTTATTTCGTTTTTTGATTTTTCAATAATATTTTGGATTTTAGATAAGTTTAATACAGCTATTAATTTATTTCTTATTGGTTTGAATCCTCTTTTAGGCAACCTTCTGTATAAGGGCATTTGCCCGCCTTCAAAACTTTTTATTGCTACACCTGATCTAGATTTTTGACCTTTGTGGCCTCTTGAAGAAGTTTTTCCTTTGCCTGAACCAATGCCTCTACCAACTCTAATTTTTTTTTTATTAATTTTTAATAAACTATTTAATTGCATTAATTTGCCTCTCTTTTTTGAACAATGTCAGATATTTTTTTTCCTCTAATTGCAGATAAAATTTTTGGAGAATTTTGAGATTTTAAACCATTTACACATGCCTTTAAAACATTATGTGGATTTGCTGAGCCTAATGATTTTGCTACAACATCTTGTATACCTAGTACTTCACAAACTGATCGTATTGCTCCACCCGCAATAATACCAGTACCTGCTGGTGCAGCTCTCAAAAAAACTTTTCCAGATCCATTTTTTCCCTTAACATCGTGATGTAAAGTTCTTCCATCTTTTAAAGGAATTTTTATTAAATTTCTTTTAGCAACCTCTGTAGCTTTTTTAATAGCATCTGGAACTTGTTTTGACTTACCTTGACCTATTCCAATACTACCTTTTTGGTTGCCTACAACCACTAATGCTGCAAAACCAAACCTTCTTCCACCTTTCACAACTTTTGTTATTCTATTAATTGCAACAAGTTTTTCTTTTATATCGTTATCAATTTTTTTATTTTCAACCATACTAAAATTTTAATCCATTTTTTCTTAAAGAATCTGCAAAATTTTTTACTCTGCCATGATATTTATTGTTACCTCTGTCAAAATAAACTTTATCTATATTTTTTTCTTTTGCTCTTTTTGCTATAACCTCTCCTAGTAAAATTGATTTTTCCATTTTTTTTATTTTCTTATCCTTAATTTCTTTTTCTACTGATGACGCAGATACCAAAGTTTTTTTTATTTTATCATCAATAATTTGTGCAGATAGATTATTTAAAGACTTAAAAACTGATATTCTAAATCTGTTATTGCTCACAGCTTTTAATTTTTTTCTATTTCTTAATTTTCTTTTAATCTTATTATTAATTTTTTTCATTATTTCTTTTTACCTTCTTTTCTTAAAACAAATTGACCCCTTTCCTTAATACCTTTTGCTTTATAGGGTTCTACGGGTTTTAAATTTTTAATATCAGCAGCTATTTTTGAAACCAATTCTTTATCTACACCATTAATTTTTATCACAGTTTGTTTTTCTACGGTAATTTTAATCTCTTTTGGAATTTTAAAGTTTACATCATGACTAAAACCTATTTGCAAATTAAGAACTTCACCCTTTAAGTTTGCTCTAAAACCTACACCACTCAATTCTAAAATTTTTTCATGACCTTTAGATACACCTGTAACAGCATTATTAATTAAGCTTCTATATGTGCCCCATAGTATTGAAGTTTTTTTATCAAATTTTTTCGCTAAGGGTTGTATTTGAAACTCACTTTCATTTAATTTTGAAGAAAAGATCTTATCATTAACTGTTAATTTTTTTGTTCCTTTTGGACCTGAAATAGTTAAATTAGCTCCTTCAATTTTAATTGAAGACTCTTTTGGAATTAAAATATTTTTTTTTCCTATTTTAGACATTAGAATACCCTACAGATTATTTCTCCACCAACATTATTTTTTCTTGCTTCAGTATCAGTCATAACACCTTTTGGTGTAGATAAAATTGCTAATCCTAAGCCATTCATAACTTTAGGGATGCTTGTTGCTCTTGAATAAACTCTTCTACCAGGCTTTGAAATTCTTTTAATTTCTTTTATTACCGGATCGCCTTCATAATATTTTAAAGAGATTTTTAAACTTGTTCTGTTGTTTTCTTTTTTTTCAATAAAATAATCTTTTATGTAACCTTCATTTTTAAGAATTTCTAAAATATTTTTTCTAAAATTTGATGAAGGTATTAAAACAGAATTTAATGATCTCATTTGACCATTTCGAATTCTTGAAAACATATCACCTATTGGATCTGTAAATGTCATATTCCTCCTACCAACTTGATTTTGTTATTCCAGGAATTTTACCAGCCGACGCCATGTCTCTTAGTGCAATTCTTGATATTTTTAATTTTCTATAAACTCCATGAGGTCTACCTGAAACCTCACATCTATTCCTTATTCTAATTTTTGCTGAATTTTTTGGAAGTTTATTTAATTTCAACTGTGCTTCAAATCTTTCTGATAGATCTAATTTTCTATTATTTATAATCTTTTTTAAAGCAGATCTTTTTTTTGCATACTTCTTTACTAATTTAATTCTTTTTAAATTTTTTTGTATTGCGCTTGTCTTAGCCATATATGTCCTTAGTTTTTTTTCTCGTTTATTGGAAAATTAAACTCTTTCAATAGTTCTAATGTTCCTTGTTTGCTTCTACTAGTTGTTACTATTGTAACATCTAAACCTCTTATCTTATCTACTTTATCGAAATTAACCTCAGGAAAAACAATGTGTTCTTTAACACCAAATGAGTAGTTATAAGAGCTATCTATGCTTTTTGATGATAAACCTCTAAAATCTTTTATTCTAGGCAATGCTATATTTACTAACCTATCAATGAATTCATACATTTTATTAGACCTTAATGTAACTTTAGCACCTGCATTTGCACCTTTTCTAGTCTTAAAATTTGATATTGATTTTTTAAATTTAGTAATGACAGGCTTTTGACCAGCTATTAACGCTAGATCGTCAGCACATGCTTTAAGTTTTTTTCCATCAGAGGCATCCTCACCAAGACCCATATTCAATATTATTTTTTCAATTTTAGGTACATCGTGCTTATTTTTTAAACTCAATTTGTTTATAAGCTTAGAAATTATCTCTTTTTGATATATGGTTTTTAACCTCGACATTATTTTTTACCCTCAATTTTTTTTTCTTTTTTTGTTTTGTCAATATTTTTTACATTTGATTGATGTATAAAACTTTCTTTACTAATAATGCCACCTTTGTTTTCTTTAGTAGGTTTAGTGTGTCTTTTGATCATGCCAATAGATTTAACCTTAATTTTTTCTAATTTTCGATTTATCTCGAGTATTTCTCCAGTTTTACCTCTATCTTTACCTGATAAAATTTTTACCTGAACTCCTTTTTTTAAAATCATTTTATAAAACCTCCGGTGCAAGCGAAATAATCTTTGTGTGTCCTCTTGTTCTGAGTTCTCTTGTTACAGGTCCAAATATCCTTGTTCCAATTGGTTCACCTTTATCATCGGTTAGAACAACAGCATTTTTGTCAAATTGAACTTTTGAACCATCATTTCTGTGAATTTCTTTACGTGTTCTAACAACAACAGCCTTATGAACTGCGCCTTTTTTAACTTTACCCTTTGGTATCGCATCTTTCACACTTATAACAATTATGTCTCCTACAGAGGCATATCTTCTTTTTGAACCACCTAAAACCTTAATACATTCAACTCTTTTAGCGCCTGTATTATCTGCAACTGTTAACTCTGTTTGTATTTGTATCATTAGTCTACCACCTGCCAAGTTTTCTTTTTTGAAATAGGCTTGCATTCAATAATCGAAACTTTTTCACCCTCTTTGAATTTATTTTTCTCATCATGTGCATGATACTTTTTTGACCTTTTTATAACTTTTTCATAGAAAGGATGTTTAAATTTACGAGTAACTTCAACTACAATTGTTTTGTTACTTTTTGCACTAGTTACTATTCCTTTTAATATTTTTTTCGTCATTTTGAATTCCTTATAGCTGTGTAAAGTCTAGCTATACTTTTTTTTATTTCATTGTATTGAGCAGGATTAGTTATTTGATTATTAACTTTTTTAAATCTTATATTAAAAAGATCTTTTTTTAATAATAAAATCTTTTTTTCTGCTTGATCTTTAGTTAATTTTTTATCTTCTTTTTTTTTAGCCATTATCTTTTTATAAACTTTGTTTTTATTGGTAATTTCGCTGAAGCTTTATATAATGCTTCTCTTGCAATCTCTTCACTTACGCCATCAATTTCAAATATTATTCTACCTGGTTTTACTCTGCACGCATAATACTCGGGAGACCCTTTTCCTTTTCCCATCCTTACCTCTGTTGGTTTTTTTGAAACTGGAATATTAGGAAATATTCTTGTCCAAACTTTTCCAGTTCTTTTCATATATCGTGTTAAGGCTACTCTTGCTGCTTCTATTTGCTTACCTATAATTCTGTCTGGTTGTATTGCTTTTAAACCAAATTGACCATAATTCAGTTTCACTGCTCTAGTAGCATTTCCATGAATTCTTCCTTTGAAGGCTTTTCTGTATTTAGTTCTAACTGGTTGTAGCATTCTTCACCTTTTCTTTTTTCTCTTTTTCAACATCTTTCGCCATTAATTCACCTTTATAAATCCAAACTTTAACTCCGATAATGCCGTAAGTCGTAAGAGCCTCTGAAAAACCATAGTCTATATTCGCCCTTAGTGTGTGGGATGGTATACTTCCTTCACGTAGCCATTCTGTTCTTGCTATTTCATTTCCTGCTAATCTACCACTCAACATTACTTTGATGCCTTTAGCATTTAATCTCATCGCAGACTGCATTGCTCTTTTCATTGCTCTTCTATACGCAACCCTTTTAACTAGTTGTTGGGCTATATTTTCAGCAACTAAGTTAGAGTTTAATTCAGGTTTTTTTATTTCTTTTATATTAACGTTTACGTCACCATCAGTTATTTTCATTATATTTTTTTTTATTTTCTCAATATCGGCGCCTTTTTTTCCAATTACAAAGCCAGGCCTTGAAGTATGTATTGAAACCGTACATTTTTTTGATGACCTCTCAATTATTATTTCTGATACACCAGAATTAGTGATATTTTTTTTGATATAATTTCTAATTTTAAAATCTTCTATTAAATATTTTCCAAAATCTTTCTTCTTGGCAAACCAAGTAGAGTCCCAGCCTCTATTAATACCTAGTCTAAGTCCTATAGGGTTAATTTTCTGTCCCATTATTTACTCACCTTTTTTTCTTTTTGTTCAACTTTTTCTTCTAGCACAATTGTAATTCTGCTAAATGGTTTCTTAATCGGACTAGCTCTTCCTTTTGCCCTGGGTCTGAATCTTTTCATAACAAGAGATTTCCCCACATAGTCTTTTTTAACAAATAAGTTGTCTATATCGTATTGATAATTATTTTCTGCGTTTGAAATAGCCGATTTAACCGTTTTACTTACATCTTTTGCAATTCTTTTTCTAGAAAACTCTAAATCTCTCAAAGCTACATCTGCTTTTTTTCCTTTTATAAAGTTACAAACTAAAGCCAATTTTCTTGGACTTGTTCTAACATTCTTATTTATAGCTTTTACTAAAGAATTATTTTTTTCCATTATTTTTTATCTCCTGCTGGTTTTTCTGCCGGTGCTGCTGCTTTTTTATCTGCAGGTGTGTGACCTTTAAATGTTCTTGTTGGTGCAAACTCTCCTAATTTATGTCCTACCATTTCTTCAGAAATAGTGATCGGTATGAAAGATTTACCATTATGAATCATAAAACTATGACCAACAAAATCTGGAATAATAGTAGAATTTCTAGACCAAGTTTTAATTGGTTTTTTGTTTGGTGCTTCTTTAAGTTTATCAATCTTTTTTAATAAACTTGGATGGACAAATGGACCTTTCCACACAGATCTAGTCATTATTTTTTCCTTTTCTTCCTTCTTGCTATAATTAATTTATCACTTCTTTTTGGTCGTCTAGTTTTTAAACCTTTTGCGGATTGACCCCAAGGAGAAACTGGACTTCTACCACCAGAAGTCTTTCCTTCACCACCGCCATGTGGATGATCTACTGGATTCATAGCAACTCCTCTAGTTTGAGGTCTTTTTCCTCTCCATCTATTTCTCCCAGCTTTACCAATTTTAATATTTTTTTGGTCAGGATTGGAAACAACTCCAATTGTAGCTATACAAGAACTACTTACTTTTCTAGTTTCGCCTGATGAAAGTTTTAAGATAGCGTAATCTCCATCGTATCCAGATAAAGTAATAGAGGAACCAGCTGACCTAGCTAATTTTGCTCCATTTCCAGGGATTAATTCAACATTATGAATTGAAGTTCCTGGCGGAATATCTTTTAACTCTAAGGAATTTCCAACCTTTATCTCCACATTTTTGCCTGACTCAATTGTGTCACCCTTTTTTAAGCCTTGAGGGCTTATTATGTAAGCTTTTTCTTTATCCTTATATGTAATTAAAGCAATGTGAGCTGTCCTATTTGGATCGTATTCAATTCTTTCTACAGTTGCAGGCACATTTTTTTTCTTTCTATAAAAATCAATTACTCTGTATTTGTGTTTAGAGCCACCGCCGATATGTCTTGATGTAATTCTACCATTATTGTTTCTTCCGCCTGTAAAGTTTTGTCCTTTTGTTAAAGGCTTATAGGGAGAACCTTTCCATAAGCCACTTTTGTCAAGAACTACTGTTCCTCTAGTAGATTTTGTATAAGGTTTAAAAGTTTTAAGTGCCATAAATTAAATTCCAGTTGTTAGGTCAATACTCTGACCTTTTTTAAGAGTAATTATTGCTTTTTTGTAACCACTCTTTAAAGATTTTTTTCCTTGTTTCATTTTTAATTTTGGTTTTTTATTGATGATATTTACTTTAACAACATTAACTTTAAATAATTTTTCTATATTCTTTTTAATTGTTTTTTTATTGGCACCCTTATGTACTTTAAAAACAGTTTTATTTTGTTCTGATAAAATAGTAGCCTTTTCTGTGATAATAGGATTTCTAATTGAGTCTATATGGTTAATTTTTTTCATTTAAAACCCTTTGTTGAATTTTTTTTGCAGAAGAGGATGTTATAATTACATTTTTATATTTAAATAAGTCATAAATATTTGTTCCTTCTTCTTTAATTAATTTTATATCTTTTATATTTCGAGCTGATTTATTAATATTCTTCATTGAATCTGTATCTGTAATAATTAATGCATTAATTAATTTATTTTTTATCAAAAATTTATTGAACTCTTTTGTTTTTTTTATTTCTTTTTTTACATCTGCTAGTATGTGAAGATTTTTATCAGAGTTTTTCTTGGACAATGTCTGAGCTAAAGCTAACTTTCTAACTTTTTTATTAATTTTTTTAATTTTATAATGAGTGCCTTTTGGTCCATGAGCTACACCACCACCAACAAATAATGGTGCTTTTTTACTCGCGTGTCTTGCGCCACCTCCACCTTTTTGTGGAACTATTTTTTTTGTAGATCCTTTAATTTGGTTTCTTTGTTTAGTTTTAGCAGTTCTAGGTTTTGCATGATTAAGTTGCCAGTCAATGACGAACTTAATCAGCTTATGGTTTACTTTGAGTTTAACCAATTTATCAGAAATTTCTATTGAGTCCGCTTTAGAACCATCGATATTAAGAAGAGGAAATTTCATTTATTTTTTCCCTTTCTTAGCTTGAGCAGCTTTAACTTGCGCCTCATGTTTCTCTTTAATAGTTTTTCTTGTGACATTTTTAATAGACTCTCTTAAAAAAACCGTAGAATTTTTAGAACCAGGTATAGATCCTTTCAGATATATTAAATTATTTTCTAAATCTGATTTAACTACTTCAAGATTTAGCATTGTTCTTAATTTGTCGCCCATATGGCCAGCCATTTTTTTTCCCTTGAAAACTTTTCCAGGATCTTGTCTTTGTCCTGTAGAACCATGTGATCTGTGTGAGACTGAAACACCATGTGATGCTCTTAAACCACCAAAATTCCATCTTTTCATCACTCCGGCAAATCCTTTACCAATAGTTTTTGATCTAACGTCTAAGAATTTTTTATCTTTAAAAATTTCTATTCCTAATTCATTCCCTTCTTTATATTGCTCATTGTTGTCAACTCTATATTCTTTAAGAATTTTTTTAGGTTCGGTATTTTTCTTTGCAAAATAACCTTTCATTTGTTTTGTAAGTTTTGAATTCTTAAGATTAAAGAAACCTACTTTGACAGCGTTATACCCTCTTTTTTCTTTTGTAATTACATCAAGCACTCTTCCTTTTTCAACTTTAATTACTGTTACAGGAACAGACTGGCCGCTTTCCATAAATTCTCTCGTCATTCCAATTTTTGTTCCTATTAATCCAATGCTCATAATTAAATCTTAATTTCAATGTCCACTCCAGAAGCTAAATCTAATTTCATTAAAGCTTCAACTGTCTGAGGTGTTGGTTCTATTATGTCTATTAATCTTTTGTGAGTTCTTGACTCAAATTGCTCTCTACTTTTTTTATCTATATGAGGAGATCTAAGAACTGTATAACGTTCAATTCTTGTAGGTAAAGGTATAGGGCCTTTAACCTGTGCACCTGTTCTTTTTGCGGTATTCACAATCTCTTCAGACGATAAATCTAAGATTTTGTTGTCGTATGCTTTTAAATGTATTCTAATATTTTGATTATCCATAAATTAAGCTAGTTTTTTTGTTACTTCATCCTGCACATTTTGAGGAACTTTATCATAATGACTAAATTGCATTGTGTACTGAGCTCTTCCTTGAGTAGAGGAACGTAAATTATTAATATAGCCAAACATATTTGCTAATGGAACTGTTGCATTAATTGCTGTAGCGTTACCTCTAGCTTCTGTTGAGGCAACTTGACCTCTTCTGCTATTTAAATCACCTATAACATCACCCATAAATTCCTCAGGTGTAACAACTTCGACTTTCATCATTGGCTCTAGTAATTTTAAAGTTGCTTTTGTACAAGCCTCCCTAAAACACATTCTAGATGCAATCTCAAAAGCAAGTACACTTGAGTCTACATCGTGGTGTAAACCATCTAAAATGGTTACTTTATAATCTATAACTGGAAAACCTGCTAAAATTCCACTATCAGCTACGCTCAACACACCTTTTTCTACACCAGGAATAAATTCTTTTGGAATAGCTCCACCTTTAATTTTATTGTCCACCTCTCTTCCTTTACCTGGTTCTAAAGGCTCAACACTTAATGTAACTTTGGCAAATTGACCAGATCCTCCACTTTGTTTTTTATGAATATAAGTAACTTCTGACGAGCCTAAAATTGTTTCTCTGTAAGCCACTTGTGGCGCACCCACGTTAGCTTCGACTTTAAATTCTCTTTTCATTCTATCTACGATTATATCCAAATGAAGTTCACCCATTCCTTTTATTATCGTTTGACCTGACTCTTCATCTGAACTTACTCTAAATGACGGATCTTCTTTAGCTAATCTATTTAAAGCTTCTCCCATTTTTTCTTGATCGCCTTTAGTTTTGGGTTCAACCGCAATTTCAATTACTGGGTCTGGAAACTCCATAGGCTCTAATAGAATTGGTTTATTTTGATCACATAATGTGTGACCTGTAATAGTATTTTTTAGACCAGCTAAAGCAACTATGTCACCAGTTGTTGCTTCCTTAATATCTTCTCTTGAGTTAGCATGCATTAATAGCATTCTTCCTACTCTCTCTGATTTTTCTGTAGAAGAATTATAAACAGCTGTACCAGCTTGAAGTTTTCCTGAATAAATTCTTATAAATGTTAATGAGCCAACAAATGGATCATTAGCTACTTTAAATGCTAATGCAGAAAATGGTTCAGTGTCTTCAAATTTCATTTGGAGTTTTTCCTCTGAATTTAATTTAGTAGCGTCAATAGATCCTATGTCCTTTGGACTGGGTAAATAATCAATTACTGCGTCTAACAATGGCTGAACACCTTTGTTTTTAAAAGCTGAACCTGTCAAGATAGGAACAAAACTAAAGCTTAAAGTTCCTTTTCTTATACATTTGATTAAGTCTGTCTCAGATGGCTCTTTTCCTTCTAAATATGCTTCCATTAATTTTTCGTCTTCTTCAACAGCTGTTTCAACGAGATTTTGTCTATATTCTTTAGCTTTGTCTTTTAAATCCTCTGGTATGTCTACATATTCAAATTTAGCGCCCAGGTCCTCATTTTGCCAAACAACACCCTTCATTTTTACTAAGTCAACAACACCTTTAAGATCAGCTTCAGCTCCTATTGGTAGTTGCAGGGGTAAAGGCTTACATCCTAAACGATCTTTAATCATTTCTACACATCTGTAAAAATCTGCTCCAGTTCTGTCTAGTTTGTTTACAAAACAGATTCTTGGGACTTTATATTTGTCAGCTTGTCTCCATACAGTTTCTGACTGTGGTTCAACTCCGGCAACACCGTCAAATACTGCAACAGCGCCATCTAAAACTTTTAATGATCTTTCAACTTCAATTGTGAAGTCCACATGTCCTGGTGTATCAATAATATTAATTCTATGATCTCTCCAAAAACAAGTTGTTGCAGCAGAAGTGATAGTAATACCTCTTTCTTGTTCTTGTTCCATCCAATCCATTGTTGCTGCACCGTCATGTACTTCGCCAATTTTGTGACTCTTTCCAGTGTAATATAATACTCTTTCTGTAGTTGTAGTCTTTCCCGCATCAATGTGAGCCATGATACCAATATTTCTATATTTATCTAAAGTATACTTAACCATATTAAATTACCATCTAAAGTGAGCAAAAGCTTTGTTGGACTCTGCCATTTTATGTGTATCTTCTCTTTTTTTGATTGCAGAACCTTTATTTTGAGATGCATCAATTAACTCTGCATATAATTTTTCTGCCATTGTTTTATTTTTTCTTTTTCTAGTAGCATCCATTAACCATCTTAATGCTAATGCTTGAGCTCTTTTAGCTTTTACTTCAACAGGCACTTGATATGTTGCACCGCCGACTCTTCTTGATCTACATTCAAGATTTGGTTTTACGTTACTTATCGCCGTATTGAAAATTTTGAGAGGGTCTTCATTATTTTTTGATTTAATTTTTTCCAAAGCATCATAAAGAATTTTTTCTGCTGTAGATCTTTTGCCGTCATACATTATTGAATTAATAAATTTTGAAATCACTTCGGAACGAAACTTTGGATCAGGATAAACTTTTCTAACTGGTGCTTTTCTTTTTCTAGACATAAATTATTTAGGTTTTTTTGCTCCGTATAGTGATCTTCTTTGTTTTCTGTTTGCAACACCTTGTGTATCTAAATTTCCTCTTAATATATGATAACGAACTCCGGGTAAGTCTTTTACACGACCGCCTCGTAATAATACAACTGAGTGTTCTTGCAAGTTGTGCCCTTCACCAGGTATGTAAGCTGTAACTTCAAATCCGTTTGATAATCTTACTCTGGCAACTTTTCTAAGTGCAGAGTTAGGTTTTTTTGGAGTGGTTGTATATACTTTTACACAAACTCCTCTTTTTAGCGGTTGCTTTTCCAATGCCGGAACTTTGTTTCTAGCAACAGGTTTAACTCTACTTTTTTTAATCAACTGATTAATTGTCGGCATAATAATATTTTGAAGTAGAAAATAGGAAAACCTTTAAGATTTTTTGTTAGTGTTTAAGGTTTAAATATACCTTACTTCTAACATTCAAAATGTGCCGTAAACTAACATTGAATTGTTAAAAGTCAATATTTTAAGCTTTTTTATTTAAACTTTAAACTGCCTGATCTGACGCTTCTTTAGCGGATTCTAGCTCTTGTTTTTTAAGTTCCTCGATTCTTGCTTTATCTTGCTCTCTAGCCTTTTTATCCCAGTCAATTTTAGTTAAACCTGTTCCAGCTGGAACTAGTCTACCGACGATTACATTCTCTTTTAATCCCTCTAATGAGTCCGTTTTTCCTTTAATTGATGCGTCTGTTAAAACTCTTGTTGTTTCTTGGAATGAAGCAGCCGATATAAATGAGTTAGTTTGAAGTGAGGCTTTAGTAATACCCAACAAAACTCTTTCAAAAGTAGCAGGTTTCTTTTTTTCATTTCTCAATGTTTCATTAATAATATTTATATCAATTAAATCCACGACCTCGCCTGCTAATAATTCGGAATCACCAGCATCTTTAACTTCAACTCTTTTTAGCATTTGTCTTACTATAGTTTCAATATGTTTATCGTTAATTACAACACCCTGAAGTCTATAAACTTCTTGAACTTCAGAAACAAAATATTCTGTGAGTTTTTCAACACCTAATATTCGTAAAATATCATGAGGAGCTGGGCTACCATCTAAAAGATATTCCCCTTTTTTAATTTTTTCTCCCTGGTTAAAATTTACATGTTTGCCTTTTGGTATTAAATAATTTGACGTTTCTCCGCTCGAGGAAACAATTGAAATTTTTTGTTTCCCTCTAACTTCCTTTCCAAATTCAATAACACCGTCATTTTCTGCTATTATTGCACTATCTTTTGGTCTTCTAGCTTCAAAAAGTTCAGCTACTCTTGGAAGGCCGCCAGTTATATCTTTTGTTTTCGAGGTTTCTTTTGGCAGTCTAGCTAATACATCTCCAGCAGAAATTTTTTGTCCGTCTTTAACAGATAAAATTGTATCAGGGACCAAATAATATCTAGCCTCATTACCATCAGCTTTTTTTATAATTTCACCTTTTTCATTTCTTAGAGTAATTCTAGGTTTTAGTTCAGAATTTTTAGATGAAGATTTCCAATCTGTAACAGATTTTGAAGATAAACCTGTGGCATCATCTAACGTTTCTGTTAATGAGCTACCTTCCATTAAATCCATGTAATTCACTATTCCGCTTGTTTCAGCAATAACAGGTAAAGTATATGGATCCCATTCTGCTATTTTTTTTCCTTTTTCAACTATATCACCATCCTTAAAAAAAAGTTTCGAACCATAATTTACTTTATATATAGCAAGTTGCCTTCCATTTTCATCTTCAACACTTAGTTGAGTATTCCTGCCCATTACAATTATATTTTTCTTAGAGTCTTCAATTAAATTTTTATTTATAATGTTTAATTTTCCTTGTGTTTGACAAATAATTTGAGACTCCTCTTTAATTTGAGCTGTCCCACCAACGTGAAAGGTTCTCATTGTAAGCTGAGTACCTGGTTCACCTATAGACTGAGCTGCAATCATACCTACAGCTTCTCCAACACTTACTAGTTTACCTCTAGCTAAATCTCTTCCATAGCAAACCTGACACACGCCTCTTGTTGAAGCGCAAGTGATAACAGAGTAAACATTTACCGATTTTACTCCAGCTGCATCAATTTTTTCACAATCAAGCTCATCAATTAATTTATCTTTTTTTATTATTTCTTCTCCCGTGACTGGATTTTTTATGTTTTCTGCAATTACTCGTCCAAGAACTCTTTCAGATAGACTTACTAAGATATTTCCTCCCTCAATAATCTCAGAAATTGTAACTGATGATCTTTTTTTTGGGTCACATTCAGATTTAGTTATCTGAACGTCTTGTGCTACATCACATAGTCTTCTTGTCAAATATCCAGAGTTTGCAGTTTTCAACGCTGTATCTGCTAAACCTTTTCTAGCTCCGTGAGTTGAGTTAAAATATTCTAAAACTGATAGTCCTTCCTTAAAATTTGAGATAATTGGCGTCTCGATAATCTCACCTGAAGGTTTTGCTATTAAGCCCCTCATTCCTGCAAGTTGCTTCATTTGGGCTTGAGAACCTCTAGCTCCTGAGTCTGCCATCATGTAAACAGAATTTGTTTCAATTCTATCATCGTCATAAACCTTTTCTGCTGATGATATTTCTTTCATCATTTCATTGGCAACTGTATCAGTGCATTTAGACCAAATATCTACAACTTTATTGTACTTTTCACCTCTAGTTATAAGACCGTCAGCGTATTGTTTTTCATACTCTTCAATTTGTTTTTTTGTGTTGCTAATTAAATTTTCTTTTGTTTTAGGAATTATTAAATCATCTTTACCAAAAGATATACCTGCTTTAAACGCATGTTTAAATCCTAATGTTTTAATTCTGTCACAGAAAATTACAGTTTCTTTTTGTCCGCAGTATCTGAAGATAGTATCGATAACTTCTGAAACGTTTCTTTTTGTAAGTAATTTATTAATTAAGGAAAATTTAATATTATAATTTTTTGGAAGTATATTTGCTAACAAAAACCTTCCCGCTGTACTTTCGTATTTTTCTATAATTAAATTACCATCTTTATTTATTGTTTTAAATGTTGAGATAATTTTTGAATGTAGGCTGATTGATTTATTTTCTAAAGCTTGCTCTATCTCTTCAATACTTGAAAATATACCTTTAGGCTTTTTATCATTTTCATTTGCTTGGGAGAGATAATAAATACCTAAAACAATATCTTGGCTGGGAACTATGATTGGTTTACCATTTGAGGGGCTTAAAATGTTGTTTGTAGACATCATTAGTACCCTAGCTTCTAACTGAGCTTCCAAACTTAGAGGGATATGCACTGCCATTTGATCACCATCAAAGTCTGCGTTAAAAGCGGCACATACTAATGGATGCAATTCGATAGCGTTACCTTCAATCAGTTTTGCCTCAAAAGCTTGAACTCCTAGTCTATGAAGTGTAGGTGCTCTATTTAAAAGAATCGGATGTTCTCTAATTATATGTTCTAAAGAATCCCAAACCTCGCTTCTTTCTTTTTCTACTAATCTTTTTGCTTGTTTTATAGTTGTTGCTAAACCTAATTTATCTAATCTTGCATATAAAAAAGGCTTAAATAATTCCAATGCCATTTTTTTTGGCAATCCACACTGATGAAGTTTTAGTTCTGGTCCAACTACGATAACTGATCTACCTGAATAATCTACTCTCTTTCCCAGTAAATTTTGTCTAAATCTACCTTGCTTCCCTTTCAACATTTCAGCTAGAGATTTTAGAGGTCTTTTACCAGTTCCTGTAATTACCCTTCCTCTCCTACCATTGTCAAATAAAGCATCGACTGACTCTTGCAACATCCTTTTTTCATTTCTAACAATAATGTCAGGAGCTTTTAGATCTAAAAGTCTTTTTAATCTATTGTTTCTATTAATCACTCTTCTGTACAAGTCATTTAGATCAGAGGTTGCAAATCTTCCTCCATCTAACGGAACTAATGGCCGTAATTCTGGAGGAATTACGGGTACAGATGTTAAAATCATCCACTCAGGTTTATTTCCAGAATTAATAAATGATTCAATCAACTTTAATCTTTTAATTGTCCTCTCCTCTGTTACTTTTGATTTGATTTCCTTTAAAGACTCTCTCAATGTTTGTTGTTCTTTTTTAAGATCTAAATTTAACAGAATTTCTCTTACTGCTTCTGCTCCTATTCCAGCTGTAAAAGCATCTTCTCCAAACTCTTCCTGTGCCTTTAATAAGGCTTCTTCAGAAATTAGTTGACCTTTTTTTAAGGTTGTTAAACCTGGCTCTACAACAATAAAGCTTTCAAAGTAGAGTACTTTTTCAACTTCTTTAAGCTTCATGTCTATAGCTAATGAAATTCTACTTGGTAACGATTTTAAAAACCAAATATGAGCCACAGGACAGGCCAGATCAATGTGTCCCATTCTTTCTCTTCTAACATTAGATTTTGTAACTTCAACACCGCATTTTTCACAAATTATCCCTCTAAATTTCATTCTTTTGTATTTACCACATAAACATTCGTAATCTTTCACCGGTCCAAATATTCTAGAACAAAATAAACCATCTTTTTCTGGTCTAAATGTTCTGTAATTTATAGTCTCTGGTTTTTTTATCTCACCATAAGACCATGATTTAATTTTTTCAGGACTAGCAAGAGTTATTTTAATGCTATCAAAATTATTTTCTTGAGTTAAATTTTGATTTTCAAATTTTTTTGAAATATTTTTTTCCATAATTAATTAAGTTCAATGTTTAGACCAAGAGCCCTAATTTCTTTAACTAACACGTTAAAAGACTCAGGTACTCCGGACTCAAAATTATTGTTCCCTTTAACAATTGTCTCGTAAACCTTTGTTCTTCCCGCTACATCATCAGATTTAACTGTCAAAATTTCTTGCAATGTATAAGATGCACCATAAGCTTCTAAAGCCCAAACTTCCATTTCACCAAAACGTTGTCCACCAAGTTGTGCTTTCCCACCTAAGGGCTGTTGAGTAACTAAGCTATAAGGACCAGTTGATCTTGCGTGAATTTTATCTTCAACTAAATGATTTAGTTTTAACATATAAATTATTCCTACTGTTACTGGTCTGTCAAATCTTTCGCCAGTTTGACCATTCCACAAATATGTTTGACCAGTATTAGGTAATTTAGCTAAATCTAACATGTTTGTTCTATCATTTGTGCTAGCACCATCAAACACAGGTGTTGCGATTGGAACTCCGTTTGACAAGTTCTGAACTAGTTCAGCTAATTCCTTGTTTGTAAGTTTAGAAATAACTTCATCATAATAAACTTTTCCATAAATATTTTTTAACTTTTCTTTTATTTTATCTAACTCTTCTTCAAAATTTTTAAGATGTTCTCTAATTTGATCACCTAGTTCTGAGCATGACCATCCTAAGTGCGTTTCTAGTATTTGTCCAACATTCATTCGGCTTGGAACTCCTAAAGGATTTAAAACTATATCAACTGGTTTACCATTTTCCATGTATGGCATGTCTTCAACTGGGACAATTTTACTTACAACCCCTTTATTTCCATGACGACCAGCCATTTTATCACCAGGCATTAATCTCCTTTTCACTGCAACAAAAACTTTTACAACTTTCATTACAGTAGGTAATAAATCGTCACCTTGTTGAATCTTTCCTACCTTATCCTCAAATCTAACTTGGATATCTTCTAATGCATTATCAAATTGTTTTTTTAATTTTTCAAGATTTTCATTAGTTTCTTGCTTTTGCATTGAAAATTTCCATAAATCTTTCAATTCTAAATCTTTTAAGTCATTATGATTTAATGTTATCCCAGGTTTTAAATCTTTAAACTGTTTATTGATAATTTGCCCAATAAGTAAATCAATAGCCCTTAGTTTGATATTCCTGTTAAGTATTTCTTCTTCTACTTTTTTATCTTCCTGAACTAACTCTATTTCAGCTCTTTCAATAGCTATTGATCTTTCATCTTTTTCAATACCGTGTCTATTAAATACTCTAACATCAATAACTACTCCGGCACTTCCTGAAGGAAGCTTTAAAGAGGAGTCTCGAACATCAGTTGCTTTCTCTCCAAATATAGATCTAAGTAGCTTTTCTTCAGGGCTTGAAGAGGTTTCGCTTTTTGGAGTTACTTTGCCAACTAAAATGTCACCAGGTTTTACCTCAGCGCCTACATATACTATTCCAGACTCATCAAGATTTCTAAGACTTTCCTCGCTTACATTTGGGATATCTCTTGTTATTTCTTCAGCGCCAAGTTTTGTGTCTCTTGCCATTGACTCGTATTCTTCAATGTGGACAGAAGTGAAAACATCATCTGTTACACATCTCTCAGAAATTAGTATCGAGTCTTCAAAATTGTATCCTTGCCACGGCATAAACGCTACCGTAACGTTTTTACCTAAAGCTAATTCTCCAAGTTTTGTGGCAGGTCCATCAGCAATAATATCGCCTTTTTTTATTTTATCACCCACTTTTACCAAAGGTTTTTGATTTATGCAGGTATTTTGATTAGATCTTTGAAATTTTGATAAGTTATAGATATCTACAGCAGATTGAGATAAATCTGTTTCATCAGTAGCTTTAACTACTATTCTTTTTCCATCTATTTTGTCTACAATACCATTTCTTTTTGCAACAATTGTAACGCCAGAGTCCAAAGCAACGTCTGACTCGATTCCAGTACCTACTAAAGGAGACTCGGGCTTTAATAAAGGCACGGCTTGCCTCATCATGTTGGAACCCATTAAAGCTCTATTAGCATCATCATTTTCTAAAAAGGGAATTAAAGCTGCTGCAACAGAAACTAGCTGTTTTGGAGAAACGTCAATAAAATCAATATTTTCTCTATTAGATAATTCAAAATTTAAATTTTTTCTACAAGCTACTAATTCCTCTGTAAATGATCCATCTTTATTTAAGACTGAATTTGCTTGTGCGATAGTATATTTTTCTTCTTCAATTGCTGATAGGTATTTTATTTCAGATGTTACTTTTCCATTGATAACCTTCTTGTATGGACTCTCTATATATCCAAACTTATTTACTCTACAATACGTTGCTAAACTATTAATTAAACCAATGTTTGGGCCTTCGGGTGTTTCAATTGGACATATTCGTCCGTAATGCGTAGGATGCACATCTCTAACTTCAAATCCTGCTCTTTCCCTTGTTAAACCCCCTGGACCTAAAGCCGAAACTCTTCTTTTATGTGTAATTTCAGAAAGTGGATTTGTTTGATCCATAAATTGTGAAAGTTGTGATGTTGCAAAAAAATCTTTTAATGATGTAGTTATTGGTTTAGCATTTATTAAATCTTGGGGCATCGCGGACTCGATTTCTAAAAAAGTAGACATTTTTTCTTTTACTGTTCTGTCCATTTTTAACAATCCGATTCTAAACTGATTTTCAACAAGCTCACCAACAGACCGGACTCTCCTGTTTCCTAAATGGTCAATATCATCAACATCTCCTTTTCCATCCCTCAAATCTAACATGAATTTAATAATTGCAATTATATCTGTAGTTTCAAGAATTGTTTTTTTTGAGTTTGTGTTGAGATTTAATTTTGAGTTTAATTTTACTCTACCAACTTCTGATAAATCGTATCTTTCCTTTTTAAAATATAAATTATTAAAAATTTCTTCGGCTATTTCAAAAGATGGTACCTCTCCAGGTCTTAATATCTTATATATATCACCAAGAGCATCGTTTTTATTTGAATTTTTATCAATTTTAAGACTTTCAAGAATATATGGGCCCTTATTAATTGGATCTATATTTACAATAATTAATTCTTTTTGATCTTGAGAAATAATTTTTTCTAATTGATCCTCTGTAATATCAAAGCCTGCTCCAACTAATATTTCACCGTTATTATCTTTTACGTCTTTACCTAAATACTTTCCTATTATTTGTTCATTTGGTATTGCTATAGTGTTTAAACCTTTTTCTTTTAATTTTTTAGCTATTACAATATTTAATTTATCACCTTTACTTAATATTTTTTTGTTACTTTTTGCGTCAATTAAATCATAAGATAATTTTATTGGTCTTTTAAAATTATCAACTTCAAAATCAGTTATCCAATTTTTATTTTGTTTATCAAATGTATATTTATTTGTAGAATAAAATGTATTAATAATTTTATCTTTTGAATAACCAAGTGCTAACAAAAAGGTAGTGATCGGAAGTTTTTTCTTTCTATCAATTCTAAAATACAAAATGTCTTTTGGATCAAATTCAAAATCTAGCCACGAACCTCTTCCAGGAATAATTCTGCAATTAAATAAAAGTTTTCCACTGGCGTGTGTCTTACCTTTATCGTGATCAAAAAAAACACCGGGGCTTCTATGCATTTGATTTACCACTACTCGCTCAACCCCATTGGTAATAAAAGTTGCGCTAGGAGTCATTAAAGGTAAATCACCAATAAATACTTCTTGCTCTTTAGCAGAAAGAATTTGTTTAGTATTATTTTCAGTGTCAATATCGTAAACAACTAGTCTTAAAGTTGCCTTTAATGCTGCAGAATAAGATAAGCTTCTTTGTTTGCATTCAATTACATCAAATTTTGGTTTTTCTAATTTGTAAGAAATGTATTCTAGAGTTGATTTATCATTTCCGTCTTCTATAGGAAAAATGCTTTTAAAAACTTTATCTATACCTTTTGATAAATCGCTTAATTGTTCTTTTAAATTTTTTGACTCTAAAAATTCATTGTAAGAATTCTTTTGAACCTCTATTAAATTTGGAATAGATAAACCTTCAACTAGTTTACCGAAGTTTTTTCTAATATGTTTCTTTTGAGTAAAAGATAATTGCATCAAAAATTAACAAATTCTATTGCAAATTTTGTTTTTGCAATAGAATTTGGTCTTAAATTTAGTTTACTTTAATTCTACTTTAGCTCCAGCTGCTTCAAGTTTTTTCTTAAATTCTTCAGCATCTTTCTTAGCTACGCCACCTTTAACTTCTTTTGGAGCAGCCTCTACTAAATCTTTAGCTTCTTTTAAACCTAAACCAGTTATTGCTCTAACTTCTTTTATAACATTAATTTTTTTATCACCTGCAGAAGCTAAAAAAACTGAAAATTCTGATTTTTCTTCACCTGCTGGCGCTGCTGCTCCACCTGATGGTGCTGCTGCAACTGGGGCCGCTGCCGTAACTCCCCATTTTTCTTCAAGTTGTTTAGAAAGCTCTGCTGCTTCAACTACGGTTAAAGTAGAAAGCTCATCTATAATTTTATTTAAGTCTGCCATATTTTTTAATCCTGTGATTTAATTTTTTAAACTCTTTGCGCGCGCTAAATTAGCAATTTTTGAGCCAGGTGCAAGCAAAATACTCACTAATTTTTGAGCTGGAGAAGCCAAAATACCCACTATTTTCGCTCTTGCTTCCTCAAGTGAAGGAAGTGTGGCAATTACAGACACCTCTTTTTCATCTAAAACTTTACCATCCATGAAACCGGCAATTATTTTTAATTTATTATTTGATTTTGAAAATTTTGTTAAAATCTTAGCTGTAGATATCGCATCAGATGAGATTGCTGCAGCTGTAGGTCCAGTAAAATATTTTTCTAGATCTTTTTTTGGTGTTTCTTTCAAGGCTATTTTTGTAATTCTATTTTTTGTAATCTTAAATAGAATACCTTTTTCTCTTAATTCTTTTCTTAATGCATCCAATTCATTTACATTTAAACCCTGATATTGTGCAATCATTACTGACTCGTTGTCAGTAAAGTTTTTTTTCATCTCTTCTACATAATTTTTTTTTGCATCTTTTGACATCATAACTTTATTTACCACCCACTTTATAAGAAATTCCCATTGTAGAAGTTACGAATATATTTTTAATAAAGTCGCCTTTTATAGTATCAGGTTTTTCTTTTTTAACACTTTCAATAAAATGATTATAGTTTTCTAATAATTTTTCTGAAGAAAAGCTTTTTCTTCCAATTGTAGATGCAAGATTACCGTCTTTATCATTTCGAATTTCAACTAATCCAAATTTTATATCTTTAACTGCTTTCTTTAAATCAGTTGCTACAGTTCCTAACTTTGGATTTGGCATTAAACCTTTTGGACCTAAAACTTTTCCATGTTTACCAATTTTACCCATCATTGATGGAGTGCAAATTAGTTTTGTAAAATCAAATTTTCCTGCAGCTATTTTTTCTATTAAATCATCCGAACCAGCTACATCAGCGCCAGCTTGTTTTGCTTCATTAATTTTATCTGGTTCACATAAAACTGCTACTTTATTTTTTTTTCCAGAACCATTTGGTAAATTAACAATAGTTCTTAGACTAAAATCACCACCTTTTGATTGTTTTAAATTAATTTTTAAAGATATATCAATTGACTCATCAAATTTAACATTAGAATTCTTTTTAACTAAATCTAGAGCTTCTTTAGTTGAAATTTTTTTATCTTTGATAGATGTTTTTAAAATTTCTCTAAATCTTTTAGATTTTTTTTTCATAATTATTCTTTAACCTCAATCCCCATAGATCTAGCTGAACCACAGATAATTTTTGTTGCTTCTTTAATATCAAATGCATTCAAATCTTTCATTTTTTCTTTAGCTATAGCTTCAGCTTGTTTCATTGTTATAGAGCCAGCTACTACTCGTCCAGGTTCTTTTGATCCACTTTTTAATTTTGCAGCCTCTCTAATAAAATGTGATGCGGGGGGTGATTTGATAACAAAATCAAATTTTTTATCTTTATAGACAGTGATTACAACTGGAACAGGTTTGCCCATGAATGCTTTTGTTTTTTCATTAAAGGCTTTACAAAATTCCATAATATTTATTCCTCTTTGACCTAAAGCTGGTCCTACTGGAGGTGCTGGGTTTGCTTGACCGCCTTTAATTTGTAGTTTTACGTAACCTGCTATTTCTTTTGCCATCTAGTTTTTCTCCACCTGATTAAATTCTAAATCTACAGGAGTTGGTCTACCAAATATAGAAACTGATACTTTAAGTCTAGATTTTTCTTCATCTATTTCTTCAATTAAACCGTTAAAAGAGGCGAAAGGCCCATCACAAACTTTCACTTTTTCACCAATTTCAAAACTTATTCCTGTTTTTTGTGATATAGCTGTCTCAGAAACTTGACCTAATATTCGTTTTATTTCATTATCTGAAATTGGAGTTGGTTTATCAGAGGAACCTAAAAAACCACTTACTTTTTGAAGATTTTTAATGACATGGTAAATTTGTTTAGTTAGCTCTACCTTTATTA
>Ga0255762_10001096_pt1 | contig 23745 bp, 8 predicted proteins | sample 101ome_16_FD_179962 | JGI IMG/M metagenome (GOLD analysis project Ga0255762, IMG submission 179962) | Coastal salt marsh microbial communities from the Groves Creek Marsh, Skidaway Island, Georgia - 101401AT metaG (version 2) | ecosystem: Environmental > Aquatic > Marine > Intertidal zone > Salt...
GTACGAGGTGGATGCATTGGCTGAGAGTAGAATATTTGTTGAGGACCCTACAAAGCCTTCAGACCAACCAGGTATTAAAGTTGGTAAGTACATTGAAACTGAAAACAGGTTCGTATCTGAGTTTACACCTGAGGGGTATTGTAAGATTACTTTTGGTGGTGGTACAACAACACCTGAGGAACAACTACAAGAGTTCAGTAGAACAGGGGTACCATTAAGAATTCAAGATTATCAAAATAATATTGGTTTAGGTGTTACTGTAAAACCAAATACTACGTTGTTTGTACAATATAGAATTGGTGGTGGTAAGTCATCTAATGTTGGTGTAAATGTTATCACTCAATTTGGTACAACGAGATTTGACGTTAAGGGACCATCAGACACTATCAATCAAAATGTTATTAATAGTTTAAGATGTACAAATGTTACAGCTGCTATTGGTGGTGGAGACCTACCAACAACTGAGGAGGTACGTAACATGGTTTCCTTTAACTTTGCGGCACAAAAGAGAGCAGTAACTATCAATGATTATAATTCGTTGGTTAGAACAATGCCGAGTAGATTTGGTGCACCTGCGAAAGCCGCAATTACTGAAGAAGATAATAAAATTAAAATTGAACTATTATCGTATGACCCACAGGGTAAATTAACAGATTCAGTTTCAAATACATTAAAACAAAATATTGCCAATTATTTATCACACTATAGAATGATAAATGATTATATTCAGGTGACCACAGCAAATGTTATTGATTTAACGTTTGATATTTCTGTGGTTATTGATTCAACACAAAATCAGGGAGAGGTTATCACAAATGTTATTGATGGGGTAAACGATTACTTTACACCACAAAAACAACAGTTGGGTACAAATGTAAACATTTCTGATATTAGAAGAATAATTCAAAATATGCCAGGTGTGATTTCATTGGCAGATTTAAAAGTCTTTAATAATGTGGGGGGTAGGTATTCAAATTCACAAACATCACAAAGATATGTAGACAGTGAAACCAAAGAAATACAGTTAATTGATGACACCATTTATGCTGAACCTAATCAGGTATATCAGATAAGATTTATTGAAAGTGATGTCGTTGTTAGGGTGAAGACTTTGTCAAATACTGATTTCTCATAAATTACTACCATATACTTTTCTTAAAATCAAATTAAAATTAAGATGAATAACTATTTATCTTAAAAACTTATTATGCCAAAATCAATCAGAATAAGAACTGAACCTGGTGTTGATAAAAATATCAATATAAAGATTGACCAAGAGTTTGATTTCTTAGAGATATTGTCTTTAAAGTTAAGACAAGAAGATTTATACACACAATTCTGTGCTGACTACGGTGTGGTTGTTGGTCGTGTAATTGCCAATGGGGGTGTGGGTATACCAAATGCTCACATATCTATTTTTGTTCCTATTGACCAAATTGATGAGAACGACCCTGTTATCTCAACAATATATCCATTTAAATCTCCTGAAAGTAAAAACGAAGACGGGTTTAGGTATAACCTATTACCTTATGAAAATGAGTATTATGGTCATACCGCAACAGGTACGTTTCCAACGGATGAGGATGTCTTAACACGAAAAGAAGTTCTTCATGTATATGAAAAGTATTATAAGTATTCAGTAAGAACAAATGAATCTGGTGACTTTATGATTGTTGGTGTACCATTGGGTGCACAGAAATTGGTAATGGATTTGGACTTATCTAACATGGGTGAGTTCTCACTTAGACCTTCAGACCTTATTAGAATGGGTATGGGTGTACCTGCTCAGTTTGATGGTCAACTATTTAAAGCATCTGAAAATATTGATTCACTACCTCAGATTTTACACGATGTTAAAGACATTGATGTGTCGTCATTTTGGGGTGCTGATGATGTGTGTGACGTGGGCATCACAAGAGCCGATTTTGATTTAAGAGAGAGAGGTATTGAAATATTACCTCACTCGGTGTTTATGGGTTCAATTATATCTTCAAGTGAAGAAGATTTTTTAAAGGCGAGTTGCCGACCTAAAAAAGACACTGGTAATCTGTGTGATTTAACTGTAGGTCCTGGTCAGGTTTTAGCGATTAGACAGACTATTGAGGTTGATGAAAATGGTGACCCTGTGTTGGAAGAATATAAATTAGAAGAGGGTGGTAATGTTATTGATGATAACGGTACTTGGTTAGTAGATTTACCGATGAATCTTAATTATATAACTACAAATGAGTTTGGTGAAAGAGTAACTTCTAATGACCCAAGGGTGGGTATACCAACTAAAGCCAAATACAGATTTAAAGTTAAATGGCAGAATGAAGGTGGGTTAGATAATGATATTTTAAGAGCTAATTACCTAATTCCAAATATTAAAGAACACTGGGATATAGACCCTAGTAGTGATTATGGTAATCAACCTGAAGGTAAGTTTAATAAATCATATGCGTTTTCTTTAGATTGGAACGATTATGAAGACAAAGCTGCAGCCATAAAATGTGAGGATACATTCTATCAGTTTACCTTTAATAAGGTATATACAACCGCGGCTCATTTAGACCGTTTTAAATGGGGATTTAATAGACAAAAACATTTAGGTATAAAAAATATAACAGATAGAGATTGTATTACAGAAAATAATAAATTTCCAACAAATGAAGCACAAAGAAATTTCGACTTTTTATATTCTTTAATGTCTTTTATTTTGTTAATATTCACACCTGTCATATTATTACTAATTATTGTTGCTCACTTCTTATCTTTTATTGCGGAAATAATTATATTTTTTATAAACGCTCTTAGACCGTTAATAAATTTAGTTTATTTTCTTATATGTCCTGCGGTTGCATTTTTTAGTAAAAAGGTAAAACAAAGCGATTGTAGAGAACCTTTATTACCTGAGAAGGTTGAAAATCCAATAACCAATCTACCATTACCAATGTTAACATATCCTGATTGTGAGTCGTGTCCTTGTAAGTCAACTGCAAATGGTGGAAGTGCAGTCGGTACCGAAGAAAACCCAAAACCAGTTGAGCAACCTCAAGTTTTAGCAAGTGACTTGGCAGATTTTAATAATTATTTTAGATATAATGAAATTAAATGTGGTGATAGTGAAGTTGAAGACGAATATTTAGTTCAGGTTTATTCTGGTTATGAAGAAGGAATACCCGATGGGTTGGATAATGAGTCAGAACCTATATGGTTTAAAACACCTCTATATTATCAAACTAATGAAATGAATAATGTTATCTCTAATAAATGGAGGGCAACAGACACAATTTCAATGGGTCAATCTTTAAACTTATTAAATCAAAGGTCACGTTATTTCTTTAACAACAAACCAAATAGAATAACGACAAAAATTGTTAATAATGAACATGGTACTTTAAGTTATGCTAATGGTCGAAATACTTTTACTGATATGCCGTTAATCATGGTTTGTAGAGACGGTAGCAGTTATAATCCAGGTCAACTTATAACCTTTAACGATTTAGAATTAATAAATGACCCTAACATTAGTGGTCAAACACAAAATCAATACGATACTGATTCCATAACAGGTTCTGTTGAAAATAATTCATCGGCATACATACCAAAAACTGTTAGGTATATTGATGAAAACGGGGTAACTAAAACTAGTGTACTTGATTTATATAATGAAGATGTGACAGGTATGACCTATAACTTCAAAACAGGGTTAGAATATTTTCAAGTAGTTACTGCAACTACTTTAGGAAATATTGAAAATATTGTTGGTAATAGTTCAATTATTAATGATTATATCTTTAATAAAGATAGTGCTTATATATGTAAACATAATAGTACAAAATACAAAATAATTAAAAAAACCATCAAACAATTTGATGGTTATGAAAATCTTAAATTTGTTATCTTAACAAGAGGTGTTGACCCTTACACTCCAAAACAAAAAATAGAATATGATTTAACGGAGCTTTTAGGTTCTAATATAAAAATAAAAGGTCAATATTACTTAAATCATCCAATACAACCAAACGGTAATGGTTCATCATGGAAATTAGATGAAAAAACTCCACAACCACACCATCTAAGGTCAGGTTCTAATTGGTCTTCAACAACAAATAATAATGATAAATTATTTAATCAATCCTTTTTATTCAGTGTAAAATCTTCTGAATTCAATTCATTTGATTCAAAAGCCACTACAACCTATTCATCTATTGATAAACAAATTGGTTCACTAATAGGTGGTTTATATGTGAATGGTTATGAAAGTAGTAATGGTAAAACTAAATCAAAAAATGAATTTGAAATTAGTCATAACGGTCCATCACAAGGTAGGGTTGAGGGTGCTACATATCAATATACATCAAAATCTTTTGACTCAAACATTGATGACCATCTTCACTATTATACTGTTTCTACAACATATAAAAATTTAACTAATACTGTTCCACATACTACAATGTCTAACCATGAAAAATTAATCTTTAGGTCTGATAGACTTCCAGGTTCAGATAATATGGAGGTTGGTCTTGTGAATGGATATCATAATGTTCAGACGTTTGTTTTTCATCTTAATGATGGATTTTCCATTTATACCGTAAGTGATGACGGTAGTCAATCGGCATCTTATGACTATGGTACTGAAACTACTGCATCAGATGATACTGGAAATGCTGCTGATATGACGGGTGAAACAAATTCTAAATTAACAAGTGTGTTAAGTACTTTTAATTGTAGTGGTATGGTTCCTTTAGATTGTTACACAGGAGAAGGTATTAGTTTTACTGGTAACCCTAAATGTAATAAATGGGAAGGAGACGCTAATAATTATAGAGTTCAAAACGGATGTTATACTTTTGTAAATCCAGTTCTGTTTTTTAGTATAGGTAGAGACATGGCAAACTTTATGGAATGGAAATCAAGATATAAATTTATTTATGCTGCATGTAGAGGTATTTTTGGTCACGCATTCCAAAATAACTGGATAAACGGTACATTATATATGCCATCATTTCAAAAAAGGACATTTTACGATGGTAGTAACCAAGTAAGAAGATATAAATACTGTGGAGACCCAAATGAAAGTGCGTTTGGTATGTTCTTTTCAAATAGAGAATACCGTGGACCCTTATATTTTAATACGGATTCAAACTCATTCTTTTATAGGTCAGCACCATACTTTGGTAATGGTTTCGTTTCACAAGACATAGAGGCTGGTGGTGTTTTTGGTATTAAATATCCAGGTACTAATGCGGGTCAGATATTCTTCCCTACGACTATTATGGATATGGGACCAAAGACAGAATTTTTGAAAGATTTAATAATGGAACCAGAATTTCAATCTTACGTTGTGAATAAAATACCTACAACCACCTTCAAAGACATATCAGGTATTTTAAATCTTTATATTATTAATCGTTTAACAAATAGAAACTTTTTAGATAAAGTATTAGGCGGTAGAGACGATAGTGTTAAAGCCTCTTTTTCAAGAGACGGTGGTTATAATGTTTTTGACGGTAGAATGGACGGCGATTATGTTCAGATGATTAGTATTAATTCAGAATTTGGAGTTATACCGTATATTGATGGTAATTATGCGGATGGAATATATGTTGGTTCTGATAGTAAAGAAGATGCGGTAATAGGGATATGGTTTACAGGTGAAACCGCACAAAGAAAAGAATTAGGACCAGGAAAAATTACGATAGGTACTGTAAGTAGTGAGTTTAGTTATCCTAATGCTCAAGAAGTACCAAGTTATCAATGGGAGGTTAAACCTGACAATAAAAGTGGTTGGTTTGGAACACAATTAAATACATGGGCTACAGATAAAAATGATTTAATTGTTGTGAAATATCAAGATGAAAATTTTACAGGTGTTACTGATTATATGAAAACTAAAGCAGGTACTGGTTATGGGTATTTATACAATGAAAATCCACCAGGAACTGAAATAACTGATAAAGCCAATAATCAGGATAATAAATTTAGAGTAGGTTCACCATTTCATTTTTATTTTGGATTAAAAAGAGGTAAGAGTGCGATGAATAGGTTCATAACTAAGTTTGTAATATTGGATGACTAATGGGTAATCAAAAAAACAACGATACTATTAGAATTGTTAGAGGGTCTGACAGATATGCTGGTGCACCTAATACTGACCTGTTTATACAAGTGCCACTTAACTCAACCAAAAAAGAAAAAATTGAAGGTGACCGTAATGTATTGTTAAACTTAGAGGAGAGGTTTGACCACGAAAGACAGATATCCACTACATTTAGAGTGGCAGGTAAGATAATCAACATTTTTAATAATTCTATTTCAGGTAAGTGTAACAATTACGACCCGTTTAGAGATAGTTTATATTATATAAATGTTGAAGATTCAGTGACCACCAACGTATGGAGAGGATACCCTCAGTACGATGAATTTACATTTTTTAGAACTAGCTCTGTGAATAACCATATAAGTTACAAACCTAAAAGTGCCTCAACATATAATTGGTCTTTATATGTTACCTACCCTAGTTCAAATGACTATACTCAACAGATGACTTTTACTGATGATGAGTTTAATAATGTGAATAATTTTACTGTATCTGAAGGTGTACCATATGTTATAAAAAATAGAATTGTTAACGGAAAAAGGTTAATAAGTTTTTACTGTGGATTTAAACATAATATAACCAAAGGTGAGTATATCTACTTAAACACGACTGTGGATAACAAAAGGATGTTTGAAGTTTATAGTTTAGGTGACCAATCGTTTGGAAATGAAGAAACCGTATTAAACATATATGATTATGGGTTTACAGGTGCTGGTTTTAATGACGGTTCGGTAGGTACATTTAGGAGGGTTATAAACCCTAACAATTCTGGTGAAACCATGTCAGAATATTATGTTAGAAAACATAAAACACTGACGACAGTCGATAATGTAGACCTTACTAGATTAGGATTTGAGAAAAGTAATTTCCCTGTTCAAAAGAAATTAGAATATTCTGCGGCAACACCTAATAAAGTACAAAGAATATCGGTAAAGGACGGTAGAAATGATTTTGGTTTTTCTTTTGACAAAGAAATTGATATCATAGGATTAATTGACAACTTAGACCGACCACTTACTGAGTTATTTGTGACGATAGTTAACAAAGGTTATATGGGTTGGTTTAACAATCCTTTTAATCCTGGTACATTCACCAACAATCAAACAGGTATTGAAGTGGGGTGGAGTTTTAACTTTAAAAAAGACACCTTAGATACGTGGTGGCAAAAAAGTAACCAAAATAACAAAGATAATATACCTTTTGGTACTTACAATATTGGGCTAAAAACGTTCTATTACAATCAAGATTTACCTTTAGGACACGAACTAAAAGGTGATATATGTGAGTGGAACAAATACGACCAAAAGGAGACGGTCTTATCTAAAATGTCACATAAATTTTCGTTTAATAACAACTATTTTGACGATAATGGTAGTCAAAACCTACCTTTTGGGTATGCATACCAACCACACTATAGTATACCTATAAGGGCGTATTCTGATTATGTAGAAACTGGTGACGAGGATAAGGTTTCTGACATCCCTGACTACTCATTTTACTCAGAATTTGAGGGATTATGGAGATGGAGAGACATATATTCTTATGGTTATATTGATACGAGTGGTAATGGTGTTGACCATCCATTTTTAAATGATAATCACTACCCTTTTAGTCAAGTTATCTTCTTACAAACGCCGATGACAAGAAATAACAACGTCTTTAACGACATAATCTACCCACCATTAAGAGATAATTGTGAATAAATTTAGATTTACTGTAAAACAGACCGATACGGAGATAGATTTACCTATTGAAATCAAATTTGATGGTTTAGGTAGGGAAGATTTGGTGCGACAATATGAAAATGATGTATTGGAGGAGATTATAAACCCTATTGAAGATTTTGAGGTTACCCGTTATTCACACAATGAATGGTTGGACGATAATCAAAATGAAAAAACAAGCACCACTTACAGTTTTCACTTTTTTAACAGACAAATATCTGTTGAAAACACAACTGCTGCCAATAATGGTATGTGGGTTTCTGATTACAATTATATCTACCCACCAGCATATTCAAATTATAGTGGTATAACATTTACCGATAAAGAATTGTATTACTATGCAAATTCATTTAAGAGAAGTTTCTTTAAGATAGACTTTTACGATAGTGTTAAACCTGAAAACCAACAATTATATTTCACTATTATCATTCCAACACAACAAGGGAGAAAAGAAAGTGTAGATATTGGTACCGCTTCAGTTCCAAATGTGGTTGATTTAAGGACACCTACATTTGATTTAGATTTTGTGGGTGATAAGGAAGGATATTTTATCTATTGGTTAAAAAGTAGAGAATATATTAATATTGATGATTTCTATATGTCGGCAAAATTCTTCAATGCCAAAACAGGTCAGTTCACACGAATGATGAACAGACCACAATCGATGTTAACCGATAAGTTTAATTTTAACAAAGAAGAGTACTTTTATTATAAAGTAAGTTTGGATGTTAATAATTATGTATATGAGGTTTTCAAAATGTTTGGAGCACAAAATAGGGTAGGAACAACGATTGAAAACATAAACTGGTATGAATATGTAAACCCACAATAATGGAAGAGAAATATTACATAAAAATATCGCCTGAGTCTATCAAGGGTGATGTGGTCCAAGAATTCTTTAGTGGAAATACTTTTGGGGTGTATACAGGTATGACTCAAATACTAAGTGGGGGAACCAACGGAAGTAGTTTATTAACGGGATTAACCATACCATTAGTATTCAGACAAACATACGAAAATTTAGGGTATTACACACCTTTTGATGGTTTTATTTTACAAAAAGATGTGGTTAATAATTTTGTAACGGATAAAGACCCTAACAATCAATATACAATTAGACTCTATAATACTTCAGACCAATACAAAGGATTTCTAAAATTGGCAAATTATACTGTTGACTGGGGTGATGGTAATACAGAACCTCTGACATCGAATGCTCCTCAATACTTATCACACACCTATCCAAATGTTTCTACAGGGTATACTATTACCTTGACACAAAACAATCCGTGGGGTCAAACAATAGTTGAAAAGAAAGTTTATTTACCCACAACAGGGGTAACAGTTAATAATCCTCAGGGTGAGATTACGTTTGTCCCTCAAGGGGGTAATTGGTCAGGTATACCGATAAGTTACAAATATATTTTTACAGGTGACAGTTCAAATACTGTTGCAAGTCAAACATCAAATAATTTTACGTCTGTACCATTTGTGGTTAGTGGATTTACATCTTCGAGATTAAATGAATTAAAATTATACGGTAAGGTATCTTTTGACGATACTGTGACTGTTAAAAAACAAGGACAAGATTATGGTAAAGTAAACTCAATGACGAGTGCTTATACCTCATATACAATCAATAATGTTAACTATTACGACTACCCTGATGGTACAACATTATACATCGCCAATTCATCAGGTTTAACAAGTAATGAGCTTGTTGCATCTGCGATTACTAAACAAGAAGTATTAATTAACGTAGTTGACTCACCAGAAATACAATCTGAAATATTTATTGAGAGAGGTAAACTATCAGGCTTTGAGTCGTTGCAGAGATTGGGTGAAGTTGATAACATGGGTGACTTAACTTCTTATGGTTATGGTTACTTCAAAATAAACAAACAGAAAGAATAAAAAAATGGCATTAGGAACATACGGAACTGTAAGACCCGCAGACATGTCCCCTGAAGATGTGGAGATTATTTTAAACTACACCGCTTCAAGAGATGTGACAACAGACTTTGTTTTAACTAAACTGAACGCCGCTGATGTACTTACCCCTTATTTTCACAATTCAAACACAGGTGGAAACGCTGACGTTGAAATATTAGGTGGTTTATATAATTTAAAATTACCAGCCGAAGAGTTCAATAAAATAGGTATATACACCTTATACATTAGACCTGTAGAGATTAGGACTACCATCACTGACTGTGGTGTGTTGTCAGCTTTACCTAATGTTAAAGGTATCATCATTGATTTAAATGGTGTACCAGACGAATTTAGAAGTAGATTCAATAATCAGGGTCTTGTAGGTTATAGAATTGAATATCTAAATGATGACGGAACAAAAATCCCTAACTTTTATAGAGTTATCACATCTTCATTCTATTGTGAACCTGTTGTTACTAATTTAACGAACAGTTCACAAAAAGCAATTAGATATAGATATGTGGATGGTGGTAGTGATTTGGTATTCTGTACTGTTTCACCATCGAGTGCTCCATCAAATAAAGCGACTGCAACACCTTTTATTGGTCAACCTAATCAAAATATTGTAGTAACAAACACATTCTTTAATCCTATTACTGTGGATATTGAATTAGCTGAACATGATATTGACACACTTGCTATTGCACTTTACGGAAATCAGACTAAGAGTATGGAAGATGGTATCTACACATTATACGATAGAAACCTCAACATTTATAAACAATACAACTTATTTGAAATTCGTGACGAGTTTAACAATCTTCTTTATGAGGTTCGTCAGGACCGTGATGAGAATATTGATTTCAGCAAGAATTTCAATAACATAATCAGTTAATAGATGGCGAATAATCGAAAGAAATATTTTTACCCACCTGCCCCACCTAGCGGTACTGAGTCTTTCTCACCCGATTTGGTAGGGTTTCAGGTTATTGATGGTGGTGGTCTAACTCAGGGTAACTTTGAGTTTACGACTTCTATTGTTGAAAAGGTAAATAGAACCTTTAATACGGGTGTGTTCTCAAATCCAATTTCATTATTGGATATTGACATCAATAGTATTGAAGAATCAAAAGCGATTATTGCAAAAAACTATAGAGTTTATCCTAACTACGATATTAGTCAGGTTACCAACTACGCATTGTACGGTTCATTACAAAAAAGATTATCTGCATCCATTACAAAAATTATTCACTACTTTCCTGCGTCTATTGAGGTTAATCAGGTTATTAAAAAAGACTACTCAACTGCAAATACTGCATCGAATATTAGTTACGACTTAACGGAAAACGAAACAACGATGACTATGGATGTTAGTCGTTTTGTTAATCCTTTCGATATTGATTATTCTGTTAACTCTACACGTAACATTGAGGTTAGACCATTTAGTACGAGTCCACTTAGAGACCTTACTAAGTTTTATGAGAAATATGCGTTGTATGTTAATGACATGGAAGTAGAATACCCATTTGTTGATTTTGTACCGTCAAATAGTGTATCTGCAGGGACTATTACTGTAACAGTTCAAGGTAATCCATTTAGTGGTGCATCGAGTACCACGGATACTTTAATTCTTAGACCTAGTAAATTTCATACTGAAGTTGCCTTTAAAGAACCTTTTGATGAGGTTGAAGACTTTTTATTAAATAGATTTACAAGTCCACCATATAAAGCCACTTTTGATTTGGTTGAAGAAACAAATAGTGGAAAGTTTGTTAAGACAAAAACATCTGTTGTTTGGCCGAAAAACGGTGTATGGAACTTAGATATTATTACTGACCAATTTAATGAATACTTAAATCGTGTTAGTGAGATTGCCTTAGTAATGGACAATAACAAAACTGATTTGATTGTTCGTTTCTTAACTACAGGTGCGTTTAAAGACTTTGATACTGGTGACCAAAAAATAGAAAAGGTTTTACAAATATACGGTAGAAGTTTTGATGAGAGTAAAAAGTTTATTGATGCGTTGGCATACATGAACTCTGTACATTACACACCTCAAAATGACATACCTTCAGAATTACTTAAAAACTTGGCACAGACGTTAGGGTGGGACACTAACATTTCACCGATTACTAATGATGATTTTTTAAGTTCAGTATTTGGAACTAAAAACAGTTCTATCTACCCTGGTTTCCAAAACGACCCTACACCACAACAATTAAATTACCAATACTATAGAAATCTAATTCTTAATTCGGCATACCTTTTCAAATCTAAAGGTACGAGAAAATCTATTGAAGCCATTCTAAGATTGGTAGGTGCACCAAAAGATTTAATTAAGTTTAACGAAATAGTATATGTTGCGGATGGTCCGATTAACATTGAAAGGTTTAACGGTGAGTTCCTAAAAATATCGGGAGGTACAAAAGTAGATGAGATTCCAGCATTAGACCCGACAATAACGTACAGTATTCAAGGTACGGTATATACTGGATTTACAACATCAACATCGGTAACTCAAGTTGACAGTACTATTGGTGATTACCCTATCGATGATGATGGGTATCCAAAGAGACCTACAGTTAATAATGACTTTTTCTTTGAGAAAGGTTCAGGTTGGTATATTCAAACTCCTGACCACCGAGCACCTGAACAGTTGGATGTAACCAACTCAACATTTACAGGTGCAAATCCTGATGTACAAACGGTATTAGAACCATATACTTACGGTCAAAAATACTTTGATAGGTTTAGATATTTCCCAAATATGAATTTAGGGTTTGGACTAACGAAGACTGTTGATAACAACAAATCATGGGATGATACTGAAACAGGTCTTAGAAGAAACACTGACGGTTCTTACAATGCTTACTATGAGGTGAGTAATGAGAAGTTAGTTTTAAATGCTAAAAATGTTGAATTATCACTTAACATGGGTCAGGGTATCCTATATGATATATGGAGAATGTCAAGAAGGTACGATTACCCATTCCCATCTACAGGTTTAACTGCCCCTTATCCTTCACCGTATGGTAAGGATTGGACAATTATTAATCCACGCCCAAAAAACAAAACGTTCTTTGAGTTTGCTCAGACTTTTTATAATAACATGATTAATGTTAGAAACCGTCAAACCATTAATGATGGTGCACATAACGGTTACCCTACCCTTCAATCTATATATTGGAAATACTTACAATCGGAGCAAACGGTTAATATACCATCAAATAAGTATACCTACCAAAAGATGATTGATTTCACATTAGGTATTGGTGATTATTGGACAAAACTTTTGGAACAGATGGTACCAGCATCCACAATATGGATTGCAGGTCAGGAGTTCGATGATAATACTTTATTACGACAAAAGTTTGTATGGAGAAGACAAAGGGGTTGTGAATTACAACCTGTTGAATGTATTCCTTGTGAGTATAACGGACAATTATATTCATATGATTGTATCGACCAAACAATCAATTGTAGTGTTAACATAGATTCAATGCCAACTATTCTAACCAACAGTATTAATAGTTGTGTTAGTAAATCAGGGTATACTACTACTGATTGTGTGTTAAGTACACTTGTTAGTGATTGGTATGTTGATGTTAGGTTAGATAATACCATATTAGTACAAGAAAAATTCTTTACGGGATATGGTAATCAACAATATCCAACAATGACTCAATGGATTAATGCATTGAATAGCAAGCTTGAGTATTTATATCAAGACGGTTTGAATTATTTTATAGATGAAAATAACATCTTGACTGTGAGTAATACCACATGTTACGATGATTTTACAGATAAAGCTTTGACGGTAAATGTTGGGGTAGACGTTAAGATTAACTGTACATAATGGCAATTAGGTATTTTGAATTAAAACAAGCATATAGTAGTAGTTCACCAATTACTGGTGATACTATTGTTATGAAGTGGGACGATACGGTTATTCCTGCGGGTACCAATCAGGCAACCACAGTGGCTCTTATTGGTCTATATCCAAATGCCACATGGGTATTTAGGTCAAGGCTTTGGGATATAACGGATTTAGGTACGGGATATTCAGGTTCTTTTGACACTACTATGTTATCGGGAGAACCGTGGACAATAGGTTCAACATCTGGAACTAGAGTTTATGTTGGTGCAACTTTTAATATTGAAACAACATTTTTTGCTCAAAACTATATAGATGTACAAACACCTTCTGGTGCGGTTAAATCTCCGAGATACTATACTAATTTTTATAGTGCCAATACATTTAATTCCACTACAAACTACATTGGTGTTGATACCAACAGATATGATTGGATTAGGTTAACAACTCAAGACGATTATACACACATTACAAATAGTGGAGTTACCAATTTTAATTTTAGTGCTGCGACACAAGTTTCTAGTAGTATTGATGTCAATACAGGAAACGCATTAATACCGTATACTGCAACTTCGGCAAGAAATTATTTTAACAATTTATATGACGGTTGGATGTCTAAATCTGATGATTGTTCTGGTACTGAAATAACTACCGCAAATTTTGTTATATATAGTGGTGACATGCATAGTAGAACAGAATCGTATGATTCAATTTACGGTGGTCCATGTTTAAGAGTCGATAGTGCTCAACAACCATATTCAGGTAATACCAATACAGGAAATTTAGCCTCTCAATATAATATTGTTAATAACTGGTATACTGATTGTAACGATTGTCAAACATCGTCACCGACTTATGGTATCTATTATTTTAGTGCAAATACAACATGTAGTAGTTCTTCAGTAAGTACCGTTATATTCAGTTCCGATACTATGACTAATGGTCCATCACCTATTGGTGGTTCATTAATATATCCTTATGTTAAGGTTGGTGGAAATTGTTTTGGTGGTGAGTCAACACCGTACAATCAAATAACTGCAACAACTACGACAGCGTCAATAAGTAACTCTTATTCGACATGTAATGATTGTCAAGAATCTCAAAACCCTTTACAGACACACATTTATTTTTCATCTTGTGATAGTAGTACTGTTTATCGTGCGGTCTTAGTTGATTTTGAAAATGAATTAGGTGGTGTAACTTTAGGTACTACTTACCTATTAGAAGATATTAGTGATTTACCTAATGGTTGTTATACTGTTGTTGGTGAAACAACACCATATACTAATTTTATAGGTTACGGTACCTCATCGTCAAAAACTGAAACTTCAGGTTGTGCAGATACGGAATGTATATTACCTAGCCCAACGCCATCGGTTACACCAACAATTACACCGACTACCTCAGTAACACCGACACCAACACCGAGCGTTATTGAGACATATATAGTTATGTCAGCTTGTTGTAGAGATTTTACATTTAGAATTAAATACGGTAGTGAGCAGACAGTTAATATAGGTAGTACATATAATATTTCCGTACCAAATGGTGATTACGAATATTTTTATGGTTGTGCAACTGCAATAGATAGTGAAGAATTTGATAGTGATTATAGTGCAGGAATAACTACGTTTGGTCATTCAGGATTACCATACGATGAATGTATAGAATGTTTATCAGAGTCTGATTGTTGTTTATCAGGTTTTGTTGGTACTGAGATTGTTTCATATACTGATTGTTGTGGTGTTCAGTACATTAATGTAAGTAGAACACTTGAAACGTATGTTTGTTTAGATACATCATATCCTTTTTCGGGTATAAATGTTTCTTACGGAATAACTCAAAATTGTGAAGTATCGTGTGTTAGTCCAACTCCGACACCAAGTATTACACCAACACAAACTCCTTCAGTTACTCCGAGTGTGACAGTGACAAATACACCGTCAGTTACATCATCTAATACTCCAACACAAACACCATCAGTAACACCTTCTAATACTGCTTCAGTTACACCCTCAGTTACTCCGAGTGTAACAGTAACAAATACACCATCAGTTACATCATCTAATACTCCAACTATAACTCCTTCGACAACTCCAAGTATTACACCAAGTGTGACTCCATCAGTTACTCCTACTGTTTCTGTAACATCAACACCATCGATTACGCCAGACGCTAGTGTTAGTACTACACCTTCGAATACGCCAACAAGTAGTATTACTCCGACCACGACTCCTTCAATAACTCCAAGTATTACACCATCAACTACACCTACTGTTACTCCATCAATTACACCATCAACTACACCTACTGTTACTCCATCAATTACACCTACTGTTACCCCATCAATAACACCTAGTGTGACTATAACATCAACTCCGTCAATTACACCAAGTGAATCAAGACCTAATCCTCCTGCTCCTTCGTTAACTACCTATCAACTTTCAGGATGTTGTTATGGTACACCTTATTGGATTACTACTCTCAATACATATTCTCCTAATACTGTTATTAGAGCTAATTATACTCTTAGTGGTGTTACAGGTGCAACATGTGCGACCGTGATTAGTGATACGTCAACACCACAGGGTACACAAATTAAATATGATAATTTAGTTATTATGACTTCAGGTTGTACTGACACGGAATGTCCTGCTTGTCCTAGTCCAACACCAACACCAACACTAACTCCAACTAATACTCCGAGTGTGACACCAACACTAACTCCAACTAATACTCCGAGTGTGACACCAACTGTGACACCGTCAGTCACGGCATCTGTAACTCCAACACCAACACCATCGATTACACCTACACCTTCTGAAACACCTGACGAGTCACCAACACCAACTCCATCTATTACTCCGACAAGTAGTCTAACACCGACTCCATCTAATACGCCATCTGTTACACCAACATTGACTCCTACACCAAGTGTTACACCGTCTCAAAGTATACCTGGTAGTGTTGCAGATAAACTTGAGAGTTGTGAAACATCAACACAGAGTCAAAAAGTATTTGTTTTCTATGATGGTACGTCTCTTAGTGATGTGAGTGCTTTGGAAGCTTCAGAGTCTATCCGTTCTTGGTATCAAACAAAAGTTACTAATGGTGACTTATTATCGGGTAACTTATATGAGGGTGTCATTGGTGAAACTTATAATAACGGTGAAAACTGGTTATGGTGGGCATCTTACCCATACCTCGGTTCTTTAACAGGTGGTACTTTGAGTGATTCAACATCGGTCGTTGAATACAGTTCTTTGAATAGTGGTGTAACATATTCTGTTGCGGATAGTCGTTGGTGTAAAAATAATTCAGATGAGTGTATACCAAAGTCGGTTGAATTTAATGACAAATCACAATCAAATGCGGCTTATAGAAGAATCAATAGAGGATATGAACTTACGGGTACTTATGGTATTGATGACTCAAGAAGTAATGGGGTTCCATTTGACCATAATGACTTAAATTTTTCTGGAACATCAGGACCTGGTACTTTCTCAGGTGGAGAGACAAATTATATTGTTATTATTGTTGCCGATGAGGCGGATGGTGCTCTCGGACTGTATCATGGTAGTCAAGATAAAACACAATTACATACTCAACCATTTAAATTAAATTCATTAGGTACTCGTTGGAGTGGTGGTTATGAATATACTGACCGATTTGAATATGATTATGAGGCATATCTAAAAGTATGGGAAGACATAAAAAGTAGTGGAGGAACGATTAATGGGTTAATTTATCCTGTTATTGATAGTAGTACGTCACGTATACCTTTTGTACAGCATTCAGTCGCGGCAATTGAAGGTGAAACTATTAGTGCTAGTACTTTCTCATCAAAATATGGTCAATCAATTACGTCTGTTGGTCCTGAAAATTTAAATTTATCTGCTCTTACATATACTAATGTTTACTCAGGTTTAACAGGTACCACAACGTACCAAAGTTTAGATGTTCAATACCAAAACGGTGCGGGTCTTAAAAACTTCGGTTTCTATGTTGACCCAACAGTAACTAACTTTACTGAGACAGTTGTTGCAAATACCTTAGATGATTTCTTATTAGATATTGAAACACCTTTAACTACAATATATGTAACGCCTGGTGGTAGAACTTTAAATAAGATTTATAACATTGATGGTGATTGTTATAACGTTGCAGAGCTTAGTGTTACGACAACCGAGCCAATAATTACACCAACATCACAATTAGGTCCTTATGAAGATTGTAACGCTTGTGAAACCACAGGTTGTTATTCAGGAGAAACTCACGGTAATTACTTTTACACGGATTGTTGTGGTATTCAATTTTCTGGTAGTTCACTTAATGACCCTGTTTGTATAGATACAGGATATCCTTATAGTGGTATACAAATTACAAACGCTCCGTGTATTCAAAATTGTGACCAAGGACCATTAGAATATGAATTTTCCGTAACAGGTGTTTGTGACAATTTAGGTCAAGGTATTATTGAAATTACTCCGTTTGGTGGTATACCACCATATACCATACAGAACACAATTCCTGGTAATTTAACATCACAAACAGGAAACGGACCATTTAGTTGGTACGGTTTAAGTGGTGATACTTATGTTTTCAGATTAAACGATAGTACAGGTGGTCAAAATCAAAACATTAATGACATTAATGTTTTGGTTGACGGATGTTTCTGTGCAGACATCGACCAAGTTTCAGGAACTACATGTGGTAATAGTACATCAGGTTATTTAAGGGTTAATGGTTCTTCTAATTCATTACCGTATAGTATTAAATTATATAGAAATGGAGTGTTAAGTCAGACAGTTGAAGCACCATACCAAAGTTACTTATTTAGTGACCTAACCACAGGTATTTACTATGCATTTGTAACAGACTTTGGAGGTGCAACCGCACAAACTGAGTCTGTGGTTATTGAAGAAAGTACAGAATTAGACTTTGATTTTATGATAGTGCCTGAGTCAAGGTGTGTTAGTGGTTACGGTGTATTAACTGTGAGTGGTCTAACGGGTGTAGCTCCATACACTTATTTATGGTCTGACGGTCAAACAACAATAGCGGCTACAGGACTAACTGATGGAACGTATGGTGTGACAGTTACGGATGCTAATGGTTGTGAAACCACTAAAAATGCTACGGTTCCTTTAAGTGATGTATTAGGAATTGTTAGTTCAACACCATCTCAAGCCTCATGTTTTGAATGTGACGGTTCATTATCCGTTATGGTTAGCGGTGGTACACCACCTTATACTTACTTAGGTGATACGGGCCAACAACTAACTACAAATCAAACGTCATTTACTTTATCGGGATTATGTTCAGGAGCACATTCTGTGATTGTAACCGATGCTGCGGGATGTAATATAACTGCAAACTCTGTTGTTGAATCAACAGCAGGATTTTCAATAGTTTCAGTAAATACAACTAACTCACAATGTAATCAAAATGGGTCAATTAACATTAATATTGTTGCTACTCAAGGATTATTTACATATACATTAGAAGACGAAAACGGTTCAAGCCAATCTGTGACAACGGATAGTGAGTCACATATATTTAGTAACTTATCATCAGGTACGTACACAATAACAATTCAAACAAATGAAAACTGTACGTATACCACTGAAAAAACTATTGAAAACGTAGATAAATTTACTGTAGTATCTTCTATAACAGGTGCAACTTGTGGTTTAAATAACGGACAGGTTAATGTAACGGTTTCACAAGGTAGTGAGGTATTAAAATATCCATTTGAATACATATTAACTAATGTAAATACTAATCAGGTTGCTTACAACGGAATTGGTTATAGTAATACTCAAAATATATCAAACTTACAATCAGGATTTTATACTTTAAATGTTATTGATAAAGAAAACTGTCAAAGAACAACGAATTTTAATTTAAGTGGTACTAGTGGGGTAAACTTCTCACTATTCAAAACTGATTGTGTTTTAGGTAATGATGCGACGGCAAGTGTTAATATATATGATGGTACACCACCATTCACACTTAATTGGTCGTCAAATGTACCTTCAGGTCAATCAGGATTAACGGTTACTGGTTTATCTGGTGGAACATATTCTGTTGAAGTTACGGATAGTAATGGTTGTAGTGATACTAAATATGTAACTGTTAACTGTAACAATAACAGAGTACACTGTTATGAGTTAAATAATATTTGTGAGCAAAACTTTGTGACTACTGTCGGTCAAAAACGAGGGTTTGAAGAAATGTTGAACGAGACATATTTTGACTTATCAAGTGGGTATACAAATTGTGTCTTAGATGAAGCTATATTCTATGCGATTGTTAATATTACAGGTACAACATTTACTAGTGGTATCACTCAAAGTTTTTACACGGGTACCACACTAAATGATTACCCAACAGATGAAGATTGGATAAACGCGATAAGCGATATACTTTTAACAATAGGTGAAATTGGAAGTTTTATTTTAGATGTAAACTCAAATGAGTTAAAAATAATATCAGATTGTGACGGTGACCAAGATTTGTTAAGGGGTGCTAAATTTAGTTTGGATGCTAAGGTTGAGTTAACTTTAATTTGTGACTCTGATGGTTCAACACCTACACCAACACCTACAAATACTCCGACTCAGACAGTATCAATGACACCAACACCTACAAATACACCTACTCCATCAATCACACCATCAAGTAGTATTACACCAACACCAACGAGTTCGATTACATCAACACCTACAAATACACCTACTATGACACCATCAAGTAGTATTACACCAACACCAACGAGTTCGATTACACCTACCCCAACACCTTCATGTACATATAAAAGTTGGGTTATCCAACAATGTACAACTGGTACATGTGCGGGAACTTGTACTTGTGTAGGTTCAACAACACGAACAGTATATACAGATTGTACAGTTACAGATATTACTGCATTTGATACTTCAATTTCCGATGATATTTCATTAATAACTCCATTTACTGGTGATTTCAGAGGACCGAGTGACTCAAACATATACAGTTCAAATGGTAGTAGTGTTAGTTATGTGTGTACTATAGGTGGTCCATGTTAATTTGAACTCGTAAAAAAAGTAAAGAGAAAAAAAAGTATTTTATAATTCGCTTGTATTTATATAAGAAACAAATAAGGTAGATGTCACAAGTAATAATTAGATTAACATTAAGTTCTAATGCAATAGGACCGTTTGATATATATTCAGGAGTCACAAGTAATCCTGATAACTTAGCCAAAGCAGGTCAAACTCGTGACCAAATTACTGCGGGTGTTGTTTTACCTTTACCTGGCTCACCAACAGGTATTGAATATACTATATTTGTTGTTAATAAACAACCTGGTTGTAATGATGAAACGGTATCTAAAAAAGTTGTTGTATATGATGATAACGTTTCTCCGACACCGACACCTACTATAACTCCTAGTAACTCGGTTACACCAACGGCAACTCCAACAATAACTGTTTCTATTAGCACAACACCAAGTATTACACCGACACCTTCAGCAACTGCAACAAGTAGTGTAACTCCAACACCTTCAATAACACCTGAGGTTAGTGTGAGTGTAACTCCTTCAGTTACTCCGAGTGTAACGGTAACGCCATCAAGTAGTGTAACTCCAACTCCATCAGTAACTGCAACAAGTAGTATCACACCAACTCCATCAGTAACTGCAACAAGTAGTATTACACCAACTCCATCAGTAACTGCAACAAGTAGTATTACTCCGACACCTTCAATAACGCCAACATCTTCAGTAACACCTAGTACATCTATTACTCCGACACCTTCAGTAACACCTGAAGCTAGTGTAAGTGTAACTCCTTCAGTTACTCCAAGTGTAACGGTAACGCCATCAAGTAGTATTACTCCGACACCATCAATAACTGCAACAAGTAGTGTAACACCTACTCCTTCAATAACACCAACAAGTAGTGTAACACCTAGTACATCTATTACTCCGACACCTTCAGTAACACCTGAAGCTAGTGTAAGTGTAACTCCTTCAGTTACTCCAAGTGTAACGGTAACGCCATCAAGTAGTATTACTCCAACTCCATCTGTTACTGTGACACCTTCGGTAACAAATACTCCGTCAGTAACACCTAGTAGTTCAGTAACTCCTACACCATCAGTAACTGTTACAAATAGTATTACACCTACACCATCAGTAACTAATACACCATCAGTAACTCCATCAATTAGTATTACACCAACTCCATCAGTAACCGTAACAAGTAGTATAACACCTACTCCATCAATAACACCGACAAGTAGTGTTACGCCGAGTACTTCTATTACACCTACACCTTCAGTAACGGTTACTCCGTCAATAACACCGACAAGTAGTGTAACACCTACTCCATCAATAACACCGACAAGTAGTATTACACCTACACCTTCAGTAACGGTTACTCCATCTATCACTGTAACACCGTCAGTTACTCCATCAATAACACCGACAAGTAGTGTAACACCAAGTCCATCGGTAACACCTAGTATTACTGTAACACCAACATCTTCGGTAACGCCGACACCATCAATTACACCGAGTAGTAGTATTACTCCAACGCCATCATTAACACCAACAAGTAGTGTTACACCATCATCAACACCAACACCTACACCAACACCTAGTGAGGCAGGATTGGCACCAGCTTATTTATTAATAGAACCTGCGTCTCAAGGGAACGCTATTTCTACTTACATGAATAATAACTCGGCTTCTTGGTTTGGATTCACATTTGAGATTGGTGGACCTACAAGTTCTTCTGATATTGAAACATATATGGATTACTTCTCATCAAATGCAGGTTCAGGAGGTCTTCCACAAATTTATACTACTAATATACCTCAGGATGACTACTTGTTTGATGAAATTACTATTAATTCTGGTACGGTAAGTGAAACTGCATGGTATACTTTCTTGATTCCTGATGAATCTATTGGTGGTTCAGGTACTTCTAATAGGGCTGTTGGTATTGAGTTAAAAGAAGGTGGTGGTTCATTTAGTGAAAAAACTATGGTATCTACATGGTATCAGTATACAGTGACTAATCCTGGTGGTTCATTCCAACCAGGTACATATAGATTATACTCTACCTACAGTGATTATGCATTTAAATTAGATAATAGCTCTATTTCTTACACATTTAGAGGTTCAGATATTACACCTTAATAAAAAAGTAACTATTTATTTATACATGAGTTTAATATATAAAAATCCAACTTCCTCAACATCACTGAATTCAACAAATTCAGTAACAAGAACTAATACTATTGGTACTAACTTTAGTGTGCTTCAAACGGGTGGTTATATGGAAGTTTATAATCTATCAGACTTATCGTTTACAGTGCCAGAAGGTTCAACAGGACCTATACAGTTTTCGGGTAATACTATACCTGTTCAATATTCAAAAAGAAGTCTCTCTTTCTTACCTGATTCAATTACATTGAATTCAGATAATATTTCTTCAGGTCGTAGGAGATTGGGTATGTTAGTTTATGTTCATGAGACTAAGCAAACATATCAATATACCATTGATAATTATGATGCGTTATGGGATGCTGCCAGTGGTTCTACACAAGAATCTGATTACGGTACCAGTGTTACTACTTCAACTACGGGTGGTGAAGACTTTATTGATGCATGGTTAGACTCATCTATTGAGGGTGTAAGTGGTGTTACTCGTTCAAATTCGAGATGGAGAATATTCTACGGTACTGATATTACTGTAACAGGTGGTACGTACAATAGTGGTACAGGTACCTTAACGATGACCAACACGACAGGTGGTACCTTTAATGTTACAGGTTTCACAACAGGTGGAGGGTCAGATACTTACGTTACGGGTGGAACATTTAGTTCTGATACTTTAACTTTAGATAGAAGTGATGGTAATAATGTAAATGTAACAGGATTTACATCAATCAATACCAATATAGCCAATTCTAATTTAACTTTAGACCAAAGTAGGACAGTAAGTTTAAATGCTAATGATTTAAAATTTATTGGTGGTTCTGCAGAAACTTTACAGTTTACATCTTCTGATATTATATTAAGTGCAGCTACAGGTGGAGGTACAATATCTTTCAAAGGTATTGCAAGTTCATCG
>Ga0255762_10001128_pt1 | contig 23478 bp, 22 predicted proteins | sample 101ome_16_FD_179962 | JGI IMG/M metagenome (GOLD analysis project Ga0255762, IMG submission 179962) | Coastal salt marsh microbial communities from the Groves Creek Marsh, Skidaway Island, Georgia - 101401AT metaG (version 2) | ecosystem: Environmental > Aquatic > Marine > Intertidal zone >...
TCTGGACGCGGTCGCTGAATCTATAGCGTCCGCGGTCAGCCTCATGAAGCCCTCACAGACCGATGCGGCGGTGGCGGTCGCCGGCTCAGCGGTCATCACCAAAACCATTGAAATGAATGCGTCGCTTTCGGACTCCGAGATGGAAAACCAGATCGTGGTGGAAGCTGACCAGTACATTCCTTATCCCTTGGACGAAGTGTCAATCGATTTTGAGCGTCAGGTAGTGTCCGAGCGCAATCCGGAACTGGTGGAGGTTCTGCTTGCCGCCTGTCGGCGCGAAAACGTCGACACCCGGGTCACCGCAGCCGCCCGCTGAGCTCTGCCGCAACATAGCATGTAAGGTTTTATTGGGAGAGGCGACCTGAAGCACCGGGGCGCTGAGCTGGACTATGGATTACTCGGGTAACGTATTTCTGGTGGGCCCGATGGGTGTCGGTAAAACAACCATCGGGCGCGCTCTGGCCGAGCGGATGAAACTGGACTTTTTCGATTCGGATCAGGAGATTGAAGCGGCCACCGGCGCAGATATTCCCTGGATTTTTGACGTTGAAGGCGAACAGGGGTTCAGACAACGCGAAGTCAAAATGATCAACCTGCTCTCCGGGCGTAAAAACATTGTTTTAGCGACCGGCGGGGGTGCTGTCCTCGACAAAAAAAATCGCAAACGGCTGAAGAAACGCGGATTGGTGGTTTATTTGCGCGCGAGTATCAAACAGCAGATTGACCGGACCGCGCGCGACAGACATCGACCGCTGCTGCAAAATGGAAATCCCGAGCAGACAATCAAGGATTTGATGGTGGTACGTGAGCCACTTTATCTCGAGGTTGCTGATGTGGTGGTAGACACCAATCGACGAAACCCCAAAAGCGTGAGCAATGAGATAATCAAGCAGATCAAAATCCACCAGCAATCTTCAGGTTCATGATTCTGTGACTGCCCGTAACATTGACTGCAAGGTTTTTCCGTCGACCGGCGAGAGGCTCAAGACACTGTGGAAACATTAAACGTCGACTTGGGTGAGCGTAGCTACCCGATCTTCATCGGGCCTGGTCTGTTGAAAGAAGCAGACCGGCTTCGTCCGTATTTAGGACAAGGGCGGGCAGTGATAATCAGTAACGATACTGTCGCACCGCTTTATCTTGATCAGCTGAAGCAAACCCTGGGCGAGCGCTATGGCGGGGAAATCATTCTGCCGGACGGTGAGACCCATAAAACTCTTGGCACTGTCTCTCAAATTTATGACTGGCTGCTGAAGGCCAAGGCAGACCGGCAAACCACACTGGTTGCTCTGGGCGGCGGTGTGATCGGAGATATCACGGGCTTCGCGGCGGCAACCTACCAGCGTGGCATCAATTTCATCCAGATACCGACCACATTGCTTGCTCAGGTTGATTCATCGGTTGGTGGTAAGACCGGGGTGAACCACCCGCTCGGTAAAAACATGATCGGGGCGTTTTATCAGCCCGGATGCGTCCTGATTGATACTGAGGTGCTGGTGACTCTGCCGGAAAGAGAGATCAAAGCCGGCCTGGCAGAGGTAATCAAGTACGGGTTGATTAATCAGCCAGACTTTCTCAACTGGCTGACAAACCATGCGGCGGACATACTGGCTCTGGATAACGCAAAGCTGACCGAGACGATTCGGATTTGCTGTCAGGCTAAAGCAGATATTGTCGCCGCGGACGAAAGGGAAGCCGGACTGCGGGCGCTGCTGAATCTGGGCCACACGTTTGGTCATGCGATTGAGACGGCGAGCGGCTACGGAAACCTGTTACACGGCGAGACTGTTGCCATGGGTATGGTAATGGCAGCTGACTTGTCCCGACGCCTTGGTCTGCTCAGCGCTGAGCAGGCTGCGAGAGTGCGTGACATACTGGAGAACGACTTCTCCATGCCGGTCATTCCCCCCGCGCAAATCAGTGCCGAAGACTATCTGGAGCTGATGTCTTCCGATAAAAAAGCGGAGCAGGGAAAAATACGATTTATTCTGCTGAAAGCCCTCGGCAGCGCCGTTCTGACAGGCGATGTGCCTCCGGATCTGCTCAGAGAAACTCTGACAGCGGGTGACGCACTTTGCCGTTAAGTGCTTGATAGGCCATGAGCATGACCAGACAGTATCCGCAAATTCTGGGTTTGAAATCTGACCCGTTCATGCTGCGGTCAAAGCCGACCGGCTATTTCTCCGGGGCTGGCCGTGGCGTGCTCCTGCAGGGGCTGAGTGAATGCATCAGGCGCGGCGATTCTGCCTCGATTGTCATCGGGCCTCTCGGGAGCGGCAAGAGCGTGTTGAGCCACGAGCTGCAGCGCCATTTCCGGGACGAAGCCACTGTTCTGGTAGTTCAGGCCGGGCTGTTCATGAATCAGGCACAATTTCTGGATGCGGTGCTGGAGCAGGTTCCGGTCGGTGCTTCTTCTCCGGCGGTGGCTGACATCGTCACTGATCTGGTCCGCTACGCAGAGCGCCAGATCGCCCCGCAACGGCTGATTCTGGTTATTGATGATGCCCATGAGCTGGCCAAGGAGGTATTTGAACTCATCGCGCAGATGATGACACAGCTCCGGCCAGACAGTTTCCATGTCAGCTTTCTCGGCGAAAGACAGCTGCTCGGCATTCTGGACCGGACGATAAACCTTGCGGGGGTCAGGCAGTTTGAATTTGAGCCATTTACCACAGAGGATCTCAGCAACTACGTCCAACACAAGCTGGTGACAGCAGGCTACCAGGGAGAGCTGCCGGTATCTGCGGCCAAGCTCAGCCGGATCGGTGTTCAGGCCGGCGGCATACCCGGCGCCATGACCGGCGCGCTGGCGGACCTGATCGAGGAAGAAGTGGCTGGCGGCACGCCCTTGCCGTCACTGGGCGCGGCGCTCCGGCTCAGCAGTCGCTACTGGGTGGCCGCAGGATGCCTGACGGTTGTGGTACTGCTGGTCTGGTTGTTCGGAGACCAACCTGCACCGCAAGCCGGTGATCTTCGGATGAGCGATGCGACGAATACCGGAGCGTCGTCTCGCCAGCAGCTTACCGTTGCCTCCCGGCCGCTGTCTGCGCCGGCCACCGCGGCAGAGGACAGTGTTGGGCAGAGCGCAGAGTTCCGGGCTTCAGCGCCGGCACTGGCAGCAGCTGCGCCTGCCCCGAGCATCACGGTCGATGCGCAGGGGGTAATCTCGAATCGCACGGCCCCGCCTGATGACCCGATTGCGCCGCCGCCTGAGGCGGCGGAGCGAGATCTGGAATCTCTGATCGCCGAGCTGTCTGAGTCGAGTCCGGATGTGTCGAGTGCAGCGCTGCGTCTGGCACCGGAGGACTTCACGATCCAGCTCATGGGGTCCCGGTCGGAACAGGGCGTGATTGATTTCCTGGAGGGTGCAGAATTGCCATTCGCCAGTGGCTATTTTGAAACGCGTTATCAGGGAGGGCCATGGTTCGTAGCGGTTACCGGCGGCTTCAGCAGTCGCGAAGCAGCCAATGCGGGCCTGGCAAGTTTGTCTCCAGCAATCCGCGAGCTGCAACCCTGGGCTCGTCCGGCCAGTCAATTACCCTCCCTGATCAAGCGGCTGCGATAACCCTCTCTGCTGCCGCCTGCGTTGGTGTCTGATGATCGCTCGTGTATCATCGCACTCCTTTGCACTGACTTTGGCTTGACAGTCCCCCATGAACGATCGCTTTTTGCGTGCCCTACTGAAGCAGCCTGTGGATCGCACTCCGGTATGGATGATGCGACAGGCCGGCAGATATTTGCCTGAGTATCGAGCCACCCGCAAGCAGGCAGGCAGTTTTCTGGATCTCTGCAAGAACCCGGAACTCGCCTGTGAAGTAACGATGCAGCCGCTGCGTCGCTACGACTTTGATGCGGCGATCCTCTTCTCCGATATTCTGACAATCCCCGATGCCTTCGGTCAGGGGCTGTATTTTGAAGAGGGTGAAGGGCCCAGATTCCGGAAGGTGATTCGCACGCCGGCGGATGTGGAGTCACTGCCTGAGGTGTCCATGACCCGCGAGCTGTCTTATGTCTATGCAGCTGTTGCCCGTATCAGGGAGGAGCTGGCCGGTAAGGTGCCCTTGATCGGGTTTTCCGGCAGCCCCTGGACTCTTGCCACGTATATGATTGAGGGTGGCGGCAGCAAGGATTTTCGGATCGCCAAACAATTTCTCTACAATCACCCGGAGGCAATGCACCTGCTGCTCGGGCGGCTAGCCGATGCGGTGACCGAATACCTTTCAGCACAAATTGAGGCTGGCGCCCAGGCCGTGCAAATTTTTGATACCTGGGGCGGAATTCTGACTCCTCCGGCCTACCGGGAATATTCGCTGCATTACATGCAGCGTATTGTCGAGGGCCTTAAGCAGGAAGGGAAACCTGATTCTGTGCCGGTCATTTTGTTTACGAAGAATGGCGGGCAATGGCTTGAAGCCATTGCTGACACCGGTTGTCATGCTGTGGGTCTGGACTGGACCACCGACATTCAGGGGGCACGGGCACGAGTCGGGGACAAGGTTGCGCTGCAGGGAAACATGGATCCCTCCATTTTGTATGCGCAGCCTGAGGTAATCCGGGCAGAAGTCCAGCGCATCCTCAGAGACTACGGGCCGGGCCCCGGGCATGTCTTCAATCTCGGGCACGGCATCACTCCGGGTGTCGACCCCGAGCATGTGGCCGTGTTTGTTCAGGCCGTGCACGAATTTTCCACTGCTGAGTAGTCGGTCAGCCCTGCTATGGATGTCTGGGTCGGCCTTGGAAGTAATTTGGCATCTGAATTCGGCCCTCCGCAGGAGATTGTCCGGCGCGCGCTCGCTGAGCTGGACACGCTACGCGGTCATGACTTGTCAAGGTCATCTCTGTTCTGCAGCACGCCGGTTGACTGCCCGCCGGGCTCTCCTGATTTCGTGAACGCTGTGGTCCGGATAGATGTGGAGGAACGCATTCGCCCTGAGGATTTTCTCAAGAGCCTTCAGGCCATGGAAAAGCACTTTGGTCGCGTCCGAGACGGCAACAGAAACGCGGCCCGTACACTCGACCTTGATCTGATTTGCTGGGGGCGCCTGATACTTGATCAGCCGGGATTGCAGCTTCCCCATCCCCGTGCTCACCAACGCGCCTTTGTCCTTGCGCCGATGGCAGAGATCGATGCCGACTTCCGATTGCCCGGATTTGATCAAACCGTTGCTCAGCAGTTGGCATCGCTTGGTGGCGATGTCGGAGTCAAGCGTCTGGTGTCTTGATCATCAGAGGCGTATCAGTAGCTGGCTGCCGTGCCAGCGCCTCTGAAATATGGCGAAATTGCCAGAATTCAGCGACATTTCCTGACACAAATTCATGTGCAAGTTGGACCTTTAGTGGTATTCTGACGATGCGGTTAATGCGCCTGTGTAATTGGCCAGCCGGTTGGGCCCGGTCAGGCAGCCAGAATTGCCGGAATTAACAGTTGGCCAATGACCGCGGAACTTACGGAAGTCTTGCAGAATGCCTGCCTCGCTGATTGCCGAGAGTAAATAAGGGTTGCAAAGCAGTGAGTGCGGCGCAGCTCTGAGTCGGGATTGGATTGGACGCCCCCGAAAGCGCATTAAAATAACAACGGCGGAACCGAATCGAACGCACCATGAATTCTTGCTTGAAAAACATCCGGACACGAATACTCTGCCTCGCCCTGTGCGCGGGCGGGTTTGTGTCGGCGGCCGCGCAGGACGTCAACGAGGCCCAGTTAAGCAGTTTTCGCGTGGACCCGGCCTCGGTGTTGAGTACGGCCGTGCCGGTTATCGAGTTGTCCCGCAATGTCGAGGCTCAGGATTTTGAAGGCGCTCTGGTCGAAGAGGCGCTGAATTTTAATCTCGGGGTCAAAATCACGCCCGTTGCCGGGCTGAATCTGCAGGCGGATGCGTGGCGTCAGGAGATTTCAGATGCGCCGGCCGTGACGCTCAACACGGGCGCGCAAAAGGCAATGCCAAATCTGTACCTAAAAGAGTCTGCGATAAATGAATTCAACATTCAGTCACCGCTGTTAGGGTCTCAGCTTGAGCGCAATGGGTTCGATCTCGGCGCTTCCTACATGTGGGACACGAACCGGTTCGGGCAGTTTACTCTCAGCACCAAAGCGACTTATGTGCAGGACGCCGAGAACCGCGGTTCTCTGCTTGATTTGCTGAACAGTGAGAGTGCGGCTCTGGAAGATCGCGTAGTCAGCCCGGAGCTCCAGAGCAGTCTCATGCTGACTTGGCAACTGGGTAATCATACGGCGAGCGCGATCACTAACTACTTCGACTCCTTTAAGGATCTCAGCGAACTTGACCTTGATGAAATCAACGCGTTGGTGGACGACATCACCACGATCGATCTTCAGTACGGGTACAGTGTTGAGACCGGCTCCAACAACAGGGCAATTATCTCGTTCGGGATTCGCAATATCTTCGACGAAAAAACTGCCCAGATACTCAATTCCTCCACGCGTGTGCTTGACCAGAACGGCCGCGTTGCCTACGGCTCCATCAAGTACCAATTCTGAGACATCCCTGCAGCGGCAGCGCACGAGGCTTCCCCCGCGGTGAAGGCTCGTTGAAGCCGGCATTGCGTGCGTCCAAGTGCTGATCGGTTCCGTTACAGGCCTGCTCTGGCCAGACACCACACATCGACTTGTGCCACGCCGTGCGCTTTAAGACTCTGAGCCAGAGCGTCAACTGTCGCACCGGTGGTCATGACGTCGTCGACGACCGCCACCCGTCTGATGGTGCCTAACTTCGCGCAGGCTTGCACGGTAAAGGCTGAACGCAGGTTTCGTCTTCTTGAGGCGGCATCTGTCATCTCGGTTTGCGAGGGGGTGTGCCTGACCCGTCGGACCAGGCTCCTGCAAGAGGGGATGCCAGCCAGGCTGGACAATCCTCTGACCAGCTCCTCAGACTGATTAAATCCCCGCATGTTCATCCGCCGCGGATGCAGCGGCACCGGCAACAGGAGCTGAGGTCGCGCTGAGGTCGGCAGACGCCGGACGGTGTGCTGAAAACGCTGAGCGAGCAGATACGCGAAGCTGGCGCCAATCTCCAGCCGACCGTGGAATTTGAAGAGGCTGATGAGCTGCCGGACCGGTTTCGCGTAATGAAACAGCGCTTGCGTGCTGTCAAATGCAGGGGGGGCGCGCAGGCAGCGTCCACAGCGCTGACCGGCCCGAACGTCTTGCGTCAGCGGTTCGCCGCAGATCGGGCAGCTGACTGAAATCCAGGGTAAATGCTCACAGCAGGCGGCACAAAGCCCTGAATCACTGCAGGTTTCCAGCCCGCATACCGGACACTCCGCCGGAATCAGTCTGCCCAGGCGGGTCAGCGAGTCTTTCGGTGTTTCTGTTCGCAGCCACTTCACGTCTTTGAGCGTAGAAGGTTGACACAGTGTTGCCAAAAAATGCTGAAAAACCGGTGAGTCTGCACTGTCGGTGCAAGCAGCTTCGCCTATAATCGCATCGAAACAATGCGGTTCGGTCTGTCAAAATCGGCAGCCCAGCGGACTCGACGAACCATCCGGCCTGAGCAGGAGCAATAATATGAACGCCTATCGCGCGCCACTCGGCGACATGCAGTTTCTGATGTCGGAGGTTTTCCGGGCCGACGAGGTGTTTGCTGCCATGCCGGGTACGGCGGAAGTGACTCCTGATCTGATCAGCGCGATTCTTGAGGAGGCGGCTAAAATTGCGGAAAACTTGCTGTCGCCGATCAACCGGAACGGCGACCATGAGGGGTGCCAATGGACTGACGGAGTGGTCACAACGCCGGCGGGTTTCAAAGAAGCCTATGAAGAGTATGTTGCCGGTGGCTGGGCCGGTCTGACCGGCGAGATAGATTTTGGCGGGCAGGGTATGCCGAAATTGCTGTCTTCACAAATTGAGGAGATGTTCTTCGGCGCCAATTCCTCATTTGCGCTATACACCATCCTCACCACCGGTGCGACTCTCACGCTCAGTGAGCACGCATCGGCAGAGCTGAAGCAGCGCTATCTTCCCAAGATGTATGAAGGTCGCTGGACTGGCACCATGTGTCTGACCGAGCCGCATGCAGGGACTGATCTCGGCATGATCAGAACCAAGGCGGTCCCCCAGGCCGATGGCAGCTATCGCATCACCGGCACGAAGATTTTCATCACCGCCGGTGAGCACGACCTGACCGAAAATATCATTCACCTGGTGCTGGCCAAACTCCCGGATGCGCCTGCCGGGCCGAAGGGTATTTCCCTGTTTGTGGTTCCGAGGAACGCGGTGGACAATGAAGGTGACCTTACCGGAGAGCTGAACGGTGTTTCCTGTGGGGCCGTCGAACACAAGATGGGCATCAAGGGATCCGCGACCTGTGTGATGAATTTTGATAGCGCTCAGGGCTGGCTGGTTGGCGAGCTGAACCACGGGTTGTCCAACATGTTCACCATGATGAATTATGAACGGCTGTCGATGGGTTTGCAGAGTAACGGACTGGCAGACAGTTCATACCAGACTGCTGCCGACTATGCCCGGGAACGCATTCAGGGTCGGTCGCCGACCGGGCCTCAGCAGCCTGAAAGTGCGGCTGATCCGATTCTGGTTCACCCTGATGTGAGACGGATGTTGCTGACGATGCGGGCGAACATCATGGCCGGTCGCGCGCTGTCTATGTATGCGGCGATGCAGCTCGACATTTCCCGTTTTCATCCGGACCCGGAGCAGCGGCAGCAAGCAGACAGGCTGGTGGCGCTGCTGATTCCGGTTGCCAAAGCGTATTGCTCCGACCGCGGCTTCGAAATGTGTGTCATGGGACAACAGGTGCTCGGCGGTCATGGCTACGTCGCGGAATGGGGGCTGGAGCAGAATGTGCGTGATGCCCGCATCGCCCAGATTTACGAGGGAGCCAATGGGATTCAGGCGCTGGATCTGATGGGGCGCAAAACGGTGCGTGCCGGGGGTGAACTGTTGGCAGTGCTGCTGACTGAAATGGATAAGTTTGTTGCAGATGCCCAGGATATTCCGGGCATGGACCGATATCTGCCACATTTGCTCAACAACCAGCAGATGATCCGCAGCGTCACCCGGAGTGTGATTGATCGCGCCAGCGACAATCCGGAGGAGATCGGAGCGGCTTCTTACGCCTACATGGAACTGCTTGGCCTGACGCTCTACAACTTTATGTGGCTGCGCATTCTGGCAGCGGTTCTGCCAAAGCTTCAGGCCGGGTCAGGCGACACGCCCCACCTCTCCGGACTGGTCAAGACAGCGGAATTCTTCTTTGCCCGGCTGCTGCCCAGAACCCGGGCGCTGATAGACGAAATCGAAGCCGGTGCGCAGACGCTTATGGCGATGAGTGCTGAGGAATTCTGAAACACCCTGCAAAGTCATGGCGCGCAGCGGTCCCCAGCGGTATCAGCAGTTCGCTAGCATTCATTCACTCTGTATAATCGTCAGCCTCACCAACAGGACACGCGAATGATCAGAGTCGCCATTGCCGGAGTTGCCGGCCGTATGGGTCAAGCCCTCGTACAAGCCGTAGACGCCCAGAAGCCTGAACTGCAGATAACAGCGGCATCGGTCCTTGCGGGTGATTCAGTGCTGGCCCAGGACATCGGTATCAGCGCGCTGGGTCAGCCCGCAGGCGTCATGGCCGTGGCTGATCTTGAGACGGTTATCGACGATTTTGACGTGCTGATTGATTTTACATCGCCAGCGTCCAGTCTGGTTCACCTCGAACTGTGCCAGCACCATGGCAAGTCAATGGTGCTTGGAACGACCGGCTTCAGCGCCTCGGAAAAAGACAGGATCGCTCAGACGCAGTTGCCACTGGTTTTCGCGCCGAATATGAGTGTCGGGGTTACCCTATGCCTGGATTTGCTGGCCCGTGCTGCCCGCGTATTAGGTGACGAGGTCGATATAGAAATTACCGAAGCGCACCACCGGTTCAAGAAGGATGCGCCGTCAGGGACTGCACTGCAGATGGGCGAGGTTGTTGCCGGGGCTCTGGGGCGCAAGCTGGACGAGGTGGCGGAGTATGGTCGTGAGGGCTTCAGTGATACCCGTGACCCGAAAACCATCGGCTTCAATACCATTCGGGCAGGGGACATTGTCGGCGATCACACGGTGCTCTTTGCCGCTGACGGTGAGCGCGTTGAAATTACCCATAAAGCCACGAGCCGGATGACGTTTGCACGCGGTGCCGTTCGGGCAGCCCGGTGGCTGGCGGGCAAACCCAATGGCGTGTATTCAATGCTGGACGTGCTGGAGCTGGGTGCAGACTAGGGTTATCTACAGCGGTATGTGGATAAGCTGTTGAGAACGGGCACAACAGCGTCTCAAGCTGTCGTTTCGCGAATAAATCTGCGCTCAGCTGAAAAATCTGGCTTCAGCAGATAGACACAACTGGCCAAGCTTTTATACAATTTCGGCTCAGTATGACAAATGCTGAGATCTTACAGAACGGACGAATTTACTGAAAAGCGGAGCGAGGTTTTCCTCTCTCCGCTTTTTTTCGCCTGCAGAAAATACCAGCACAGATAAAGGCAAGACGAACTGAAGAGGGTATGAAGTGACTCGAGAAGCGGTTCTGGCGTTAGCAGACGGCAGTATTTTCAAAGGCATTGCGATCGGCGCGCAGGGCAAGTCCAGCGGCGAGGTGGTATTTAATACCTCGATGACGGGTTATCAGGAGATTCTGACCGACCCTTCCTATGCTCAGCAGATTGTCACGCTGACATATCCCCATATCGGTAACACCGGTACCAACGATGAGGACAATGAGTCAGATTCGGTGTGGGCTTCCGGTCTGGTGATTCGCGATCTGCCGATGTTGGCCAGCAACTGGCGCAAGCAGCAGTCCCTGGAGGACTTTCTGTCCGAGCGGGGCGTGGTGGCGATCGCGGAGATTGATACCCGTCGCCTCACCAGAGTGCTGCGCGATCAGGGTCCGTTGAATGGCGCCATTGTGTCCGGTGAGGAACTGGCGGCGATCGGTGAGGACGGTGCGGTCAGTCTGGCCAAAGCATTTCCGGGGCTTAAAGGCATGGACCTGGCCCGGGTCGTGAGCGCGAAGCATCCCTACCGCTGGGATGAGAGCGTGTGGTCACTCGGTTCAGGCTATGGTGCCAGCTCTGACACTCGCTTTCGCGTGGTGGCTTACGATTTTGGCGTCAAGCGCAACATCCTGAGGATGCTGGCAGCACGCGGCTGCGAGATCACTGTCGTTCCGGCACAGACGCCTGCCAGTGAGGTACTGGCCATGCAGCCAGACGGGGTGTTTTTATCGAATGGTCCGGGAGACCCTGAACCCTGTGACTACGCCATTGCTGCCATCAGTGAATTCCTCGAGGCTGACGTGCCTCTGTTCGGTATTTGCCTCGGTTGCCAGCTGCTCGCGCTGGCCTGTGGTGCTGCAACCGTCAAGATGCGTCTCGGTCACCATGGCGCAAATCACCCGGTGCAGAATCTGGCAGATGGCACGGTGATGATTACCAGCCAGAATCACGGTTTTGCCGTCGATGCTGCGAGTCTGCCCGACAATGTAAGAGCCACTCACAAATCACTGTTCGATGACTCACTGCAGGGAATTGAGCGCAGTGACAAACCCGCATTCGGCTTTCAGGGTCACCCCGAAGCCAGTCCCGGACCTCATGATGTCGCGCCGCTGTTTGATCACTTCATCGAGCTGATGGCGAACTCCACAAGCAACCGTCCACTGGACCGGAAGGAAGCAAGCTAAAGATGCCCCGCAGAACTGATATCGACAGCATTCTTATCCTGGGGGCAGGCCCTATTGTCATCGGGCAAGCCTGCGAATTTGACTACTCCGGCGCACAGGCCTGTCAGGCGCTGCGTGAAGAAGGGTTTCGTGTGATCCTGGTGAACTCCAATCCCGCGACCATCATGACGGACCCGGCGATGGCTGACGCCACCTACATTGAGCCGGTCAAGTGGCAGATTGTGGAAAAAATCATCGCTAAGGAGCGGCCGGACGCGATTCTCCCGACCATGGGCGGGCAGACTGCGCTCAACTGCGCTCTGGATCTGAATCGTCACGGCATCCTTGAAAAGTATGGCGTGGAGCTGATCGGTGCGAAGTGTGAGGCCATCGATAAAGCAGAAGATCGGGAGCTGTTCGACAACGCGATGGTCGCGATTGGGTTGGAAACCCCGCGTCACTTCATGGCGCGCAGTATGGAAGACGCCTTCGCGGGTCTCGAATCAATTGGCTTTCCCTGCATCATCAGGCCGTCTTTTACCCTGGGCGGCAGTGGCGGCGGCATCGCCTACAATCGTGAGGAATTTGAGGAGATCTGTGCTCGCGGCCTTGAGCTTTCTCCCACCAATGAACTGCTCATCGATGAGTCACTCATTGGCTGGAAGGAATATGAAATGGAGGTGGTCAGAGACAAGAACGACAATTGCATCATTGTCTGCGCCATTGAGAATTTTGATGCGATGGGTGTGCACACCGGTGATTCAATTACCGTTGCGCCCGCACAGACTCTGACTGACAAGGAATATCAGATCATGCGCAACGCCTCTATTGCGGTGTTGCGGGAGATTGGCGTAGAGACCGGCGGCTCTAACGTGCAGTTTGCGGTGAATCCTGATAATGGTCGCCTGGTTGTTATTGAAATGAACCCGCGTGTGTCGCGTTCGTCTGCTCTGGCATCCAAAGCCACAGGTTTTCCGATCGCCAGAGTGGCCGCAAAACTGGCGATTGGCTTCACGCTAGATGAACTGCGAAATGAAATTACCGGTGGAGTCACACCGGCATCGTTTGAACCGGCGATCGACTACGTGGTGACCAAGATTCCACGGTTCACTTTTGAGAAATTCCCGGAGGCTGATGATCGCATTACGACGCAGATGAAATCCGTCGGTGAGGTTATGGCGATCGGGCGCACGTTTCAGGAGTCAATGCAGAAGGCGCTGCGCGGCCTTGAAGTGGGCATGTGTGGTTTTGATCCGATTCTCCAAGCTGACCTGAGTAATGCCAAGGCGGTCCTTACCCGGGAGCTCACTGAACCCGGCGCTCAGCGTATCTGGTTCGTTGCTGATGCCTTTCGCTTGGGCTGGTCAGTGGCGACGGTATTCGATCTCAGTGGTATCGACCCGTGGTTCCTGATTCAGATTGAAGACCTCATCAAGTCCGAAGAATTGCTGCAGACGCAGCAGCTTTCCGAGCTGGATCAGCGCGCCATGCGCTCACTGAAACGTAAGGGGTTTTCTGACAAGCGCATGGCTCAGCTGCTGGGAGTCTCGGAAGGAGAAGTGTTGCAGGCGCGCCATGCCCTGGGAGTCCGCCCTGTGTACAAGCGCGTCGACACCTGCGCGGCTGAGTTCGTGTCGACCACGGCCTACATGTATTCCACCTATGAAGAAGAGTGTGAGGCCCTGCCAAGCGATCGCGACAAAATCATGGTGCTGGGAGGCGGCCCCAACCGGGTCGGGCAGGGTATCGAGTTCGATTATTGCTGTGTGCAGGCGGCTTTGGCTATGCGCGAAGATGGCTTCGAAACCATCATGGTGAACTGTAATCCTGAGACGGTTTCGACTGACTTCAATATTTCGGACCGCCTGTATTTTGAGCCGCTTACCTTCGAGGATGTCATCGAAGTGGTCAAGCTGGAACGGCCTGTCGGGGTGATCGTCCAGTTCGGCGGGCAAACACCGCTCAATCTGGTCAAGCAGCTCGAAGACGCGGGTGTGCCGGTAATCGGTACCAGCCCAGATGCAATCGATCGCGCCGAAGATCGCGAGCGTTTTCAGCAGCTCATTGAAAAACTCGATCTGAAACAGCCACCAAACTGCACGGTTCGCTCGGTTGAAGAGGGATTGGAACAGGCAGCAGATATTGATTATCCGCTGGTTGTCAGACCTTCCTATGTACTGGGCGGTCGGGCGATGGAAATTGTCTATAACGAAGCCGAGCTGCAGCGCTATATGCACGACGCGGTCAAGGTATCCAATGAGAGTCCGGTACTGCTCGATCACTTTCTCAGTTCGGCGATCGAGATTGATGTCGATGTGGTCAGTGACGGGCAGCAGGTTGTGGTGGGCGCGATCATGCAACACATTGAGCAGGCGGGCATTCATTCCGGCGATTCAGCCTGCTCGCTGCCGCCCTATAACCTGACAGATGAAGTTCAGGACAGGATCAGGGAGCAGGTTACCGCGTTGGCGCTTGAGCTGGGCGTGGTGGGTCTGATGAATACTCAGCTCGCCTATCAGGATGGCGAGGTCTATATCATCGAGGTCAATCCACGGGCGTCACGCACGGTGCCGTTTGTCTCCAAATGCATCGGCACCTCGCTGGCCAAGGTGGCGGCGCGCTGCATGATTGGCAAGACGCTAGAGGAACAGGGCTTCACTGAGGAAGTCGTGCCAAAGACTTTCGCAGTTAAGGAAGCTGTTTTTCCTTTCAGTAAGTTTCCGGGTGTTGATCCTATTCTCGGGCCGGAAATGAAATCGACCGGAGAAGTCATGGGCGTGGGCGAGACTTTTGCAGAGGCCTACGCCAAGGCCCAGATGGGCGCAGGCGATGTGATTGAAGAATCGGGAACCTGCTTTATCAGCGTGAGAGACCGCGACAAGCCTTTTGTCGTGGAGGTTGCCAGGCGGGCTCTGGCGCTGGGGTATGAACTGGTTGCAACGCACGGCACTGCGGCGGTGATCGCAGACGCGGGCCTGAAGGTCAAGGGTGTGAATAAGGTTGCCGAAGGTAGACCCCATATAGTCGATATGCTAAAAAATGATGAGATTCAGGTGGTGTTCAACACGACAGAAGGCAAACAGGCGATCGCGGATTCGTCTACCATCAGACGGACCGCACTGCGCCACAGCGTGTTTTGCACCACCACAATCGCAGGGGCGCTGGCAGTCTGTGATGCGCTGGAATTCGGCAACAACATGTCGGTTTACACCTTGCAGGACCTGCATGCAGACCTCCATTAATCACCGGCCCTTATCGTGCCACTGAGAAAACGCTGACACATTCCTATGTCGATAACGAAAGTTCCCATGACGGTCAAGGGTGCCGAAGCCCTGCGTGATGAGCTCACTGAGCTTAAAAGCGTGACCAGGCCGAAGATAACTGCAGCGATTGCCGAGGCAAGAGAGCACGGCGATCTGAAAGAAAATGCGGAATATCATGCCGCGCGTGAGCAGCAGAGCTTCTGTGAGGGTCGCATCAAGGAAATTGAGGGCAAACTTGCCGATGCCGAGATTATTGATGTCAGCAAGATTGAACCCTCGGGCAGAGTGATATTCGGCACGACCGTGACTCTGTACAACCTGGAAACCGAAGAGTCAGTGACCTATCAGATTGTTGGTGAGGATGAGGCCGACGTGGCGGCAGGTAAAATCTCGGTGGTTTCGCCGATTGCAAGGGCCATCATGGGCAAGCATGAGGGAGATGAAGTTGTGGTGAAAGCACCGGCGGGTGATCTTGAGTTCGAGATCGAAGCGGTGGTACACATCTGATGTACCGGGTCTGTGTCCCGGGCTAGGGTGCTTTTCTGATCAGATTGGACAGCCTGGGGTCGGGTCGCTTGGCCGCACGATAGAGCAGCACAACGTGGCCGATGCTTTGCACTGACTCAGCGTGATGGGTGCCACAGATCTCCTCGATCATGGCACTGCGCTTTTCACGGTCAGGAACCTGCAGTTTGATCTTGATGAGCTCATGGGCTTCAAGAGCGCGATGAATTTCCTGGGTGACGTTCTCGGTCAGCCCTTTTTGTGCAATTATGACCAAGGGCTTGAGTGCGTGACCTATCGCTCTGAAGCGTTTTTTCTCTGCGTTGCTAAGACTCATCGGTCTGCCTTGTCGGTCGGCGGGAACCGGATTCTAGCAACTCACTTCCACTTCGGATACCGGGTTTTCAGCTCACTATCAGGACATGGCAAGATCAAAGAGCAGTAAACAGTGGTTGCGAGAGCATTTCGATGACGACTATGTGCGGCGTAGCCAGGGTGCGGGCTACCGGTCGCGGGCCAGCTACAAGCTGCTGGAGATGCAGGAAAAAGACAGGCTGATCAGACCGGGCATGACGGTGGTAGATCTCGGTGCTGCTCCCGGTGGCTGGTCTCAGGTAGCGGCAGAACTGGTGGGCGATGAAGGCAGAGTCGTAGCGTCTGATATCCTGCCAATGGACGCGATTGCAGGGGTAGACTTTGTGCAGGGCGATTTCACGGACGACCTGGTTTATGAACGTCTGCTGTCGGTCATTGGTGAACCCGGAGCAGACCTTGTAATTTCTGATATGGCCCCCAATATCACCGGTATGAGCGAAATTGACCAGCCCCGCAGTTTGGGACTGGCAGAACTGGCTCTTGAGTTGGCGAAAACCATACTGAAACCCGGGGCGTACTTCCTAGTGAAGCTGTTCCAGGGCGCAGGTTACCCCGAATACCATCGGGAAATGCAGTCCAGCTTTAACAGCATCAAAACCAGAAAGCCCAAGGCTTCCAGAGCCCGTTCTCGCGAGGTCTATCTGCTCGGTTCAGGTTTTCAGCCCTGAGCCGCCAGCGCGCACTGCGGTGAGGAGCGTGCAAAATTTTCTGCAGTCATTAGAATGATCTGCGTAGTCTGCCCGAGCGGCAGTGTAGTCTCAGTGCCATTGGCTCTGATCAATTAGGAGATAAGTCCTTGAATGACATGGCAAAAAATCTAATTCTCTGGATGATAATTGCCGGGGTGTTGCTGACGGTATTCAATAATATCAATCAGGAAACCCGGGAAGAGAATATCAACTATTCTCAGTTCATCAGGGAAGTGCGCTCTGGTCGCGTCGATGCGGTAGAGCTGGCCGGTATCAACATTACCGGTATTCGCTCGGACAACAGTCAGTTTCGGACCATCATGCCGCTTATCGGTGATGACCAGCTGATGAATGATCTGTTCGAAAATAATGTCGAGATCATTGCAAACGAGCCAGAACAGCAGAGCATCTGGACTCAGCTGCTGGTTGCCAGCTTTCCCATCCTGATCATTATTGCGTTGTTTTTCTTCTTCATGCGCCAGATGCAGGGTGGTGGTGCCGGCGGTCGGGGTGGCCCGATGTCCTTCGGCAAGAGCAAGGCCAAACTGCTGGGCGAAGATCAGATCAAAGTCACCTTCGCTGACGTTGCCGGTGTAGAGGAAGCGAAAGAAGACGTCGAGGAACTGGTGGAGTTTCTGCGCGAGCCGGATAAGTTTCAGCGTCTTGGCGGAAAGATTCCCCGGGGTATTCTGATGGTGGGCCAGCCGGGAACCGGCAAGACCCTGCTGGCAAAAGCCATCGCCGGTGAGGCCAAGGTGCCGTTCTTTTCCATCTCCGGATCAGACTTTGTGGAAATGTTTGTGGGCGTGGGAGCTTCGAGAGTCCGCGACATGTTTGATCAGGCCAAAAAACAGTCACCCTGCATTATCTTCATCGACGAGATCGATGCGGTCGGGCGTCATCGTGGCGCTGGTCTCGGTGGCGGTCATGATGAACGGGAGCAGACTCTGAACCAGTTGCTGGTCGAAATGGATGGCTTTGAGGTTAATGATGGGGTCATTGTCATGGCGGCTACCAACCGGCCAGATGTCCTCGACCCGGCGCTGTTGCGTCCCGGACGATTCGATCGGCAGGTGGTTGTGGGTCTTCCTGACATTCGCGGCCGAGAGCAGATTCTCAAGGTGCACATGCGCAAGGTTCCTATTGACGATCGTGTTGAGGCCAGCGTGATAGCCAGAGGGACGCCCGGCTTCTCCGGCGCTGATTTGGCCAACCTTGTCAACGAGGCTGCGTTGTTCGCGGCGCGGGCAAGCAAGCGCCTGGTCACCATGGAAGAATTCGAGAAGGCCAAAGACAAGATCATGATGGGCGCCGAGCGCAAATCGATGGTGATGTCTGAGAAGGAGCGTCTGAACACGGCTTACCATGAATCAGGTCATGCCATCGTCGGTCGTCTGATGCCGGAGCATGATCCGGTCTACAAAGTGAGCATCATTCCTCGCGGCCGTGCGCTGGGTGTGACGATGTTCCTGCCAGAGGAAGACCGCTACAGCTACAGCAAGCAGCACATTCTCAGCCAGATCTGCAGCCTCTACGGGGGTCGAATCGCGGAAGAAATGACGCTCGGTAAAGAAGGAGTGACAACTGGCGCCTCTAACGATATCCAGCGGGCAACAGAAATGGCCCGGAATATGGTGACCAAGTGGGGTCTTTCTGAAGAGCTGGGACCCCTTCTTTACTCTGAAGATGAAGGTGAGGTCTTTCTCGGACGCTCGGCGGCTTCACAGGCCAAATCGGTGTCCAGTGAAACGGCAATGGCGATCGATCGCGAAGTCCGAAAAATAATCGACGAGTGTTACGGAAAAGCTGAACAGATTCTGGAAGATAATCGCCACCTGCTTGAGATCATGAAGGATGCGCTGATGGAATATGAAACCATCGACTCTGATCAGATTGATGACATCATGCAGGGCAAAACCCCGAGACCCCCAATGGGTTGGAGTGACTCTGATAACGGCGGTTCAGGCGCTACGCCTGTAGAGGACGAAGTCGCTAAGCCTCGCGCGGAGACAAGCCCCGATGGCCAATCAGGACCGATCGGTGGTCCTGCCGGCGAGCACTAGTTCGCCAAGCTTCCGGCTCTTGCCAACACCAAGCATCCTGCAGGCTGGAGAACGACAGTTAACACTGTCTTCTCCGGTCTGTATGGGCATTTTGAATATTACCCCCGACTCTTTCTCTGATGGTGCTGAACTGGCCCGTTCTGATCGATCTGAGTTCAGATTTGATCGCGACAAGGTGCTGTTTAAGGCTGCGCAGATGGTCCGGGATGGCGCTCTGATACTGGATGTTGGCGGGGAATCTACTAGGCCAGGGGCCAGCCCGGTGCCCGTTGATGAGGAGCTGGACAGGACGATCCCTGTTCTGGAAATCTTGCGTGCCGAATTTGATGTTCTGCTGTCTATTGATACCAGTACGCCAGAGGTCATGTCTGCAGCCCTCGCTGCCGGCGCCGGCCTGGTAAATGATGTCAGGGCACTGACTTGTGCCGGTGCCATGCAGGTCGTCGCTGAGGCGCAGGCGGCCCCGGCAGTTTGCCTGATGCACATGCAGGGCCAGCCAGTATCCATGCAGGAAACCTTCTCCTATGGCAGCGTCGTCGATGAAGTGTTCAGTTTTCTAAAGCAGCGTCTCGCGGACACTGAACAGGCAGGCGTTGAGCGATCAAGGGTTTTGGTCGATCCGGGGTTTGGCTTCGGTAAATCCGTCGAGCACAATTACGAGTTGTTGCGCCGTCTGGCTGAATTTCATGAGCTTGGCGCGCCGATATTGGTGGGTGTCTCGCGAAAATCCATGATTGGCGCCGTTACGGGACGCTCGGTAGACCGTCGTCTGTCCGGCTCTATCGCCGCAACCAGCCTGGCCTTGCAGGCAGGGGCGCATATCATCCGGACCCACGACGTGGCAGATACAGTTGACGCGATCAAGGTGTATCAAGCCTGCCGGAATGCTGGATAGCCGAGCTTATTGCGTCGTTGCATCAACTTGGTTAGTATTGGCGCCCGTTTTGCCAGGCTCCAGTGGCCTTCTGTCAGATAGGTGATATGTCATGCGGCAACCGCTGGTGGTTGGCAACTGGAAGATGCACGGCAACGCCGGAGGAATCCGGTCCCTGATGGCTGAGTTGATTGAGGCAGAAGGGGCATTCTCCGGGGTAGAAGTCGGTGTTTGTCCGCCTTTCGTCTTTCTGCCGATGGTGACAGAGCTGCGCGCTAGTTCGTCTATTCGGGTCGGCGCACAAAACGTGTCGCAACACGACAACGGTGCGTTCACCGGGGAAGTGTCTGCCGCGATGCTTGCTGAACTCGGCGCCGCCTATGTGCTGGTCGGGCATTCTGAGCGACGCGGGTTCTTTGCGGAATCGAGTGAGACAGTGGCTGAGAAATTTCTCGCCGCTCAGGCGCACGGGCTGACGCCTGTCCTGTGTCTGGGTGAGTCACTTCAGCAGCGCGAGCGCGGAGAGACTGAACAAACGGTGCTGGCGCAGCTGGATACCGTCCTGGCAGCGGCCGGGGTCGAAGCGTTTGCCAACAGCGTGCTGGCCTATGAGCCGGTCTGGGCGATCGGGACGGGCAAAACGGCCTCCCCTGAACAGGCGCAGCAGGTGCACCGAATACTGCGAGAGCACATCGCAGTGAGGGACTCCGCTGTCGCCGATGCGCTTCGCATCCTTTATGGCGGCAGTGTTAAAGACACCAACGCCAGAGCGCTGTTCAGCCAACCGGACATTGATGGAGGCCTGGTGGGTGGTGCCTCGCTTGAGGCAGGACAATTTGCCGCTATTTGTGCGAGTATGGAAAACTGATCATGGAAACTATTGTCGTTATTGTTCATGTTATCGTCGCGATTGCAATCGTCGGCCTCGTCCTGCTTCAGCAGGGTAAAGGCGCTGACGCGGGCGCCTCATTTGGTGCGGGTGCGTCCCAGACGGTGTTCGGCTCTTCCGGCAGTGGCAACTTCTTGGTTCGTGCTACCACGGTAGCCGCGACCCTCTTTTTTGTCACCAGTCTGCTCCTAGCGGTATTTGCCAGTAATCGGTCCGGCCTCGGCAGCTCTTCGGACGTGCCGATATTGAATCAGGACATTCTGGAAGAAATGACGACCCAGCAGTCTGATGTTCCCATGTTAGAAGCTGAGGAGGTCGCACCGGTCTCCACTCAGAGTGATGTACCCAGCCTTCCGTCGGACCCAGGCCAATAGCCTCAAATTATGGCCCTGTAGAAATTGTTTGATATGCAGATTCATGAAAATTATGCCGAAGTGGTGGAATTGGTAGACACGCTATCTTGAGGGGGTAGTGAGCTTCGCTCGTGCCGGTTCAAGTCCGGCCTTCGGCACCATACTCAAAGAATTTTTCCCTGTCCGATTAAACTTGGCAGCCGCTTTCGCGGCCAAGGTAGTCTCCACGGCTACTTTGGAGGCGCTTGATGATCTTGTGTTCTAAATTTCCATACCCATAAGCTGAGAAGAACACCAAAAACCTGCAGGAAAAACCGAATGATATGACCTTCTGTAGTAAGTGAACTTCCGTCGCCAAGTTCAAGATTATAGATCCACATGTAGACATTTGCGGGGTAAACGCACACCAAAAAAGTTGCGCTCCCGAGTCCTGTGATTTTTCTTGAGCTTGGTACAATGAAACCAACACCCAAAGCTAATTCGATTGCGCCACTGATATATACCCACAATCTTGCGGAGCCGGGGATTGGAGGTACGATTGGCTCAAACCATTGAGGGTCAATGAAGTGTAAAGTGCCAGCGTAGAGCCAGAAAAAAGCCGCAGCCAGGCACACAGCATGCCAAGTGAGATGCTTCATATATCAGCCGAGATTCCTTTACGCTTCTTAAAAGTAAACCAAACAAAGAAAAGCGTGATTAGTGTCCCGATGATCAAAGTACCAAAAGTTAATGATCTTGAGAGATCAACTAACTCAAGTCGGCCGTCCCCTCCCGACAGAGCAAGCATCTCGTCGCGGTATCGCACCACCGCACCCTGCGCAAGCAACCAACGACTCAGCATATTTATAGAAAAAGCCGTATACAGCAAAGCCATTAATGCGCTGAAACCCTGAGTAAGAGTGCGAGAGCCTAGATGGCAAGCAATAATTACCGCGAATGTTGCGCTAATCCAGAACTCGAAAAATCGATCTTGTGCACTGAGGGCTAAATAAAAAAGTTGAACTGCTTCATAAAGAGATAACGAACCGTCGTCAGCCATACTATTCACCATTTTGTTCGAAGAAAGTAGCTACATGAGTCGCGCTGAGTATTTCATCTACCTCGAAGAAACTCCACATCATCTATTTCGTCAATATAACAGTACGCATCTCTAACGCATGCAAAATATTCACGCATCATTGAAGTGCTGTATTTGCGACGAGTATCTATTCTATGACCCGAACTTAGTGATAGGTTTATATTTTTGAGCACTAAGTATTCCGCTTCAATATTTATGGTTACTAGAATCTATGGGGACATAAACAATGATGGAAAATACAATTATTCTCGCAGTGCAGGTCATTGCTGCATTCGGAGTCGTCGTATCAGTTTTTTACTTAGGTGTGCAGGTTAGTCAGCAGAATAAAATTACAAAGGCACAATTCGGTTTTTCACTGACCCAGAGGCTATACGATCGTTTCTTTCAAACAGCAACGAACCCGTCTTTTTGTGACTTGCTCTCTAAAGATTGGGCCGTTGAGGAGCTTGATTCAAGCCAGCGATGGCAAACCGGGTTCTATATAAACGCCTTGCTGGTAGATATATTCGATGTATATGACAAGTCTAACGCAGGATTGGTTGAGTCTTCTCAGTTGGAGATGAGGATGAACCTACTTAGAACGGGTATGATGAAGTTGCCGCAAGGGAAAATGTTATGGAATCTATGGAAGCCAACTCGAAGCGATGAATTCATCGTTTGGTTTGAAAATGAAATATTTGAAGGGGAAGACATCACGGGGTTTGACTTACGTGAGTCTGATGCAAGCAAAGAAATGTTTAGATGAGCCCGGGGAAGTGAACGTTCGGGTGCAGGTTAAATATAAACCTGCACCCGAACTACCGGTCTCTTTTCTTGGAATCAGTGAATGCGACTAAGACAGCACATAAACATCCATTGTCATAGTCCGTTCAAGAGGGTTCACGATGATTCTGCCTAAATTTTGACTGCCATCGTTGATGTTTACCAACTCATCCATAATGATTAACACACCATCTCTCCGCCAGACGCCTACAGCAACACCCGAAGCCATTGTGTCCTTATCGACATAACCTCTTCCCTGAGCGGTATAAGTGCCACCAGTGCCATCCTGATTATAACTAAGGTGGTAGCTAGCGTAGACTCGACCGTATTCACCCATATTGCCTTCGGCGGTGATCACTGATTCGCTGTCACCTAGATCTACAGAAGTAATCTGCATTTCAGTTCGTGATTGTCTTTCTTCAAGCGTTAAGGCCATATGTTTTCCTCATTGGTTTGTGCTGTGTTTTTGTTAATGATTAGAAAACTGCCAGATTATTCAAGGAATTCAAAGATGCCCGTAGTGTTACCTTCAGCTGAAACATCATAGCTCCCAACTGCCGCTGTACCATTTAGGAACGAGAATTTTTCTGATTTCGTGTGATGATGATTTATTACTTTGAAAGGTACCGATCCGTCTGGATTTCTTCCTGCAGCAGAGCCGCTTCCTTTCATATTGATCACTTCTCCGCATTCAGTTTGCATTACACCATCACCAGAGCCATAGATACTCCCGTCGAATCTTTGAATCTGCGTATAGCTCCAGTGAGCTACATATTTGACATTACCTAGTGTTCCTTCCGTGGTGAGATTGATCTCGAAGTTGGAGCCTTCGGCTGTCTCTGATAGGACAGAGATGCTAGTTATCGTACCTGTTTCTTTTCGCGTGTATTCTTTCAAGCTCATTATCGTATTCCCATTTAAATTAAATTAATTCGCTGATGAAACATGGTGGTGCGCAA